>Ga0081473_129214_pt1 | contig 70697 bp, 88 predicted proteins | sample CisSprmetagenome_FD_70977 | JGI IMG/M metagenome (GOLD analysis project Ga0081473, IMG submission 70977) | Hypoxic/sulfidic aquatic microbial communities from Cistern Spring, Yellowstone National Park, USA v2 (version 2) | ecosystem: Environmental > Aquatic > Thermal springs > Hot (42-90C) >...
GACCTCCCGATGTGGTGGTGGAAATTCTCTCTCCCTCCACCGCTTATTACGACCTGATCGTGAAAAAGGAGGTTTATGAAAGGGCAGGAGTTAAGGAGTATTGGCTTTTGGACCCAAATAGAAAGACCTTTGAGATTTATAAAAACACAGAAGAGGGCTTTAAACTTACTTCCCAAGCAAGGGAAAATGGAAAGGTTTTCTCCGAGCTCTTAGGTATAGAAATAGACCTAAAAGAAGTTTTTGAAGGAGGGATGTAAAGATGCCACTGACAAGGTTAAAAGAACTTCTTAATGAGGCGGATATGTTGATTTCTCAGCATGCTATTTATATATCCAAGTTAGAAAGGGCTATAAAAGATGGTAAAGAATTTGCTCACAAAACTTGCCATCAATGCATTTTTGGAGTAAAGTGGGACAGTATGGTGGTGCCTGTAAAGGATAGGCTTCCTGAGGAAGTGAGGGCTTTGGTGGACGAAATAGAAAAAATTCATTGTGAGTTTCATGAGGTTAGCATGCAAATAGACCCAAAAAACTTTCAGCCTTCAGATAAAGAAAAGCTTAATAGAATGAAGGAGCTAAGCACTTTATTGTTTCAGAACCTTTTAGCCCTAAAAAGGCTTGTAAAGGAGGAGTAGCCATGCCACAGTATGCGTTGGTAATAGACCTAAACACGTGCGTTGGTTGTCATGCTTGTGCCACAAACTGCAAGGAGTGGAACACCCAAGCCTCTTTTGGACCCCTATCGGACTTTGAACCCTACGGTAGAAACCCGGAGGGTGTTTGGTATAACCGCATCATGTCCTACGAGGTGGGAGATTTTCCAGATACGCAGGTTTTCCATCTTCCCAAGTCTTGCCTACATTGTCAGGATGCCCCATGTGTGCCCGTTTGCCCCACCGGTGCCAGCTACAAGAGAGAACAGGATGGCATAGTGCTTGTCAATTACGACGATTGCATAGGTTGTAAGCTCTGCTCTTGGTCTTGCCCCTACGGTTGTAGGGAGTTTGACGAGGCGGACAAAGTGATGAAAAAATGCACCCTGTGTATTGATAGGATATACGACGAGTCTTTGCCACCGGAACACAGAAAGCCCGCCTGCGTGCTAACATGCCCCGCGAAAGCAAGGTTCTTTGGAGACATAGAGGACCCAAACAGCGAAGCATACAAGATGATAAAAGAACGCAACGGCTTTGTGCTGTTCCCAGATATGGGCACAAACCCAGCCAACCATTACCTACCACGGACCGAAACCAAGGTCCATGTGGATGAACATCTTTTAGAAGCAGAAAACCCACTTTTCCTTGAAGTGGTTAGAAGACACTATAAAGGAGGTTGAGGTATGCATCCACCACTTTCCTTGATTTGGTTTTTTTTGACTGCGGGAACTTCCATAGGACTTTTCACGCTTACCTACTTGGCGGAGCTTTTGTCTCTCTTTGGCTTTGATACATCTCTTCCCCGGAACATGGTCTTATTTTCGGTAGTGTTCTCCCTGATCCTTGTAGGTTTAGGAGCTGTAGGTGCAAGCTTTCATCTTGGACACAAAATGAGAGCTTGGAAAGCCATAAAGAGATTTCATACATCTTGGCTTTCCCGTGAAGCGGTCTTTAGCGGAGCTTACGGCTTTACTTTGTTCCTTTATGGCATTTCCTATTATTTTGGCTTTAATGCTTTCTTTGTTCATTTATTTGGGATATTTACCTTTATCCTTGGGTGGCTTTCTGCCTTTTCTACTGCCATGATATACGCTTCCAACAGGTTTGTGCTTGAATGGAACACATCCTTGACGGTAATTTACTATCTTAACATGTATCTTATGCTGGGATCTTCTGCTTTTCTTGCCACTACTTACCATTACAAGCCTGAGCTTGTAAAGCCCTTCCTTCTACTTACTCTCTTCTTTGTGCTTCTTGGACTTGCCTTTAGGATAGCCTTTAACATAAGGCAGTTTTTCCTAAAAAGACCTACCCTAAATGAGGCTCTAAACTTACCACACAACAGACCCATAAAAGTCCTTGATACAGGTACAACTACCAATAACTACTGTACAGAAGAGTTCTACTACGCAAAAGGTAGAGAAATGCTAAACTTTGTAATTCCTATTTTTTATGTGATCACCTTTTTTGTTCCTATCTTTCTGCTTTCTTATTCCCTTATAAAAGGAAGCACATCTTACAGTTTTTATGCACTCACCTATGCCAGCTTAGTAATAGGTAGTGCTTTAGAAAGGTGGTCTTTCTTTGTGGAAGGCAATCATGTGCAAAACCTCTTTTACGGACTGTATCCAAAAGAGGGATACACCCTCAGAAAGGGCTATATGGAAAAAAAGAAAACTAAGATAAGTATATAACGCTGAGTGAGAAATCAAGCAAAGAAGGTGGCTATTTACCACCAAACCTTAGCTCTAAACTAATTTCTCACCCAGCGTATGCTATAATTAAATATTATGTTTGAGCTGCTTATAGAAAAGTTTAACAAAAGCTTGTCTAAGCTCAGTGGCACAAGAAAGCTTACAGAAAAGCAAGTTAACGATGTCCTAAGGGAAATAAGAACCGCCCTTTTGGAAGCAGATGTGGATTACGATGTTGTAAAAGCTTTTCTCAAAAGGGTAAGGGAGAGGGTACTTACCGAGGATCTTAAAAAGAACATATCACCCGCTGACAGCATAATGCTTACTGTGTACGAAGAGCTAACTAACATACTGGGTGGAGAGAAAGCTGATATAAAGAAGGGGGTTGTGCTTTTTGTGGGTTTGCAAGGTACGGGTAAAACCACCACAATAGGTAAATTGGCAAACTTCCTAAAAAGCAAGGGTTTTAAGGTAGCAGTTGCTTCAACAGATGTAAGAAGACCTGCGGCCATGCTACAGCTTGAGAGGCTTGCAGAAAAAGTTGGTGTTCCCTATTACAGCTTTGATGAAAGCTCACCCGTAAGTATAGCTGTCAAGGCAAAGGAAAGGGCTTTAAGGGAGGGAATGGATTATCTGCTTCTTGATACAGCCGGAAGATTACATGTGGACGAAGAGCTTATGCTAGAACTTAAGCAAGTAAAGGAAAAGGTAAACCCTTCTGAGGTGCTCTATGTTGCTGACGCTATGCAAGGACAGGAAGCCTTGCGTGTTGCAAAAGTCTTCCACGAAAGTGTTTCGCTTACCGGAGTTATCCTTACCAAGATGGATGGAGACGCAAGGGGTGGAGTGGCTCTCTCTGTAAAGTCCGCTATAGGTGTGCCCATAAAGTTCGTAGGCGTTGGAGAAAAGATAGAAGATTTAGAAGCCTTCTATCCTGACAGGGTAGCTCAGAGAATATTAGGACTAGGAGACATTCAGAGCCTTGCAGAAAAGGTTCAGCAAGTTATACCAGAAGATGAAGCTCAGGTGCTTGCTACAAAGATCATGAGGGGAGAGTTTGACCTTGAAGACATGCTCAAGCAGATAAGGTTTATAAAGAGCATGGGACCTTTAGACAAACTTCTTGGTATGTTGCCGGGAATAGGCGCTCAGCTAAAAAATGTGAAGGTAGACGAAAAGAAGTTTAAGAAAACAGAAGCCATAATCCTCTCCATGACAAAAGAGGAAAGAAAAAATCCCAAGATCATAAACATGAGCAGGAAAGTGAGAATAGCTAAAGGTAGCGGTACAAGTGTGGGAGATGTGAACAAGGTTTTAAAGGAGTATGAAGAAATGAAGAAGGCTATAAAGAGTATGAGGGGGCTACTGTCTGGCGGTTCCCTACCCAAATTACCCTTTAAGTTTTAACTAATTGCACCCATGCGCTGCCCATCTTTGGGGTGGGTTTCATAGAGCTGTCTCCTTTTTAAGTTGCTTTTCAAGAAAAGTGAGCATATACTTAAATTTTCTGTCTTCTTTCATCTTTTCTTCTACTTTTTTCACCGCATAAATAGCTGAAGTGTGGTCTTTCTTACCAAAATACCTGCTTATTTCTATATAGGAAGCGTTTAAAACCACTTTGCACAGGTACATGGCTATCTGCCTTGCGTTTATGATCCTCCTTTCTTTGCTCTCCCTTTTGAGATCTTCGGGTTTTAGTTTAAAGTGCTTAGCAGTAAAATCCACCACAAATTTTATGTCTTTAATATTTCTTTCCTTTGAGGTATCTTTCATACCAACTACTTTTAAGGTTTTTATGGCACCCTCTATCTCTCTCACATTATAGCCTGTATTTTCAAACACATAGTCCATTATTTTTTGGTCAAGGGGTAAGCCATAGAGAATCAGTTTCTGCTTTATTATAGAGAGTTTTGTTTCATCATCCATTCCTATCTCTATGACTAAGCCACCTTCAAACCTGCTTATAAGCCTGTCTGATATGTCCTTAAGATCCTTAGGATGTCTGTCGCTTACCAACACTAACTGTTTATCTTTGGAGTGCATCGCTTCAAAAACCCTAAAAAGTTCTATCTGAGTTCTTTCTTTTCCGCTGAGAAACTGCACATCATCAAGAAGAAGTATATCCACATTTGAGTACTTATTCCTAAAAGCATCTATCTGTCCATTTTTAAGGTAAGCTATCATCTCATCGGAAAGATCACTTACTGGAGAGTATAAGGCTCTATAACCATACTCCTTTGCCTTGTTGCCTATAGCATGCAGAAGGTGTGTCTTTCCAAGTCCTACGCTACCATATATAAACAGAGGATTATAAGATACACCTGGATACCGTCCTACCTGAAGGCACACTTTGTAGACAAGCTCGTTAGCTTTTCCTACCACAAAGTTTTCAAAACTATACTTTTCTATCAAACCGCTTTGATATTCATAAGTATTTTCTTCTTTATCTTCTGCGCCCCTCACTTCGACCTTCTTGGTGTAATTACCAAGCCTGCTTTTAATATACTCTATTGCCCACCTTTTGTAAGCTGGAGTAGGTGCTATAAGTATAACGCTGTCTTTTCCCTCTTTTATCTTGAACTGGCGAAATATACCCACCGCAAACTTGTCCGTCTGCTCAATAAAAAATAGGAAGTCCTGCCTCTCCATGATTTTACTACTTATCTTAAGCCAGATGAGTGGTAAACAGCCTACGAAAAAATGCGTAACCATAGAGTTTTAAGCGCTGTTTTAAAAGTTATCCTTTTAGTGAGAAAATCTTACAAATAGGTTTGTAAACTCATCCAAAGATAGCCTCTTTATATTCAGTATCTGAGCGTTTTCTTTTAGATGTTCTGGTTTGCTCATGCCTACAAGTGCGGTGCCTACTCCCGGAGTGCTCAGGACAAATTGAAGACTTGCAAGCACATCTGAATTTACCCTAAGCTTTTCTTTAAGGTCTTGCGGAACCCTACCTATAACTCTACCTTGGTATATGCTTGCACTTGTGTAAACATACATACCCAATTCCCCGCAAGCTTCCAAAGTAGATAGCTTTTTACCCTTTAGCTCTTGGTTTTTAAGAGTATAAGCCTCTGGCATTCCAAGACTGTAAGGTAGTTGTATAAACCTAAGGTGGTGGTCTTCCCCAGCCACCTGATGGGATAAATCTACTATCTGTGCAAGATTAAGATACTGCCTACTTGCAGGAGACACCCTAAAACCACTCCATGTAGCAAGTCCGTAATACCTAATCTTACCTTCTTTTACCTTACTTTCCAAAAACTCAAAGCATTCTCTGAGCTTCTGGTTGAAAATTTCTCTGCTGAAGAAGTTGAGCTGTTCTTCTGGATTGTGTAGAAAATACACATCCACATAATCCGTTTGCATGTTTTCTAAACTTTTATTTAAACACCACTCTATAAACTTGGCAGATAGGTAGTGCCCCTGTGGTGTCATCTCATCAAGTTTTATCACACCCGTATTAACAAAGTTTTCGTAAAAGTAGTCTTTTGGGTCCGTTCCCGAGTCTATGTCGTAAGGTACATACCCACCCTTCGTGGACACGATGAGCTTTTCCCTTCCCACTTCCTTAAGTACTGCGCCCACATCTCTTTCACTCTTCATGTATCTATAAACTATGGCAGTATCCACCACATTTACCCCATAATCAGTATATGCTGACTTTATAGCCTGCCTGTAGCCTTCAGAAGTATGCCGGTCTAGCTCACCAAGATAAGTACCAACCCCCAGCTCTGAAAGTTTAAGGTCTAAAAAACTCTTCATACGGATCATTTTAAGTCCAGTGGTGATATAATGAGAATAAAAAGTATGAAAGGTAAGTTAATTTTTGTGCACAAGTTGTTCCCTGTTGATCCAAAGGGTGTTCTTGGTGGTGCAGAAACAGTAAGCGTGGAGACAGCTGTTGGACTTGCAAATGCTGGTTGGGAAGTTTACTTTTTTGGACATCTTCCAAAGGGCAATCAGATCGTAGATGGAGTTAGGTTTATAGATTACGGTGAGAACTATAATCTTTATGAGGTTTTTAAGGAATATAAAGATATGGAGTTTGATGCGTGTATATGTGTGCATGCTTACCCTGTAAAAACCCTCCTAAGCTTTGAAAATATAAAGAGGTTCTTTTTACTACCTCAGGACATGCACTTTATAGAACACAGGGCTGGACCACACTTTATAAACAGGTACTTGGACGGTGTTATATGCCTATCGGATTATCAAAAGGATGCTTATCTGCGTTGGGGTATAAAGGAAGAAAAGCTTAAAAAGATACCCTACGGGATAGATACACAGCGCTACAGACCTTTATCTGAGAGAAACATAAACAAGATCATGTTTGCGGGAGCAACTATTAAGGAAAAAGGCATAGATTTGCTTTTTGAAGCATTCAAAAAGTTGAACAGCCTTATGCCCCAATTAGAGCTTCATATATACGGAGATGCGAGTTTATGGGGTAAAGCCCAAGAGGTAAAAAACCACCCAGATGGGTTAAAGGTATTTTTCCACGGCAAAGTGAGCAAGGAAGAACTTATAAAGGCTTACAGTGAGTCTGTCCTGTGCATTATACCCACAGTACCCGAGCTTTATCAAGAATCCTTACCGAGGTCCTCCTTAGAGGCACAGGCTTGTGGTTGTCCTGTTGTAGGAACAAAGAGCGGAGGACTACCAGAGACTTTTTTAGACGGTCAGACAGGCTTTTTGGTAGATCCTCTGAGTGTAGATAACCTTGTAAAGACCATAAAAGAAGCCCTTGAAGATGAAGATAAGTTAAAAGCCATGTCCCAAAAAGCTGTAGAGTTTATAAAGGAAAATTTTTCTTTTGAAAAGCAGGTCAAAAGGCTTGAAGATTATATACTTTCGGTTCCTCCACAAAAAGAAAGGATAAGCTGTATCACTTACAAAGACCTCAAGATACTCTACTATGCAGAAGTACCCCTGATGCCATCAAAAACCTCTTCTTGCAATAGGGATTATGAGATACTAAAAATACTTCTTGAAAGAGGAGCAAACATAACTTACACTCACGGGTTTTTCATAAACAGCGTAGAACCAGAAGTGGAAGATTTGCATAAATCTTATGAAAATTTTCACATATTAATACCCATATACACTCATCTTACCTCTATAAGAGATCACGATCTTCTGTGGATAACGGAAGCTTGGGACCTGGAAAGACTTAGAAAAGCTCTGAATTTAGCAAGAAGAGCCAAACTTGTTTATAACATACCAGTGATCTTTGACATCATGGACAGCATATACAAGCACATGCTAAGATGGAAAGATGCAGGAATAGAGATCACAGAAGATCAGATAAAAGGGGTGTATAGTATAGAAAAAGAGCTTTATTCATTATCCGATGTGGTCATTTTCGTATCCGAGGAAGAAAGGGATTTTGCGGTGAAAGAGTTTTCCTTAGACATTAATAAAACTTTTATAATATCAAACATACACAGTCCAACAGATGAACCTCCAAACGGGCAGAAAAAGAGCGTGTGCTTCATAGGAGGCATTTTAAACCCCAACAACCTGCTTGCTATAAAGTACTTTTTGAACAAGATATACCCCTTGGTGCTTCAAAGAGACTCGGAGATAGAATTCTACGCCATAGGAGACAGAACAAATGAGTTAAAGTTAGACCAGATAGTAGAAGACAAGAGTTTATTAAAAATCTACGAAAAGAAAGTTCATTTAGTGGGTTGGGTGAAGAACATAGGAGAGGAGATAAGAAAACACAAGTTATCTGTAGCACCGTTGATCTCAGGTTCAGGCATTAAGGGCAAAATATTAAACAGTCTTGAATACGGTGTGCCTGTAGTGACAACATCCTTAGGTGTGGAAGGTTTTGTGGATGTAGAAAACTCAGGGATAGTTGTGGCGGATAAACCAGAAGATATAGCGCAGGCTATCGTGGAGCTCATAAAGGACGAAGAAAAAAGAAAAAAACTTGCCAACAAAGGACTATCTTATGTCAGGAAACACTTCTCAAAAAGTAAGGCAGAGGATACACTTGTGCGTATGCTACCTATGATAAGAAAAGCCTTAAAGTTAAATTTCTCTAAAACAAAGCCTTGTAAGTATAAGGTATTGTCTGATTATCAAGTGATCATTCCAGAAGGTTATAAGCCTGCAGACGATCTTGATGAGGTTTTTTATGCAGTCCTGAGCGAATACCAAGATAAATACCATGTAATATCCTTTAATTATCTTGATATTTATAGTACAGAACCCCTCTCAAGACCCTTCTTAGAAGACTCTCCGCAGATTTATAAGTGGATGCCCGCCATAATCAAGAAGGATTTGCAAAAGGAACTATTGAAAGAAGGTGTTTTAAGATATTTTCATACAGACACCGTTCTGTGCTACAGGGAACACAAACACAGAGGGCTGAGGGGTAAGCTTATAGAAATGGGACTAAGAAATAAGATGTTCTTTAAAAAACATCCTTTGATGGAAAAGTTGGCAAAGAAGATATACAGGTTGATAACATGAATGTGCTTATCGCAGAGAATCATGTACCCTTTATGGAAGGTGGTGCAGAAAGACATGCTGAGAATTTAAGGAAAGCTCTTATACAAAGGGGGCACAGTGCGGAGATCCTAAGAATACCTTTTAAATCCTATCCCATAGAGAATCTTATAAAGCAGGCTTTTATGGCGAGGATCATGGACCTTGAGGAGGTGACAAGTAGGAAAGTAGACTTACTGATAGCCATGAGATTCCCCAACTATTACATAGAGCATCCCAATAAGGTTGTGTGGTTAATACACCCTTACAAAGGTGCTTACGAACTTTGGGATAGACCATACATGGACTTGCCAAGGGATCCCGGTGGCTATGCGGTAAAGGAGTTTATCCTTGAAATGGACAAGAAGCATCTCAGAAGAGCTAAAAAACTTTTTGTGGTTTCAAGAACTATGAACGAAAGGCTGAAAAAGTACTTAGGACTTGATGCAGAAGTGCTGTACCATCCACCCCCCAACATGGAAAATCTTCACTGTAAGGGTTACGAGGGTTTTATCTTCTTTCCGAGTAGGATAAGCCCACTCAAAAGACACTATTTAGCTGTAGAGGCTATGAAGTATGTAAGAAGCGATATAAAACTCGTGGTGTGTGGAAGACCTGACAGTCCGGGAGTTTTTGAAGACTTTTTAGAAAAGATTAAAGGCTTGGAGGATAAGGTAGTTTATCTTGGGGAGGTGAGCGATGAGGAAAAGATAGACCTTTATTCTAAATGTTTAGCTGTTCTTTTCCCTACTGCTGAAGAAGACTATGGTTATGTTGCCCTTGAGTCCATGTTCTCCAAAAAGGCTGTTATAACTTGTACAGACTCAGGTGGACCTACAGAGTTCGTAGAAGATGGCATCACTGGATTTGTAGTGCAACCCACACCTTTGGCAATAGCACAAGCCATAGACGAGCTTGCGTGTAATGTACCTCTGGCCATTAAGATGGGGAAGGAAGCTTACGAAAAGGTCAAGTCCATGCACCTATCGTGGAATTATGTGGTGGATAAAATATTAGAGGGACTATGAAGATAGCTTTTGTATGCGCGGAAGAAACTCACCAGATAATACCCCTGTTGAAAGGCTTAGGCGAATACTCAGAACTCTCTGTATGGGTGCCAGAAGATGTCCCCATTAAAATCTATAGCCTCTGTGGATTTTCTACGGTAAGGTTTGCACCTAAGGAGCCTTACACATCATGGTTGTCCTCTTTTGATGCGGTTCTTTACTTTCTTACATTAAACTCTTACCACAAAATGGGAGGGTTTATACATGTGCCTGGCATAATGCTACTTAACGATGATATACCGCTACCCACATTTCCGTCTTATGAGGAAGCCCTCTCACACTTTATTTTTGAAGAGCATCCCTTAAATAAGGCGCTTTTTCTAATGTCTAATAGACCCATACGAGGAAAGACTTTAGCGCCACAGATGATCTTAAACACAAATGCTACACCAGAAAAGATGTTAAGAGATGTGTTTAAAGGTATAAGATTAGCTCATGCTTTTTTACCTTTTTTTAATTTCATGAATGCGTTAAGACTAAAATTCTTTACGGAAACGAAAAAAGAGCTATTAGATGAAAAATTTATAAAAGAAATTTTAAAAGAATTAGTATCTTTTTATGAAACTTATAAGCCTTTTGTAGATTCCTTCTCGCAATGAACCCGGTGGTATAATTTTAGGTTTTAATGTATGGTAAGCATGATACATCCTGAAAAATACAGAGGTTTTAAGTTTATTAAGCTCCTCTTCACAAGTTCTTAGTCTTTCCATTTTTTCCTTGTAGTCTGCAACTTCCCCTTCTAAGGCTACCCTTAAAGTATGCTCTTTATCCAATTTTTCTATGAGTATTTCTGTAGCTCTTATCTTTTTGAGAAGCTGATTATGTGGGTCTTGACACATAAGGTCGTAGGTAAGATAACTCAACACTTCGTTTGTAGTCATGGGTTTATCTGCAACAAAGAAAGTTTCATAAAGTTTATTTTCTGAGGTGTTTATAGTGGGGTATTTCATGAAAGCTTCTGTTCTCTGGATCATAAGCTCCACACCTGTTAAGCTTAGGCTATAGGAATACTCCAAAAGGGCATTTTTCTTTATGTCATAGACATCTGTTACATCAACCAGCAAATTGTACCTGAAAGTGTTATAGACTCCATACATGCGTAGTTCAAAAGATGGGTATTCTTCAAATATAGAGAGCACAGTCAAGGAAGATGTTATATGGTCAGGGTGATGGTCTAAGGGGTGGGGAGTGTACACCTTTTGGAAGCCCTTTATTAGTCCTTCAAGAGCGGACTTTAGCCTTTGCGTGTGGTTTTCTAGCTGGCCATCCGGAAAATCCAGAAATATAACCTCATTTATACCCAATATTTGAGATACCTTAAGGCATTCCTCTTTCCTTTTGTACCCATCAAGAAATTTTGAACCATCTGTGAGAACGCAAAGATGTATTCTGTCTCCTTTCTGCGCATGCTTATATATAGTCCCCCCACATCCCAAAACTTCATCGTCAGGATGAGGGGCTATTACGATAATAGAGTTTCTTTCATCTTTTTTTTCCATAACTCTACAGAAAACCTCCTGCGTATTTCTTCAGACACAACATGCTTGTAGTAATCCCTTATAACTTTAAACCTCTTTAGCACCATTATTCTATCAAAAAATTCTTTTGGGTCTGGTTGGTTTACTACCAAACCCTGCAAGAGGTCTTCTATTTCTTTAACTATTCCCACCCTTAAGGTTATGATGGGTATACCACAGGCAAGAGCTTCTACTATACTAAGCCCAAAGCCTTCATACCTAGAAGGAAACACAAGGAAGTCTGCTAAGTTATATATGATGGGCATTTCCTCAAAGGGGACCTCTCTGAAAGTAATTATGTCCTTTATTAAAGGCATGGAAGACTCAAGTCCTCCACTTGATATCACTTGAACCCAAAAGACATCTCTGTAAGTATAGCTTACAAGCTCTCTGAAAATGTCGTAGCCTTTGGTATAGTCGTTCCTACCCACATAGAGTCCAACAAAGGCATCTTTTGGTATGTTAAACCTCTCCCTTATTTTTTCCTTGTTCTGCGGTTGAAACACACCATCCACCGGATTTTGGACTACTAAAACCTCCTTTTCCACATGTTTTTTTATGCTTTCCTTTAGACTTTCGCTTACAGCTACTATGCGATCCGCAGCGTTTAGCACAAAAACTTCCCCAAAGTGTCCGTTCAAGTACTTGTTGACCAAATACTCCCGATAGCCTATGTTAGCTTTCTGTAGGTCTTGTTCTTTTATAGCCTCTTCAAAAAATTCCAAATATAGTATGTGGAATACGGCTACTGTTTTCTTTGCTTTTCCGGGAAAAAAGCCCACTCCCGCAAGGTTATTGACTACTGCCAACTCCCACTCTTTGTCCATAAGGTGAGCGTGTCTGCCTATCCAGTAAGGAGAAAAACCACCCACCTTTTGGCTGTTTTCTTCGTGTATAAGGTCCACATTAAAACCTTCTTCTTCCAAAAGGTCCTTTATGCGTAATGCTATCCTTTCAGCACCACCTTTAAACTTAAAAGGATCGCTCATGTTAAGGATTAGAGCTTGCATTATAAGGTATTATAGCTCAATTGAATAAAAATTCTTCGCAGTTTTGTGTTTGGAAGTTGCTTCTCCTTCCCTGATTAGTCTTAGGGTTTGCATACCTACACTTTTTGCAGCATCAAGTTCCTCTTCTAGATCAGAAAGGAAAAGGACTTCTTGGGGTTTTAAGTTTATAGCCTGTGCTATTTTCTTATAAGATTGGGAGTCTTTTTTGCTACCTACTTTTGTGTCAAAATATCCCGAGAAAAGGTAGGTTAGATCACCGTAAGGAGTGTGAGAAAATAAAAGCCTCTGAGCCATTACAGACCCAGAAGAAAAAACATATATCCTTATGCCCTTTGCATGCCACTCTTGGAGTTTTTCATAGGCATCTTGGTATATGTGTCCTTTTAGCTCACCCTTTTGGTAGCCTTCTTCCCATATATACCCTTGAAGTTCTTTAAGCACCGTATCTTTCCTATCTTCATCTATCCACCTTATGAGCATCTCAAGTGTCTCTTCAAAGCTTAGGGTTTTTCCCGTCTTGTTGAAAAGCTCTTCAAGGATGGTCCTTATCCTCTCATCGTTCCAATGGCTTTCTAAAAAACTTCTTAGTTTGTTTTTTGAGTAAGGAAACAGAACTTCCTTCACAAAAGACAGTGAAGAAGTGGTACCTTCTATGTCTGTAAGCACCGCTAAGATTTTAGCCATGAGCTTACTATACTATCGTGATCTGGGATCACTTCTGATATGTTGCTTCCTGTGAAGTTCGCTACCCAGCCTTCTGGGATGGTGAAAAACCTTATGGCGGTAAAGTGGGGAGCCTTTCCCATATCAAACCAATGGGGAGTGCCAGAAGGGACGCTTATAAGGTCTCCTTCTTCGCACACCACTGCATAAACCTTGTCCTCCAAGTGAAGGTAAAAAGTACCTCTGCCTCCTACAAAGAAGCGCACTTCAAAATCCGAGTGGGTGTGTTCTTTTAAAAACATGTTCCTTAGCTCTTCCTTTTTGGGGTGATCTGGTGTAATGCTTGCCACATCTACGGATACAAAATGGAAAATTTCATTTATCCTTAGGATCTCATCTTGGTAAGCTCTGAGTATGTCTTCTTGTCCTTTTACAGGTTTTACCCTCCACCTTTCAAAAAGCACACCAACCTTATCTAAGCTTTGGCTTATAGCTTTGTAGTCCTTTTGAGCCAAAAGGGGATATCCTTTCTCATCGTAAATTACAAGCAAGCTCATGGCTTTAATTATAATACAGTGTGATAAACTATTTAGAAAAAGGAGGCAATGTATGAAGGTTTCTGTAAAAGAAAGAGAAGGGCTTTTTAAAGAGTTAAGCGTGGAAGTGGAAGGCGACATGGTAAAGTCTGCCATGGAGGATGTTTACAGATATTTAAAGGAAAATGTAAGTATAGAAGGCTTTAGAAAAGGTACAGCACCACTGTGGATCATAAAGGCAAGATATAAAGAACACATTGAAGAAGAGGTGGGCAAAAGGGTAGCTAACCAAACCCTCATGTCTGCAATAGAGGAGAGCAAACTAAAACCTGTTGCAGACATATTTTTAGAAGAGGTAAAGTTAGAGGAAGCTGTGCCCAAGCTTACCTACAGGGTGGTTTTTGAAACACCACCAGAGTTTGAGCTAAAAGACCTTGAAGGCATAGAGGTGGAAGTGAAAAAAGTAGAGTTCAGCGAAGACTTAGTTAAAGATAGGATACAAGAGCTCAGAGAACAGCACGCAGTCTGGCAACCCACAGAAAGGGAGGTGAAGGAAGGAGACCTCGTATTGGTTGATTATCACATAGAAGAGTTGCAGAGCGGAGAGACCACCCAAGGGGAGACATCAGGGATAGTGGGACAGAAGATGTTTAGGGAGGAGATAGACAAGGCTCTTGTAGGTAAAAAGGAAGGTGATGAGGTACTCTTGGAAGACCTTCCCCTTTACGATATGGAAGGTAAAGAAGCGGGTAGAGCAAGGGTAAAGCTTGTTATCAAAAGTGTGAAAGAAAAGGTGCTTCCTGAAATAAACGATGACTTTGCAAAGGAGTTAGGATTAGGAGATACATGGCAATCTGCAGAAGAAAAGATAAGGGAAGAAGTAAAACAAAGTATAGAGCGTTTAAGAAAGGTTATGATTGAAGACGCAGTAGCTAAAAAGCTTGTTGATATGTTCGATTTTGAACTTCCTCAGACGCTTCTATCCCGTGAGGTATCCCATTTAGTAGAAAGAAGGCTACAGGAGCTTGCTCAGTATGGTATAGATACTAAACATCTCAACTATAAAGCCATGGCAGAAGAACTTATGCCTCAGGCTATATTCAACATAAAATTGAGATACATACTTGAAAAGTATGCAGATCAAAAGGGTATAGATGCAAGTCAGGAGGATTTGGAGAAAAAGTACCAAGAACTTGCCCATCAATACGGAAAAGGCGTAGAAGAGATAAAAGCCTATTTTCAGCAGGAGAATCTTGAAAGCGTGCTAATAGAAGACATACGTAGAGAAAAGGCCTTTAGTGATATAATAAACAGAGCGATAATAAAAGAAGTAGAGGAGAAGAAGGATGAAGGAAATACTTGACCAGCTTGTACCCATAGTTATAGAACAAACCCCCAGAGGAGAAAGAGCCTACGACATATACTCAAGACTTCTTCAGGATAGGATAGTGCTTCTTGGTTATCCCATAGATGACCATGTGGCTAACCTCATAGTAGCCCAACTGCTCTTCTTGGAGGCTCAGGATCCAGAAAAGGACATTTACATGTATATTAACTCACCAGGTGGTTCAGTGACAGCAGGTATGGCCATATACGATACTATGCAGTACATAAAGCCTGATGTGATCACCATATGTATAGGGCAGGCTGCATCTATGGGAGCGGTGCTTTTATCTGCAGGTGCTCCCGGCAAAAGGTACGCACTTCCACACGCTCGCATAATGATACACCAACCCTTGGGAGGTATAACAGGGCAGGCAACGGATATCATAATCCACGCTGAAGAGATAAAGCGTATAAAACACATGCTCAACGAAATACTCTCAAAACATACGGGACAACCCCTTGAACGCATAGAAAGAGATGTGGAAAGGGATTACTTTATGTCTGCAGAAGAGGCAAGAGAGTACGGAATAGTGGATAGAGTTATTGCCAAAAGGCAGTGATGAGCATATATTTTGGGGGATAGGATGAAAAGATACACAACTAAAAACCGTTGTTCTTTTTGTGGAAGGTCCCAAGATGAGGTCCTAGTTCTCATAGCAGGTCCTAATGACACCTTTATATGTGACAGGTGTGTGGAAGCTTGTAGTTCCGTTATAAAGGAGCAAAAAAAACAGCAAGCTCTTTATGGTCTTAAGAACATACCAAAGCCGGAGAGAATAAAAGCCTTTCTTGATGAGTATGTGATAGGTCAAGAAAGAGCTAAAAAGATACTTTCAGTAGCTGTGTACAATCATTACAAGAGGATAAAGGCAAAGGAAGCAGGACTTACCTTTGATGATGTAGAAGTAGAAAAGAGCAATATACTGCTCATAGGACCTACTGGTTCTGGTAAAACCCTGCTTGCCAAAACTCTTGCCAAACTTTTAAATGTGCCCTTTGCCATAGCAGACGCTACCAGCCTTACAGAAGCCGGTTATGTAGGCGAAGATGTAGAAAATGTGCTGACAAGACTCTTACAAAACTGCGGGTATGATGTGAAGCTCGCTCAGATGGGCATAGTTTACATAGATGAAATAGACAAAATAGCCAAAAAGTCTGGAATAAATCCTTCCATAACAAGAGATGTCTCTGGAGAAGGTGTACAGCAAGCTCTTTTGAAGATCATAGAGGGAACAGTAGCTAATGTACCACCTCAGGGAGGTAGAAAGCATCCCCATCAGGAGTTCATACAGGTGGATACAACAGACATACTTTTCATATGCGGTGGTGCCTTTGTAGGTCTTGAGGATATAATAAGGCGAAGGCTTGGTAAGTCAAGTATAGGGTTTGAGTCTCAGGTAGGAGGTTTGGTAAAAGAGGGAAACTTACTTGAGCTCGTAGAACCCGATGACCTTGTACACTTTGGTCTTATACCCGAGTTTGTGGGAAGACTTCCTGTGGTTGCAGTTCTGGATGAACTAAAAGAGGAAGACTTGATAAGAATCCTTACAGAACCCAAAAACTCCTTAGTAAAGCAGTATAAAAAGCTCTTTGAGATGGATAATGTAGAGCTGGAGTTTACCCAAGAGGCTCTAAGAGAAATAGCGAGGGAAAGTATAAAGAGAAAAACGGGAGCCAGAGGTCTTAGAGCTATAATGGAAGAAATAATGACTGATGTTATGTTTGAGGTGCCATCCATAAAAGAGGTGAATAAGGTGATAATAGATGAGGAAGTGGTCAGGAATAGAGTAAAGCCCAAGTATGTTTACAAGAAGGCGGTATAATACGAAAACAGGAGGATAGAATGAAAAAGTTTTTCTTGGTAGGCTTGTTGTGTGGTGGTTTTGCTTTTGCGGAGCAGAAGTTTGTATGCGTAGACCCCAACCGTATCCTCTCCGAATCCAAGTCTGTATCCCAAGCTCAGGAACAGCTCAGAAAAAAGGTCAAGGATTATCAGCAACAGCTTGATGAGAAACAAAAGAAGCTTGACGAACTAAAAAGGCAGATAGAGAGCAAAGGTATTAGCCAAAAAGCTAAAGAAGAGAAAATAAAAGAGTATCAAAAGGTTGAGGCTGAGGGCATGGAACTTCAACAAAAAGCTCAGAAGGAAATAGTGGAGCTCAAAAGCAAGCTGGAAGAGGATATACTCAACAAGGTCAAAGCAATAGCGGAAGACATAGCCAAGAAAAACGGCTACACTGGAGTGTTAGACTGTAGTGCCTTTGTTTACAAACAGCCAGATATAGACATAACGGATGTGGTTGTAAAGAGCTTAGATCAAGGTAAATGAAACTGGGTTATGTGGCACGGCTTTTGGAGGGAGAACTTCAGGGTGATGAAAACTTCCAGATAGACGGTGTCTCTTCCGTAGAAGACCCAAAGCCCAGAACTCTCGTCTTTTGCTGGAACAAAAAAGACATAGAAAAGGTAAGGGGCTTAAAAGATGTGGTCCTTGTGGTAGATACTCCCATTGAGCATCCCAACACACTTTTAGTTAAGGATGTTAAACATGCTATGGCTGTATTTCTAAAACACATGTATCCTGAAGAGCACCCGTCAGGTGTATCTGCTGAGGCTTATGTGGGGAAAAGTGTGCGTATGGGTAAAGATGTTTACATAGCTCCCTTTGTTTACATAGGTGATGGTGTTTTTTTAGGAGATAAAGTGAAGATATATCCCTTCACTTACATAGGTGATAACTGCGTTATAGGTGATGAAACCATTATATTCAGCGGTGTTCACATATACCCTAAGTGTGTTATAGGCAAGAGAGTGAGGATTCACAGCGGAGCGGTGATAGGATCGGATGGCTTTGGTTATCACATCAGTAAAGAAGGTATAACCAAGCTAAACCACATAGGCATAGTAGTAATAGAGGATGATGTAGAAGTTGGTGCAAACACCACCATAGACAGAGCTTTGATAGACAAGACCATCGTAGGTAGAGGCACAAAGATTGACAATTTAGTTATGATAGGGCATAACTGCAAGATTGGAGAGAACAACATAATGGTATCTCAAGTGGGTCTTTCTGGAAGTGTAAAAACAGGTAAAAACGTAATATTAGCTGGTCAGGTAGGCGTAGCGGATCACATAAGTATAGGCGACAATGTTAAGGTTACTGCCAAGTCTGGCGTAGGAAAAGACCTTGAACCTAATAAAACCTATGGCGCCAACCTTCCTGCAATAGAGTGGACTAAGTGGAAGAGGGTCTACATGTACCTTTTGAGAATTCCTGAACTTTTTAAAAAGGGGGGGCAATAAACACTGAAAAAGTGTTAAACTATTTCAAAACGGGCCGGAGGTGTTGCCATGAAAAAGATACTTTTAGCCTTTGTGCTTGGGAGTGTTCTTTGCAAGCCTACTGTAGATAGCTCACCCTTGGGTGTGGGTGGTCCTGCAAAGGACACTTTTGAGTTTATTCCGGAAAAAGAGCTTAAGCAAGAAGAAGATTTTGATACGCAAAGCGTGGATAATATCATAGCGATAGAGTCTTCTGTGGAAAAAGCCATGAAGGAACTTTTGGATGTTAAAACAGTTGAGACGGTAAAGCCTGACATATGGCCTGTAGTAGGACTCATCACTTCTGACTACGGATGGAGAAGGATGGGTAGGGTAAAGGAATTTCATCCGGGAGTTGATATATCAGTGCCTTATGGAACTCCCGTAAGTGTGGCATCTGATGGCAGGGTCATATACGCAGGTTGGCTGAGCGGATATGGAAAGACCGTCATAGTGTACCACGGATACGGTTTTGTTACTCTATACGGACACCTCTCGGACATATCCGTGAACTACGGAGATAGGGTAGTAAAGGGACAGATCATAGGCAAAGTGGGTATGACAGGAAGAACAACCGGACCACATCTACATTATGAAGTTATAAAGTATGGCATTAGACAAAATCCTATAGCTTACTTACCTTAATAAATTATGCCTTACAAAGATCTGAGAGAATTTTTAAAGGTTTTGGAAAAAGAAGGCGAGCTTTTGCGCATAAAAGAGCCCCTGTCTCCCATACTTGAGATAACTGAACTTACCGACAGGGTTTCCAAACTGCCCAACGGAGGAAAAGCTCTTCTTTTTGAAAAGGTTGAAGGGTATTCGGTGCCTGTGCTTACCAACATGCTAGGTTCAGAAAAACGAATAAAGCTAGCTTTAGGCTACGAAAACCTTGAAGATATAGGATGGAAACTGTACAAACTTCTAAGACCAGAGATCCCTAACACTTTCTTAGAAAAACTAAAGCGCATACCAGAACTCAAAAAGCTCAACGACTCTCTGCCAAGAGTTATGAAAAAAGGACCTGTGAAGGAAAATGTTATAAGAGATAACATAAATATCCTTGAATTCCCTGTGCTAAAGTGCTGGCCAGAAGATGGTGGAAGGTACATAACTTTTGGACAGGTCATAACAAAGGACCCAGAAAGTGGCATAAGAAATATAGGACTCTACAGAGTTCAGGTTCTTTCTGAGCGTGAGCTTGCACTTCATTGGCAGATACACAAAGACGGAAACCATCATTACTGGAAAGCTAAAAAGCTTGGGAAAAAGATGGAGGTAGCTATAGCTATAGGTGGAGATCCAGTGCTCTCTTATGTGGCTTCTGCACCTCTTCCTCCAGAGGTGGACGAGTATCTCTTTGCCGGTCTCATCAGGGAAGAGGGAGTAGAGCTCCTAAAAGGTGAAACTGTAGACCTTGAGTATCCTGCTCATGCAGAGATAGTAATAGAAGGTTATGTAGACCCTCAGGAACATCTTGTGGATGAAGGACCTTTCGGGGACCATACTGGTTTTTACACCCCAGTGGATAAATATCCCAAGATGCACATAACCGCCATAGTGCATAGGGACAACCCCATATACCTTAGTACCATAGTGGGAAGACCTCCTCAGGAAGACAAGTACTTAGGTTGGGCAACAGAGAGAATATTTTTACCTCTTATAAAGTTTAACCTTCCAGAAGTGGTTGATTATCATCTGCCTGCAGAAGGATGCTTTCACAACTTCTGTTTTGTTTCCATAAAAAAGCGCTATCCGGGACACGCCTTTAAAGTGGCTTACGCTCTTTTGGGGCTTGGGCTTATGTCTCTTGAAAAAGTGATAGTGGTTTTTGATGATTGGGTAAATGTTCATGACATACAAGAAGTCCTATGGGCTTGGGGCAATAACATGGACCCATCTAGAGATGTTCTTATCCTTAGAGGTCCCATAGATGTGCTTGATCACTCTACTAACAGTGTGGGGTTCGGTGGTAAAATGGTTATAGACGCCACAACAAAATGGAAAGAAGAAGGATACACAAGAGAGTGGCCCAAAGTTATAGAGATGTCAAAGGAAGTAAAGGATAAGATAGACAGCCTATGGCAGAGGTTAAAATTCTGACATGGAGACAATAGAAGAACTCAAAGTGCATTATAACTGGACTAGAGAGGATGAAGAGAACCTACCAAAGGCATCTTGGATAGCAGAAAAGTACAAGGAAGAATTCATTGAGGAGTTCTACAGATACTTAGAGAACTTTTCCGATACAAGTAAGTATCTTCCTGACGAAGAAACAAGAAGTAGACACAAGGAAAGGATTAAAGGTTGGTTTGTTTCTCTGTTTACCTCAAAGTATGACGCACAGTATCTGAGAGGGCTCTACAGGATAGGGGAAACCCATGTGAAAATAGGATTGCCACCTCACTATGTACAGGCGTCCATGAACTTTGTAAGAAATTACATAGCAGATAGGATCACAAGAGAAATGGGATGCAGTCCTGAAGCAAACTCAATACTCTCATCCATCAACAAGGCTTTGGACCTTAACCTTGATGTAATGATAAACTCCTTTAGGGAAGAAGAGCTAAATCTTTATCTTTCATCTGGTAAGTACCAGCGCCTACTCATAGAGAATATAAGAAGAGTCTCGTGGTTTTTTGATACCTTCATAATACTTACCTTAGCTGTAGTTGGAGTGTTCCTTATATTTTGGATAGTTTACGAGATATGGCTTGTCTCTGTGGGAGGTCTCCCTTTAGAAAGGGGTGGGCTTAGTATTTTGGGTTCTGTGCTTGTCCTTTATGCCATATCAGAGCTTTTAACGGAAGAGATAAAACACATAAGGGGTTCTGCATTAAGTATAAAAGTCTTTGTGGGTGTTGCTCTTGCCGCAGTGATAAGAAAAGTTCTCATCATATCCCTTTCGCCAGAAAAAGTTCAGGAGCTTATAACCTTGTCCTTAGTTACCTTGGCTTTAGGAGTTGTTTTTTGGCTCATTTATAAAGTAGAGTCCAAGACTTGAGAGTTTTTCTAAATTTCTTTCCAGTATTCATCAAAGGCTATCCAAGTTTTTGGTATGATGTTTTTTAAATTTTCCCAAGTCTTCATGTACTTTTTACGTTTCTGACTGGCCCTTTTGAGAGTAGTTCCAAATACCTCCTGTGCTTCTTCTTCGTAGTCTTGAATGGATCCAGAAACCAAGAATTTACCTGCCATACTGCCGGAGATCACAGCGTTGGCTATTCCACCCCCAGTTATGGGATGACAAAAACCACCAGCATCTCCCACCAAAAGAGTGTTATCTCTTACCAACTTAAGAAGTCCGTCGGCGGGTATCCATCCTCCTGTTCTTGCCAGCACGGTATTTTCTACCAGTCCATCCGATAGAACCTCCTTCAAAAATAGCCTGAGGCTTTGTATGACATTTATGGGATACGAAGGGTCTATGCCAACTCCCACATTAGCGGTATCCCCTTTTGGAAAACCCCAGCCATATCCACCGGGTATATAGTCCCTGAAGTATATAAACAGGTCTTTGACCTTGCTTTTTAAAGGTACTCTCACCTGTGCTGTGGTCACAAACTCCTTTGTAGACTCCCCTGTTAGTTTAGCTACCTTTGACCTTGGACCGTCAGCACCCACTAAGACATCTGTAATTACATAAAACCGTTCCCTTGTGTCCACTCCCTCAAGCCATACCTTTCTTCCCTCCACACCCAAAAAAACTGTTCGCAGTAAGTAACAAGCACCATGCTCTCTTGCAAGCTTAGCTATTTGGTGATCAAACACCTCCCTGTTGAGGACAAAACCCGGAGAACTCATAGAAACTACCTCTCCCCATGGAGTGAAGTGTATCATGTTTTGGACTTCCTGTGATATAGCAGGTTGCGGAAAAAACTGAGGGAATGTGTTGAAAAGTTGTAAAGGTACGAATTCTGCGCACTGAACAGGTGTACCTATCCGTTTTTTGAAGTCCACAACAAGCACATTAGCACCACTTCTTGCAAGCTCGTAAGCACACGAAGAGCCTGCAGGACCTCCACCTATGATAACTACATCATACTTTCTCATTGAGCCTGATAAGGAGCTTTTTGGAAGGTTTAAAGCCTATAAGGTATCTCTCCTCTATGTAGGTCTCTATACCCGTTTTGGGATTTTTTATGAAACGGCCGCCACGTCTTCTTAGTCTGAACACACCAAAACCTCGTATTTGGACACTTCCCTCTTGTGCAGTCTTTTGAGCTATCCAAAAAAATATTTCTTCTAATATTCTTTTGGCTTCCTTTACAGGTATGCTGTACTCTTCAGCTAACCTATTTACTATTTCTGACTTTCTCACTCTTTTCCTCCACATAGAATGTTCTTACTCTTTTGCTTTTGCTTATGGCTATAGCTCTATCCTCCTTTTTATAATAAACTATCTCATCTGCTTCAACGAAGTTTTTGTCATCTTCAACTCTTGCGTTTCCAAAAAGCTTAAGAACCTCCGTTTGAAAGTCATATTCGGCTCTGTCTGCAAAAGCTCTGCGCACCCCTTCTACATATTTTACATTTCCTTCCGCTTCTGCTTTTTTGGGTTTCCTCTTGTCATCAAGGTATATTACTACCTTGTTAGCGGTAAGCACTCCGTTGCCTCTTGTCAGCTTCACATTGCCCGTGTATATTATCTTGTCTTTTTCGTAAGTAAGGTTATCTGCCTCACCCAATATGGGTTCAGAAATAGCCAACCCAAAGAATAAAAGCCCAGCTAATAACAAAAAGATCATTCCAATCTCACCTTTGCTTTTTTAATTATAATCTTCAAGGGTCTCAGTTCCAAAGTAAAACTTTCACCGTAAGTCTCTTTACCCTCTTCTTTTAAAAACACATTGGTATTTCCCCACACCTTGCCTTCTTTTAGGTTGATGTTTGCTCTGTCAGTCTTTGCGTAGAAGTTCTCACTTTTAATTTCCACATTTCCCTCTACATACCCTTCAAGGGTGTCTCTGTTTATAAAGGCTCTGTCTGCTGTTATTTTCTCCTTTTCTGTCTGCAAAAGAGCGGATATAAGCAAAACATCGCCATTTTTTGTGTAAAGCTGTTTTCCTCTCAGTGTCCACTCAAGCCCAGCCTTCCCATAAGCTTTTATCATAACATCTTGGGCTGTGCTTTCCTCTTCTTGCTTAAATGTAGGCATGTGCTTATACGCACTTCTTACATAAGAGTTCAGCATTACAGAAGCGATAGTTAAAAAAAGGCTCATAAGAACTGTTCTAAACATCACTCAGGAGCTTGTACAAAACAGCCATACGCGTATAAAGGCCGTTTTCCACCTGTCTGAGGATAAGGGATTTTTCTGCATAGACTACATCTTCGCTTATGTCCACATTTAGGTTTACCGGTCCGGGATGCATAAAAAAGCCTTTTAGCCTTTCGTAGCGATCTTTGGTAAGCCCAAACTGTAGAAAATAGCTTTCTTTTGAAGGTATGAAATTTTCTTTAAACCTCTCTTCCTGTAATCTTAGGCATATCACCAAGTCAGCCCACTCTATAGCTTCTTCCCAGCTGTCAAAAGTGCAACATACACCAAAAGGAGAAAGGTCAGATGGGACGAGAGTTTTAGGTCCAAGCACACCTACATTTGCGGAATGCATACTAAAAAGATAAGCACCAGACCTGAAAACTCTGCTATGGAATATGTCTCCTACATAAAGAACTTTTAATCCTTCCACAGAACCGTACACTTCCATAGCAGTAAATAGGTCTATAAGCCCCTGTGTGGGATGTTGATGCGTACCATCACCAGCGTTTATGAGGGATATACCTTCGTTAAGATAAGCGCTGTATGGGAAAAGAACAAAAGGTACTCTAAAGACCAACGCCCTAAAGCCTAAAGAAGAAAGAGTTTTTATGGTATCGTAGAAGGTCTCCCCTTTCTCTAAGGATGTCTCTTTTGCGCCTGCGTAATAAGTATTAAGTCCCAGGTTTCTACAAGCCTTTTCAAAAGACAATCTGGTTCTTGTTGAGCTTTCCAGAAACAGGAGGGCTACATCTCCTTTAAGCTTTTCTTGTCTTCCCTGCTTAAACTGGATAAAAATACCAAAAAGGTCGCTCACTTGGTCTTTAGTCAGGTCAAAAACGCTTATGAGATGTTTCATGAGCAGTTATATAGTATAAATTATCTTTATGGCTTTTAGAATAGGTTTGGGTTTTGACTCTCACGAGTTTCAGGAAGGTAAGCCCCTTTATCTGGGTGGTGTTCGCATAGAACACGGTGCAGGCTTTAAAGGTCATTCGGACGGTGATATCCTTTTGCATGCCATAACAGACGCCTTACTGAGTGCCATAGGTGAACCTGATATAGGTGAGCTTTTTTCTGACCAAGAGGTAAAATGGAAGGATGCACCTTCTGAGATATTTTTGAGAGAAGCTCTAAAGCGCATGAAGGAAAAGGGATACAGTATAGTAAACCTTGACTGCGTGCTTGTGATGGATAGTCCCAAGATATCCCCTATAAAGGATGCTATAATAGAAAACCTATCTAATATCATGCAGATAGGTAAATCCGCTATATCCATAAAAGGTAAAAGAAGGGAAGGCTTCTGTTCGGAAAAGGGTGCAGTGTGCTACTGTGTTATCTTGCTCAGTCATGAAGGTTAACCTTGTTCTTTCTGGAGGTGCGGCAAGAGGAATAGCCCACATTGGGATACTTAGGGCTCTAGAAGATATGGGGTTTGAAGTGCAAGCGGTGAGTGGAGTAAGCGCTGGTGCGCTTGTGGGTGCTTTTTTTTGTGCAGGTTACTCGCCAGATGAGATGCTCGGGCTTGTAAAAAAAACTGATTGGATAAAGCTTATACGCCCAAAAGTGCCAAGATACGGCTTTTTTAGTCTGAGCAAAGCGGAAAAGTTTTTGAGAAAATACTTACAAGTAGAACATATAGAGGAACTTAAAAAAGAACTTCACATAGGTGTGCTGGACATAAAGAGTGGCAAAAGCTTTCACTTCAACAACGGAGAACTTTACCCTATACTTTTAGGTAGCTGTGCGCTACCGGGTATCTTTGAACCTGTCAAATACAAAGATTATGTGTTTGTAGATGGTGGCGTTACCAACAACTTGCCAGTAGAGCCTTTTTTAAAAAAGGAAGGACTGCTAATAGGGGCTGATGTAAATCCCACCAACTCAGTAGAAAAGGTCAAAAACATAATCCACATAATAGCTCGTAGCTTCCTCCTTGCAGTAAGGTCTAATGTAGAAAAAAGAAGAGAACTATGCCAAGTGCTTATAGAACCAGAACTGCAAAACTATTCAGTTATAGACATATGGAAAGCTCAAGAAATATACACTTTAGGATACAATAAAACATTAGAAGTTATGAAGGCATATCTCAAGAAGGTTTAAACCATCTGTAAGGTAATATCAGGTCTTCATCTTGAATCTCAAAGCTGTCCATATCTTGTTTAAGCTTAACAGGGTTTTTTAAACATCTTAAATTCATTTCAAATTGAGTGAGCCCATCTACACCCACTATAAAACCATCAAGGTCTTCAAAATGTGCAACAAAGGAGAGCAACAGGCAAGAGAGCTCTACATCTAATTTTTTAGCAAGATCTCGCAGAGCCTTTACCTTTTCTTCTGCTTTCTTCAAATGACCTTCAAAATTTTCTAGAAAGAATAGACCCTGTAGGAACACAGACCTTGCAAAAAGCATAAAACCCATAGATTTCCAGTTTTTAATATGCTTTGTAAACCTTCTGTCAAAAACATTAAGAGGGAATTCTACTACTATAGGCTCCTTACAGAGGTGGTAAAAACTTTCAACTTCCCAAGGGTGGTACACAGAAATACCGTAATGCTTTATAAACCCCTCTTCTTTTAAACCTTTTAAAACATCAACTATATGAGGCATCAGCTCAAAAGTTCTAAAAGAATGTAGAAGAAGACAGTCCAGAAAACTTAAATTCAATCTTTTTAACATATTTTTTACTTCTCTTTCTACTTCTTTCTTACCGGCATAATCTCTGTGAGGTAGTTTATCTATTACTCTAAGGACCTTTCCCTTTACGGAAAAAAATCTCCTAAAATATCTTCCGCATGCCCGTAAGCCACTGCTGTATCCACACCCCATACGCCTTCTTCTACAGACCTTTCCAAGATTTTTAGGGCTTCTTTAATATCCACCTTTTTAGAGGATATGCCATACTCCATACCAAAGTTTGCTGTTCCAAGCACGAATTTCTCAACCAATTAAAGCCTCCTCCAACTTCTGGATAACAAAATCAAGGTCCTCTTGCCTCATAGAAGGATATATAGGTAGGCTTAACTCTCTTGAGTAAAAATCTTCAGCTTGTGGGCATAATCCTCTGGAATAATCTAAAAAAGGATGCCAATAAACTGGTATGTAGTGTACCTGTACAAAAATGCCAGATTGTCTGAGTTTTCTGAACAATTCTCGGCGCTTTGTAGGGTCCCTAAGCCTTATGGGGAAGAGATGATAGGAATGGAAAGTGTAGGGTTTTTCTATAGGAAGTTCTATGTGTAAATTGTCTTTTAACCTCTCTAGATAAAACTTTGCGATCTCTCTTCTTCTTTCTACAAAAAAATTCAGCTTTTTTAATTGAGAAAGCCCAAGCGCGCACTGAAAGTCTGTTATCCTAAAGTTGAAGGAAGGAAATTCCACAGAATACTCCCAATCGTCCCCCTTTTTTATACCATGGTTCCTGCATTGAAGTAGCCTTTTATACAAGGTCTCATCGTTAGTCAGCACCGCTCCACCTTCGCCGGTAGTTATGTGTTTTACAGGATGGAAGCTAAATACCGTCATGTGTGAGTATTGGCACGAACCTGTTTTGTAGTCCTTGTAAGCAGACCCTAAAGCGTGGCAAGCATCTTCAACTACCCACAGGTTATATTTCTGTGCTATTTCCCATACCTTCTGCATCTCCACGGTATGCCCTGCGTAATGAACTGGTACTATAAGCTTAGTATGTTCTTTGATGCATGTTTCTAAAAGGTTTACATCCATATTTCCTGTATCTTTTTCCACATCGCAAAAAACAGGTTTTGCACCCAACAAAACTCCAGCAGAAACTGTAGCGGTGAAAGTTATGGGAGATGTTATAAAAAGATCCCCTTCTTGTAATCCTAAGGTTCTGTAGGCGCAGTATAAAGCGGAAGTACCGGAATTGAAAACCACTGCGTACTTGGCACCGCAGTACTCAGCTAAAGCCCTTTCAAACTCATCAACCTTTGGACCCTGAGTGATAAAGTCAGATTTAAGAACTTCTAAAATAGCTCTTATGTCCTCTTGGTCTATGTACTGCCTTCCGTAAGGTATCATGACTACTTACAAAACTATATCCTCTTTTGCTCTTTCCAGCAAGCTTTTTATCTCTTGGTAACTAAGCCACCAATCATTCTTATCGCTTCTGTAAGAGAAACCTTCTGGCGTTTTTGGTAAGTTTTTCCATTTCTCTATAGCCTTACTCTCAAAGGAGAAGTTTGGAAGTATTACATAGTAAGTCTTTTCTTCATGTTCTGCTATAACTATCTGTCTTGCTTCGTCTTCTGCTATAAGGCTCTCATGCAGCTTTTCACCGGGTCTTATACCTATAAACTTGAAAGAACAGTTAGGGCATATAGCTTTTGCTAGGTCCACGACCCTGACGCTTGGAAGTTTTGGAACAAATACCTCACCACCAACCGCTTCCTGAAGGGCAAAGAGCACTAATTTCACTCCTTCTTCAAGAGTTATCCAGAAGCGTGTCATCCTCTCATCTGTTATAGGAAGCTCTGTGCATCCTTCTTTTACAAGTTTTAAAAAAAGTGGTATCACACTTCCTCTGCTTCCTACGACATTACCATACCGGACTATGCTAAAGGTAGTTGCTTTAGCTCCTGCATAGGCATTACCTGCTATAAAGAGCTTTTCCATAGTTAACTTAGTAGCTCCATACAGATTAACTGGACTCACCGCCTTGTCTGTTGATAAAGCTATAACCTTTTTAACTCCCCTTTCAAGAGAGGCTTCTATTATGTTCTGTGCACCTACTATGTTAGTTTTTACTGCTTCAAAAGGGTTATATTCAAGGATCGGCACATGCTTTAGAGCAGCAGCATGGATCACATAATCTACACCTTCAAAGGCTAACATCAACCTATCTTTGTCTCTTATATCACCAAGGAAAAATCTCAGCTGTGGATAGCTATCTTCTGGAAACTCCTTTTGCATTTGCCACTGTTTGAACTCATCTCTGCTGAAGATTATCACTTTTTTAGGGTTTGCATGTTTAAGCACAAACCTAATAAAGGCTCTACCAAAGGAACCAGTTCCACCTGTTATAAGTATGGTCTTTTCTTCAAGAAACTTCATTCTATCATCTCCCACCTTAGTGGTGTGCCTTTGGGTATATCCACCTTTGCCCTCCTACCTATTACTTCCTTGAGGTACAAAGGGTGAAGACCGTAACCTGGTCTTATGCTTTTGACTTTTTGTTCTGTGATCATCTCACCAGCCTTTATATCCTCTACAGCAAAAAGACTTCTTGAAAACTTACGCATCTCTTCTTGTTTTTTTGTTAACTCGTAGCTGACTTGTCCGAGAGCTTTTTCCACCTCCCTTATTGCTTGAACCATGGCTTTAAACTCCAAAGGTTCCAACGAAAAAGGAGCATCTGGACCGCCAAGTTTTCTATCAAGAATAAAGTGTTTTTCTACTACAACAGCACCAAGAGCTACAGCAGCTATAGGTACAGATATGCCAAGAGTGTGATCTGATAAACCCACATGAACACCGAAAGTTTCTTTCATATTGGGTATGGTACGCAGGTTAGCATCTTCAAAGGGTGTTGGGTATTCAGACACACACTTTAAAAGAATTATCTGGTTATTGCCTACAGATTTGCAGGTTTTGACTGCTAGTTCTATATCCGAAAGGGTTGCTATGCCGGTGGATATGATTACCGGTTTTCCTTTTGAAGCTATATACTCCATAAGGGGGATATCTGTTATTTCAAAAGAAGCCACTTTGTAACATGGAGCATTAAGTTCTTCAAGAAAGTCTACTGCCGTTCTGTCAAAGGGCGTAGAAAAAACAACAAGCCCCAGCTCTTTTGCAAACTCAAAAAGCTTAGGATGCCACTCCCACGGAGTGTAAGCGGATTTATAGAGATCATACAGGTACATGCCATCCCACAAAGTTCCCTGTTTTACCATAAAGTACTCATTTTTAACATTCAGTGTAATAGTATCTGGCGTGTAAGTTTGAAGCTTTACCGCATCAGCACCAGCCTCTTTTATGGCTTCCATTGTCTTTAGTGCAAGATCCATGTTCTGAAGATGGTTAGCAGAAAGCTCAGCAACTATAAAGACGGGTGCATTTTCACCTATCTCTCTTCCGTCAATGTTTATACTTCTCATTAAACTCATCCTCCGTCATACCAATAACTATTTTATTTATTTTTTTCTTTATAAATTTTTAGAATGTATTTATATCCTTTATAATAAAAAAACGCTGGAAATTCTTCATTATTAACTATTCTAAGTAAGTTGAATTGTTTCTTTATAGTTTCATTTATATTTAATTCGCTATCGGCTGGAGTTCTCCTTCTATAAAATGTAGGAGTTCCTTTTTGCTTCTTTGGTTTTAACTTTCCGTACTCATCAAGAAATTTTAAACAAAGCTCTATTGTTTTCTCTGCTTGTTTTTCTCTAATTTCATCGTGCAACTCATGCCCCTCAAATTTTATGTAATCCTTGATATATACATCCCCCGAGTCTACTTTTTCAGTAGCTTCAAATAAAACTATTGGGATTTTACTCTTACCTTCTAATATTTGCCAAAACAACGGTGCCCAACCTCTTCCCTTTGGCAAATCACTTGCATGTACTACGAGGTTATGTTTATGTTTCTTCAGAGCTTCCTTATCAATTATTTTGAAATAGCTAAGTATAAAAACTACTGGGAAGCTACCATCTATATATTTGTGATCAAAAAAGAGTTTTGCTTTATAGCCTTTAGATTTAAGAATTCGTATAAACTTCTTAGCGTAAGGAACAAACCAACTATCTTTAGATGTTAAAACAGCTATTTTGTCAAAATTCATTTTATAATCCTTACGCATTTAAATACTCCTGCGTATCCTATTCCAATTCTTAGTCCCCAGCTTTCCGCATTTATTTTTATCCTTTCTGATGTTCTTAGATAAAGAAATCTGAATAGAAAATTAGCCATAAAACTTCTTATTGCTTCACGAACTATCCTTAATTTTACCTCATACCAGCTTACCCATGTTATCAACCTATTAAGCTCTAACCTTAAAAATGCTCTCAAGTTTTTCATCAAATAATATTATATACAACACTGAAAAGGCTCAGAGGTAATTTTTCTACTGAGCGTATGGGAAAATTATAATATGCCTAACTATGTGCTTTTGCTTTCTTATGTAGGTACTCACTTTCACGGATGGCAGGTACAACCTAACTTGAGAACTGTTCAAGGTGTTCTCAAAGAAAGCTTACAAAGATTATTTAGAGAGGACATAAAGCTCGTAGGTTGTTGCAGGACTGATACGGGTGTGCATGCCAAAGAATTTGTAGCTAACTTTTCCGCTCAAAGGGAGATAAAACCAGAACAACTCCTGAAAGCTCTAAATTCCATACTTCCACAAGATATGGGGATAAAAAAAGTGTGGGTACAAGAAGGCTTTAACGCAAGGTATTCGGTAAAAGGCAAAGTATACCTGTATAGAATACTAAATTCCCATTCAAGAGATCCCTTCTTGGAACCTTTCGTGTGGAGAATACCCAAACAGCTGGATTTTTCCATCATGCTTGAAGCAAGTAAACTGTTTTTAGGTAAAAGGGACTTTTCAGCCTTTGCCAAGATAGAAGAAGAAAAAAATACACTAATAGAGCTTGAAGATGTTAAACTGTCAAAGTTTGAAGAGCTTATTGAGATAAGGATAAGGGCAAGGAGCTTTCTTAGGTATATGGTGAGGAGGATAGTAGGAAGCCTTGTACAGCTTGGTTTAGGGAAAATAAGCCAAGAAGACATACAATCTTATCTTCTCAACAAAAAAACTTGCCCTTTTACCGCTAAGGCTAAGGGTCTTACTTTAGAAAGAGTGATTCTTTAAGGACATTTGCTTGCATCATGCGGAGGATTGTCCACAATGTCTAAGAAGGCTTCAAAAGGTCCCATGTTTTTCATAGCTACGAACTTAGGACCTTCAAATTTGAGCCTTCCTAACATCATAGCTTTCATGGGTCCATACTCCTTCCTACCCATCTCTAACCATCTTTTAGTTTCTGCATACATAAGAAAGTCGTTAGGTCCCCTTTTGTCCTTAGCAGGACCACCATAAACGCACATGGCTTTACCGTGCTCGTTCCTTATGGTTAACTGTATCTGCTTTGCATCTGTGCAATCTTCTCTGTATATGAAGATCTTCCTTTCTTCAACCGCTGTCCAACTTTCGCTCTTGCCAAGATTATCAACGAGCTGAGGTGTCTTGTTCCACTCATTGCAAAGCGCCTTTGCGTACTCCCCATCCATAAACACGGGCAGTGCAAAAGAACCTCCAACTATTCCTAAAAAAGCGAGCAAACTCTTCCTCATACTTTTACCTCCCAACTTTTAATAGTAGCTTATAATTTAACTTGACTGCCTCTTTTGGCAATAAGACTTTCTTATTTTTGTATAATTTTTATTTTATCCACAGAAATAGAAAAAACCTAAAGCACAAGGAGCCTCTTTACGCGGGAAGATACATTGCACATAATCTCGTAAGGGATTGTTCCCGCAAGCTTAGCGAGATCACCAAAACTTTGGTGTTTTCCAACAATCTCTACCCAATCACCCACTTGTGCAGATGTGTTGTCCAAATCTACAATAGTCATGTCCATGGTTATGTTTCCCAAAATCTTGATAGGTTTATCTTTCCAGTAAAGACATCCCAAATTAGAAAGTGCCTTAGTAAGTCCATCAGCGTAACCAAAGGCAACAACACCCACTTTTTTCTTTTTATCCGTCGTGTAAGTTCTTGAATAAGATACTGGATGTCCGCTAGGGAGGTATTTTACGGAGATGATACGAGCTTTTAGCTCTATGGCTCTCTTGAGATTCACAGGATAGTCCCATGCTGGTTTCTCTCCGTACATGGCAAGACCTATCCTAATATGGGTAGTAAAAGGCACACGGTATACAACACCTGCAGAGCTTTCCATATGTATATCCACACCTGAGTAAGCCTTCAGTATTTCTTTGAACTCTTCTATCTGCTTTAGAGAAAAATCCCTGTCTAATGGGCTTGAAAGATGGGTAAGCACACCTCTTATCCTACTATCCCTTATCACTTCTTTAAGAAAACCAAGCCTACCCATACCCGTATCGTACTTTACATGAAAGCTTACATGGATCCCTTCTATGGCTTTCAGATGCTCTTTGTGGGAAACAACAGGAATAAGGCGATACTCTATCAGCGCCTTTTCCTCACCCTTTAGTACACCCCCAAGTATTAGTATATCTTTTTCAAAACCAGCCCTTCTAAGTTCTATACCTTCTTCAACACAAGCTACAGCGTAAGAAGATACTTCATCCATATGTTCCAACACGCTACACACATGGAAAGCAGACATACCATAAGCATCAGCCTTAACTACCGCTATAATCTTTTTACCAGAAAATTCTTTCAGTGCTTTTATGTTATGTCTTATAGCGTCCGCGCTTATCTCCAAAACAGCTCTTGCCATAAGAAGCTCATATTATAACGCAGGCTGACTTGTATCATCTTGCATACTATACGCAGATCCTTTTAAAATTCTAACGAAACTAAGAGAAGGAGGTTTTAAGATGGCTCAGACTGTTAACCTAAAAGGAAATCCCGTTACTCTATCAGGTCCTACACTTTCTGTAGGAGACAGAGCACCCGAAGCGGTAGTTGTTACCAAAGACCTTCAGGAAAAGATGGTGGGTGGTGCAAAAGGTGTAGTGCAGGTGATCATAACAGTACCTTCTTTAGATACACCGGTTTGTGAGACGGAAACTAAGAAGTTCAACGAGATGCTTGCTGGCATGGAAGGTGTAGATGTAACTGTGGTATCCATGGACTTGCCCTTTGCAGAAAAGAGGTTTTGTGAAAGCTTCAACATAGGTAATGTAACTGTAGCCTCGGATTTCAGATACAGAGATATGGAAAAGTACGGAGTTCTCATTGCAGAGGGTGCACTCAAAGGTATACTTGCAAGGGCGGTTTTCATAGTTGATAAAGACGGAAAGGTTGCATACATACAGCTTGTTCCAGAAATCACTCAGGAACCTAATTACGAGGAAGTTGTCAAAAAGGTAAAGGAGCTTCTATAATCCTTCTATGAAGGAAAAGGTTGTAAGGTTTTGTGTGTCTTTGCCTCAGTATTTGTTGGAAGAGCTTGATAGAAAGATAATAAAAAGGGGTTATTCCTCAAGGTCCGAGCTCATAAGGGACCTCATAAGGGAACTTATGGTAGAAGATGCGTGGCGGGCGGAGGAGGAGGTTATTGGCGTTTTAACCTTAATATATGATCATCATCAGCGAGAACTTACTCATAAGATGCTTGAAATACAGCACAACGAATATGTGAAAGTGCTTTGCAGTACACACATACACTTAGACCACCATAACTGTCTTGAAAACATAGTATTGAAGGGAAGACCTGATGAGATAGAAGGTATATCTATCAGCATAGGCGGATTAAGAGGTGTCAAATTTGCAAGACTAACAAAAGCCTCCAATGTTTTATAAAATTTAATTATGATGAAGCTACAGAAAGTTGGTCTACACTTAAAGAAAGTCTCTCTATTAGTTATCACAAATAATAGGACTTCCTCTTTCGGGCGGTTCAATAAGCAGTATAAAGGCATTGTGGGAGCTCCAAAGATAAAGCGGTTTGTAGAAGATATTAACCAACTAAAGCTTACAAGATGGCAGTATGAAAAGCTTTTAGCGGAAAACGGGCGGATTGAAGGTTTATTCCGGTATGAAACAGAAAGAGCAAGACTTCTAACGCTTTTTGAAGAAGACAAAGAACCCTTCTTTAGCCCAAAGCTTTCAAAGGATATCTTCAGTTTGTAGATTGTCAGAAAATGCTGAAAAGGCGAGTTATATATAGTGTTATGGTGGTAGTTAGGAGAAGAAACAAAATTGTAAGCCTTCCTAACAAGGGAAGACTTCCTCTGAGGGGTCTTTGGACCCCTTATTGCGAGGAGGTAGCCTAATGGCTTACCTCTTTGTCTATGGCACCCTTAAAAGGGGTGGTTCAAGGCACAGTCTTTTAAAGGGCTGTCCTTTTTTGGGGCATGCCTTGGCAAGGGGCTTTGTCCTTTACGACTTGCACGCCTACCCTGGGGTGGTTCCCGGAGATGGGATAGTGCGTGGAGAGGTCTACGAAGTTCCAGAAGGGCTTCTTAGGGAGCTTGACTGGGTAGAAGGAGCTCCTTTCCTCTTCAGGAGGGAGCTTATTGAGGTGGTCCTTGAGGACCACACTCCTTTGCGTGCCTACGCCTATCTGTACAACAGAGAGGTGGAGGGTGCGTCTTTGGTGCCTTCCGGTGAATGGAAGGTATAAAACGGGGTCCCCATGGGGGGACCTTTTTTTAACCAAAATGGAAAAAAGTTAATACTTATTGATGTCCAATGGTATCTTGGTGCCGACCAAAGCCACTTTATAATCTGGCTGAAAAGAAATTTTCCAGAAACACCCATCTACTTTGCTATTAATCGTCAATGGGAGTATTGGAGTAAGGTAGGGGACCTGCTTACAAAGATATACAAAAAGAACGGTGTAAAACTATTGGACGCAAAAAAAGCTCAAGCTGAGCATAGTAAAACACTTGGTACATGGTTTGAAAGCGGAAGAATTAATCATAGGAACCAACGATGAAGAGGCACTTAGTGCAGTAGCAAAGGATAAAATGTTAAAAACAACTTATTTAAGGATTACCTACAAAAAGAATAGGGATCGGTGGAGCACTACCCCCTTGGTTTTCCAAAAGCTTCAGGAACTTGGCTATACGGTGATTAATGTAAACCTTGCAAGCCGGATAGAAGGTAAGCTTGCAAGGATATTGGGCGGCTTACACTTTGAGGAAGCCTTGAAACTTTGGGATGAAAGAGAGAAATTTTCAGAGAGTGTCCAAACCATAAAGAAAAAAGTGCTTCCAAAAATAGCAGGAGAGATTACCTTGGAGAACTTTAAGAGCATGTGCGTTAAAGAGGGTATAGCCCATCCACTTGAATCCACATACCTTTTGGCGTATTACGGAGATATTAAATTAGTAAGCGTCCGTGGAAATGTACTTCTTCTGAGAAATGCGAATACTTTTACAGAAACAGAGACAGAGGATCAAGAATCCTCTGCAGAGGGCATACTTTCCAAAATATTCCAACCTTTTCTTAAGTTTTTCCCTAAATCAGAAAAGGAGTGAATATTCCTTGCCCCCACTGGGGGCTTTTCTTTCAATGTCGTCAATGGATTTTTCTACTCTAAGCTTGCGGGGAATTTTTATAATTTTGCAAGTCAGCAGGGATGGAAATATAAAGCTGAATGAAAAAGGAGATATTGATGGACCTGGAACTATTGTGGGAGTTGGAAATGTAAATTTTCAGGCAGTGGAAAATTTGGCTAAAGAGAAGATGTCAACTTTTGGCATCCATGGACTGTACTGGTTATATTACAAGCAATAGAAGAAATACTAAACAGAGTTTTTAAGTGACACAGATTTCCTGTAAGCCTCATTATACTCCCTCCCTCAGCAGGTTTTTTATTACCAAACTTTAGCTTTAAACTAATTTCTCACCCAGCGTATAAAAGAATAAGTATATATAATACAACCTATGAAAAGAGTGCTCATGACGGGTGTAAGAAGGATAGGGTTTAACATCGCCAAGAAACTTATAGACAATGGATACAAAGTAGCCTTCGTTTACCGTACATACACTCAAGCAGTAGAAGAGCTCTTAAAGGAAAATGCCTTTGGCATTGAAGGGGATCTGTCAGACCCTAATGGCTACCTAAAGGTAGTAGAGAAGGCTGTGGATTACTTAAATGGAATAGATGCTTTTATACACGGTGCAAGCCCTTATTTCTCTACACCCATAGAGTCTTTAAAAAGAGATGAGCTGTATGCACACTTTGTTCCAAACACAGAAGCTTTTCTGTTTCTCTGTAAGCTTCTTTACCCGTACATGCTTCAGAATTCTGGTGATCCTAAAGGTAGGATAGTAGCCTTTGGAGATTGGGCTGCTGACACAACACCATACAGGTATTACTCTGCATATTTTATCTCAAAAGGAGCTCTTCATACTGCAGTAAGGGTTTTGGCAAAGGAGTTTGCACCCTATGTGTTAGTTAACGCCATAGCTCTGGGACCCACACTAAAGCCAGACGACTTTTCTGATGAAAAGTGGGAAGAGTATATAAAAAAAACTCCTCTTAAGAGGTCAGTTTCCTTAAAGGATGTGGTGGAGCTTACCGAGTTCTTACTTAATGCCCAAAGTATAACTGGGGAAGTTATAAACTTAGATAGTGGGAGGCACATATCCGGTGAGTGCTAGAATAGCAGTCCTCTTTAGTGGTGGTGTAGAAAGCACCACCTTGCTTTACATGTACCTTCAAAAAGGCTATTTGGTTTATCCAGTTTATGTAAAATCTGGGGAAAAGTGGGAGAAGCTTGAACTTGAAAACGCAATAAACCTATGGAAATACACAAAAATAAGTTATCCAAATCTCATGGTACTAAGGGTGCTAAGAGTGCAAGGGCAAGCGGTTCCCAGAAAAACCTTAAAAACTATCCAGGATATTTTCATACCCCTTAGGAACATGACCCTTATAACTGCATGTGCCCTTTACGCTCTTTCTAAGAACATAAACCGATTGGCTATAGGGACTCTTGGGCTTTATGCCTTTCCAGATAACACAAGAGAGTATATAAAAGATCTGGAAAGACTCATAGCCAAGGGTTCAGGCAGAGAATTCGTCATAGATACGCCTTTATTTGGTCTTGAGAAGGCTCGCATAATAAAAAGTGGTCTTGGTATAGTACCTTATGACCTTACTCTTTCGTGTGCTAGACCCAGAAAGATCAAAGGAAAAGTAATTCCATGCGGAAAGTGTATAAAGTGTAAAGAAAGACAAGAGGCTCTTACTATAGGCTAAAGCTCAAAAAGAAAGTATCCACCATAAGGCTAAAGCAGTTTAGGGTCAGCTTTGATACGGTTGGTATAGATTAAGGAGTGAGGGAGGAGGTCACATAAAGGGGTTCCAGAAAGAAGAGATGGTCGCCTTTGTATCCAGAACTTAGCTTTTCGTAAGCATACATACCACCGTAAGTGGAAAAAGGGAAAAACTCAAGAACAATCTCACTACTCTGTATGCCATGCTCTTTTAAGCTTATTGTATGCCCCTCAGAAGGGCATTCTTTTGAAGTCTTCACCTCTGATATTCTATCTTTTTCCGCTACCCTATAGAATACCGTATGGCTTACTTTCAGACAAGGTATCTTAGGAAAGTCCACAGGTATGTATTTTGCCATCATTTCAAGATTCTCATAACCTACCACCGGCTTATTAAAAAGGTAAGCCCAAGTTTTTATAAAAGTTATGCCAATTCTCACTGAGGTGAGATATCCAGCACCTACGGAAATGGCAAAGGCATCGTAATCTTGAGGTTTTACATTATACTCCAATAGCACTTTAGGTAAGTTTTCAAGCGTTTTCTTTGAGTTGTCAAGATAGCATAAAAACGCAAGCTTTCCATTATCGATCACCGAGAAGTTTAAAAAAGAAAAAGATGTGTCAAGGGAAAAGATCTTCATTACGCTACACACTATTATAACTTGTGATAAAATCTGAGTATGCTGTTGGTCAGCTTCCTGTTAGGAATTTTTTATGTGGAGAGCCTTTACATGCTTTCCAGATACACAAGATGGATATACCTTTCAAGTTTGGTAAGGCTTGTATTTATGGGGATATTCTTCTCTTACATTCTTAGGTCTTTTGGTCAGGTAGAGCTTCTTCTGAACTTTTTGGTGTTTCATTTGGGTTTTTTTCTTCATCTGATAGTTCGGGGCTGGATATTCAATGGATTGGTTAAAAACTGTTGAACCCCTCTTCAAAGAGCCTTTGGTTCAGTTCTTTATCTGGCTGGCTTTGATCCAGGTAATGGCTCAGGTGTTTTTAGATAGAAGGATAGCTTTCTGGATATCGTCCATATCAGCAACATATTTATGGATAAAAAACTACGAAGTTTTTACACCAATAAAAGCGTGGCTGATTATATTAGGTATTTTCTTCCTTTACCTGCTTCTTAAGTACCTTTTTCACTTTAATATCTTCCTTTATCTTAAGGGTAGGAAAAGGTGTCCAGTGTGCTACAGCGAGGTACATATAAAGGCAACAGTATGTCCTTACTGTCATAATAAACTTAAGGATGCTACCTGACCACCTCCCATTCGGTGATGAGGTGGTGCCCCCTTTTGAAGTGTGCCCTTAGTCTAAGATGCATAAGATTTCTGAGCTTTTTAAAGCCTTCACCACCTACAAGAGTAGGCACATTCTCACCACCTACTATAACTGGCAAATGTATGAGTCTTATTTCGTCTACGAAGCCCCTCTTTATAAACTCCCAGTTTATAGAAGCACCACCCTCTACCATAAGACTGCTTATCCCTCTCTCCAATAGCATAGGCATAAGAGCATCAAAGTCTACAAGGTCTTCTCCTACTATCCACACTTCTGCTCCTGTTTCTTTTATCTTTTCTAACCTTTCGGCGGGTGCTCTTTTTGTGGTCACTATAAGGGTGGGTGCGTCCTTTGAAAAAATATTGGCATCCAAAGGAACATTTGCGGTAGAACATGGGATTACCCTGACAGGATTTTTCCCCCGAACATACCTAACTGTAAGGCTTGGGTTGTCTGTCCTCACTGTTTCGCAACCTACCATGATACCGTCCACCTTGGCTCTTATCTCATGAAGATATCTATAGGCTTCTTGATCCATCAGTGTCATAAGTTCTTTACTGGATGCTCCTCTGTAAAGAGTTAGCTTTCCATCAACGCTTACCTCGGAAACTATGATCACATATGGCCTATTCATAGTCCCTCCCAAAGTGTTTGTAAAGGTAAAGTATCCTCAAAAGAAGAGATAGCATGCTCAAAAGAGCTATGAGTTTTATGCCTAAAGATAAGCCTATAGGAGCGTTCACTCTTTCTAATATGGCAAACATTACTAGCGTCAGGTGTGTTTCTGGTCTTCCGAAAAAGCCAACACCCTCTAGAGGATCTTTTATTTTCCCTTTTATGCGCGCCTGGTATCCTATTTCGGAATAGACCACGGGTTTTATGAAGGAATGAAGCATGGATGCTGTCACTACTGTTATGGCAGTAAAAGGTCCCGCATAAAAGTATCCCACTGTTCCCAAAACGAACCCGTCTACCCACTTGTCTGCCACCCAGTCAAAGACTGCACCAAACTTGGAAGCTCTATCCGAAAGCCTTGCTACTGTACCGTCTGCAAGGTCAAAAAGTCCAGAAAGTACTAAAAAGCTGGCACCCGTTAGTAGTTTCCCGTGATAGAAAGAGTAAGCAGAAGCCATTCCGAGAAGTAAAGCAAGTAGAGTTATAAGGTTAGGAGGAAAGTGAAGTTTGTAAAGCACTACACCAACAGGCGTGTAAACTTTCTTTAGAGCTTCTTTCCTCTTTGTAAGGTTCATTTGAGCTCCTTACCCGTTATCCAAGGCATCATCTCCCTTAACTTTTCACCTACTTCTTCTATAAGGTGCTTTCTGTCCTTTTCTAAAAGAGCGTTGAATACTGGCCTTCCAGCTTGGTTTTCTAATATCCATTCCTTGGCAAACTCTCCTTTTTGTATCTCCTCCAGTATGTCCTTCATAATGGGTTTTATGAGTTTGTATATCCTTTCTCCACGGGTAACATCACCGTACTTAGCGGTATCCGATATGGAATATCTCATGCCAGCTATACCGTACTGGTATACAAGATCCACAATAAGCTTAAGCTCGTGAAGGCATTCAAAATAAGCGACTTCAGGTTGATAACCAGCTTCTACAAGGGTTTCAAACCCTGCCTTTATGAGCGCAGTAACACCTCCACAAAGTACCGTCTGCTCTCCAAACAGGTCCGTTTCTGTTTCTTCTTTGAATGTAGTTTCTATCACTCCTGCCCTTGTGGCACCTATGGCTTTTGCGTACGCAAGAGCTTTATCTTTACAATAACCGCTCGCATCTTGATATATGGCTACTAGTGCCGGTACACCTTTACCTTCTTCGTACATCCATCTTACTAAGTGTCCCGGTCCTTTTGGTGCTACCATAAACACATCCACTTCCTTTGGGGGCACTATCTGTTTGAAGTGTATGTTAAAGCCGTGAGCGAAAGCGAGACTTTTGTTTGAATCAAGATGCGGTTCTACACTTTCTCTGTATATCTGCGGTTGAACCGTGTCAGGCGTTAGAAACATAATTATGTCAGCTTCTTGCACAGCCCTTGCAGGTTCAAGAACCGGGAAACCATCCTCAATAGCCTTACGCTTAGACTTGCTACCTTGATGTAGACCTATGACCACTCTTATTCCGCTATCTCTTAGATTCAATGCATGGGCGTGTCCCTGACTACCGTACCCCAAGATGGCTACAGTTCTACCCATCAGGGGTTCAAGGGTAGCGTCCTCTTCATAGTAAACTTTAGCCATACCATGCCTCCGCAACTTTTAAAAAAGATTATACTACTTTTCCACCCTTAGGAAGATCCTTATACCGTCCCTCTTGAGCTTGTATCTGGTAAGAGTAAGCCTCTCTTTAAACTGCTTGGGTATCTTTTCGTAAACTTCTGTCAGCTTAACCGCAGGCCATACATCCATACCAAAAAGCTCACCATCTACCAAGAAAACCTCCTCTTTTGTAAGTTCTTCTGGCAGGTCTTTTGTAAGAACTTTCATAAGTATGTACCTCCTGCCCGTATTTTTATCATTTTTGACACTATTTGCATTTTCCGAAAGCCTGATCTCTTTTTTTCTCTTAAATAGCAGTCCTCTGGTTTCCATATGTATCTTCAAAAGCCCATCATCAAGCTCAAAGTTTAGCTTAGGGTAAGCACTCTTTAAAAGGTCTTTCTGTAGCTGTATGTCTATCTCTGCATCCATAAGATTTCCAAAGTTTAAAAGGTCCTCAATAAACAAGCCCATAATTTAAAATATACGAAATGGATTATCTTTTTGTGTTCCTTTTGGGTGGTGTGTCTAGTAGGTTTTGTGATCCTGTAATAAACTAACTATCTCTTCTAACAGCTGATCCCTGTTTTCTTTTTTTATCTCTATAAGCACCGCTTGTGGATGTTTCCTTATCCATCTTACCAAGGGATGCACATCCCTTATGGGTATGGTGATGAGTAAAGAGCGATTGGCTGACGAGAATAGCTCAAAAACCATACGGATAAACTTTTCAGAGAAGAGCTCCATCTTTCCCACTTCGTCTATAACTACTATCTTGTCTTTTTCTTCTAAAGCTTTTTCAAGAACTGGCAACGCTATGCTTTCAAACTTTTCCACATTCACTCCATAAGAACCTACTAAATGTTTGGAAGTGAAGAACTTGCTTGCAAATACTGTGGACTTTTTGTCTGTGCTTACTATACTAAATCCTGTTCTTTCTTTTCTGGATTTATCTCTTACCTCCTCAGTCCAAAAGCCTATCACTTTATCTTTGATCTGCGCTACTACCTTTTTTACTAAGGTAGTTTTACCTATCCCAGGCGGACCCGTTAAGACTATCTTCATAAGTGTAAGTCCTGTAATGCGTAAACTCTTAGCTTTCCTTTTTCCTTTATGAAACACTCAATGGCTGACAGTATGGCATAACCCCCTCTGACCGTGGTGGTATAGGGAACATCGTATTGCACCACTGCTCTTCTTATATGATAGGCGTCACTTCTTTCTTTCTTGCCTGTTGGTGTGTTTATGACCAAGTTTATCTCTCCGTTGGTTATCATATCTACTATGTTGGGTCTTCCTTCGGACACTTTTAGCACATGGATTGTATCTATTCCATGCTGTTTTAAAAACTTGTGTGTACCAAAAGTAGCACAAACTTCAAAGCCTATATTTTTGAAACCTTTGGCAAGCTCAATCACTTTTTCCTTGTCCCTGTCTGCAACACTTATGAAGACCCTTCCTTTTGTGGGTAGTCTGTTGCCTGCTGCAAGTTGAGCTTTGTAATAAGCCATACCAAACTCCTCATCTATAGCCATAACTTCTCCCGTACTTTTCATCTCTGGTCCAAGCAAGGGGTCTACTTCCGGAAACCTTTTCCAGGGGAAAACTACCTCCTTTACCGCGTATAACCTTTTGTTTACACTCATAAAGTCGCTTGCAATGTGCACATCTTTTTTTTCCATCCTATCAAAAACCTCTGGTACCAACTGTCTGAGTTTTTCGCCTATCCCTATCTTAGCTGCAAGCTTTGCAAGAGGATACCCTATAGTTTTGCTTACAAAGGGTACAGTTCGTGAAGCTCTTGGGTTGACCTCAAGCACAAAAACCTCATGGTTCTTTACCGCAAACTGCAAGTTTATAAGACCTTTTACGGAAAGTGCTTTGGCTATTTTTTTGGATTGCTCTTTTATTGCATTTATAACTTCCTCTTTTAGTGTATAAGGTGGTATGCAGGCTGCACTATCCCCAGAATGAATTCCTGCCTCCTCTATGTGTTCCATAATAGCACCGATAAGATAATCATCTCCATCACCTATTGCGTCCACATCTACCTCAACGCTGTCAGACAGGTACTTATCTATGAGTATAGGCCTTTCATAACTTACACTAACCGCTTCCTCAAGATAACTTATGAGCTCTTCCTCGTCGTAGACTATTCTCATAGCCCTACCACCAAGCACATAAGAAGGTCTTACCAAAACGGGGTATCCTATGCTTTTTGCTACTTTTATTGCTTCTTGCTTTGACCTTACCGCAGCGCTCGGTGGCTGCTTTATACCAAGTTTATCCATAAGCTGTTTAAAAAGTTCCCTATCCTCTGCTATGTCTATACTTTCTGGTTGTGTGCCAAGTATGTTGATACCTGCTTTTTTGAGCTGAAGGGAAAGTTTTAGTGGCGTTTGTCCTCCAAACTGTAGAAACACACCGTCAGGCTTTTCTCTTCTGATCACTTCAAGCACATTTTCAAGAACAACAGGTTCAAAGTAAAGCTTATCCGCTGTGTCATAATCTGTGGATACAGTCTCTGGATTGCAGTTTACCATGATAGTCTCTATACCTTCCTCGCGCAAAGCGTATATAGCATGCACGCACGCGTAATCAAACTCTATACCCTGACCAATGCGGTTAGGACCACTACCAAGGATGAGAACTTTTTTCATTAAAGTCTTTATTATAAACCGCCGACTTACACCTAACAAAAGATGACATTAAATGCCAGCCTGTTAGATTGCGGCGCCTCCAGGAATATCCTGGACTTACCCAACCCACTATTCTGTAAACTCTTTAAGAGCTTACAGAACTCGTAGTCGCTTTTGATTTTAATGGGATTACACAACTTAAAGAGTTTGTCTTTTAGCCACTCAAAACTTTTACCAGTGCCTACTTTGATATGATTTACCGCTCCATTAACATCCGCATTGAACACTTTGTTTATAACAGTATCCAAGAACAAACCCCTCTTAACACGCTTTCCATTGAAAGCATTAGTCAAGTCAGGGCTATCCTGGATACTCTTTACATCATCACTTATACAGCTTGCCTTAGATGTATACCTTTCATCTACATAATGCACTCTTATTTCTCGCTCCTGCGCCTTGTATTCTATGTATTTGAGTAGCTTTATAAACGGTATTTGAATGAAGTTCTGTTTTATAGCTTTGCTTAGTTCACATTGTCTGTTGTTTTTAAGTTCTGCTAAGTTTTTAGATATAAAGACATCTGACACTCCATGTAGATGTAAATACTCCACTATACGCTTAGCCATTTTATGAAACTGATCCGTGAAAAATTTATTTCTCTTAGCAAAGAGAAAGCTTATAAACCTGCCAATATTCTTACCTTTCTCTGTATATTTAGCAGGATATTTTGTTCCTGTCTTGGATACAGCCCACTCCTCTACCTCATTAGCCCTGCTTTCATTTAGCTTTGCTATAAACCTGTTGAACTTGGTATTGTAATGTTTAAAGGGTTTGCCATCTACTATCAGGGACGAAGTATGTTCATCGCCTATAAACACTGCCATTAGATTGTTTATACCTATATCTATACTGGCGTATTTACTTTGCTTTGTTTGAATTTTCTTTAGTTCTTTCAGATAATTAATTTGCAAATACAAGCTTCCATTGTCATACACAAGCCTTGCGGAGTATAGCTTGTCTATGTCCGTTAGCTTCTTGACCTGTTCTTTATCTACATGTATATAAACCATACCGTCAAACAGATTGATACCTACTAAATTTTCCTTTTCTAATCGTGCAAAAGACAAAGAACAGTATTTATCCAATTCTATAGAATAGTTTGTTAATTTAGACAGCTTCTTTGGTTTAGGAGGTTTAGGCATTCCATTAAATAAACTTGGATTTTGTTTGTATAACTCTAAGCTGGTAAAATAAGTTTTAAAGCTTGTTTTTACTCTCTTTATGATATGAAGTAAGTTATGTGGTTTTAACTTCTTGGCTGTTTCTTTCAACGCTTGCCACAGTTGATTGTCTTTGTATTTGTTTTGGAGATACTCTACCTGTGTTGAGTGTTTAGAGTTGTAATCATACAAAGCATTTCTCATAAGTTGTGGAGAAGTTAGCAAATTAAAGTCGTTTGTATCTTTACCATCTTTATATAGATTGTAGTTTTGGTTGATAAGTATAAGCAACATATTTTCAAAGTGCTTGTAGGTAAGTAAGATATTCTTTAGTTTCTTTTCTAATTTATTAGACTTTATTCTGATAGAAAAGGTTCTTAACTCTGTATTTTGTGTTAGAGATTGCTTATTATGCTTTTTCATTTAAGAGTTTCTCTGCTATCAAACTTCCCTATTTTATACATACCTTGATAATGTATCACATGATCTAATCCTGTCAAGTAGAAAAAAGTAGGAAAGAGGAGAAAAGTTCTAACAGTTAGTATCCTCTAAGTCAGAATAGTTTATACTAAGCTTCATGAAGGTTGCTATTATAATGGGTAGTATATCCGATTGGGAACATCTTCAAGAAGCTTATGGATTACTTAAAGAGTTTGGTGTTGAGTGTGAGGTCAAGGTGGTGTCTGCCCACAGAACTCCAGAGCTTATGTACGAGTTTGCCAAAAGCGCTAAGAGTAGAGGTATAGAGGTTATCATAGCAGGTGCGGGAGGTGCTGCCCATCTGCCGGGTATGACCGCTTCTTTGACCATTTTACCCGTTATAGGAGTGCCCATACCTTCAAAGCATCTTGCAGGTGTGGACTCTCTTTATTCCATAGTACAGATGCCCTCGGGTGTTCCCGTGGCTACTGTGGGTATAGGAAATGCTACAAACGCAGCTCTCTTAGCTCTAAGGATATTGGCGCTAAAGGATCCCCACATAGCCAAAAAGTTGGAAGATTATATGGAGAGCCTTGAAGAAAAAGTAAAACAGATGAACCAGGACCTAAATTTTAAAATATGAAAGTTCAAGAAGGTTTTTTGCTAAAAACCCACTTAAAGCCTGCGGGAGATCAGCCAAAGGCTATAAGAGAACTCCTTGATAACTTAGAAAGTGGCGTAAAGGGGCAAGTGCTTTTGGGAGCTACTGGCACAGGAAAGACCTTCACTTTGGCGTGCGTTATAGCTCAACATAACAAACCTACGCTTGTGATATCCCACAACAAAATACTCGCAGCACAGTTATACAGAGAGTTCAAAGAGCTTTTTCCACAGAACGCAGTGGAATACTTTATATCTTACTACGACTACTACCAACCTGAGGCGTACATACCAGAAAAAGACCTTTACATAGAAAAAGATGCATCCATCAATCAAGTGCTTGAAAGATACAGACATTCTGCAACCATATCCGTATTAGAAAGAAGAGATGTAATAGTAGTTGCTTCTGTATCTTGCATATACGGACTTGGATCTCCAGAAAACTATTACTCCCTGAGGATAAAGCTAAGAGTAGGTGATAGGTTCAGCATGAGCAAACTTATAAGAAAGCTTGTGGAGATAGGATACCAAAGAAACGATTATGCTTATACGAGAGCTACCTTTAGCGTAAAAGGTAGCGCTGTAGAGGTAGTGCCATCTAACACAGAAGACAGAATAGTAAGGATAGAGTTTTGGGATGATGAGATAGAAAGGCTGATCCTTATGGATGCTCTAAACAGAAGTATTATCAGCGAGCTTAAAGAGTTTTCTCTATTTCCTGCATCTCACTACATAGCAAAAAAAGAGAGCTTGGACCATGTGCTTGAGCAGATAAAGAGGGACTTAGACGAAAGAGTAAAGTTCTTTAAGTCTCAGGGCAAAGAAATTGAGGCAAAAAGGCTCTATCAGAGGACCATGTACGACATGGAGATGATAAAGGAGATAGGACACTGTAAAGGTATAGAAAACTACTCAAGGTACTTTGACGGAAGGAAACCCGGAGAGCCACCCTTTACTCTTCTTGATTACTTCCCAGAAGACTTCCTCATCATCATAGACGAATCGCATGTTACTATACCTCAGATAAGAGCCATGTACAAAGGAGACAGATCCAGAAAAGAAAAACTCGTGGAGTACGGCTGGAGGCTTCCTTCCGCACTTGACAACAGACCTCTAAAGTTTGAAGAATTCCTTGAAAAGATAAATCAGGTGATTTATGTTTCCGCAACGCCCGGTGATTGGGAAATAGAAAGAAGCAAGGGAGTTATAGTGGAGCAGATAGTAAGACCTACAGGACTTTTAGACCCAGAAGTAGAGGTAAGACCTAAAAAGGGACAGCTTGAGAGTCTCCTCAGAGAGGTGCAGGAAAGAAAGAAAAGAAATGAGCGTGCCCTTGTGCTTACCACTACCAAAAGGCTTGCAGAAGAGGTTGCAGACTACCTAACAGAAAGGGGACTGTCTGCCAAGTACATGCACTCAGACCTTGATGCCATAGAAAGGGCAAAAGTGATAAAAGAACTCAGAGAAGGTAGCGTGGATGTTATAGTAGGCGTGAACCTTTTAAGAGAGGGTCTTGACCTCCCAGAGGTCTCTTTAGTTGCCATCTTAGACGCAGACAAGGAAGGTTTTTTAAGAAGTTATACTTCCCTCATACAAACCATAGGTAGAGCTGCAAGAAATGTAAACGGCAAAGCCATACTTTACGCGGATACCATCACAGAGTCCATGAGAAGAGCCATAGAAGAAACACAAAGAAGAAGAGAAAAACAAAGACTGTACAACCAACAGAACGGGATAACACCCAAAAGCGTATCCAAACCCGTAAAAGACCTCCTTTCCATAGAAGAGCTGGACTATGTTAAAATGCCTCCAAATATACCCAAAGGCATAAACAGTGAGGTGGACTTACTGAAAAAGATAGAGAGGTTAGAAAAGGAGATGTTTGAATGCGCAAAGCGGTGGGAGTTTGAAAAAGCTGCAAAGCTAAGAGATGAGATAAAGAAGTTAAGAGAGTTACTAAATCTTATGTGAGGTGTAAAACCATGGCTCACAAGTTTGATCCGTCTAAGCTGGAAAAGCTTGATGACCCTTCAAGGCTTGAGCTGTTTGATCCTCCCAAAGTGCTAAAAGAGTTCGGGCTAAGAAAGGGTATGAAAGTGCTTGATGTGGGTACCGGTGCCGGTTTTTACCTTCCTTACCTATCCCAAGCGGTAGGGGAAGAAGGAAAGGTTTATGCCATAGACATAGAGGAGTCCGCAGTTGATTATGCCAAGCGCAAGGTGGAGAGCTTAGGTTTAAAAAATGTAGAGGTCTTAAAGTCTGAAGAAAACAGCGTACCCCTTCCTGAAAGTAGCGTTGATTTTATATTTATGGCTTTTGTGTTTCACGAACTGGAAAACCCTGTTGAGTTTATAAAGGAACTAAGGCGCGTTGCCAAAAGGTTTGCTTACCTTGCTATAATAGACTGGAAGAAAGAGGATAGGGACAAAGGACCACCTGCAGAGGAAGTCTACTCCGAGTGGGAGATAGGGTTAATCCTCGAAGATGCAGGTGTCAAAGTGGGCAGAGTTATAGAGCTAAGCAAGTACGCTTTTGGGGTTTATGCTATGTTTGTGCAAGAAGATACTGAAGGCTTCAAAAGTCCTATAAAAGTTCCGCCGGGAATAGCATGAAGGATGCAGATATAATAAAAGAGCTCATAAGAAGAAATAAGATTAAAAAAGAAGATGTAGAGGTTTTCCTGAAAGAAAAACATAAGAACGAAAGCATCCTACTTTTTCTGGTAAGAAAAGGTATTCTCTCAGAAGCGGAAGCTCTTGAGTTATCTCAGGAACTTCTCATGTCTGATGAAGACTCTAAAGACTTACCGCTCGATGAAGGGGTGCTTTTAGAGGACAGATACCTCCTTTACAGAGCAAAAGACAGCATCTATGCGGTGCCTTACTCCCACATAAGAACTATGGAACTGCGAGGTAAAAGTGTAATACTATACACAGGAGGCATAGAAAGACTTACTATACAACTAAAAGACCAAGAGAGTGCGAAAAAGCTCTTTGAGGGGATACTTTTGGGTATAGAAAGGCTTTACTTAAGATAGCCTCCAGCTATAGCTGGCACTATGGATAACACATCACCGTCCTTTAGCTCACTGTCTATACCCTTTAGAAATCTTATGTCCTCATCGTTGAGATAAAGGTTTACGAACCTTCTTAGCTCACCTTTTTCATCAACGAGCCTCTCTTTAAAACCCGGAAACATCTCCTCCAGTTTCTCTATGGCATCTCTTACGGTTTTTGCATCCACCTGCACTTCTCCTTGCCCGTTTGCTAATCTTCTGAGAGGTGTAGGTATTCTTACTACTACTGCCATCTCTTACCTCCGTTCCGCGGTGTTTGTAATATTAGTATACTCCAGTTTAAAGGTGTAAGGGGTTTTCCTCGGGTATTTTTCCGCTTCTTGAAAAAATTCCTTTGCCTGACTTTCCTGACCCAAAGCGGTATTTACAAGCCCTAACAGAAAATACTTTTCGTAAGAATCTTCCGAGAGCATAAGCCATTTAGTAGACTCAAGATACTTAAACTCAAGTATGTATCTAAGAGCCACACAAAAGGCATCTCTTTTGTTTGCAAAGTCGCTTTTCCTTAGTTTTGTCCCTTCCTTGTAAATGGCTATTCTGAATTTGACACGCATGTTTGCACTGGCTCTTTCCAATTGAAGAGTTCTAAAAGAGATTCTGAGTTTATCCTGTTGGTTATGTGGCGCTCCTTAGGTAACTGATCCACTTGGACAAAATAGAGGCAGTTAGTTACGCACTTAGAAACACAGGAAGGTAGCAATCCCCTGTCTATCCTCTTATAGCAGTAGTCGCACTTTTCTACCTTCATAGTGTTTGGATTGAAAGTTATAGCTCCGTAAGGACAGGCTATTATGCATGCCTTACAACCTATACAGAGTGTCTCTTGTACATACACTATCCCATCATGTCTTTTTTTCATGGCTGATGTGGGACATGCAAAAACACAGGGCGCAGGATCACAGTGATAGCAGTTCATCGGAAGGAAAAAGGCGTCTGCGGTTTCCGCAAGCCCTTCTACCCTAAATACCTTCATGGGTCTTATATTTAAGCTTTCTAAACCTTTCTCCTGTTTGCAAGCTACTTCACAAGACAAACAACCTATACACCTGTCTAAATCTATAATCATCACCGGTTTTTTACTCATAACTTAAATAAATTATACGCCCTGCAAAAAAAATGAACTAATTTATATACTAAAGCTATGAGTAAAAATAAAGAGATAGCGCGGATTTTTGAAAAGATGGCTGACATTCTTGAATTTCTTGGTGATAATCCCTATAGGATAGCCACATACAGACGGGTTGCTAACATTCTTTCGGAGCTTAATGTAGATGTTGAGGAGCTTGTAAAAAGCGGAAAGATATACAACATACCTGGCATAGGACAGTCTAGCGTAGAGAAGATACTGGAGTATCTTAAAAAAGGGAAGATATCCAAATACGAAGAGTTAAAGTCTAAAGTACCAGAAGACCTCCTTGAACTTATGGATGTTCCCAGCATAGGACCAAAGACACTGAGGTTAGCTTATGAAAAGCTTGGGATAAGAAGTAAAGATGACTTTTTAAGAGCGGTGCGTAGCGGCATGTTAGCTACTCTACCTGGTTTTGGTGAGAAAAAGCTTCAGAACATCATGAGAGGCATAGAGCTGTGGGAAAAAAGCAAAGAGAGGATGACCTTAATAGAAGCCTTTGAGATAGGTCAGGAGTATCTTGATTACATGAAGCATCTGGAAAACCTTATAGAAAAAGTTGAGCTCGCTGGAAGTCTTAGAAGGAGGAAAGAAACGGTAGGGGATATAGACATACTCGTGTCTGCACCACGCCAAAATTGGGTCAAAATACACGAACATTTTGTAAACTTTCATGGTGTTAAGGATGTGCTTTTAAAAGGGGAAACCAAGTCAAGCGTGGTGTTAGAAAATGCAAGGCAAGTGGATCTGAGAACCGTTGAACCTCATCAGTGGGGGGCTGCACTCCAGTACTTTACTGGTTCAAAGGAACACAACATAAGGATTAGGGACATAGCCAAAGCAAAAGGTCTGAAACTCAGCGAGTATGGAGTGTTCAAAGCGGATACAGACCAATGGATAGGAGGGAGTAGCGAAGAGGAAGTTTACGCACTGCTGGGTATGCAAACACCATCTCCCGAAATAAGGGAAAACGCAGGGGAGATAGAATTAGCCCTTGAAGGAAAACTGCCTAAACTCGTATCCTTCCAAGATATAAAAGGAGACTTTCACATGCACACTAACTGGAGTGACGGTATAGGCACTTTGGAGGAGATGGTAGAAACTGCTTACCGAATGGGCTACGAGTATGTAGTCGTAGGTGATCACTCCTTCTCTGCAAGGGTAGCAAAAGGTCTTGATGTGGAAAGATACAAACAGCAGTGGAAAGAAATAGATATGCTACAGAAAGAATACTCTTCTAATGGTTTTTACATTCTCAAAGGTTGTGAGGTGGACATACTTCCTGATGGAAGCCTTGACCTTCCTGATAGTGTGCTTGCAGAGTTTGATTTTGTAGTAGCATCTATACACACAAGGTTTTCTCAGGACAATACCTACAGGATATTAAAAGCTATAGAGAATCCCTATGTGAATCTCATAGGGCATCCAACGGGTAAATCCTACGGTTCAAGACAGGGCTACCCTTTGGACATGGAAAAGATCATAAAGCTTGCAAGAGATACTGGCACAGCGCTGGAGCTAAACACCTTCAGAGCAGACCTCTCACCTGAACATGTGCGTATGTGTATGACAGAAGGTGTCTACATAGCCATCGTAACAGATGCACACGCACCTGCTCACCTCAGATACATGCATTTAGGTGTAGGTTTGGCAAGGAGAGGGTGGGCACTGCCAGAGTTCGTCCTTAACACTAAGGATATAAAAGGTGTTAAGGAATTTGTGCTCAAAAAGAGAAGACTGCTCGCTGTTGTTTAAAAAAATGAGAGAAAAACTGCTTCGGTCTTTACCTCAGGTATCAAAACTGATAGAACATTATAAAGATAGATATCCTGAGGTATATGTTAAACAAGCGGTAAAAGATACTCTTGATCAAATACGCAAGGAAATAAAAGAGGGAAAGAGGGATACGCTGGCAGACCTTTATGAGCTTTTGGAAGAAAGCATACGCAAAAAAGTTCAGACAAAGCTTAAAAGGGTCATAAACGCCACAGGCGTGGTTATAAATACAAACTTAGGAAGGTCTCCTTTGGCGGAAGAAGTGGCTGAGTTTGTGAGCTACATAGCAAAAGGTTATTCCAACTTGGAGTATGACCTTTATGAAGGTAAAAGGGGCTCAAGGCATAAACTTGTGGAAGAATATCTGGTACACTTAACCGGTTGTGAGTCTGCTTTCGTAGTAAATAACAACGCAAGTGCGGTTTTCTTAGTGCTTAACACCCATGCTAACGGTAAGGAGGTGATAGTTTCAAGGGGAGAGCTTGTAGAGATAGGCGGAAGTTTCCGTATACCTGACATAATGAGAGCAAGCGGTGCAAAGCTGGTAGAAGTAGGAACCACCAACAAAACGCGATTGAAAGACTACGAAGGAGCCATAACTGAAAATACGGCTCTCATCATGAAAGTACACAGAAGCAACTTTTACATGGAAGGTTTTGTGGAAGAGGTTAAACCAGAAGACCTTTTGAAATTATCATTACCCGTTTATTACGATACAGGAAGCGGACTTCTATTGGACCTAAAGAAGTTAGGAATAAAAGCTCAAGAGCCAGACCTGAGAAGTTGTGTGGAAAAGGGTATCCACCTAATATCCGCAAGTGGGGATAAGCTCTTAGGAGGTCCTCAGGTTGGCATCATTTTGGGAAATAGACATCTCGTAGAACCCATAAAAAGAAATCCACTTAGTAGAATAGTTAGAATAGACAAAATGACTTTGGCAGGACTTGAAATGACCCTAAGGCTATACATAGAAGAAAGGTGGCAGGAAATTCCCATCTTAAGAATGCTAACTTACAGCACATCTTACTTAAAAAGGCGTGCCAAAAAGCTATACAAATGGATAAAAGAAAAAGTTCCTGAGCTTGAACTTAGGATCATCAAAGATACATCCCAGTGTGGTGGTGGATCTTTGCCAGATCTCGTGTTGGAAACCTACTGCGTTTCCCTAAAACACAAAAAACTTTCAGCAGAAGAGCTTTCAAAACGACTTAGAAATCTTGACACCCCTCTCATAGGCAGGATAAAGGAAAACACTTTGCTTCTTGATGTAAGAACGATACTGGATGAGGAACTAAGGCTCATACCTGACATTATTAAAAAAGCTCTATTTTAGGTGATTGGATCGCTTTGAGAAGATCCTTTCTGCCTTTTCCTTCTTTGGCAGATGTGATTATAGCATCTTTTAGTCCAAGTTTTTGTAGTTCTTTTAGGCTTTTTGAAAGCTCCTTTTGGTCTGCCTTGTCGCTTTTTGTAAGCACCGCTAAGTGATTTATTCCTTTGTGCCTCAACCACTCTATCATCGATCTGTCAAGCTCTGTAGGTCCCACCTTGCCATCTATGAGCACAAATACACATCTTATGTTATTTTTCCTTTCCGTGAAATACCTTTCCATAAGTTCTTTCCAGTTTTCTCTTTCTTGTTTTGAAACCTTTGCAAAACCATATCCGGGCACATCAACGAGCTTTACACCACCTTCTAACAGGAATACATTTATAGCCCTTGTTCTACCCGGCTCTTTACTTACTTTCGCAATAGGTCTTCCTACTATCATGTTTATAAGAGATGACTTGCCCACATTGGATCTTCCTACAAACACCACTTCCTGCAAATCATCCTTAGGAAGGTCCTTCGTGTAAGAACCCAAAAACTCGGCTTTCATGGTTTTCTTGCCTTCTCTAAAGTGGATTTTACTTCACCTACCAAGTAAAGAGAGCCTATCACAAGAAGGTCCTCCTCTATACAATGCACCTCATCAGAGGACAGAAGAGGTATAACTTCTCTAAAACCTACGTTTTTTGCGTGTTTTTCAAGATGTTCTAATTTTTCTCCTCTGTGATGATTAATCTGAACAACATATATGCGTTCAGAAAGTTCCCTAAGGAAGGACATACTTTCTTTCCACTCTTTATCCTTTAGACCTGTAAATACTGGCGTTATATTGCCTATATACTTCTTTACCTCTCTAACAACCTTTTTTATGCTATCTGTATTATGCGCACCGTCAAGAATGAGCAAAGGAGCTTTTCTTACTATCTCCATCCTCCCTTCCCAATAAGTCTGTCTTAGAGCTTCTTTTAGTGTGTCAGTGTTTAGTTTTAAAAGACTGCCAGCGGCAGTTATAGCCAAGCTGGCATTTCCTATCTGCCATCTACCCCAAAGCCCTAAAACTGCATCTTTCAAGTGTATATCCCGCCAAAGATACTCCTGAATAACTGTTTTCTCCCTGCTCACTCTACCGTAAGAGAAAAAGTCCAATCCCCCTACTACAAGATCCTTCTCATCGCACATTTCCAAAGCTTTAGTATATAAGGGAAATTTCATGCTTCCAAGGATCAACGGAACACCTTTTCTGTAAATGCCTAACTTTTCTACGGCTCTGCTTTCCACATCTGCACCGAGCCATCTGGTGTGATCCCGTTCCACATTGGTAATAACGCACACGGAAGGGTTGCAAACTTTGGTAGCATCCCACCTCCCCCCCATACCTACTTCAAAAACCGCTACATCCACCCTTTCGTCTTTGAAGTATTCAAGAGCTATTAAAGTGCATGCTTCAAAGTAAGTAAGCTCAAACCTTTCAAAAACGCTTTTTAGTTCTTTTACATAGTACTCCAATTTTGCAGAAGGCATTTTCTGACCGTTTATTCTCCATCTTTCCTCTTCTTCTACTAAGTGTGGGGATACAAACCAACCCGTTTTGTATCCATGATACCTGAGTATGCCTTCTAAGAAGGCGCATGTAGAACCCTTACCGTTAGTACCACCTACCTGAAAGGATACATAAGGCAACCTTTCAAGACCTATATGCTCTACCGCTTTTTGTATGCGTTCAAGCGTAGGAACTATACGGTAATCTCTCCCTCTGTAAAGCTCGTACAGGATCATAAAAGAATAGTATAAAGCCCCAGAAGGGGCTTTAGATTAGCTCAGGAGTCTTACATTCTTTGCTCTTGGTCCCTTACTGTCCTCCTCTATTTCAAACTCTACTCTCTGCCCTTGTTCTAAGGTTTTAAAACCCCTCTGCTGTATGGCAGAAAAATGGACAAAAACGTCCCCTTGGTTATCATCACGGGTTATAAAACCATAACCCTTTTCCTTGCTGAACCACTTTACAGTACCTTTGAGTGCCATGGAACTAAAAACCTCCTTAAAACTAAATTTACGGAGCTTAAAGTAGCGAAGGTAAGGCGCCCTCCCTTCTGCGTACCTAAACTCCTCCTATAATATTAATCTGTACACTTGTTTTTGTCAAGCCTAAGATTATAATAAAAAGGTAGGAGGTAATGGTGATGCATTTCCCTTTGCCGTGGCAACTTATACTTATACTTTTAGTGATCCTTGTAATATTTGGAGCGAGCAGGCTACCTGAACTTGGAAAAGGTCTTGGAGAAGGCATAAGAAACTTCAAAAAGGCACTTTCTGGAGAGACTGAGGAGCAAAAGGCACATCAGAAAGAAGGAGGCTGAATATGTTTCATACACCTACTTTGCCAGAGCTTTTAGTTATCCTTGCCATAATATTCCTCCTTTTTGGAGCGTCGCGCCTTCCGGAAGCTGGAAAAGCTCTTGGAGAAGGCATAAGAAACTTCAAAAAGGCACTTTCTGGAGAGACCGAGGAAGAGAAGAAAGTTAAAGAGGTAAAAGCTGAGGAAATAGAAAAAGAAGAGAAAAAAACCTGAGCTTTTGGATTAAACTATAACTATGGACTTTCCTGAAATAGCATTAATACTTCTTGTTGCCTTCATTTTTTTAGGACCTGAAAAAATGATGGAGCTTGCTACCAAGCTGGGAGACCTTCTCAGAAAGGTAAGGGAAACATGGGATGAATTAAGATACCAAATGTACATGGAGAGTATTAACCAAAAAGTACTTGAGGAACAAAAAAAAGTAGATGAGTTAGAGGACCAAGAGGTGAAAGAAGATGGAACCGCAGGAACTTCCCAAGATGCCCCTAACGGAACACCTGAGGGAACTCAGAAGCAGACTGATTAAATCCATACTGGCCGTACTTATGGGTGTGGCTGTATCCTTCTATTTTGCGAGTTATATTTTTGAGATTCTAAAAGAGCCTGTCAAAAAATCTTACCCAAAAGTACAGCTCATCACACTATCACCTACAGAACCTTTGTTTATACTACTTAAGATATCCTTTGTGTTTGGTCTCATATTGGCTTCTCCCGTAGTACTTTATCAGGTATGGAAGTTTGTAGAGCCTGCTCTTTATCCTAACGAGAAAAGGCTCATAATTCCCATAACGCTCTTTTCTATAATACTCTTCATTTTTGGTGGCAGTTTTGCTTATTTTGCTGTGCTTCCCATAGCTCTAAAGTTTCTCATAGGCATAGGCTTTTCACAACTGCAAGCCACACCTTTTCTTTCCGTAGATATGTATGTCTCCTTTCTGCTAAAGATGATATTAGGCTTTGGCATAGCCTTTGAGATGCCTATAATACTGTACCTCCTGCAAAGAGCTGGTTTAGTCACACAAGAGCAGTTGAAAAGTTTTAGAAAGTATTTTATAGTAATAGCTTTTACTGCGGGTGCTTTGATAGCTCCAGATGTTACCACACAGGTACTTATGGCTATTCCCTTGCTTTTGCTGTACGAAATTTCTATATTACTTGGAAAATTAGCTAAAAGAAAGAGCAAGACTGCAAATATAGAGGTAGCAAGAGAATGAGAGTATTGATAACAGGTAGTACGGGCTTTGTGGGTAGGTACATAGTGGAGCATCTACTAAACGAAGGTTATAAGGTGGCATCCCCCGTCAGAAACACAGATAAGTTAAAAAGCCTTTATGGAGAAAAAGTAAAAGCTTACAAAGTAAATTTTGAAGATGCATCATCCATAAGGTACGCCTTTGAAGACTTTAAACCGGACTATCTTATACATCTTATTGGCATCCTTTACCAAGAACCAAGTAAAGGCATCACCTTTTACAAGGTTCATTATCTTTACTCAAAAAACCTTTACCAAACCGCCAAGGAGTATGGTGTAAAGAAAGTCCTTCACATGAGTGCTTTAGGTACACATCCAGATGCGCCGTCCTCTTATCATAAAACCAAATACATGGCAGAGCAGGAGCTTGTAAATAGTGGCCTTGACTATACCATATTCAGACCTTCCATCATACTGGGGCCAGAACAGAAGCTCTTTTTTGATATGTGGAAGATAACGCGATACTTGCCGGTTATCGCATTACCTGGAGGAGGTTCTTACCTATTTCAGCCTGTGGATGTAAGAGACTTAGCTTGCTGTTTTTCTAAAGCTTTAAAAGACGAGCGAACCACTGGAAAAATTTACGAAGTGTGCGGTGATAAAAGGGTTAGCTTTAAAGAACTGTTAGAAGACATATTTTCTCACTGGAATAGGAAAGTAATGTTGGTGCCTGTCCCGAAAACTTTGATGTATGTAGGTGGACTTATAGTAGAAAAAATCCTTGAGCCCCCACCCTTTAGCTCAGACCAAGTGTTGATGATGTGGAGAGATAATATATGTGGACTTGATGCTCATGTAGAAACAAACGCCATAAGAAAGCTATGCGAAAAAGAGCCTATACCTTACGATAGGTCTCTCATGTGGAGCTTGGAAAGTTTTAGAAAGTTGGTAAGACAGAAATAACTCTTATGAGAGCAAGGCTTTATTTAGCAGATGCCCGCAGTATGCAAGAGCTTGAAAAGGAAAGCGTGCAACTGATCATAACTTCACCACCTTACTGGCATATAAAAGATTATGGAGTTAAAGGGCAAATAGGCTACGGGCAGAGCCTTCACGAATACCTGAGGGATCTTTACAGGGTTTTTTCCGAGTGCTACAGGGTGCTTGAAAAAGGTTCGCGGTTTTGCATAAACATAGGCGATCAATTTGCAAGAAGTGTGGTATATGGAAAGTATAAAGTAATACCCATACACGCAGAAGTAATATCTATGTGCGAAGAGGTCGGTTTTGATTATATGGGAGCTATAATTTGGCAGAAAAAAACCACTATGAACACCACAGGCGGAGCTGTAATCATGGGAAGCTTTCCTTATCCACCCAACGGCATAATTGAGATAGATTACGAGTTTATCCTTATCTTTAAAAAAGAAGGTAAGAGAAAAGTTCCCAAAGATAAAAAAGAGCTGTCAATCTTAAGCAAAGAGGAGTGGAAAGAGTATTTTAGTGGACATTGGAAATTTGGAGGTGCAAAGCAGGTAGAACACGAGGCGGTTTTTCCCGAAGAGCTTCCCAAAAGGCTCATAAAGATGTTTTCTTTTGTCGGTGATAGGGTGCTTGACCCCTTTGCAGGTGGCGGAACTACTTTAAAATCTGCATTGGAACTGGGTAGAGAAGCAATAGGCTACGAGATAAACCCTGAGTTTGTTGAGTTAATTAAAAGAAAAGTTGGAACTTTAAACCTAAAAATTATAGAAAGGAAGGAAAATCCAAGATTTCCTGAAGTGAATTATCAACCCAGAATAAAGGACGCAAAGCCAATTATTGAGGAGAAAAAACTAAGGTTTGGAACACAAAAGTTTTACAAAGTGGTAGAAGTAATATCAGAAAAAGAATTGCTGTTAGATACTGGATTGGTGGTTAGGCTTTTAGGCTTGGAAGTGCCAGAGAGTAAGGCAAAAGAAGCTATGGATTATCTAAACAGGTATGTGAAAGGCAAACAAGTATTTTTGAAGTTTGAAACGGGAAAAGATTTTTATCACAATACCTCTGTGGATGCTTATGTGTATCTAAAAAACAAGATCTTTATCAACAAAAAGATGTTAGAGATGGGCTTGGCAAAAGTTGATACGGAAAAAGATTTTTCCTACAAAAATAAATTTATGGAGGCTTCAAAAATTGGCTAAGGAGTGGGTTTTAAACATAGCCCTTAACAGATGGCAGTATAACAGACCTAAATATGTGGGTAAAGTTTCAGAAGAAATAAGAAAGTGTCAGCCTAAGAGTCTTGAAGACTGGAAAAAATATTACTACGAGAACGTGCAACCTCCTAAGTATATTGAGATGAAAAAATCAGTCCCTACCCTTACTATGGAAGAGTATTTGGACTATTTAGGTGCTGAGCTTTGTAAAAAGATTCACGAAGTTCTTAAAAAGGAAGTGGAAGAAATATCAGAAGGAGATTGCAAAGAGTATATTAAGCAGTTGGTTTTAGACAAGACTTATGAAGGATATATAACAGAAAAGAAAACGGTATATGAGTATTTAGAAGAAGAGATAGGCGTGAAGCTAAAACCAGCCCCTGATGAATGGGATAGAAAATACAATATAGATTTTTACATTAGTGCTCCAAAAGGGTATATAGGCATACAGATAAAACCCATCACCTACAAACAGACACCTCAGATACACAATTGGTTAGATTGGCTTAAGAAAAGCCATAGTAAGTTTGAAATGGAGGTTGGAGGAAAGGTTTTTGTGGTATTCTCAGTAAAAGATGAAAAAGGTAGAAAGCTCGTTTATAACAACGAGGTCATTGAAGAGATAAAACAAGCTTTAAGGGATTTGGGAGGGCTTCTCTAAATGCTAGAGCTTTCCATAAACCTCTTTGGCATAACTTTCAAGAATCCCGTGTGGGTTGCCAGTGGAACTTTTGGCTATGGTATTGAAGCCATGGAGCTTTATGATGTTTCAAAACTTGGAGCAGTGGTTACAAAGGGCATATCTTTAAAACCCAGAGAAGGTAATCCTCCAGAGAGGATCTCAGAGACACCTTGCGGAATGCTAAACTCCATAGGACTTCAGAACCCAGGTGTAGAAGGATTTTTGAAAAAGATCTATCCAAAAATAAAGGATATTGATACACACTTTATAGCCAATGTTTTTGGAGAAACTGAGGAAGAGTATTTAGAGGTGTGTCTTGCCTTAGAATCCGCAGAAAAGGTGGTCGCTTATGAACTTAATGTTTCCTGTCCCAATGTGAAAAAGGGAGGATTACTTTTTGGCCATGATCTTTTGGTGTTGGAAAGGCTCGTGGGGAAAATAAAGGCAAAGGTGAAAAAACCTCTGTTAGTAAAGCTCTCCCCAAATACAGGTAGTATAAAAGAATTTGCTAAAGCTTGTATAGATGCAGGTGCGGATGGTTTGGTTCTAATAAACACTCTGCTGGGAATGAAGATAGATGTTAGATCTCAGAAGCCTGATCTTTCAACATTTACGGGTGGGCTATCTGGTCCTGCCATACTGCCTATTGCGGTAAGAATGGTCTGGGAAGTTTTTTCTGAGTTTGGAAGTGCAGTACCTATAGTAGGTGTAGGCGGTATACACGACACAGATTCTGCATTACAACACATCTTGGCAGGTGCTAGTGCTGTACAAGTAGGAACAGCAAACTTTTCAGACCCTATGTGCCCCCTAAAGGTGATAGAAGGTATAAAAAACTACATGGAAGAAAGAAAGGAGAGATCCTTTAAAAACTTGATAGGTAAGGCTCACGGACTTAAATTAAACCCTCACTTCTTGTAAAAAAGGTTTTATCCACAGGTACTCGTCTCTTTCTGGTCCTGTTGAAAGCATAATAACTGGCACGCCGGTGTATTTTTCTATGAAGTTTATGTAATCTTTGGCTCTTTCCGGTAATTCTTCTGGTCGTTTCGCCCCCTTTGTGTCCTTTAACCATCCTTTGAAGGTCTTGTATACTGGTTTCACCTTTTCAAGGACGCTAAGGCTCGCTGGAAAGTGTTCCATATATCTGCCCTGGTACTCATATCCCACGCAAACTTTTATTTCTTCAAAAGTATCAAGCACATCAAGTTTTGTAAGTATTAAACCATCAAGACTATTTATATCTACTGCGTGTTTTAAAGCTACAAGATCAAGCCATCCACATCTTCTTGGTCTTCCTGTAGTAGAGCCGTACTCTTTACCTCTGTTTCTAAGATTTTCTCCTTCCTCGTTAAACAACTCTGTAGGGAAAGGACCTTCTCCTACTCTTGTGGTGTACGCTTTTGACACACCAAGGAAAAAGGTATCGGTAAAAAATTTAGGCGAGAGCCCTGTACCGTTTGGCAGACCAAGAGCAGATGCGTTGGAAGATGTCACATAAGGATAAGTACCCATGTCCACATCTAACATGGTACCTTGTGCACCTTCAAAGAGCATGCCTCTATCTGCGTGCTGCATAAGAAACCTTGACACATCTATTACGCAATCTTTTATAAACTCGTAATAGATAAGCGTTTCTTCATAAACCTTGTCTATATCAATGGAGTGGTTCTCACAATAAATTTTTTCACATATGTCCTTTACAAACTCCCAGTCTTCTTTTATAAGTTTGTAAAGCCTGTCCTTGTCTTCAAGGTCGCACATCCTTATACCTTTTCTGCCGTATTTGAACATGTAGGAAGGTCCTATTCCTCTAAGGGTTGTTCCTATTTTACTTTTTCTTTCTAAAAGGGCGTCAAGAAGCTTGTGATAAGGCATGACTAAGTGTGCCCGATCACTTACAAGCAATCGCTCTCTTACGCTGATCCCTCTGCTTTCTAAATGCTCTATCTCCCCTTTAAGAAGCTCTAAATCTACCACCATGCCCTGTGCCACTATGCCTGTTGTGTGACGGTGAAGTATGCCGGTGGGTAAAAGATGAAGTATAAACTTTTCCTCCCCTATGACTACCGTGTGACCCGCGTTACTACCACCTTGATACCTTATAACTATCTGGTAGTTGCTTGAAAGAAGGTCTACCACCTTGCCCTTACCTTCGTCTCCCCACTGAGCACCCAAAAGCAGAAGGTCCTTTTTCATCCTCCTACCTCTATAAGTTCCTCTGCAGTTTGCCTTATAACATCCATAAGCTTTCTCAAGCCCCAGCCCTTTTTGACGGATACCACCACACTCTTTTCGCTGAGGAAAGCTGGTTCTGTAAGAAACTCTGTATCTTCCTCTTTCTCCACCACTTTGTCCGCTTTATTGAAAACATATATAGTTGGCTTTTCATCTACACCAAGTTCTGATAATACCTTTTTGACCACCTTGACTTTTTCCAACCACTTTCTGTCAGATATGTCCACCACATGAAGTAGTATATCTGACTCTTGAAGTTCTTCTAAGGTGGCTTTAAAAGATTCTATAAGCTCGTGAGGAAGGTCCCTTATGAAACCCACCGTATCTGTCACGAGAAGCCTTATATCCTGCGAAAGGTTCATACCGGAGGTTTTTGTGTCTAATGTAGCAAAAGGCATGTCCGCCACGAAAGTTTCTCTTCCAGTGAGCACCTCCATAAGACTGGATTTACCCACATTGGTGTATCCAACGAGCGCCACCTTTATTAGCTTTTTATCTGCGTTGAATCTTTCCCTCCTCTTTCTCTGTTCTTTCCTCTGTTTCTTTACCTCTTCCAGCTCCTCTTTTATCTGCTGGATTCTCCTCTTTATCCACCTTTTGCGTACCTCTGCCTCCTGCTCACCTGGACCCCTTGTTCCCACACCACCTCCAAGCCTTGAAAGCTCTTTACCTTTGCCGTAAAGTCTTGGAAGTTCAAGCTCTAATCTTGCTAACTCCACTTGAAGTTTGGCAGTCTTACTCCTTACTCTTCTTGAGAATATCTCAAGTACCAGGTCTGCCTTATCAAGAACTTTCACTCTCAGAACACTTTCAAGATGGTGTATCTGAGATGGACTCAAAAAACCGTTAAAAATCACTGTATCCGCACCTATGCCTTCCAGAACTTCCCGTATCTCTTCCACCTTACCAGCTCCTATGTAAAAGCGCACATCGGGAGAAGTTCTTTTCTGCATCACATATCCAAGCACTTTCCCATCTACTGCTTTGACTAATTCTTTTAACTCCTCCAAGGATTCCTTCAGGTCTTCTTTTTTCTGATTTGGGAAGGCAAGGCTTACAAGCAGTGCTCTCATTAAACTCCTTGAATTATAGTGCTTATGGCATGCTTGTATATGAGGTTAGGTTGACCTTCCACTTCAAGTAGTATTGTGTACTTATCATGGTCTAAGACTCTTCCTGTTATTCTGTTTCCTCTAGTTAGAAAGATAGTTATTGTGGCACCCTTTCTCTTAAACTCCTCTATCACCTCATCCTGAATGCTGTTGTTTTTCTCCGTTGGGTACATACCTTACCTCCAATATTTATTATAGAATAATTTTCTTTGAGTGCAACGGGTTATATTAAATATTTATGGAATTTCCACTGTTGAGAGCCAGAAGGCTTAGGAATAAGGAAGGAATTAGGCGTTTAGTAAGAGAGACTAAGTTGGACATTAACGACCTTATATGCCCCGTGTTTGTGCATTACGGAGAAGGTATAAGGGAAGAGATACCATCTATGCCAGGTGTTTTCAGGTATAGCCTTGACAAGCTAATAGATGAGGTAAAAGAGATAAGAGATCTCGGCATCCCTGCTGTTATACTCTTTGGGATTCCTGAACACAAGGATCATGTAGGTTCGGACACTTGGAACGACGAAGGTATTATCCAAAGAGCCCTAAGGCTCATAAAGAAGGAAGTTCCCGACATTTATGTGATCACGGATGTTTGCTTTTGTGAGTATACCACACATGGTCACTGCGGTGTGGTGGTAAACGGTGATGTGGACAACGACCTTACCCTTGAAAATCTCAAAAAACAGGTGGTTTCTCATGCTGTGAACGGTGCGGATATGGTTGCTCCTTCGGGTATGATGGATGGTATGGTGAAGGCTATAAGGGTCGCCTTGGACGAAGCGGGTTTTTATCACATACCCATAATGGCTTACTCTGCTAAGTTTGCTTCTGCCTTTTATGGACCTTTTAGGGATGCTGCAGAATCAGCACCTGCCTTTGGTGATAGAAGGACATATCAGATGGATCCAGCCAATGCAAGGGAAGCCCTCAAAGAGGTGTTGCTGGATGTGGAAGAAGGTGCGGATATACTAATGGTAAAACCTGCCCTTTCTTACCTGGATGTTATTTACCGTGTCAAAGAAATTACCCTTCTGCCTGTGTGTGCTTACAATGTCAGTGGTGAGTACTCTATGATAAAAGCAGCAGGCAAACTGGGATGGATAGATGAGAGGAGAGTTATGTGGGAAGTGCTTACTTCCATAAAGCGTGCAGGTGCGGATATGATAATAACTTACTTTGCAAAGGAAGTGGCCAAAATTATAAGCAGAGGTGAGATATGAAGTACTACATAAAAACTTTTGGATGTCAAATGAACTTTAACGATAGTGAGAGGATAAAGGGCTTACTGCATACTCTTGGGTATCAAGAGGCAAAAAGCTGGCAGGAAGCGGACCTTATCCTTATAAACACATGCACCATAAGGGAAAAGCCTGACCAAAAGGTATTTTCTCATTTAGGTGAGTACAGGAAGATAAAAGAAGAAAACCCTAACGCTCTTATAGGTGTGTGTGGATGCTTGGCTCAGAGGATGGGTTATGAGCTCGTCCAGAAAGCTCCCGTAGTTGACATTATGTTTTCCAGCTTTAACATACATCAGCTACCAGAGCTTATACAGCGTGCTCAAGCAGGCTACAAAGCCATAGCCATACTGGAAGACCCACCGCAAGATGAGGACAAGCTTTGGGAATATCCCACCGTGAGAGATAACCCTTACTGTGCTTACATTACTGTTATGAAAGGCTGTGATAAAAACTGTACTTACTGTGTGGTACCCAAAACGAGAGGAAGACAGAGGTCAAGAAACATAGAGAGCATACTAAAAGAGGTAAAGCAGTTAGTGGTAGAGGGTGTAAAAGAAGTACACCTGTTAGGACAGAATGTTACCGCATGGGGACAGGACATAGGAAGGCACTTTTCGGAACTTCTCTACAGAGTTGCAGAGGTTGATGGAGTGGAAAGGATAAGATTCACTACTGGACATCCAAAAGACCTTGACGAAAAGACAGCAAAAGCCATGGCAGAGATAACTCAAGTGTGTGAACATATACACCTTCCCTTCCAGGCTGGCTCCGATAGAATACTCACGCTTATGGACAGAGGATATACCAAGCAAGAGTATCTTGAAAAGATAGAGATGTTAAAAGAGTATATAAAAGGGATCACTTTCTCCACTGATGTGATAGTAGGTTTTCCAACAGAAACGGAGGAAGATTTTGAAGAGACACTTGACTTGCTGAAAAAAATAAAATTTGAACAAGTTTTTTCCTTTAAGTATTCCCCCAGACCAGATACACCTGCTTATTCTATGCAGGGTCAGGTTCCAGATCACATAAAGACAGAAAGAATGCAAAGGCTTTTGGAACTGCAAAAGAGTATACTTGGAGAAACAGCCAGGTCCTATGAAGGAACTCTCCAGGAACTGCTTATTGAAAGCGTAGAGAATGGAAATAAATTTATAGGAAGAACCAGAACTAACAGGTGGGCAAGTGTGAAAAGCAGGGAAGACTTACTTGGAAAGGTGGTAAAGGTGAAAGTAGTTAGGTCTCTTCCCTTTAGTATGGAGTGTGAGCTTTTATAGAGTACCTTAGGAGGTAAGCGTTATGATAGAAATGGTAGTGCACGGCGTTACTTTAGACCCTGTGTCTCAGATGCCTATAGTGGTGTTGAGGGCAAAGGACAACGAAGAGCTACTTCTTCCCATATGGATAGGTATTTTTGAAGCAGACAGTATAGTAAGAGAGCTACAAAAGGTAGAACCCCCAAGACCCATGACTTATGAACTTCTCAAAAGTATAATTCAGCAGATGGGAGGCACTGTAGAAAAAGTTGTAATAACTGATCTGCGCGACAGTACATACTATGCGGAAATATACATAGCTCACGGCACCAACACGCTTATAGTAGATTCAAGACCAAGCGATGCCATAAACATAGCTCTGAGGTTTGAAGCTCCCATATATGTAGAGCCAGAAGTTCTTGAAAAATCAAAAGTTCCTAAACCAGAAGAAGATGAAGAAAAGCAACAGTTAAGAGAGTGGCTTGAGAACATAAAACCTGAAGACTTTGAAAAAGGTTTAAGTTGAAAGTGCTTTTTTCAAGCACGAATACATCACATCTACGGATGGCGTCCCCACATCCACTACCGGTTCTACCATTTTAAGCTCACCCAATTTCTTAAGGTGTTCAAGAAGTATCTTATAAACCTTTATCAGTCCCTCCTCAAAGCTAACACCTTCGTCAAATACATAAAGGTCCAGGTCCTCTCTGTAGTAGAGAGCCTTATCGTCAATGGGTATATCTGTACCCACAGCATAAGCGTGAGCTGACTTTATGGCAATTTCCTGCGGGAGGTACTCCTTGGCATAGCATTCCATATCTACATCTTTGAACTTCTCATCATTAGGAACTGCAACCACATACAGAGCTCCTTCTTCCTTTGAAGTTCCATCTTGATAGTGAGCCCTAAGCTGTATGTAATAAACCCAAGACCTCATGACAAAGCTCCTTTATAGGTACGATCTTTAAGTTCCTGTAGTAAAAACCCTTATTCGTTGTGTTGACAACAAGTGCCTCTATGCGTTTATCTGGGTAAATCTTTTCCATTTCTTGTATCTGCTTTTGGATTTGATCGTAAGTATTCTTAAGCCTTTCGCCTCTTAGCTTACCCGCTTTGACCTCAAGTATAATCACTTGTTTTTTATCTACAAGAAGAAAGTCAATGTTGCCGTACTTTATCTTTACATCGCTTTCAAGTAAAATGTTCGGAGAAAGGCACTTTTTCAGGACTTGCTCAACTTGTTCTTCCACATTTCTGCCGATTTTGTAGTTTTCCGACCTCCTACCATAGCTCAAAAAACCTAAAAACATAACCGTGCTGAGACCAGCACCCAACATGACAGGCATTAAGCCTTTAAGAGATAGTATTAGAGGAAGAGGGGAAAGTATTCCCATTGATGTGGAAAGTAATTTAAGCTTCCACTCCATCCACCTTAGGTAAAACCTCATAACTTTATCCACCTATAAATAAGTTATACAGAAAAAGTATAGGAGGATACATTATCCTACCCAGTACGCCTGTAAACAAAAGCAGTGTTAAGATGAGAAAGCCGTACATCTCAAACCTGTAAAAAGTCTCCCAATATTTAAGAGAGAAGAAACTCATGAGCGCCCTTGAACCATCAAGTGGGGGTATGGGTATAGCGTTGAAAACAGCCAGAATAACATTTATCAATACTGATTTGGCAAAAAATATAGCCAAAGGTAGGAGGACTTTCTGCCCCAGAAAGTCCAGATACCCGGCATCTATGAGCCTATAAAGAAAACCAAAGATGAGAGCAAGCATTAAGTTCATTCCTATGCCAGCAATGGAAACAAAAAAAGTACCAATTTTGAGGTCTCTAAATCTTAGGGGATTTATGGGCACTGGCTTAGCCCAACCGAAAAGGATGGGAGAACCAATCAGGATAAACATGGCAGGTAATATGAGCGTGCCAAAAGGGTCTATGTGGGGTATGGGGTTTAATGTCAAGCGCCCAGCCTCTTTGGCAGTAGGATCTCCCATTTTGTAAGCCATCCAACCGTGTGCGTACTCATGAAGTATAACTGCCACCATAATGGCAGGTATGGTTATTACCGCTTCCCTTAATTCCATTTTCTTGATTATAACAGTAAAATGCTCCACTTTGTAGAAAGTAGAGCGAGGCTGTTCCAAAAGTTCAAACCCTTTAATGCCCAAAGGTTCACAGGCATCTGCAAGACCTCTCTAAACTTTCTTACCTTAAAGCTCCTTTATCCTCAAGCTATCCAGATGTTCCAAATCTTCACAATAACCGCAGAGTCTATAATCCTTTACAAAGTTCTTTGGTAGTTTGTAGAAATAGATTCCCCGGTTCTTTGAGTCGTAAAAAAGATAAGACTCCGGCAGGAATTTGTATTTGGGACAACCGCCCTTTTTGCATTGGCTAATATTCACCCTAAAAGCCTTCCCCTTCCTTTGGGAAGTTAAAAAGCATACAAAAAGCCAATTATCCGAGGTATAGCCTATAAAGGGTCTTGTGTGCCTTTTGTGAGAACCAAGATCTGCTCCTATAACCTCTTCCAAGAACCTCAGATGCACCTGTTTAAAATATCCTAAAAACTTTTTACCCTCTTGTTCCCTCCTGCCGAGAAAAAGCTCCTTGATCTGTTCAAAGAAGCTCTTTAAAAACTGCACCTTTCCAACCTCTCTTTTATATTATAGCTTAAAGCGTGTTATAATATACCCCAAGGCATATAAGCTTGAGGGTTCCACTGGGACCCTTGTTAGCTTGGCAACTGAATAGGGGGGCGTAGTCTTCTTAAATGAGATAGTCCTCTGCCTTTACAACTCCACCGTATTTTTGCTTGTATTCTTCTAACTCCCTTAGCTTTTGAACAATGAGTTCTCCCATGGACACTTTCTTGGTTATGGCTTCTATGCGTAGGGCTTGATGCACATCGGAAGGTAGCAAAATTGTGGTTTTTACCACTTTCTTCTTTTTGCGTCCCATAGGTTTTAATTATATGCCCTTGCCGTAAAACCGTAAAGCCGTAATTATGTAATGCCGTAATGCCGTAATTATGGTCAGTGGCGGAAAGCATTGGGAGACAGAGATTTGAATTTGACAATAACATACTCAACCTTGCATGATCTGGGATTTCGGAAAATTAACTTCATTTGAGAGGGGTACCCCCTTGACAAAATTATTGATATGTCTTATTTTTATTAATGTAGTGATTTGGGGTTCCTAATGTACCGTGTGGAGTTGAAAGACGCCCTCTTTGGCAAAAAGCAAAGACGCACCCCCTCCAAACACCTCAAGATAATACTCGTGACTGGGCATATACTCCAACAACTTCTTTATCATATTGCCCTTCCCACCATAATAACACACAGGCGACCTCAAACGCATTTGTGTTCAGGGTGCTACTACCATAACCTGTGCCACCACTCTGCTGGAGGCTTAAACTCTACTATAACCTGCACCGTAGGAAATATCCCCCCTTCACGCACCAGAAGAACCTCTTTACCCTTCAGATCCACAACCCTATCCATCTTTATCACCCTCTTAGTCCCGCTTTCTAACTCCAACACCAAAACCTGACCCTCCTGCTCTATCACTCTTGCCCGCATCACAAAATCTCCTCCAAAAACCTTCCTTGTATAAAAGAAATACCACTTTTTCTGACTTGTAAAAACTCCTCCGCAGTCTCCACCTTTTCTACTATAGGGTTTAACTGAAGGCTCCTTACCACTTGCACCATCAAAGGGAAAACCTCTCCTACCTGCTTGATATCTATCTTCACAAAATGCGGCTTTATCCTTATTATAGCCTCCACAGAACTCCACCCGCTTCCAAAATCATCAAGACAAGCTAAAACCCCCACCTTTTCCAAAAGTTCTCTTATCCCCTTTGAACTTGCCCTCCTCTTTTCGCTAATCTCTAAAACTAAACAGTCCCTCAGATCAGAACAGTTCTCCATTATCACATGCCAATAGGATAAAAGCGTGCTTCCAAAGAGGTTTACAAAATAAAGATAACCACCTTCCTTATTCCTCCTTATCTCCTCCAAACTACCTAAGAATATCTCCAGATCCTGCTCCTCCGTGCAAAACTCAAAAAAGAGTTCCCTGTTTTCTACCGCCCTGTAGAGCACCTCATAACCTATAACCTTTTTATTCCTCAAATCAAAAATGGGTTCAAACTCCCTCACGGAAAAACCTCAAGTAGATGGTATCTACTCCTTTGCCCCTATGGTCCTTAATCCTATGAACTTCTTGAAAACCTAAGCTCTTTAGAAGCCTCAAGTGGTTTGTGTTGGTGCTCCAAGTCCTCACATAAAGCTCCTTGCTTTGACTGATAGCCTTCTCATAAAGAGCCCTTCCTACCCCCGCAGACCTAAAGGGCTTTTCTACTATAACCGTTGATACTAAAGGCACAGGTTTTGAAGTGAAAGGTAAAACCTGCATCTTGTAGCATAAACACCCTATAACCTTACCATCCCTTTTAGCAGAAAGCACCTTTGCGGATAAAAGACTTCTTATATACTCACGCAAAGACCCATTACTCAACTCTCCTCCCGCTGATGACCTTTCAGACAGAGGGGGCACAAACTCCTTCTCATACTTCTCTATCAAAAACTCCACCTCCTGCAAACTAGTATAATCTACATCCACACTCAGCGGTTTTCTCATAACCCCATAAAGCCTGCGTCCAAAAACGGGCACCTCCTCCTCCTTAGCACGCAAAAAAAGAAGTGCTAAAAACTCCTCCCTCTCTTTTTCTGAAAGCCTGTCTGTAAACACACTCGCCCCTGCTACTGAAAAACTCTTTATGAGCTCCTCTAAAGAGTAATCCTCCTGAAACTCCGTCTGAGAAAAAGAAGACACCACTATAAAACGCTCGGATAGATAACCCGTGAATTCCCTCAGCGTAGGATAAAAAAGAACATTATCATGCTTCAAAACCTTCCCCGTCATCTCCGTATAGATACGCTCCGCAAGACTGTAAAGAAAGTAATAAGTCCACCTCCCACCTTGATGAAGAAAAAACCAACCACCTTCCCCTAAAAACTCCCAAACCTTCTCCACACCCCTATGCCAATCCTTCCCAAGCCAATGAAAAGTGTTGGAAGA
>Ga0081473_131929_pt1 | contig 67378 bp, 73 predicted proteins | sample CisSprmetagenome_FD_70977 | JGI IMG/M metagenome (GOLD analysis project Ga0081473, IMG submission 70977) | Hypoxic/sulfidic aquatic microbial communities from Cistern Spring, Yellowstone National Park, USA v2 (version 2) | ecosystem: Environmental > Aquatic > Thermal springs > Hot (42-90C) >...
ACCTGAGCAAGAGCTCGTTTATCTTTTCTTGCTCTGCGGTGTGCTTTCCGTCCTCTTTGCCTACATACACGAGCTCACAATAGGGCTTTGCAAGGGACAGTATCTCTTGGTTTATGAGCCTGTCATAAAGGATAACATCTGCAGATTTTATGAGTTTGTAAGCCTTTAGGGTCAAAAGTTCCACATCTCCAGGTCCTGCACCTACTATGTACACTTTACCCATTTTCAAAGGCTCTTTCGAGCTCGTCTAATGCAAAACTGAGTCTTTCCTTTTCTGGATAAAATACCCTTAAAACCCCTCTGTGAAACAGTTTTTCTGCGGTTGTTTTCCCTACAGCGCAAGCTATGACCTTCCTATTTAGAGCTTTTCTTAGCTCCTTAGCCACTTTCCTTTCCTTTGCTCTTTCAAAGATGTACTCTACTTGATATGCTGATGTAAAAAGCACCGCATGATAAAAGCCCTCCAAAAGCTTATCTATAAAAGCATCTAACTTTTCGGTATCTGTTTCATATCTGTAAATCCAAACTTTTAGCATTCTTGCATTTGCCTTTTCCAAAAAGCTTTCAAGCTCAGGCATATCTTGACCGTACATCTGGACAAAAACTTTTCTACCTGCTATTTCTACACTTTTAAGAACATTTATAAAACCTTTTGTGCCCTCCACACTTTGAAAGTTTTTAAACCCATAACTTATTAACTTTCCCCTGACCTTATACCCTCTTGCAAAAACCTTACCTTTACTCATGAGATTCATAAAAAGCTCGTAAATACCACCTTCTTTAATCTTTTTCATTATGACTTCTACACCATCACCCGTTGTAAAGTAAAAAATCTCGGGCTCTTCTTCTATAGCTCTTTTTATGTTGTTCAGTATAAGGTCCTCAGGTAGGTATACCATCTTTACCGCATCTTCCAAATAAGCTTTACCACCTAATTTGACTACTCTTTCTATAACAAATTCCGCTCTTCTTGTTGCACATACAGCTATTCTTTTATTTTTCAACACCATGTAGGCTTATCCTCCTATTAACTGTCTTAAGTTTTACATTTGTAAACTTAAGTTCTGGCTGTTTTGATATAGGATCTGTAAGGTCATTAGTCAAGGTGTTTATTACCGCTTGATGTGAGAATCCATAACCAAAAGCTGCAAAAAGGTGCTTTCTCTTTACTTCTCCAAATTTTACCTTCATTCTTAAGCTGGTATCCTTTGAGAAGATTTCAACCATATCCCCTTCAACTAAGCCAAACTCATGAGCGTCTTCTTTATTTATGAAGAGGAAAGGTTCTTCCTCACCTTTTAGAAGTTCTTCGCTTTTACCAGTTCTTGTCATGGTATGCCACTGGTTCTTTGTTCTACCAGTGATTAGGATAAGGTCCGCTTCTTGATAATCGTAAGGTGTAGCAAACATTCTCGCTTTACCGCTCTGTGTAGGAAATTCTAGTTCTTCATAAAGCCATCTTTTGCCCCATCTTTTTGGAAGATCTCTGTAGGTAAAGGAAGAAATATCGCATAATCTCCCTTTTGTGCACTGTTTGAGTTCATCAAATATCTCCTCTTCACTCTTGTAGGAGAAGTGTTTTCCATAGCCTAAAAGGTTATGGTTCTATCGGAGGCTGTCATAATTCCTTTTTTTTCACCCATTTGAGCTGCTGGTAATATCAAATTGGCAAAGCTACAAGTATCGTTCCAGTAGGCATCTTGCACGACGAGAAAAACCTTCTCAAGGGCTTTCCATACCTTGTCTAAATTTGGTAGAGTTATAGCAGGGTTAGTGCAAACCACCCAAAGGAGCTTTATTTTTTCTGCAAGAATAAGATCTATGGCCTCTGTTATGGTAGGTCCAGGTGTAGCTTTTATGCTACCCCTACTAACACCCCAGAACCTCTCCATAAATTCTCTATCCTCTTGATTTCTAACATCTCTATAACCGGGAAGACCGTTGGACATATAACCCATTTCCCTGCCACCCATGGCGTTGGGCTGTCCGGTAAGGGAAAAGGGACAACCCCTTTCGTTTAACCTCCCAGTAGCAAGGTGAAGGTTAATAAGGGCTATATTTTTATTTATCCCTTGAGAAGATTGATTTAATCCTTGGCACCAAAGAGATATAAGCTTTCTGCTAAAAGCGTAAAGCTCTGCAAGCTCATATATATGCTTTTCTTCTATTTGGCATATTTTAGACACTACTTTTGGTGGGTATTTCTTGCATTCTTCAAAAGCCACTTCAAAACCATCTACATAATTTTTTACAAAATCCCAGTTTACCCATCCTTTCTCGTGCAAAAGGAAAAGCACCGCATTGAAAAGCGCAGTATCAGTACCAGCTCTCAACTGTATATGAAGATCCGCCTCTTTTGCTGTATCTGTTTTTATAGGGTCAATGACAACTAACTTAGACTCATGCTTTCTCTTTAGTAATCTTTTAAAAACAACAGGATGCGTCTTGGACATCTTTGTAAGACCGCACGAAGCCTTAGACATAGCCAAAGGGATTTTTGAACTGTATTCGGATATGGGAAACAGGGAAGATAGGAATAAAAACCGCCTGTATTTTTTGATAAAAGAGTTGGGCGTTGACGGTTTTAGAAAGGAACTTGAGCAGAGGCTCATGAAAAACTTATGGAGAAGGGGAGAGGAGCTTGTCCAAAAGGTTGGTGAGAGATGCGGAATAATAAAGCAAAAGAACGGGCTGTACGCGGTGAGCCTTGTGGTTCCAGCGGGCATTTTTACTGGGACTGACCTTGAAAGAGTGGCAGAACTTGCCAAAAGGTATGGAAGCGGTGAGGTCAGGCTTTCTACATACCAAAACCTTTAATGTGCCGGAGGAAAACCTTAACGGGCTTCTTGATGATGAATTGTTTGAAAGATATAGGATTTCAAACAGCCCTTATTTTGAAGGGCTTATGGCTTGTCAGGGAAGCAGGACGTGTGCCTTTGGGGTCATAGAAAACAAACCTGACGCCATAAAGCTTGCCAACTACCTCTCGGAGAGATTACCAAGAGAGGAACCCATAAGAATGCACTGGTCTGGTTGCGCCAAGGGTTGCGGACAGCACGGTGCGGGAGACATAGGTTTTGTAGGTACTAAAATGAAGGTAAACGGAGAGGTAAAGTTGGCGGTGGATGTGTTTTTAAAGGGCGAAAAGATAGATACAGTTCCTTTGGACAGTTTGCATGAATATATAGAAGAGCTTCTTACAAGGAATGGCCTGTCATGAGCCTTTACACTCTACACCTTCTCTGTCCATGTACTCCTTTAGTTTGTTAAAAGCCTCTTCACCAGTCAAAAGGTCTCTAAGGTCCTTTTCTAAGTGAGCAGGTTTTAGGCGGGCTATCCACCCTCTACCGTAAGGGTCTTCGTTGATGAGCTCCGGCGTATCAAAAAGAAGATCGTTCCTTTCTACTATCTCTCCTTCTATTATGGCAGGAACTGGTCCTGTCCATTTACCACTTTCAAGACTGGCGATGGGTTTACCTTTCTGAACATACTTTCCTACCGCTTTTATCCTTACATTTACCATTTTGCCTGCTCTGGTCTGACCTATGTCTGTTGCACCCACCCTGACTGTACCGTCTGGTTCCAACTTATACCAAACCTGATTCTCTATATCGTAGTAAAGGTCAAGGGGTATCTTGCAACCTTTATAAACCTTTTCAGTCATCAAGGAGTATTTTACACGAATGCTCAAGTACGGATATATGACCGTAAGCATAAAAGGGGTCTGTGTCCGCAGAAAAAACGCCGTGAGAACGCACAACCACTAATTTGTCTTGGGATAATATATCAGAAATTGCCTCAGCTAACTTCTGGCTTCCGGAGGGCAAATTGGGGATCACCTTTACGCTTTTCAGTAAGGTTTTTCCTTCACTATCCTTTGGCACTATCTTTTTTGTTCTAAAGGACAGCTTAACTACAGCAGTAGGGTGCGCGTGCACAAGCGCAAGGTTTTGGGTTTTTACATATACCTCTCTATGCACCAAAAGTTCAGAAGATGCTCTACTGTCAAGGATGCTGGTTTTGGTAATATCCAAAAGTATAAAGTCATGCTCCTTTAGAGTTCCCAGGTGAGATCCCCTTCTGGTTATGAGCATTTTCTGACCTATCCTTACAGAAAGATTACCCGCCCTTGCATCCACAAGACCTTCTTCAAAAAGGCGTCTCCCCACTTGTATAAGTTTTCTAATGTGGTAATGCATGGTATTTTATCCTTAGAAGGATCTCGTTTATCAACAGCATGCCCCTTTCTTTTAATCTTATCCTATCTTCAACACTTTCAAAAAACTCAAGAAGCTCTTCCGGTATAAGATGTGCATACTCCTTTGGTATACCCCACTTGGTTCTAAGCCTCGTAAAAAACATATCTTTGATAAGGTCATATCCTTCAAGTAATTCTATACACTCTACAGGTTTTTCCCCTCTTTTGACAGCTTGAGAGTATTTACTTATGTTTTTAGTGTTTCCAAGCCTTACATTTTTTACATAACTCCACGCGGATACTCCTAAGCCCAAAAACTCTCTTCCAAGCCAATAAGAAATGTTATGCTTACACTCGTATCCAGGCAATGCAAAGTTAGATATCTCGTAATGCTCAAAACCCAGACTTTTTAACTCATTTACCCAAAAGAGATACATATCCGCTATTAGGTCGCTGTCTGGAAGTTTGAGCTTTTCTTCACTAAAAAGTTTGCCAAAAAGTGTGTCTTCGTAAGGTGTAAGCAGATAGCAAGATAAGTGCTTGATGGGAAGGTCCATCAAAACCTTAAGCTCTTCCTTTAGATCCTTTAAAGTTTGGTTTGGGTACGCGTATATAATATCCACGCTTATGTTTTCTATACCTGCTTTGAAAGCAGAGTTAATGCAATCTATGGAATCCTTAACAGTATGTTTTCTACCAAGCGCTTTTAGCCCCCTTTCTGTAAAGCTTTGGACACCTACACTTACGCGATTTATTCCCAGATCCGCTATCTGTTTGAACTCTTCCTCTCTGTATGTTTCTGGATTACACTCTATAGTAAACTCTTCAAGTCTAGTGGTATCCACTAAAAGGGAAAGGTCTTTTAAAAAGGTTTTGTATAAAGAGGTGTCTATAAGCGACGGTGTTCCACCGCCAAGATAAAGGGTTTTCAAGGAAAAACTCTCTTCTTTGTAAAGCTTAAGTTCTTTAAGAAGAAGTTGTAAGTATTCCTGATGGGATATAAAGGGGCTTGTAAAGGACACAAAATCACAGTAAGGGCATTTGTATGAGCAGAAGGGTATGTGTATGTAAAGACCTTCTATCATAGTTGCTCCTCAAAGCGAATATCCTTTTGCATATACTCTCTTAAGATGGAAAAGCACGCACCTATGATCAAGCTAAAAGTTAGTACGCTACTTCCTCCAAAACTCACAAAGGGTAAGGGTATTCCTACGACTGGTGCCAATCCCATGGTCATCATTAAATTCACAAAGGCCTGAAAGAGTATAAGCGACACAGCTCCGCCCAAAAAGAGCCTCTGGGTGCCATCATGCAAACGCATACCGTAAAGAGCAAGCCTGTATATAAAAAGAAAGTATGAGGAGATGAGCAAAAAACTAAGCAAAAAACCCCACTCTTCTGCTATTACAGAAAATATAAAGTCTGTGTGTTTTTCAGGAAGGAACAAAAGATGTGACTGCGTACCTTTTAGAAAGCCTTTACCCGTTATTCCGCCCGAGCCTATGGCTATCATGGACTGTATGAGCTGGTATCCGCTACCCGCGTAGTCTGCGTATGGGTCAAGGACCGCCATGATCCTCTCTTTCTGGTAGTCTTTGAGAAAGTGCCAAAGGAGTGGAGAAAGTACTAAAAGAGAAAGACTTAATGCTACAAAGAACCTAATACGGGTACCTTTGAAGAAAAGTAAAGACAACAGGATCACAAAGTAGGATACCGCTGTACCCAGATCTGGCTGTTTTAGGGTCAAAAGGGTAGGCATAATAAAGGCAAGTAGCAGGATGGCAGACTCTTTGCTAACGCTTTTTTTCATGTGTCCCAATATGTAAGTGGAAAAGAGAAGAAGGGAAAACTTCATGAACTCTGAAGGTTGTATGCTCAAAGGTCCCAAATCTAACCACCTTTTTGAACCATAAACAGTCTTCCCAAAAAGAGCTACAAGCACGAGCAAAAAAAGGTTAAGCATGTATACGACTGTAGCCATGTCATAAAGTATTCGGAAGTTTATCCTTCCCAGCGCTAATATGATAAGCCAGCCAAAAAGTATATAAAGCATCTGTTTGACAAAGAGAGAAGAGATACTTCCCTTGTAAGTGGCACTAAAAACACCCAGCAAGCCTATAAGCTGTATTAGTATCAGGCAAAGGAGTAGAGTAAGGTCTATGTATTTAAGCTTCATAGTATATAATTCTTGTGCAGTTAGGACATATGACAAGCTCTCCCAGCATCACTTTTGAGTAAAGGCTTGAAGGTAGTTTCATTCCACACCCTCCACACGCGCCAAAGCTTACTACAGGAACTATAACAGGGAGTTCCAGGCTACTTTTTAAGTTCTCGTACTCTTTTAATGCATGCTTGGGTATGCGATTAATAAGTTTGAACCTTTCCTGTTTCAGTTGTTCCAAATTTCTCTTGGTGAGTTCTGACTCTAAAGAAATATCCTCAAGTTTTTCCTTTAGGTCTCTGTATTTTACCTCCAAGTTTTTCTTTTGCTTTGTATAAGTTTGTTCCTTCTGTTTTTTTTCTGTCTGAAGAAGTTTCAGCTGATCTTTGAGCTTTATGACACAGTCTTCGTACCTTGCCTTTTCTCTCAGAAGGGCTTTATACTCTTGGACTTTCTTTACCTTATTTAGTCTTTCTTCTGCTCTTTTTATACCTTCCATACAGATGGATAGTTCTTGGCTGGTTTGCCTTATCTCATCATCTAACTTTTTTAACTCAAGCAACAACATAGCTTCTTCTTGCTCCACTTGTGCTAACTGCTTTCTAAGTTCTACATCTTCTTGCGTTAACTTCTGTGTAAGTTTCTCAAGTTTTTTTATGTTTATTTCAAGCTCTTGAAGGTTAAGTAAAAGCTTTAGTTCTTCTTTCTCTATCATTCACTCTAATTTTTCTATGACGAAGTTTGAGTTGGTATATATACATATCTCGCTGGCTATTTTGAGAGCCTCTCTTACTATGTCTTCTGCAGACATGTCTGTATTTCTGTAAAGGGCTATTGCTGCTGACCTTGCGTAATCTCCGCCTGAGCCTATGGCAACTATGGGCTCATCTGGTTCTATAACATCACCGTTTCCAGAAAGTAAAAGCATGTTTTCCCTGTCTGCCACTAAAAGTAGAGCTTCAAGCCTTCTTAGGTACTTGTCCATCCTCCATTCCTTGGCAAGTTCCACGCTGGCTCTTAGTAGATTACCTCTGAACTCTTCAAGCTTTGCCTCTAACCTCTCCATAAGTGCAAGCCCATCTGCAGCAGAACCAGCAAACCCAACAATAACCTTGCTGTTGTGTAGCTTTCTTATCTTTTTAGCTCCGTGCTTTATTACAGATTGTCCAAACGTTACCTGTCCATCACCTCCCATAACTGTTATGCTGTTTCTTCTAACTGCAAGTATAGTAGTCATGTCTTAAAGGGTATGCTGATCCAAAGCTCATCAAAACCTTCTTTTTCTCTTCTTATGTCAACTTCTATGCGCTTTATCTCAAACTGAGGATACTTGGAAAAAACCAAAACAAGATCATCCCTGAGCTTTTCTACAAAATTTGGTGGCAATCCCTTCCTCTCGTAAGCAAGCACCAGCGTGAGCCTTCTTACCGCATCATCTTTGCTTTTATTTCTCTTAAATAAAAACTCAAACAACTTTTACCTCCCGAACAGCTTTTCTAAAAGGCTCTTTTTATCTCCGTAATATTTTATGGGTACACTTTCTCCAGTTATCCTTCTTGCCATGTCCATTATAGCTTTTGAAGCATCGTAGCTCTCTTCAAGAACTATGGGATCACCTTTGTTGGTAAAATCTACAAGCTTTTGCTCTTCTGGCACTACGCCTAAAAGGGGCACCTTGAGTATATCTACAAGATCCTCAACAGAGAGCATCTCACCCTTTTTGACCGCTTCCCACCTTATACGGTTTACAACCAAAAAGTAATCTTTTTTACCCATGTTTTCAAGCAGTCCTATTACTCTGTCTGCATCTCTTACAGAAGATACCTCAGGGTTCACCACTACTATAGCAGTGTCTGCAGGAAGTGCCGCTATTTGGAAACCTCGCTCTATGCCTGCAGGAGAATCTATAAGCAGATAATCAAACTCATTAGTCTCTTTTATACTTTCCATCAGCTTGGTCCACTTATCTTTGTCCACCGCATCTTTATTTTTTGTCTGGTTTGCAGGAAGAAGCCACAGAGAAAGACCTCTTTTGTCCTTTACTAAAGCTTTAGAAAAATCTACCCTACCTTCCAATACATCCAAAACATCATAAACTATCCTGTTTTCAAGACCAAGGATCATATCAAGGTTTCTAAGACCTATGTCCGCATCCACTGTCAGCACTTTTTTACCCAGTTTGGCAAGCGCTATGCCAAGGTTCGCGGTTATGGTAGTTTTTCCTACACCGCCTTTCCCAGATGTGATCACCATAACCTTTGTCATGCTTTCACCCTTTCTAAAACTATTGTACCATTTTCAATTTTTGCGACCTCTGGATATCCAGGAGAGTTTCTATCCTCATCGCTGGATATAGCAAGTTTTCTGCCTATCCTGATCTGTTGAGGTTCCATCTGAAGAGCAACAACTACCGCACTTTCATCCCCCAGTGCACCAGCTACTGCTATGCCTCGCAGCTTTCCTATTACTATTATGTTTCCGCTTGCTATAACCTGCGCATCTTTATTCACATTCCCTAAAATGAGTACATCACCGTTATGTTCCACCTTCTGTCCCGACCTGAGGTGTTTTTGAACTAGCAGGAGCCTGCTTTCTTCACGCTGAGCATTATCTAAGATGAGTTTTTTTACACTTTTTATGTTCTTAGAGCTTAAGAAAGCTTCTATTTGAGAGAGTTCCTCCTCGCTCAAAATTCCCTCACCGTCTATGAGGAAATAGCTACCACTGAAAAGTTTAGAGGACAGCCTTTCACTTATGTAGGAGATCACTTCATGAGGGCTTACTTTTTCCTTTACTTTTACGACCACTACAGGTAGCGTTACTCCCTTTATCTCTATCATTCCTTACCTTTTGGCTCCGGGGGAGGGACTCGAACCCCCAACCAGGTGGTTAACAGCCACCCGCTCTGCCGGTTGAGCTACCCCGGATACTTAGAAAATTATAAACACTTTTCCTTCTAAATGCCACTTTTAATAAACTCTATTCCTTGTTCGTAGAATGCCTGCTTTATTCTCTTTATAAGCTCATGCTTAAGGACTGACTGGTAGATAGGATCTAGCACTTTCAGTATCACATTGAAAGTTACGCCTAAATCTCCAAAGCTTTGATACCTTACGGAGGGCTCAAAATTCTGGTCTGCACCTTTAACACTTCTTTGGACTTCCTTGGCTACCTTTAGGGTTTCTTTTTCTACTTTTTCAAGGTCAGAGTTGTAACTCACAGTTATAGAAACTGTAATTAACAGGGACTTATAGTTGAGCAGTATGGAATTAACAAGCCTTGAATTAGGTATCACAAGCGTGTTATTGTCCAATCTTCTTATCACCGTGTTCATCCATGTAATATCCTGAACAAAACCTTCTTCACCGCTCTCTAATCTTACAAAATCACCTATCTTGATTTGCTTTGAGAGTAGTATGTTTAATCCAGAGAAGAAGTTAGAAAGTGTCCCTTGAAGCGCCAGGGATACAGCCAAAGCGCCAACACCCAGGGTGGTTATAAAATGCACCACTGGAATACCCAGAGAGCTCAAGAGAGTTATAAATCCCAGCGTGATTATGATGCTTCTGACAAGAGCAAAAATAAGACCCATGGGTGGCAAAGACAGATAAGCTCTGTTTATGTAGAACCTGATGACCTCTACAACTATGTCTGCAAGGACAAAAGTCAACGAAAGTATGAGTGCCCCTTGTATGACCTTTTCCGTCAGAAAAACATACTTTCTTTGCATATCAGAAAAGTAAAGGGTTATGTAAAGAGCTACAGCCAACACCCAAAGAATAGAGGGTACTCTAAGTATTCGGTGCAAGCTCTTAAAGGCAGACCTTTTAGCTAAATAGAGAAGTAAACACCTAATACCAAGCAGGAGCAATAGGGACAAGGAGAATATTAAAGTGGGAATGTAAATTCCTTTCATCTTACTCCAAGAACAGGCTTATACCGGCTATACCGTAAGCTCCGTTTTTGTAGCATAGCTTTATTTTTTCCCATGTTATACCTCCAAGAGCATAAACAGGTATGGAAACCTTTTGGGATACTTCTTTTAGAGTACCAAGACCTATAGGTTCTTCCTGCGGGTGAGAAGAAGTTTTAAAAATGGGACTGAGGGTTATAAAATCAGCACCTTCTTTTTCTGCAAAAATAGCAGACTCAAGGTCGTGAGCGGAAAAGCCTATGATGAGATCTTTTTTTAATTTGCGTACCGCAGAAGGTGGCATACCCTTCTGAGGTAAATGTACACCATCAGCAGATACTGCAAGAGCTATGTCAACACGGTCGTTGATGAGAAGCAAAGCGGAATACTCTCTTGTTATTTCTCTTACCATTATAGCCTTCTGGTAGTATTCCCTTGCGCTTGCAGACTTTTCCCTTAGCTGTATCATGCGCACACCCCTTTCCAGAACTTTGCGCAAACTTCCAAAAAGGTCCTCTCCGTACTTATGAGTATCTACTATAGCATACATTCTTGGCAACATGGTTTTGAGGGTGTTTCAAAAATTTTAGCCTATTGAAAAGTTTCTGTAAAGTGGTATAATTTTCCTTATGAAAAGCTTTTAGAGCTTGCTGGTTGCCCGTTGTGAGACCAATGGAAGGAACCCTGAAGACGGGAAGGATTGGACAATCCTTGCCACTGCCCAGCAGGTTCTGAAGGTAGCCCTCCTTTTGCCTGTTCTTGGGAGGAAAAGACTCTTCCCCTCCCTTAAGGGAGCGTGGGACAGGGTGAGGAAAGGGTTAGTTCCCTTAGAGGCTGGGGGGACGATCCCGAGATGGGATTTTTTAGAACAGCCTCACATGGTTTTTATCGTATATAATATAAACTCAGCCGGAGTGGCGGAACTGGCAGACGCGCTGTCTTGAGGGGGCAGTGCCCGTGAGGGCGTGCGGGTTCGACTCCCGCCTCCGGCACCAAAAGAATGGGACTGATAAAACACTCTATAAGCTTTTCCTTTGCTACCTTGCTAAGTAGAATCTTTGGGTATGTAAGGGATGCACTTATAGCATATTACTTTGGTGTATCCCAGATAACAGATGCCTTCTTTATTGCTTTTAGACTACCTAACACTTTTAGGAGACTTTTGGGGGAAGGAGGCTTTAATGCTGCTTTTGTACCCATATACGCAATGGACATAAAGGGTGGAAGAGAGAAGCAGTTTCTCAGTTCAGCTTTTACTTACTATACTTTGGTAAACCTTCTTATCACCCTTCTGGGCATAGTATTTGCTGAGGCTCTAATGACGGTCATAGCACCTGGCATCAAAGATAAACCTCACTTTGAGTTGACCGTTTTTATGGCTCGCTGGCTCTTTACATACCTGTTTTTTGCAGGACTTAGCTCTTTTTTTATGGCAGTACTGAACACAAGGGGCATTTTTTTTGTGCCGGCCTTCGCTCAGGGGATTTTTAACTTGGTGTTTTCCTTGGTTGTTGCTCTATCTTCGCATTCATTTGGTTTCTACTCTCTCATATGGGGTGTAATTCTTGGAGGAATGGCTCAGGCTCTTTTTAACTTACCTTCTGTGTGGAGGTCAGGGCTTATGCCGGGTTTTTCCTTTGAGTTGGATAAAGATGTAAAATTGCTCGTGAAAAGGCTTATACCTTCTTTGATAGGTTTTGGTGTCGCTCAACTGTCTTTTTTTATAGATACCTTCCTTGCATCTTTTCTGCCTCTTGGGTCCATATCTTACCTTTATTATGCCAACAGGATCTTTCAATTGCCTTTGGGTGCTGTATCTGTAGGCATGGCAAACTCTTTGCTTTCTGCACTTTCTAAGGGTGAGGATACAAAATTTAGCATACATTTAGCCGCTAAGTTTGTAATCCTTATATCCCTTCCTGCTACCTTTGGTCTTATAGCTCTTTCAGACAGTATAATAGCCTTACTCTACCGCAGGGGTAGGTTTTCTGAGCACGATGTGCTTACCGCTTCTTGGGTATTGGGGGCATATGCTGTTGGTCTTACTTTTTTCTCCTTACAAAAGGTTCTAAGCAGTGTGTTCTTTGCGAAAGGGGACACTAAAACACCAGTAAAAGCTTCAGTGCTATCTGTTCTGTCAGAAGCTTTATTTGGAAGCTTTTATGCCTTTTTCTTAAAGTGGGGGGTTTTTGGTCTTGCTCTGGGAACTTCAACCTCTGCCCTCATAAGCTTTTCTTACCTTTTCTTAAAAATAGAGGGAGGTGTGATCGCCATAAAGGATCTGTTTATGATGCTCTACAAACCCTTTTTTGCCTCCATTTTTATGCTCTTTGTCGTATGGCTTTTAAAAATGTGGTTAACAGAACCCATCTGGATATTGCTGATCATTCCTACTGCGATGGTAGTGTACTTTTTAAGCCTTCTCTTTCTAAGAGATGCTCTATCCTTAACTCTTATTAGCAGACTCAAGAGCCTTGTTGAGCAAAAGGTTCAGTCTTGATGCTCTTCTTGACGCTTCGTTTTTGTGGATGACACCTTTTGACGCAGTGTGGTATATAACGCTTATCACCTCAGGAAGGAACTGCTTTGCTTCTTCAAGCTTTCCTTCCTGGACCATTTTTCTGAACTTCTTTATGTAAGTTCTCATCCTTGATATGTGATACCTGTTTCTTAGCCTTCTCTTTGCATCTCTTCTCATACGCTTTTCTGCCTGTTTCGTGTTGGGCATTGTTTACCTCCTAAAAGTAATTTTTTGAGGCAACGGGCGGATTCGAACCGCCGTAGAAGGGATTTGCAGTCCCTCGCCTAGCCTCTCGGCCACGTTGCCTATATCTTTTATTATACCAACAAGGATTATAATATGTGTTATGAACCTGGTAAGATTACAGCTCATATATCCAGAGGAGAAAGTCAAACAGCCGGTACTGTGCATGGTGTGTAAAAACTTTGATCTGGTGGTCAACATAAGAACTGCAAAAGTCACTAAGGATACGGGTTTGTTAACCATTGAGTTAGATGGGGAGGCAGAAGAGATAGAGAGGGCTATCAAGTTCATACAAGAGCAAGGTATTCTCGTGGAACCTATAGAGGGTCAGATCTTCACAGAATGAAGATATCACAGATAGGAGAGTTCGGACTTATACAGGTGCTGAAAGGTATTCTATCTTCACCCATCATCGGAGATGACACTGCACCCGTAGAAATAAACGGCGAGACTCTGCTTCTAACAACGGACTGTATGGTAGAAGACAGACACTTTAAAAGATCCTACGCACCACAGGTAGTAGGCTGGAAGGTTATAAGTGTGAATGTAAGCGATGTGGTTGCCAGCGGAGGAATTGCTCTTTATGCTTTGGTATCTTTGGCTTTGCCAGACATAGAGGTTGCCTATGTGGAGGGTTTGTATAGGGGTATAAAAGAAGCGTGCAGCTTTTACGGATGTCAGGTAGTTGGTGGGAACATCACAAAGTCGGAGAAAATAGCTGTAGATGTATTCATGTTGGGGAAAACAGATAGGTTTGTATCCAGAGCTGGAGCAAAGCCTGGCGATAAACTGTATGTAAGTGGCACCTTAGGAGATGCCAAAGCTGGACTTGAACTTCTCCTTCTTGAGAAAAAAAAGTACGAAGACTTTGAAGTAAAACTTATAGAAAGGCATATAAGACCCACCGCAAGAATAGACTATATAAAGCATATACGCAAGTATGCCAACGCCTGTATAGACATCAGCGATGGACTATCTTCTGATGTTTGGCATCTTTCAAATATGAGCGGTGTGAAAATATCAATAAAAAGCGAGGATATACCTGTATCTGAAGAGCTCAGGCTCTTTTGTAAAAAGCACGGCAAAGATCCCTTAGAGTATGCCCTTACGGGTGGAGAAGACTACCAACTGCTCTTTACACATCCAGAGGATAGGTATAACCCCTTTATGGATATGAAGTGTATAGGTGTCGTTGAGGAAGGGGCTGGCGTTTATATAGATGGAGAAACATTGCATCCTAAAGGGTTTGATCACTTTAAAGATCCAAATCGGGGTGGCAGGACTTGAACCTGCGACTTCTGGCTCCCAAAGCCAGCGCTCTGCCACCTGAGCTACACCCCGTAATTTAATATTTTAGTGCGCTTTCCTTCTGCCAAACGAGGGCTACCAAATCCCTTAGCCTACAAGAGTATCCCCATTCGTTGTCGTACCATGCAACCACATGCACCATGTCTTCTATAACCTGTGTGAGGCTTGCATCAAATATGGCAGAGTGAGGATTGCCTATAATGTCTTGAGAAACTATAGGTGCTTCTGTGTACTCAAGGATACCTTTCAGGTCACCATCTGCAGCAGTTTTGAACGCAACATTTACCTCTTGAGGAGAAGACGGCTTTTTATCTACTATAACAGTAAGGTCTATCAATGAGCCATCGGGAACTGGCACCCTCCTTGCAGTTCCGTCAAGCTTACCCTTTAATTCTGGCAACACCTCACCTATAGCTTTTGCTGCCCCTGTGGTGGTGGGTACTATGTTTATCCCTGCAGCTCTTGCCCTTCTTAGGTCCTTATGTGGAAGGTCAAGAAGTCTTTGGTCGTTGGTGTAAGCGTGAACAGTTACCATGTATCCGTACTTTACACCAAAGTTGTTTTGGAGTACCTTCAATGTAGGAGCCAAGCAGTTTGTGGTACAAGAGGCGTTAGATATAATTCTGTGCTGTTCTGGATCATACATATGCTCGTTTACACCAAGAACTATGGTTATATCAGGGCTTTTTGCTGGAGCAGATATGATCACCCTCTTTACAGTATCGCGCAGATGGAGCTGTGCTTTGTCCCTGCTTGTAAAAATACCTGTAGACTCTATCACTAAGTCAACTCCCACATCACCCCAAGGTATTTGGGAAGGGTCCTTTTGAGAAAAGACCTCTATACGCATTCCATCTACATATATGGCATCTTCGTTGGCTTCTACACTTCCTTCAAATTTACCGTGAACTGAATCGTACTTAAGAAGGTGGGCAAGAGTTTTAGTATCCGTAAGGTCGTTAATAGCCACTATCTTTATATCTTCCCTCCCGTAGCAAGCTCTAAAAAAAGACCTTCCTATCCTGCCAAAGCCGTTTATGCCTACCCTTACGCTCATATTATAATTATACAACACTGAGCCTAGCATAATAGATTTAAGGAGGTCAATATGAAGAAGTTCGTGCTTATTAGCCTTCTACTTGTAGGCGATGTTTTCCCCAAGGGGGATGCAGATAAAGAGCTCTTAGCTAAAGCTAAACAGTTTTTCTCTCCGCTTCCTAAGAGCTTCCCATCAGCGGATAACCCCATAACCCCCCAAAAGGTCGAGCTGGGCAGGCTTCTATTCTTTGAAAGGAGGCTCTCTGTCAATGACATGATAAGCTGTGCTACCTGTCATGCCATAGAGTATTACTATGCTTCACCAGCACCCAAGCAGATGGGTGCGTTAAAACTCCAACTTAGGCATGCTCCAACAGTGCTTAACGCTGCAGGACAGTTTGTACAACATTGGATAGGAAATAGGAAAGATGTGGAAGATCAGGCACTGCAATCACTTACAGGACCACCAGCCCTTGGAAATCCTTCCAAAGAAAGCGTAGAGGAAAAACTTAGGAAAATACCCCACTATGTGGAGCTTTTCAGAAAAGCCTTCCCTAAGGATAAGGAACCCATAACTGCAGAAAACATAGCAAAAGCCATAGGAGCCTTTGAGAGAACCCTTGTTACACCTTCAAGGTTTGATGAGTTTCTAAAAGGTAACACAAAAGCTCTTACTCCTGAAGAAAAGAGAGGTCTTAACACTTTCATAGAGGTGGGTTGTGTTGCCTGCCATAACGGTGTTTTGGTAGGTGGCACCATGTATCAGAAGTTCGGCATATACGAGCCTTATTGGAAGTATACAAAGAGCGAAAGCATAGATGAGGGTAGATACGCAGTTACTAAAAAGGAAGAGGACAAGTATGTCTTTAAAGTGCCACCTTTGAGAAATGTTGCCATGACAGCTCCATACTTTCATGATGGTTCTGTGGCAAGCTTAGAAGAGGCTGTATGGATCATGGGAAAAGTACAGTTGGGTAAAGACCTCACTAAAGAGCAAGTAAGGGACATAGTAGCCTTCCTGAAAAGTCTAACAGGTAAGATACCAGAAGACGCAAGAACTCCGCCCATTCTACCCTAATGTATACGTTTGTAGATTGAAGATACAATTATACCGTTCACATTTTGCAGGAAGCTAAAAAGGGCAGGAGGTAAAGAAGCCAAAGGAGAAAAGTACTTGATGGCAAGCGCTACCGCCAAGCCTGAGTTTTGAATGCCTACTTCTATGGAAAGGGTTTTGGAAAGCTTGTTATCAAGACCAAAAAGTTTGCCAAAGAAAAAGCCTAAAAGAAAACCAAGGACATTGTGTAGAAAAACCGCAAACACGAGCATAAAGTCTATCCTTTTTAGGTTTTCCACATTCAGAGAAAGTACCACCGCAATAATAAAGCCTACGACGGATACAGACATATAAGGTAAAAAGTCCTCAACAGTCCTTATGCGTGGAAATATTCCTCTGATGCCAATACCCAACACAACAGGCAGTATGACTATCTTTAGAACATCCCACACCATATCCCAAAAGGAGACATGTACATACTTTCCTGCCAGCAGGTAAGTCCACAGAGGTGTAAAAAGTGGAGCTAAAAGCGTTGAGAATGCAGTTATGCTAACAGAGTAAAGAAGGTCTCCTTTGGCTAAGTAAGTTATTAGATTTGAAGCTGTACCGCTCGGAACAGAACCCACAAGCACCATACCCACATAAAGATCTTTGCTTATACCAAAAATTAAGCTCAGTAGTAGAGCCAAAATGGGCATCACACCGTAATGCATTAAGGCACCGTACATAACTACTACTGGTTTTTGCAATATCCTTTTGAAATCCTCAATGCTGAGAGTTATTCCCATACTGAGCATAACTAACACCAGCAGAGGCACGATCATTTCTTTAAGGTGCCTAAAGGTATCACTCATAAAGATGCCTGCAATGGAAAAAAACAGAACTATAAGTAAGCTAAAAAGGTTTTGCATGTTTACTCCCACTCAATGGTGGCGGGTGGCTTTGAGGATACATCGTAAACCACCCTGTTTATACCTTTTACTTCGTTTATTATCCTTCTCATCACATGGTCAAGAAAATCGTAGGGAAGTCTTGACCAGTCTGCGGTCATACCATCACTACTGTCAACCGCTCTTAGAGCTACAACTCTTTCGTAAGTTCTGACATCTCCCATTACTCCCACGCTCTTTATGGGTAAGAGCACTGCAAAAGCTTGCCATACCTTGTTATAAAGTCCCCACCTTTTTAGCTCTTCTATGAATATGTAGTCTGCTTCTCTTAGTATCTCTAAGTCCTCTTCTTTTACTTCTCCCAATATCCTTATGGAAAGTCCAGGACCGGGAAAGGGATGCCTCTGTAGTAGTTCGTCGGGTATGCCTAGCTTTTTCCCTATCTGCCTTACCTCATCCTTGAAAAGCTCTTTAAGGGGTTCAAGGAGTTTAAGACCAAGCTTTTCCGGAAGTCCTCCCACATTGTGATGGGTCTTTATGACCTTGGCACCGGGTATACCTGCACTTTCCACCACATCTGGATAGAGAGTTCCCTGAAGTAAGTATTCTGCACCGGACCTTCTTGCCTCTTTTTCAAACACCTCAATGAAGGTGTGGCCTACTATCTTTCGTTTTTCCTCAGGGTCTTCTACACCCTTTAGCCTACTCAGGAAAAGCTCGCTGGCATCTACCTTTCTGAAAGGAAGGGATAGACCCCTAAAGTAGCCTTCTACCTCCTGAGCTTCTCCCTTTCTCAAAAGTCCGTGATCAACAAACACACACTCAAGCCTGTTTCCTATGGCTTTGTAAGTAAGCATAGCAGCAACCGTAGAATCCACACCGCCGGATAGAGCGCATATAACTTTACCTTCTTTTACAGTGTCTTTTATTTCCTGCAGTTTTTCTTCCAAAAGGTCTACCACTTCCCAGTTTTTCTGAGCATTACAAACCCTATAAAGGAAGTTGTAAAATATCTCTCTACCGTATGTAGTGTGAGCTACCTCTGGGTGAAACTGAATGCCGTAGAGCTTTCCCTTTTTTATCACAGCGTTTGGAGAGTTCTCAGAGGATGCAAGCACCTCAAAGCCTTCGGGAAGGGACACTACTTTATCCGCATGGCTCATCCATACATGAAACTCTTTTGGAAGTCCGTAAAAGATGGGATCATCTTTTATTACTGTAAGCTTAGCCCTTCCGTACTCTTGTTTTGCCGCCCTTTCTACAACTCCACCTAGTTGATACACCACAGCTTGAAGACCGTAGCATATGCCTAAAAGGGGGATGCCAAGACGGTATATATTTTCATCAGGCAGAGGAGCAAAAGGTTCATAAACAGATGCAGGTCCACCGGAAAGTATTATGCAGTAAGGGTCTTTTTTTAGGATTTCCTCTGCTTTTGTATTGAAGGGAAGGATCTCACTGTAAATGCCTGCTTCTCTCACCCTTCTGGCTATTAGTTGCACATACTGAGAGCCAAAGTTAAGGATCACTGCAGGACGCCTTTGCATGATAAAATTATAGCTTATGGATAGCTTACTTCTTGTTGTTCTTGCTTACCTCTTGGGTTCCGTGCTTTTTGGTGAGCACATAGCAAAAGCCAAGGGCATAGACATTAGGTCTGTAGGCAGTGGTAATGTAGGAGCTACTAATGTAGGCAGGGCTTTAGGGAAAAAATACGCATTACTTGTCTTCTTCCTTGACATGCTAAAAGGTTTGTTTCCTGTAATTTTAGCAAGGTTTTATTTTGGTCTTGAGAGTTGGACGCTCTTTATGGTGGGTATTGCCGCTGTGTTGGGTCATGTTTTTCCCTTATTTCATAACTTCAAAGGTGGAAAGGCTGTAGCGACAGCTTTTGGAGTGCTTCTTGGAGTATCTTTTAAGGTTGCCTTCTTCTCACTAATTATTTGGCTTTTAGTTTTCAAGCTCAAAGGCTATGTGTCTTTAGCTTCTTTGGTGTCTTCTGTGTGTGCCGTTCTTTTGTTGATCTTACTTGGCTTTCCCTTCAAGATAGCCCTCATGTCATTGGTGATAGCGTCTATCATCTTTTACAAACACAAGGATAATATATCCAGACTGTTGGAAGGTACAGAACACACCTTTATCAAACAATGATCTTGGCTCTTCTCTTTAACTTTCTACTTTTCGTTTTTAGACTACTCTACATACTTTATTATCCCCTTGACCTCTCACCAGAAGAAGCTCAGTATTGGGATTGGTCAAGACATCTTGACCTTAGCTATTACTCCAAACCACCCATGGTAGCTTATTTGAACTTTTTGACAAGCAGACTTTTTGGCAACACGGAACTTGCCGTCAGAATCACTCCCATAATCCTTTCCTTTGTGCTTTCTATACTTACCTACATATTTGTAAAAAGGCTCTTTGGGTCAAAAGTTGCTCTTGTGTGTGCTACGCTCCCTCAGATCACTGTAGGTTATTCTATAAACTCTCTTCTCATGACCACAGATGCGCCCTTTGTATTTTTTTGGTCCATTTGCGTAATGCTCATACACCAAGCTTTTGAGAAGAACGAAAAAAAGCTATGGATATTGGTAGGCGTCTTTTCTGGACTTGCCTTTTTGAGCAAGTATCCTACGGTTTTTTTATTACCTATAACTTTGGTCTACATGGCTATTTTTAAAAGGGACATGCTTAAAAGTCCGTCACCTTATATTAGCTTGTTGCCAGCCACTGTCCTTTCTCTTCCCGTGTTAGTTTGGAACTATCAACACGGATTTGTTTCTTTCAAACACGTGTCTACCCTTGCATCCAAGAGCCAGAGTTTTATAGAACCATCTTCTGGCATTGAGTTCCTGATGGGTCAGGCACTTTTACTATCTTTCTTACCCTTCTTAGTGCTTGTCTATGCATGGTTTAAAAGCCTCAAGGACAAAAAGCTTGTCTTTTTTACCTTTTATTCCTTACCCGTGTTCCTCTTTTTTCTAACCCTTTCCTTCCATAAGAGGGTAGAAGCAAACTGGGCAGGATTTTCTTACTTTTCTGGTTTTATCCTTATCTCTTACTTTCTGTCTCGCAGTTCTCTTCTTATACCTTCTTACCTTTTGTCTTTTGTTCTCTTTATTTTCCTCCACTTTACACCTCTTTTTGACTTTTTTAGGCTTACTCCACTTTTGCCACCCGAAAGGGACCCTACCAAGTTCTTGGTGGGATGGAAAGACCTTGGCAAAAGAGTGAGCCAGCTTTATACAGGTTCAGAGATGATCTTCTCCCCCCAGTATCAAGTTGCTGCAGAGCTTGCTTTTTATGTGAAAGGGAATCCCAGAACTTACTGTGTGAACTTAGGAAGGAGGATGAACCAGTATGACCTTTGGAAAGAAGGAATGGAAAATTACATAGGCAAGTCTGCCATATTTGTAAGCGTAGGACCGGCAGAAGAGAGAGTGCTTTCAGCCTTTGGTGGTATAATAAAGGAGGAAGTTTACAGAGTCTTTTGGAGGGGTAAACAGGTAAGCACTTTTTACATTTACAAACTTAAAGACTACAGAGGTTTGGAGGAGAGCTTACCCATGGGTTATTAGATTAGTTCTGAGCTTCTATCTGTGGGGATTTTTGTTATACCATACCTTACCCTTTAAGTTTTTCCTTCGCATTAATTACTCCATACCCAGTCCCAGTCCTACACCCATAAACAGAAACTGCGTGTTTGTTGCTGGTGTAAAAACCATGTATAACTCATCCTTGGGAAATCCCACAAAGCTCTTCCAAACCATGCAAGAGAAAGGTATAGAACTTGCCTTATCTTATAATTCATGCCCGTCAGAAAAACTCATCCCTTTAGAAGTATCAGGCATAAGCTACAGAGACATTCCTACCCTTTCAAAGGTGCTTTATATGCTCTTTGAGTTTTTTCCTAAGAGTTTAGTTTTTGAAAAGCCAGAAGACCTATACTCCCTTTATGGTGGTAAAGCGTGCAAGCCCTTTCTTTCGGACATACCTGTGATAGCATCTTTTATGTCCCTTGATGTTCCATCTTACTCTTTCATATTAGGAAACAGGAGGAACCTACTTCAAGGTGTGGAGTGCAAAGACCTTAGAGCTCAAGACCTGCCTAACGTTATTCCCATCTCAGAGAGAGTTTCCTTGAAGGCTTATGTTTACTCTGAGAAAGGTTATTACTTTCCCGGACAGACTACGCAAACTAAGGGTAGATATATTATGAAAGTAGCTACAAAGAATGTATTGGTGCTATTTTTCAAAAATGATAAACTTGAAGGAGTGTATGACCAGAACTATATAAACGAACCCATAAAGGCGGATGGCACATACAGTGCAAAGATATACACTTACAGATTTAAAGTAGGCACAGCTTACTTTGGAATCAGATTCCTTTCGTGTTTGCCACCCCTTCAGGCTATGTAACTAAGGTTCATCCTATCTTTGTACTTATACATTAGCAGTTTTTTTAAATTTTCAAAGGAGCCCAGTTTATCCACAAACTTCACCGCATCCTCCTTAGCTAGCTGTAGCAGTTGTCTGTCTTCTACTCTAGCCAAATTTGCCACGTTAAAGCCAAAGTATCCTGACTGAGAGGCTCCTAAAAGCTCCCCAGGACCCCTGAGCTTTAAGTCTTCTTCCGCTATCTTAAAACCGTCATTAGTATTTACCAGTATTTTGAGTCTCTTTATGGCATCCGCATTGGTGTTTTTAAGGTGATCCGGCACTATTAAAAAGCAATAGCTCTGTCTTTCTGACCTTCCCACCCTACCTCTAAGCTGATGTATCTGAGAAAGTCCAAACATGTGAGCAGATTCTATTATCATCACAGTAGCAGATGGAACATCTACCCCTACTTCTACCACCGTAGTAGATACTAAGATATCTCCTTCATCTTTGAACCTTTTCATCACCTCTTGTTTTTCTTGATCTTTTAGTCTTCCGTGCAACAAAAGTATTTTTTTGTCAGGGAAAAGCTTTTGCCAGTGTGTGTAGTTTTCTGTTGCAGACTTTAACTCAGTCCTCTCTGAGCCTTCTATGAGAGGGTATATTACATAAGCCTTCCCACCCTTACTTAGCTCATCCCTTACAGTATTCAAACACTTTTCCATCTCTGATTCAAAGAGAAGTCTTGTGATGACTGGCTTTCTTCCTATGGGCATCTGATCTATTACTGATATGTCCAAGTCTCCGTAAAGAGAAAGAGCCAAAGTTCTCGGTATGGGTGTTGCGCTCATCACAAGGCAGTGAGGAAGGGTATCTTTACCTTTGTTTAGCATCTTACCTCTTTGCAAAACACCAAACCTATGCTGTTCATCTATCACAACAAAAGCCAAGTTTTTAAACTCCAACTTCTCTTCAAGCAATGCGTGGGTCCCTACAAGGACATGTAAGTTCCCCGTAGAGACATGTTTGTATATGCTTCTTCTTAAAGAACCTTTAACAGAGCTTGTAAGAATGCCTACTTTTACACCTAAAGGTTCAAGAAACCTTCTAAAGCTCTCGTAGTGTTGCTGTGCCAGTATTTCCGTAGGAACTATAATGGCACACTGATAGCCTTCCTTAGTGAATGCGTAAGAAATAGCCATAGCAACTACCGTCTTACCGCTACCCACATCGCCTTGAAGGAGTCTATTCATAGGTTTGCCTGTCTTGAGATCGTGTAAAATCTCATGGATTACCACTTTTTGAGCAGAAGTAAGTTCAAAAGGCAGCGTATTTATAAACTCCTGCAGGCTTCTCTCAGCAAAAGAAAGCATCACAGCAGAAAGACTTTTGACTTGCCGTTTTTTCACCTGAAGAGCCATCTGGAAAAGGAAGAGTTCTTCATACACTAGCCTTTTTTGAAAAGGTGTCATGAAACTGTTAAGGGATATCTCATCAGCACAAGAGGGATTATGAGCCATGTAAAGACTCTCACCTATCTTAGGAAATGCGTATTTTTTAAGAAGCTCTTCGGGTAGATACTCAGGCATGTATTTAGTGAAGTCCAAAAGCTTTCCTATGGCCTGCCTTACCTTTTTGTGTTTAGTCTTTGAAGAAAAAGCCTTCACCTCTCCTTTTGTTCTTATGTAGTAAAAAGGTAGTATGCGTCCAAAATCCCTTTCATCAAAAGATACCTCAGGATGCACCATGTACTTTTCACCTTGGAACTCTTTGAGCTTTCCGTATACTACTATATAACTTCCTTTCCTAAAAGCATAAAGAGCCCTCTTATCTTTGTAGCGAAAACGAAGATAAAGAACGCCCGTCTCATCCTCACACTTGACAAAGGCAGGGTACTTTTCCGAAGGATCATAACCAATTTCTACCACCTTTAGCTTTAGAGCTACGCGCTGACCGGGTTTAGTGGTCTTTATTGTAGTAGTTAGTCTTCTGTCCTCGTACCTAACGGGAAGAAACCAAAGAGCAGAGTAAAGATCACTTATACCCAAAGCTTTTAGAAGTTTTTTTTCCTTCTCATCAAGAACTTTGAGCTTTTCCAAAGGTATAAAGAACTTTTCCATGGGAAGTTTTTCAAACTCTGAAAAATCCACAACATGTTTATTAGCGGGAAAATTGAGCCTGTTTTTTATAAGCTTGAGTATACCTATACGCTTTTGTACGGGAAGCTTATCAAATTCCCTAAGAAGGTTCAAGTAGCTCGGTTCAAGGTCTTCTTTTAACAGGTTAAACAGATAAATACCCACACCAAGACTTCTCTTGAGTTTTATATACCCTCTTTCTTCAAGGTCTTGTATAAACCTCTTTGCTTTTTCTACCTTTTCCATCGCTTTTGTAAAAGGGGTGTATAAGTATAATATAAGCTATCAACCATGTTATAATACTCGTATGGCTGTTCTTGTCCGCATATTTCTCCGAGAAGGAGATGAGCTAGGTGGGAAGCCTCTTTACTCTGTAATATTGAGTGTGCTTAAAAGCAAAGGTATAAGGGGCGCTACAGTGCTAAAAGCCATACTTGGATACGGTACTACGGGCGAGTACCATTATGAGGGAATAGAGATACTCTCATACGACCTTCCTGTTGTTGTGGAGTTTGTAGATGAAGAAGAGAAGGTTCAAAGTGTGCTGGAAGAGGTAAGCAAGTATCTAAAAAGCAGACTCATAACCATGGAGAAGGCTGAAATATGGTATTGATACTTACTATAGCTATAGGTGGAGCCTTGGGGTCTGTTCTAAGGTATGAGCTTTCTAAACTGCTGCAGGCGAAAGCTGGCTTGAATTTTCCCGTTGGAACCCTTGTAGTGAACTTTCTGGCTTGTTTCTTTATAGGTCTTTTCTTTTCGTACTTGGTTGAGAAAATGAATGTTTCCCCAGGTATGAGGGCTTTTCTCATAACGGGCTTTCTGGGCGGCTTTTCTACCTTTTCTACCTTCTCCTACGAAAGCTATTACTTACTTGTGAACGGTGAACTCCTAAAGTTTGTACTTTACATTTTAGGTAGCGTCGGCGGAGGTATATTTATGACCCTTTTGGGCTATAATTTAGGTAGGGTGTTATGAAGTGTGAGTATGCTCTTTTAGTTCGTATGTTTTTTGGAGAGGATGATAAGTACGAAGGTAAACCCCTTTACAAATACATAGTGGAGCTCTGCAAGAGTAAGAAAATTGCTGGTGTTACTGTGTTCAGAGGTATACTGGGTTATGGAAAGTCTTCCGTTATACACAAGGCAAGCCCATTAAAACTGTCTTCTGACCTCCCCATAGTGGTTGAGATAATAGACTGCGAAGAAAAACTCAACGATGTTCTTCCCGAAATAGCCAATATATTGAAAGGTGGACTTATAACTCTAGAAAAAGTGAAGATTTTGAGGTATGCTTAATGCAGATGGGTAAGAATGCAGAGCTCTTTAGTATAGCAAAAAGGGTTATGCCGGGAGGTGTGAGCTCTCCAGTAAGAGCTTTCAAGTCTGTTGGTGGAGATCCCATCATAGTAGAAAGAGCGAAAGGTTGCAAAATATGGGATGTAGAAGGCAAAGAGTACATAGATTTCCTCTGCTCTTGGGGTCCCATCATACTGGGACATGCTCACCCAGAGGTAGTTCAGGCAGTATGTGAGCAGGCACAGAAAGGTCTATCTTACGGGCTTACAAACCCTCACGAAATATCCTTGGCTACTATGGTTGCTAACTTGGTGCAGTCTATAGATAAAGTTAGGTTTGTTTCGTCTGGTACAGAAGCGGTTATGTCCGCCATAAGACTTGCAAGAGGTTATACGGGTAGAAAGTATGTGGTGAAGTTTGAAGGATGCTATCACGGACATTATGACAGTCTTTTGGTAAGCGGTGGCTCAGGAGTTGCCACTTTTGGCATTCCCGGTACAGCAGGTGTGCCGGAAGAGATGGCTGAGCTCACCCTTGTACTTCCCTACAACGACACTCATGCAGTTATAGAAACTTTTGAAAAGTACGGAGAAGATATAGCCTGTGTTATCTTAGAACCTGTAGCTGGGAATATGGGTGTAGTGCTTCCTTACCAAGAGTTTATAAAAGCTATTAGGGAACAAACTAAAAAATATGCTTCTTTACTTATTTTTGATGAAGTCATAACAGGTTTTAGGTTATCCCTAGGGGGTGCTCAGGAGCTTTTTGGTATAAAACCTGATATAACCTGTCTGGGTAAGGTGTTAGGGGGAGGTATGCCCTTAGGTGCTTACGGTGGTAAGGAGGACATAATGAGTAAAGTATCTCCAGAAGGTCCTGTCTATCAAGCTGGTACCCTCTCGGGAAACCCTCTTTCTATGGTAGCTGGTATAAAGACCCTTGAGGTGCTTATCAGAGAAAAACCTTACGCGTATCTTGAAGAAATTACAAAAAGGCTTGCTAATGGCATCTCGGAGCTTCTAAGGGAAAAGGGTATACCCCATAGAATAAATCTAATAGGTTCCATGTTTACAGTATTTTTTACAGACAAAGAAGTGAAAGATTTTCAGAGTGCTAAAAGTTCAGATACCCAGATGTTTGCAAGATTTTTCCAGGCTTTACTGTCTGAGGGAGTTCTTATTCCACCTTCTCAGTTTGAAGCTTGGTTCTTGAGTATGGCTCACACCCAAGAAGACATAGATGGCGCGTTGGAAAGGATAAAAAAAGCCCTTAGCTTACTTTAAAAGCTCTTGATAAATATAGTAGTAGTAAATAACCCTCATCACATAATCCCTTGTCTCTTTGAAAGGTATGTTTTCTATAAAAAGGTAAGGATCTTTATAATCTGTCCAAGATTTTACTCTGTTTGGTCCTGCATTATAGCTGGCAAGAACCTTTACAAGGTTGCCATCCCACATATCATAAAGATGTCTAAGGTAAGCGGTACCAAGCAGTATGTTTGTTTCCGGATCAAATATGTTTTTAGGTTCAATACCTACCCGTTTGTAAAGCCACTTGGCTGTAGTGTCTATGATCTGCATAAGTCCTTTGGCTCCAGAAACAGATACCGCAGAAGGATCAAAAAGGCTCTCCTGCCTCATCACAGCCCATATGAGCTCAGGTGCTATTCCGTAGCTTTCTGATGCTCTGTAAACATACTGTTTGTAAGGAAGTGGAAAGGCCACATATTTGTAGACATCCGAAGTGCTCCCATACTTCCTTATAGCCAGCTTTATACTGAGGAAAGGGTCAAATTGGGATATGGCTATTATGTCTGATGGGGAAAGATCCTTTAGTCTTTTGAAAGCTTCAAGCCTAGAGTAGTAATAAAATCCCGCTGACCTTATTGCCTTTATAATGTCAGCTTGTACAGGAGTATCTCCTTCTGAAAAGACGCGCCTGACACCTTTGCTTATTAATGGTTCCCCAGACATGATCTTAGCTATAGCAGAATAAAAACCTTCACCCTTACTTGCCATCACTAAATATTTAAGACCCAAGTCTTCCTTTCCTCTCACTGCGTATGACCTGTAAGCCCAAAAACATGCCTTAGATACTTCCGCTGTATCCCTTGCAAAATAGTACGCCCTTATAAAGTAGTGCAGAGAGTTTTCATATTCCCCCCGCATAAAGCTAAGAAGACCTAAGTAAAAAAAACGGTCATAACTATCCGTCATCAGGGAGAGAAATTCCTTAGCTTTCTCATAATCTCCTCGTTGTAAGTAATGCCTACCAGCTATTAGAAGTATGTTATCTCTAATATAGGTTTCCTTTACCTTCAGAAGTATCTCTTTGAGGCTATCCTCTCTGTTTTGTCTAAGGTATATAAGCGCAAGCTCCTTGTAGCTTCTTTCATCTTGACAAGAACTAAGAACCTCCTCTGCCATACTTTCATTACCAACATGTGCGTAAGACACACCCAGATAATAACACGCTCTTGAGTCTTTTACCCCAGATAGGACATTTATAACATCTTTATAATACCGTTTTTTTATAAGCTTGTCCGCTACTTGCAAGGCCTGACTGTCGGTAAGCTCTACACTGCCTATAAAATCCCTAAAAAGAACAGGATAAGAAAGTAATGCACTTTTTTTATCAAGGCTAAGCTCCTTCCAAAGTTGAGCATACCTATCAAGAAGGTCAGGCTTTAACCTATCTGCGTTTATGTTTTTAAGGTAATCCTTTGCATCATCAAGATTTCCTCTATTGTAAGCACTTTCGGAAAGCATCAGTTTTAGGTCTTCCGAAAAGACCGCATTTGGATATTTCTCTAAAAGATATCTACCTATGTTTTCATCCCCGGTTTTTATGTATTCAGAAAGTAGTCTGTACTCCTCTGGAAGTGTAGTCTGTGAAAAAGAAAGAGTAGGTAAAAAACAGAAAAGCAAGACAAGAAGGATCATTCCTTTATTACTCTAACCCTGCCGTTTGCTATATCTTCTATAGCTTGAAAGGTCTTTTTTACAAGCTCCCCTTTAATTTTGTCCCTGATGAATATATCTTCTCCTTCCTGCATAAGCTGGAGAGCCCGTTTTGCTACTGCATGCACAAGCTCATATCTGGAAGACACAAGCTTTAAAGCTTTTTCTGTGTTAGGTCTTCTACTCATGGTGAAACACCTCCTTGTTTAATTTCTATAACCTGCGGTATTAAAAGTCCATAACCCATGTGTTGCCAATGAACTATTTCAGTAAGAGCAGAAGGTACTAAGCTTACAAAGGGATAGAAGTCCTTTTCCGAATACCCGTAAAACTGTTTAGCTGCCATAGAACAAACCATGAACCTTACTCCATACATACTGAGGCTTTCCATTCTTTCTACTATGCTCTCGTAATCTTTCCTGTTTTCTTTGGCAAATACAGGAAGCTCCCTACCGTGAGATATAACTACAATGTCTATATCTTCCTGAGAATAATTGTAGGGTGGATTAGTAAGTACATACACAAGGTTAGAAACCCAACCTAGGGCAGGTCCTACCTTCTGGGGGTGATCAAAGTAAAACTCTACAACCGCTTTAAAAGGCTTTGAATACTGAGTTTGTATGAACTTACCACCTTCGGTAGCCAAAGAGCATCCCACCATAAGCAGAAAAAACAGGAAATGCCACACCATCATTATTATAAAGATAACCTTGATTTGAGGTCTTCTACCTTTGTAAGCTTCTCCCAGGATAGGTCTTCTTTACCAAAGTGTCCGTAGCAAGCGGTCTTTTTGTATATGGGTCTTCGCAGATCAAGGAAGTCTATGATCCTTTTAGGTCCTGTTGGAAACACATCAAGCAGTGCGGACTTGATCTTTTCCTTGTCTACCTTTTCTGTGCCGAAGGTTTCTAAATCAAAAGCTAAGACCTCACTTACTCCAAAAGCGTAAGCCATCTGGATCATACACCTTTTTGCAAAACCACAGGCAACTACATGCTTTGCCATCATTCTTGCAAGGTAAGAAGCGGACCTGTCTGTTTTTGTAGGATCCTTTCCTGAAAAAGCACTTCCCCCAGAATACGCCACATCTCCGTAGGCATCAGACACTATCTTTCTACCCGTCTGACCGGCATCAGCAGCAGGACCTCCCAGCACAAACCTTCCTGAAGGGTTGATCATGATCTTCGTGTTTTCCTGTAGCAATGTCTGTGGTACTACTTTTTTAATGGCTTCTTCGTGCACAAATTCTCTGAGGTTTTCCAAGGATACATCTGGGTCATGTTGGACAAACACCACAAGGTTCTTTAAAAACAGAGGCTTATCATCTTCATACACGACGGTGAGCAAAACTTTACCGTCTGGCCTGAGAAAGGGTGCTTTTCCTGCCTTTCTCATATCAGATATCTTTTTAGAGAGAGCATGAGCCAAGCTTATGGGAAGAGGCATGTAATTGGGTGTTTCTGTACAAGCGTATCCTATAACTGTAGCTGTATCCCCTGCCCCTTCTGAGGATATACCAAGTACTATCTCGGGACTTTGTTCTTCTATGGAAGTTATCACCGCAGATGTATCTGCATCAAAGCCGTACTCAGGTTTGTTATATCCAACTTCTTTTATAGTGCTTCTCACAACACCCGGAATGTCCACATAGCTTTCCGTGGATACATGCCCCGATACAAAGGTCATACCAGAGATAAGAAGGATCTCTAAAGACACTCTGCTGTATGGGTCTTTTTTGAGAAATTCGTCAAGGAGAGCGTCCGCAATTAGGTCCGCAAGCTTGTCCGGGTGCCCTTCTGTTGGTGATTCAGCCATCTTTATGTGTCTTCCCATGTGTAAACATTATAAATTACCTCTCATAAAAAGCTATAGGCAATTTGCAAGGAGCTTTTCTGAATTTCTCACCCAGCGTGTACAATGGGATATAATATAAACACTATGGCAGGGCACAGTCATTGGGCTCAAATAAAGCATAAGAAGGCTAAGGTTGATGCACAAAGGGGTAGGCTTTTTAGCAAACTAATTAGAGAGATAACTGTTGCAGTTAGGGAAGCAGGTTCAAACCCAGAATCTAATCCAAGGCTCAGAACAGCTATAGAAAACGCAAGGAAAGTTAATATGCCTATGGAAACAATAGATAGAGCTATAAAAAAGGGTGCGGGAGAACTCGGAGGTGAAACTTACGAAGAGGTCCTTTACGAGGGATACGGTCCGGGAGGAGTAGCCATAATGGTGCTTGCTGCTACTGACAACAGAAATAGGACTACTGCAGAGATAAGACACACCTTTTCTAAATACGGAGGGAACTTAGGTTCCTCAGGATGTGTATCCTACATGTTTGAAAGGGTAGGGTACATGGAAATTCCCAAAGAAAGTGTCTCTGAGGATGAGCTTTACGAAAAAGCTATAGAAGCAGGAGCCGAAGACATTCAGACGGGAGACACTTATTACATAGTTTACACAAAGCCTGAGATGTTATACACAGTCAAAGATAGTTTGTCCAAATGGGGCATACATGTAGAAAACGCAAGCATAAACTACAAACCCTTAAGCACCGTTCAGATAACAGACCCAGAAACAGCCAAAAGGCTCATAAAATTGCTCGATGCCTTAGATGACCTTGATGATGTGCAAATGGTTATATCTAACTTTGACATACCAGAGGAAGTTCTAAAAGAGTCTGCATGAAAAAGATACACACACAGGAAGCACCACAACCTGTAGGTCCTTACTCACAGGCTGTAATACACGGTAATTTACTGTTTGTATCGGGACAGATAGGCATAGACCCAAAAACGGGCAAGCTTAAAAGTACTTTTGAAGAACAGGTAAGGCAGGTTTTTGCCAACATAGACGCTGTATTAAAAGCTGCAGGTACGGACAGGCATAGTATCGCAAAGGTGAGCATTTACATAACAGACCTCTCCCTTTTTTCACTCCTGAACGCTTTGTATGAGGAGTTTTTCATGGATGTTGAGGTTAAACCGGCAAGGACCACGGTAGGTGTAAACAGCCTTCCCATGGGTGCGTATGTGGAAATGGACATTATCGCTGTCTTAGGGCAGGGAAAAGGATAACCTCCCTTATAGAGTCCACATCTGCTAATAGCATAACCAATCTGTCTATGCCTACACCTTCTCCTGCGGTAGGAGGCATGCCGTGTTCCAAGGCGGTGATAAAGTCTTCATCCATCTGCATGGCTTCTTCATCCCCCATCTCTTTCTCTTTTAACTGTTCTAAGAACCTATTTCTCTGCTCTATTGGGTCGTTGAGCTCCGTGTAAGCGTTAGCTATCTCCTTGCCTGCTACGAAAAGCTCAAACCTTTCTACAAGGTCTGCATCTTCTCTATGAGTCTTTGCCAAAGGAGAAAGTATTTTAGGAAAGTCTATAACAAAAACAGGACCTATAAGCTCATCTTCTACAAGAAGGTCAAACACCTTGTCAAGGAGTTTTGCGTGAGTCAATGTTTCCGCTTTTGGCACGCCTATTTCTACAGCAAGCTTTCTAAGTCCATCAATGTCCCTGAGGAAAAAGTCTTTCTCCTTTCCCGTTTTCTCCTTAAGGAGGTCAAAGTATTTAACCACTCTGTAAGGTGGGGTGAAGTCAAGAGTAACACCCTGATAACTTATTTGGAAAGTTCCTAAAAGCTTTGTAAGAAGGTGAGAGAAAAGCTCTTCCGTGAACTTGATGAGGTCTCTGTAGTCCCAATAAGCGCAGTAAAATTCTAACATGGTAAATTCTGGATTGTGTGTTGTGTCCACACCTTCATTTCTAAAGTTTTTACCAAGTTCGTACACCCTATTGAACCCGCCCACTATTAGCCTCTTTAGGTAAAGCTCGGGTGCTATCCTCAGATAAAGGTTCTGCTCAAGGTAATTGTGGTAAGTGATGAAGGGTTTGGCATTAGCACCAGAAGCTATGGGTTGTAAGATGGGTGTTTCCACTTCTAAAAATCCCCTTTCGTCAAGAAACCTCCTTATTTCTGAGAGAAGTCTGCTTCTGAGCAAGGTAATCTTGCGTGCCTTTTCGTTGGATATAAGGTCCAGATACCTCTGCCTGTATCTCAATTCTACATCTCTAAGTCCGTGCCACTTTTCCGGAAGGGGTCTGAGGCTCTTTGCTAGCATCTTAAAGTCATTAACTTCAACAGTTAGCTCTCCCGTACTCGTTCTAAACAGCTTGCCTTCTACTCCTATTATGTCCCCTACATCAAAAAGAGTATCAAAAGCTTGAAATTTATCATCTCCTACTATGTCCTTTTTTATGTATATCTGTATCCTGCCCGTTGCATCCTGAAGATGCCCAAATATAGCTTTGCCCATACTTCTGAGGGAGACAAGCCTTCCTGCAACAGAGACCTGATAGAAATTGGGATCAAAGTCATAAACGCTCTTTATGCCTTTTATCGTGGTGGTATGACTTTCCGAAGGTTCAGCAGATTGCAGAGTGAGTTTTCCTTCGTGCCTTATGAGTTTTCCTTTGAGATTATAAACCTCACCCTGTTTTAGGCTGTGTTGTGTTATGGCAAGTATCTCCACTCCTTCTTCATCACTGAGTCTTACTAAAAAACCATTGTCTATCTTGGATACTCTCTTGACAACTCCCCTTACGCTTACCTCTTCTCCCGTGGGGTCCTTTTCAAACATTTCTCTTATTGCACCTATAAAGTGGCTGACTTCAAACTTGTGTGGGTAAGGTTCTTTTATTTTTTCAAGTTTTTTGAGCCTTTCTTGTTCCATTCTTTAGCATTATACCAAAAGTTGTGCTATAATCTTTCACATGCCCAAGTTATCACCAAGAGACATAAGAAGAAAGATACAGGGTATAAAGAACACGAGAAGGATCACTAATGCTATGAAGGTTGTGTCTGCAGCAAAGCTCAGAAAGGCACAAGAACTTCTTTACGCTTCAAGACCTTACTCAGAAAGATTATACGATGTCATAAGAGATCTATCTGCTCACATAGACCCCCAAACGCATCCTCTTCTTGAAAGAAGGCAGGAAAGAAAAGCAGACATAGTTCTTATTAGCGCAGATAGAGGTCTTGCCGGAGCTTTCAACTCAAACCTTATAAAGAAAACTGAAGAACTTATAAATGAAAAGAGCTCTTCTGGTGTGAGTGTCCATCTTGTGCTTATCGGAAGGAAAGGCTATCAGTACTTTTCTAAAAGAGACTATCCCATAATAAAGGGTTACGAAGAGGTGTTTAGAAAAGAGATAAACTTCTCTGTAGTCAAAGAAGTGGGACATATGCTCAGAGAAAGATACGCAAACAAAGAAACTGATGCGGTTTACCTTATAAACAACGAGATGATTACCAGGGTGAACTACAAACCCGTAGTGCGCACTTTTCTACCCTTTGAAAAGCCAGAGGGCAAAGGGGAAGATTACGGGATTTATGAGTTTGAAGTGGAAAGGGAGGAGTTTATTAGTAAACTTGTGGACCTTTATTTGAACTACCAGATATACAGAGCTATGGTAGAATCTAATGCCGCTGAACACTTTGCAAGGATGGTAGCTATGGATAATGCAACAAGGAACGCAGACGAGCTTATAAGGAATTGGACGCTCATTTTCAACAAAGCAAGGCAGGAAGCTATAACTTCCGAACTTATTGACATAGTCAACGCAGTAGAAGCTATGAAGTAAGGAGGAGAACCATGAAGGGGAAAATGGTCCAGATTATAGGAGCTGTTATTGATGTGGAGTTTGAAGGAGAAAACCTTCCACCCGTCAGGCACGGACTTAAAACCAGAAGGCGCTTTGTTGATGACAGAGGAAACTGGGCGGAAGAGGATCTGTACTTAGAAGTAGCTCAGCACATAGGTGAAAGAAGGGTAAGATGCATAGCCATGGGTGCCACAGACGGATTGGTAAGAGGTCAGGAGGTAGAATATCTAGGTGGTCCTATAAAGGTGCCAGTAGGAAGAGCTACTCTAGGAAGGATATTTAATGTGGTAGGACAGCCTATCGACGAAGCCGGAGAAGTAAAGGCAGAAGAATACTGGCCCATGTTTAGAGAGCCTCCATCCTTGGAAAAACAATCTACGAGGGTGGAGATATTAGAAACGGGCATAAAGGTGGTAGACCTCCTTGAACCTTATGTAAAAGGTGGAAAAGTAGGGCTCTTTGGTGGTGCAGGAGTTGGTAAAACGGTGCTTATGCAGGAGCTCATACACAACATAGCTAAGTTTCACAAAGGTTTTTCAGTAGTTATAGGCGTGGGGGAAAGGACAAGAGAAGGTAATGACCTTTGGCATGAGATGAAAGAGTCGGGGGTCCTTCCTTATACTGTTATGGTTTATGGGCAGATGAACGAACCACCAGGTGTGCGTTTTAGGGTTGCTCAAACGGGCATAACCATGGCTGAATATTTCAGAGATGTAGAAGGTCAGGATGTGCTTGTCTTTATAGACAACATTTTTAGGTTCGTTCAAGCAGGCTCGGAAGTTTCCACACTTTTGGGAAGGCTTCCCTCTGCCGTGGGATACCAACCCACGCTCAACACTGATGTAGGAGAAGTTCAGGAAAGGATCACCTCCACTAAGAAGGGATCTCTTACTTCCATACAGGCGGTTTATGTACCTGCTGATGACATAACAGACCCAGCACCTTACTCCGTTTTTGCTCACCTTGATGCTACAACGGTCCTTGCCAGAAGACTTGCAGAACTTGGTATATATCCTGCAGTTGATCCCCTTGAATCCACATCCAAGTATTTAGCACCTGAGTTTGTAGGTGAAGAACACTATACCGTAGCCATGGAAGTAAAGAGGATACTGCAAAGATACAAGGAGCTTCAGGAGATCATAGCCATATTAGGTATGGAAGAGCTCTCTGAGGAGGACAAAGCCATAGTAGGTAGGGCAAGAAGAATTCAGAGATTTTTAGCTCAACCTTTCCATGTAGCAGAACAGTTTACTGGCATGCCTGGAAAGTATGTAAAGTTGGAAGACAACATCAGGAGTTTTAAAGAGATTCTCACTGGTAAGTACGACCATCTACCCGAGATGGCTTTTTATATGGTAGGAACCATAGAGGAAGCCATTGAAAAGGCAAAGGCTCTTGGAGCAAAGGTTTGAGGAAAGACGGGAGAAGACCCAACGAACTCAGACCCATAAGGATCGTCAGGGACTACTTACAGCATCCTGAAGGTTCATGTATTGTTGAGTTTGGAAATACAAAGGTCATATGTACTGTATCTGTGCAAGACGGAGTGCCACCCTTTTTAAAAGGAAAAGGGCAGGGATGGATCACAGCAGAGTATGCCATGCTACCCAGAGCAACTCTCACCAGAAATATAAGAGAATCCGTGCAGGGAAGGATAAGCGGCAGGACGCACGAAATACAACGCATGATAGGGAGAGCCATGAGAACAGCTCTTGACCTTACAAAGGTTGGTGAGAGAACCTTTTGGATAGATTGTGATGTGATACAAGCAGACGGTGGCACAAGAACCGCTTCCATAACTGGTGCCTTTGTAGCTCTTGCGGATGCGGTCATAAAGCTCTATAACGAAGGGATCATCAGCTCTACACCCATAAAGGACTTTGTAGCGTCGGTAAGCGTAGGTATAGTGGAAGGGCAGATACTTTTGGACCTTAACTATGAAGAAGATTCAAGCGCAAAGGTAGATATGAATGTTGTAGCCACCGGCACTGGCAGTATATCGGAGATACAGGCTTTAGGTGAGGAAAACACATTCACAAGGGATGAGTTTGACAAAATGCTGTCCTTAGCATTAAACGGCATAACTCAGCTTGTAGAGCTTCAAAGAGCCTTTTACGAAATAAACGCAGGCGTATGGCGTAAGAAGAACATAAAGGAAGCAAGGCTATAATTTTTTAGTATAATATACTTTTTAAAAAGAAAGGAGTTGAGAGATGAAGACATACAGAGTTAGACCCCAAGATGTGGAAAGAGTATGGTGGGTTGTAGATGCGGAAGGTAAGACCTTAGGAAGGCTTGCATCTGAGTTAGCAAAAGTTTTGAGAGGAAAACATAAGCCTTACTATCAACACGATGTGGATTGCGGAGATTTTGTAATAGTTTTAAACGCAGGAAAGATAAAGGTGACAGGGAAAAAATTAGAGCAAAAAACTTACAGCTTTCACACCAACTATCCCGGAGGCTTAAAAGTATATTCTTTAAGGTGGATGCTTGAAAACAAGCCAGAAGAAGTTATAAGGCTTGCGGTTAAAAGGATGCTTCCCAAAAACAGGTTAGGACACAGGATGCTAAAAAGACTAAAAGTGTATAGTGGTAGTGAGCATCCACACACCGCACAGAAACCACAACCTTTGGAGGTTAAGGGATGATCACAAAACTAAAAGATTTTCGTATAGGCTTTGACAACGCATACTACGGCACGGGTAGAAGAAAAGAAAGCATAGCGAGGGTTTGGCTTCTTAAAGACACCGATAAGATGATAGTCAAGGCAAAGGACAGTGGAAAAGAGTTTCTCATGAGGGACTATTTGCAGAGGGAAAGTTTATTCAACAAAGTACTTTATCCCCTCAAGCTTGCAGGTCTTAACGGTAAATACGGTATATACGCAACCGTAGAAGGCGGAGGCATCTCTGGACAAGCAGAAGCCATTATGTACGGTATAGCAAAAGCCCTGCTTAAATACAATCCAGACCTTAGGCAAACCCTCAAAAAGGCTGGACTTCTCAGAAGGGACGCAAGAGAGAAAGAAAGAAAGAAGTACGGACTTATGAAAGCCAGAAAAGGCTACAGATGGAGCAAGCGTTAAGAGTATGTGTTTATGGTGCTACGGGATACACAGGTATAGAACTCCTCAGATACCTATTCCAACACCCTTATGTAAAGGTGGTTTCTGTAACTTCAAGAACTTATGCAGGAAAACATCTCTCTGATGTACTACCTTCTTTTTTTAATACTTACCTTTCAAAAATTCCTATCACCGAAGAACCTCAAGAGGACTTTGATGTGGCCTTTCTGTGTCTTCCTCACGAAGTATCCCTCAACCTGGTGCCTGAGCTAATAAAAAAGGGTAAAAAAGTTATAGATCTTTCTGGGGCTTACAGGATCAGTAAAAAAGAGCTTTATCCAGAGTTTTACGGATTTGAACACACATACGAAAACATCCTAAAGCTTGCGGTTTACGGCATTCCAGAGATTTTCAGAGAAAGTGTAAAAGATACAACGCTTGTAGCTAATCCTGGATGCTACCCTACCGCTACACTTTTAGGACTTTACCCATTTCTTAAAGAAGGGATAAACTTAGACAGAGTTATAGTGGATGCCATCTCTGGTGTGTCTGGAGCAGGTAGAAAGACGGCACAACGCTTTCACTATCCTGAAATGGAGCAAAACATCATGGCATACTCTGTGGAGAAACACAGACATGTACCTGAAATGGAAGATGTTATAACAAAAATATCGGGAAAAAGTGTAAAGATAAGGTTTACTCCCAAAGTGGTACCTGCGTCAAGAGGCATGTTATGTAGCCTTTATGTACAGACATCAGAAAAACGCTTGAGAGATTTATTTGAGGAAACTTATCTTGGTGAGAAGTTTGTAAAAATTATTCATGAACCTCCAGCAACCAAACATGTAATAGGGACAAACCTATGCCTTATCTATCCATACTACGAAGAAAGAACTCAGACGGCTGTTATCATAAGTGTTATTGACAACCTTGGTAAGGGTGCATCATCACAGGCTATTCAAAACATGAACATTATGCTTGGAATGGACGAAGCTATAAGCATAGAAGGACCAGCACTCTTTCCTTAATGTAAAAGTTCTTCCCTTATTATGTTCAAAAGGGTGAGTAGAGTGTTTTTAACGCTTTCTTTATCAATTGCGGAAACCCCAAGCACAGGAATACCCTCCTCCTCATCTATATCAAGGGCAGTCCTCACATCTTCTGGAGACCACGCGTTGGGAAGGTCTTGTTTGTTTGCACCTACCACCATAGGTACTGGAAACCTTGATTGGAAGAAGTTTATGATTCTCCTCGCTTCGTGGAAAGTAGATGGGTCTGTACTGTCAACGAGAATAATAATTCCAAGAGCACCTTCACCCAGTATTTCCCACATAAAGTCAAACCTTGACTGCCCGGGTGTACCAAAAAGGTAAAGCTCGTGCTCGTCATCTATCCTAATCTTCCCAAAATCCATAGCTACGGTGGTGTAGTCTTTTACACTTCTCTCTCCTACAGCCTGTGTCTTTCTCTCTGTCTTTACAGTCTTTATCTCGCTGACAGTGTTTATGAACTGTGTTTTCCCTGCTGCAAAAGGCCCAGCCACAACTATCTTTATCTTCCTTATGGGCTTCATTACAGCTCCTTTATCCTCTCTATGATCTTTGCAAGCAGTTCAAGGGTTATGGAAGGCTTGTGTCTTTTTTCTCTCTTTTTTCTTTTTATAGCGCTCAGTGCCAAAAGTCCATAGAGGGTTCTGTCCACGGTTAAGTTGTCCAATCCTGATGTGCGTCTTATGTCTATAACACTCTTCTCTCCGTCAACAAGCATAAGTACCTTTTCCTCATCCCTCGTTAGCTCAGCCTTGCGTATCTTTTCCATATAGTCCTGGGATTTCTCAAAGGTCAAAAGCTCGTCTGATATTTTTCTTTCTACCTCTTCGGGTGTAAGCGTTCTTGATGCTATCATTATGAGTTTTTCTATGGGATAATCAACGGGTATGTCCGAATTGTACCTTATAAATCCCGGTGTAAAGGAAAAAACACCTTCTTTACTACCGAGTTTGGTAATCAGAAAACGCTCTATAGTTTTTGGTAGATTCTTTTTAGATATGCGCAACTTTTCTATAAGGTTGTCAAAATCCCTTTCTGCATAAACCCTAAAGACCCTATCAACAGGTCTTGCAAAGACTATCTCCCCTTCCTTGACATAGTAAGCCACAGTCATATCCTGCCACTCCACTAATAGGATACCGCTTCTTTTGTCTCTTGCAAGTATCTGGAATATGTCTACAAAACTAAAAGTGCTTAAATCCCCTGTTAGTGCCATAGTTCCCCTTTTATATGAGTGCCTTCAGTCTTTCTTGAGCCTTTTTTATCTCCATTAACAAAAGTCCAAGTTTAGCGTTGTTGTCTGCGAGAACTACCATAACCGCATCATGACCTACACCCGTGAGTATAACATATCCACTTTCCCCCTTTATGGTTATCTGCTCAAGCCCTCCCTTTGCAAGCTCTTCTGATACCCTCTCGCCAAGAGACAGAATAGCTGCGCTCATAGCCGCTATCCTATCTTCTTCAAGACCCGGCTTTAACACAGAAGATATGGGAAGACCATCTGCGGATACAAGCGAGGCACCTTCCAAACCAGTGTTTTTTATAAGTTCCTGAAGCACCTGCATGTACTTATCCATATTTCCCTCCTGTCTTTATAAGTATATCACTAAAATAATAGATCAAATATAAAACCAAGTAAACTGGAAAAGATGAACCACGACAGAACATACACAAAAATTACTCTTATTGGCAAGAAACTTTTAACCGCAAAGATGGTAGGCAGACATATTCCACTGCTTGCAAGCATAAAGGTCAAAGCGTTGCCATGAGTAAAACCTATATGTGTGAGGGCTTTTGCTATGGGAACATCTTCGCCGGAGCAGACATAGACGGGTATGGATATAAGAGATATGAGTGGGTAAGATAAGGGACTGCCTGATAAATACCCTACCACCCAAACTGGGAAAAAGGTAGCTATTAAAGAAGCCACAAAAATACCTATTAATATGTATCTTCCTGTAGATAAAAGGTTATACTTAAAGGAATTTAAAAAGAACTGTAAGCTTTTTTGAGAAGTTTTCTGCTCAAAAGACCATCTTAAGCTTATTTTTTCTTTTTTTTTAAAAAGTATATCCACAGTGTAGGCTACTACAAGTGCAAAAAGAAAAGCGCCTAAAACTCTAAAGATGGTCATGTAAAATCCGAGGACACCGTAAGTAAGTAAAAGGGTAATGGGTGAAACGATTGGGGCAATTATTAAAAAGGATATTACAGGAGCGTAAGTTTTAGATAGGCTGTTCATAAGCTGTGCCACTGGTATCATGGAGCAAGAACACAGAGGCATCAAAGCTCCAAAAAGACATGTAAAGAGAGGTGCAAGCTTATTCTTGCTTAAAATACTCATAAGCGCATTAAGGTTCAGGTAAGTCTGAATAAGAGAAGTTAAGAAGGATGCTAAGATAAAGTAAGGGAAGATGTCAAGGGTATACTGGTAGAAGGTATTTAGTAAAAGGTAAATGTGTTCCATAGGAGTATATAATAAATCATTAACTTGACACTATCTTATAAAAGCTTATAGTTGTAAGACTATGAAAAGGATAGTAAGCTCAATAAATCTGCGTCAAGATAGACTTCCACCGGGACAAAGGTGGATAAGCTCTCCGGTGGTTTACGATATAGTAGAGCAAATTCCCGATTGGGATATGAACTCTTACAGATTCAAGGTTTGGGGGCTGGTGGAAAATCCTATTGAAATGACTTATGAGGAACTTTTAGGCTTGCCTTCTGTAGAACTCATTGCGGACTTTCACTGTGTGACCCGCTGGAGCGTCAAAGATATACTGTGGGAAGGTGTACCTACAGCATACATCCTTAATATAGTAAAACCAAAGGAAAAAGCCCATTTTGTGATGGTCCACTGTCTTGAAGGATACACTACTAACATGCCTATTGAGTATTTGCTTGAAGAAGACAGTATATTAGCTTACAAGATGAACGGGCAGACCATACCCAAAAGGCACGGATATCCTTTGAGGTTGGTAGTACCAAAGCTTTACGCGTGGAAAAGTGCCAAGTATGTTTGGGGTATAGAGCTCATAGAAAGGGATACGCCCGGCTTTTGGGAACAGAGAGGCTACAACATGCGCGGAGACCCATGGAAAGAGGAGCGTTATTGGTAAGACTCAACAGATTCATATCCATGTGTGGTATTACCTCAAGGAGAAAGGCAGAAGAGCTTATCAAAGCCGGTAGGGTGAAAGTAAACGGGCTTACCGTAAAGGAAATGGGCTACAGAGTAGACCCTCTAAAAGATGTGGTAGAAGTTGATGGTAAGCTTCTCAAACCACCCAAATACAGGTATGTGATCCTTAACAAACCTTGCTGTTATCTAACATCTTTGACCGAGGGTAAGGATGGTAAGAAAAGCATAAAGGAGCTTATAAAGGACATTCCCGAAAGGCTATACCCTGCAGGTAGGCTTGACTACAATGCAGAGGGGCTTTTGATACTCACCAACGATGGACAGCTGGCAAATAGGATCATGCACCCCAAGTATAAACTTCCCAAAAAGTACATACTTTTAGTAGAAGGCAAAATAGACACTGAAACGCTAAAAAAAATGAAAAAGGGTGCCCAGCTTGAGGATGGCTTTGCAAAACCTGACAGTGTAAAGCTTATAAAGATAGAAAAGAATCAAACAACCTTAGAAGTAGTATTTCACGAGGGTAGGAAGCACATAGTAAAAAGGTTCATGGCGCACTTTGGACACAAAGTAAAAAAACTAAAAAGGATCGCTATAGGACCCATACAGCTTGGTAAACTTCCACCCGGAAAGTGGAGAGACATGACCCAGCAAGAATTAAAAGCTTTAAAAAAAGCTCTAAACTGAGGCTGTTCTAAAAAATCCCTCATCGGGACGCCCCTCCAACCTCTAAAGGAGCTAACCTACTCCTCACCCTATCCCACACCCCTTCCACCAACACTGGCTTCAGAGGGGACAAATCCCTTGGTGGAATTCGTCCAAGAATAGGGAAGAGGAGGGCTACCTTCAGAACTTGCCAAGCGGAAGAAGAGGCTTTACTGCCTCTTCCCTGCTCGGAATTCCTTCCATCGGCTCCCTCACAGGAGCTTGGCTCACTCTGAAGGCTTTGTATGAGATTAGTTAATAGCTTCTTCGCATTCTCTACATTCTTTAGTTCGCTTCTTAATGCATTCCTCTTATATTCGTTGGTTTCCTTCTTTATAAGTTCCGTAAGTTTCTCTTCTCTCTCTTCATATCTTTTCAAAGCAAACTCCAGATATGCTTTGTCTTTTATCAGTCTTTCGTAATTCTCGGGTGTGTCTTCTATGAAACCTAACGCCCTTCTCCCTATCACATACGCCCCTGCTATGTCTTTGTCTATGTTCAACTGCGGTGCATACTTTAGCATTCCTATGATTGATGTGTAAGCAGGATGGACCTCTACTACCTCCACTCCTTTTAACATCGCAACCCTTTTTAGCTTTTGCAAAAGCTTTTTGGCATTCCATTGGTGAAGTGTTTTTCTTAACTCAGCTTTCCCATCTCCACGCATTCCTCTTTTGAGTTTCTTTAGGTTCTCTATGGCTATGGCTTTGTTTTTCTGAATGGCTATATCCACTATCTGATGTGCTAATATCCACTCTTGATGGTCTTTGGCGTTTTGAGAAAGTCCTAAGAAGTAGTGCAGGCTGATGGTTTGATAGCTTACTAATTCTCCAGTTTTTGATACTTCCGCTACGGTTAAGTGGATGGGCGATGCGTTTGTGTCTATTGCTATTACTCCGTTTTCTTTGGTGCACCTAACTTCAGGCGTTGGAAGTTCAAAGGATACGCTTCCATAAACTTCTCCATCTCTCAGTTTTAACTCCACTGTGTAGGCAAAGTAGTTTTGGGTTTGCCAGCTTTCTAAAAGCATAGCCATAAAAGTTATCCACTTGTCTTTGCTGCTCTTAGGTTCTCTTAACACTTTGGCGTGGATAAACTCTCTGTTTCCTGTGGTAATTCTCAGGTGTAGCTGTCCGTTTATGTTTTCAAACCTTGCCAATCTGTTTCCTTTGTCTGATTTTGACCCAACGCTTATAAGTGTTCCCTGTCTTTGTTCTTTCCACTGCTTTCTAATTCCTTCCCTTGCTTTACCTTGAAGGTGATTTTTGCAAAGCTTTTCAAAGAGTCTTTTGCCTCCAAAGACTACTGATTTATTTGTGGGATACTGCTTAGCTTTATAGATGGCTGAATCAATGTATTTGGTCGGCAGGTCAGAAAATAGTTGTCTTAGTCTTTGGTATATTTGGGCGTGTGGGTTTTTTGTTTTTTCTTTTTCCAACTCCTTTAGTATGTTGTATGCAACCCGGATGGCGGAAGATTGCTTACGCATCAGCTTTATGAGTTTTTCTTTGTCTTCCTTTCTTAGTTCAAGCTTGAACTGTAGGCTAACAAACATCAGGGTTAGATTTTAGCTTTAAAACTCCTGTGTGTCAATGGGTTTGTGTTTTTAGAACACCCTCGCTCTAAACTTGACAGTATGTTAAAAGTTGTTAAATTCTATAACCATAATGGGGCGGAAGATTAAAACAAAAAAAGTGTTCACCCCCCCCCGATTGTAAGGGGCTTGGCAGGCAAGGATTTTCTTGATGGGAGGGTAATCTATGAAACTTCTTGATTTTTTTAGAAAATCCTCTGAACTGTATTCTTTGGAAAGGGGAGAGTTTGTAAAGGGACTTCTCAAACTGTGCGCTCAGTTTTTATCTGCCCAAAGAGTAAGCCTTTGGACTGTAAAAGAAGACATACTCTTTTGTGAATATATGTACCTTGAAAACGAAGATGGTTTTATAGGTGGACTTCTGGTAAGGAAAGAGAGTTGTGCTGGGTTTATGGATTACTTGCAAAAACAAATAGTGATAAGTGCAGAAAAACCCTTTGGCACAGAGATAAGCGCTTGCATGGGAGAGTATCTAGTCCTTAGAGATACCAACTCCCTTTTGATGGCATCCCTAACAGACAGAGGACAGCTTACTGACCTTATCATGTGTGAATATGACACAAAAAGAGCTCACAGCGAAGAAGACATCTGCATACTCCTTTTGTCAACGGTCTACCTAAGGGAACACTACGAAAGACAAAGGGCGTTATTTACTGCAAACATGTACAATGTACTGTCTGCGGTAAATAATATCGTGCTAAAGGTAAACAGTAAGGAAGATATTTTCCAACAGCTCTGCCAGATAATGGTTCAAGTTGCGGGACTTAGGATGGTGTGGATAGGATTTCTTGATGATGAGGGCAACTTGAAACCTCACTACGCTTGCGGGTCCGTGGAGGGTTATTTAGATGAGGTAAAGATCAATATACACGACGAAAGGCTAAGCAAAGAACCTTCCGCAAGAGCCATTTTAGAACAAAAGGTTCAAGTAAACAACGACACAGAAACTAATCCAGCTATACTCCCGTGGCGTGTGCAAATGCTAAAAAGAAAGTACCTTTCAAGCTGTGCTTATCCCATAATGTTGAAGGGTAAAGTCATAGGAACCATAAATCTTTATTCAGACAAAAAGGGTTTCTTCACCGAAGAGGTTGTTGGGTTGGTGGAAGAAGTAGGACAGGATGTTTCCTTTGCCTTAGAACACTTAGACACTCTGAAAAATATACAGATACTGTATAAGGCTGTTGAACAGTCTGAGGAGTGGACACTAATAACAGATGTTGAAGGTAAGATCCTTTACGCAAATCCAGCGGTAGAACGCATAAGCGGGTATACCAGAGAAGAGCTTATAGGAAAAACTCCAAGAGTGTTTAAGTCAGGATTTCATGATAGGGAGTTTTATAAAAAACTTTGGGATACCATACTTTCAGGGGAGGAATTCCACGAGATTTTTATAAACAGGAGGAAAGATGGAAGTCTTTTTTATGTGGATCAGATAATAAGCCCCATAAAAGATGAGGAAGGTAAGATAACAAACTTTGTTTCTACTGCAAGGGACATAACTTTAATAAGAGAGATTGAAGAAAAAATGCGCAGAATAATCAACTATGACCCGCTTACGAACCTACCTAGAAGGGATCACTTTCTGAAAGAACTGGAAAGAAACATAAAGGAAAAGAGGGACAGTACCATAGTTATATTTCTGATGGATGTACACAACTTTTCTGCAGTAAACGCCCTTTACGGTTATGAGTTTGGTGATAAAGTGCTCAGGTTCTTTGCAGAAAGGCTTAGGACCTTACCGGGTTTTTGGGCACGGTATGGGGATGACGCCTTCATAGGGTTTAAGGAGTTAGACAGTAAAGAAGGGCTCTACAACTTATTGAAAGACATTTTTAAGGTGGGTGAGTTAAAGTTAGAAGACCTTAGCTACAGGCTTGGTCTTCATGTAGGCGTATCCATTTACCCTGATGATGCAAACAACGCTCAGGATCTTTTGCATGCTGTAGAGATAGCTCTTAGAAATGCACAAAAGAAAGCACCGGGAAGTTTTGAGCTCTATAATGAAGAAGAAAAAGAAAAACTTTTGGAAAGACTAAAACTCGCGGAAGAATTAAGGAGAGCTTTGCAGAAGGGTGAGTTTCTTGTGCACTTCCAACCCATCTACAGTTCCTTAGACCTAAAGCCTGTCATGGCAGAAGCACTTCTCAGGTGGAATTCAGAGAGGTTTGGGTTTTTGGAAACAAGCAGTTTTATAAATATTCTTGAAGAGACGGAACTTATAGTGGATGTTGGTTACTATGTATTTGAACAGTGCGTAAGTGTGATAAAACAGTATAACTTAGAAATTCCCATATCCATAAATCTGTCGCCTGTCCAGATAAAGAGAGAAGACTTACCAGATAGGCTATTTGAGATTACCATGGGAGTACCCGCTGAGCGTATCCTTTTGGAAATAACAGAAGGCGTAATTATAGAGGATCTTCAGAAGGCATACAAGCTGTTAAAGGCACTAAAGGAACGCGGTTTCTCTATCGTTCTTGACGATTTTGGAGTAAAGTACTCTTCTCTATCTTACCTTGCCAAACTTCCCATAGACTACATAAAGATAGACATGTCTTTTACTAGGGAGGTGGATGCTGATGAAAAGGTTCTGAATGTAGTAAAAGCTATAGTCGCCATAGCTAATACTCTTGGTCTAAAGACTGTTGTGGAAGGTATAGAAAGACCATCCCAGCTAGACATACTTAGAAAGGTAGGATGCCATTATCTACAGGGATTTTATCTTGGTAAGCCTATGGAAATTAGAGACTTCCTAAAGCTTCTACGCTCTTAAGTATATCCTGATATTGATATGTTCAGCTTTTTCTTTTCGGAAATTTCAAATCAAAAGCTAAAGAAAGTCTTGTAAATTAATAGCTAAGGAGGTAAAAAAACATGGAGCTCACAAGACGAAGTTTTTTGAAACTTTCGGGAGCCTCTGTAGGTGTTGGTATCGTTGGAGGTCTTGGTTTTGACCTCACACCAGCCTACGGGCGCGTTAGAGAGCTCAAAATAGCCAAAGCTAAAGTTGCTAAAAGTGTTTGCACTTATTGCTCCGTATCCTGCGGAGTTCTTGTATACAGTTTGACAGATGGTGCCATGAATGTAAAGCCGAGGGTGATACACATAGAAGGCGATCCAGATGATCCTGTAAACAGAGGTACCTTATGTCCTAAGGGGGCAACCCTAAGAGACTTTGTGAACTCTCCTCAAAGAATAAAAAAGCCTCTTTACAGACCACCAGGAGCTAAGGATTGGCAAGAGATAAGCTGGGACGAAGCTTTAAACAGGATAGCCAAACTCATAAAGGATACGAGAGACAGAACATTTATAGAGAAGGATCAGGAGGGAAGGACAGTAAACAGATGTGAGAGTATTTTCTGGCTCATGGGGTGTACCATGGAAAATGAGCCAGGTTATCTTGGAGTAAAGCTGGGAAGACTGTTGGGTTTAGTGGCATTAGAAACACAAGCACGAGTGTGACACGCTCCAACGGTGGCCAGTTTGGCCGCAAGGTTTGGAAGAGGTGCCATGACCAACTCTTGGAATGACATAAAGAACGCAGACTTAATTTTTGTCATGGGAGGAAATCCTGCGGAGAACCATCCATGCGGTTTCAAATGGGCTATAAAGGCAAGGCAGGAAAAGGGAACGAAGATAATAAGCGTAGATGTGAGGTATCATAGGACTGCTGCTGTGTCTGATATATTCGTACAGATAAGACCGGGTTCGGACATAGCCTTCATGGGAGGATTAATAAACTATGTTATACAGAATAAAAAGTACGATGAGGAATACATAAAGTACTTCACCAACGCTACTTACATAGTAAAGGATACTTACAACTTTGACCCTACAACGGGTCTCTTCTCTGGTTATGATCCCGAAAAGAGAAAGTACGACACAAAACTCTGGGACTACGAAAGGGACGAGAAGGGCATGGTCAAGAAGGATATGACTATGGAACATCCCAGGTGTGTCTTCCAACTCCTCAAACAGTTCTATTCAAGATACACGCCAGAGGTGGTGGAAAAGATCACGGGTGTTCCAAAAGAAAAGTTTCTTGAGGTTGCAAAACTTATAGCGGAAACTGGGGTGCCAGACAAGTCTATGACGCACCTGTATGCTCTTGGTTGGACGCATCACTCTTGGGGCACTCAGGTGATAGGCTCTATGGCCATACTTCAGCTACTGCTTGGAAACATAGGTGTGCCTGGTGGTGGCGTAAACGCTCTTAGAGGGCATGCCAACATACAGGGAATGACTGACCTTGCAGGAGAAGGTAGGTTCCTTCACGGCTATCTTAAGCCACCCACTCCAGAACAGCAAACCCTTAAAGATTACATAGAAACCAACACGCCAAAGCCATGGGATGAAGGCTCTATGAACTACTGGTCTAACTACTCTAAGTTTATTGTCTCTTTGCTCAAGTCTTACTTTGGAGACAACGCAACGCCAGAAAACGAATTTTGCTACTCTTATCTTCCTAAACAGGACAAAATTATCTCTTGGGACGAGGCTGTGGACAGAATGTTCAGAGGCAAAATGGAAGGTGTGGTATCTATAGGTGTCAATCTGCTGGCAAACACTCCCAATGCCAAAAAGACAGCGGTTGCTCTTTCTAACCTCAAGTGGATGGTGGTGATGGATCCCTTTGAAACTGAAATGGTTGCCTTTTGGAAACACGCAGAAAACCCAGAGAGCATAAAAACGGAAGTGTTCCTGCTTCCTTCTGCGGTGTTTGCGGAAAAGGAAGGAACAAAAACAAACAGTGCCAGAACCCTAAAGTGGCAGTATAAGGCGGTAGAGCCACCAGAAGATGCAAAGGAAGAGCTTTGGTTTATCGGCAACCTTTACATGAAACTTAAGGAACTTTATCAGAAAGAGGGTGGTGTCTTTCCAGACCCCATACTAAAAGCAAGGTGGCCCTTCCAGAACCCGTACCATCCTACAGCAGAGGAAGTTTTAGCCCTTGAGATAAATGGTGTTGCTTTGGATGACATAAAGGATGACAAGGGCAATCTGGTGGTCAAAAAAGGTGAGAGATTGCCAAGCTTTATACACTTAAAAGACGATGGCACTACCTCCTGCGGTATGTGGCTATACTGTGGAGTATTCCCTCAATCAGGCAATAGGGCAAAGTCAGCAGACTTAACGGATCCTTCGGGATTGGGCATATACCCCAACTACGGCTATTCCTGGCCTGCCAACAGGAGAATACTCTATAACCGTGCTTCTGCTGGACCTGACGGAAATCCTAGGTCTCCTAAGAAAAAACTTGTGTGGTGGAACGCTAAAGAACAAAAGTGGGTGGGCTACGATGTGCCTGACATAAAACCAGACTTGCCTCCTGAGTACGGACCCTTTATCATGCTCCCAGAAGGTAGAGGTAGGCTTTATTCCCAGTTTTTAGTGGATGGTCCCTTCCCAGAACACTACGAGCCTTATGAGTCTCCTGTAGAAAACTTTTTGCACCCCAAAACGGACAAAAACCCCGTGGTAAAGGTATACAAGTCTGACCTTGACCTTTTGGGCAAGCCTGACAAGTATCCTTATGCTGCTGCAACTTATAGGGTTACAGAACACTTCCATTACTGGACAAAACACATTTATGGCACATCTGTGCTGTTCCAAAAAATGTTTGTGGAGATACCCGAAGAGCTTGCTAAGGAGCTTGACATAAAAGAGGGTCAAAAGGTAAGGATAGTAACAGCCAGAGGTTCTGCAGAGGCTTACGCGTTGCCTACAAAGAGGATCAAACCTCTGACCGTAAACGGTAAGAAGGTATATACCGTTGGCATACCCATTCACTGGGGTTTTGAGGGAATAGTTAGAGGCTCGTTAGCAAACCTCACCACACCTTTTGTATGGGACCCCAATTCTCAGACGCCAGAGTTTAAGGGGTTCCTATGCAACATAGAAAAGGTAAAGGCTTAAAGGAGGTTAGACATGAGCACTGTTACCACAGAAGGAACCGTAGGGCTTGGTTTAAAGAGAGTTTCTGCTTCTAAACTTCCTGACCCAAACATCAAAAGAGCGGATACTTTAGCCATACTTGTAGATATATCCAGCTGCATAGGCTGTAAAGGTTGTGAGGCAGCATGTACCCAGTGGCATGACCTTAAACCCCCACTTTTTAAAGAGGGACAGGACTTTGTAGGCTATCAATCATACTCAGACCTCATGCCAAGCCTGTTTATGATGATGAAGTTCAAGGAAGGAGAAACAGAAAAGGGGCTAACATGGTTTATAACCAAGTACCAATGCATGCACTGTGGAGACCCGGGCTGTCTAAAAGCCTGTCCTTCCCCCGGAGCTATAATTCAGTACGAAAACGGTATAGTGGACTTTGACCACTCCAAATGTATAGGGTGTAAGTTCTGTCTTTCTGGGTGCCCCTTTGACATTCCAAGGTACGATGCGAACAACAAGCCTTGGAAGTGCAACTTTTGTGTAGACAGAGTTTCTGCAGGTTTAGAACCTGCGTGTGTTAAGGCGTGTCCCACAAACTGTCTGCACTTTGGTACAAAGGAGGATATGCTCTCAAGAGCTAAAAAGATAGTAGATCAGCTCAAAAGGAGAGGTTTTGAGAAGGCCATCATCTACGACCCACCCGGTGTGGGGGGAACGGGATACATATATGTTTTGCCTCATGGAGACAAACCGCAGATGTACGGACTTCCCAAGGAGGCAAGCGTATCACCCTGGATAAGCCTCTGGAAGGGTCCTTTAAAGATCTTTGGTGCTGTAGTTCTTTGGGGTACATTGCTGGGAGCTTTCTTACAGCTCATACTCTTTGGACCCATAAAGGCAGGTAATAAAAAGGAGGATTAACCATGGAAGAAACAAGACATATGGAGGATGTACAGATAGAAAGGTTCAGCAGGTTTGATAGGGTTGTTCACTGGCTTGTAGCTATAACTTTTCTTTATCTTTTCTTCTCTGGTCTTGGTATATACTCTCCTAAGTTTTCTTGGCTACTTACTCTGCTGGGAGGACTTGATTTTACAAGATGGCTTCACCCTTGGACAGGACTTTTATTTTCCGTAGGAGTGCTTCTTATGTTCTTAAGATGGTCAAAGGACTTCCTTCTTACTTCCGATGATGTGGTGTGGCTAAAGAATGTTAAGTATTATATAAAAAGCGAGGAGGAAAAATTACCAGAAGTAGGTAAGTACAACGCAGGGCAGAAAGTATTTGGTTGGCTTGTGTTTATAGGTTGTGTGGTGTTTTTGGCAAGTGGTGTACTCATGTGGTTTCCAGAAAGCTTCCCTATAAGTTTGGTTAGGCTTTCCATATTCCTTCACGATCTTGCTTTTATACTGGTAGGTGCGGGCTTTATAGTGCATGTGTATATGGGAACAGTAGGAGTTCCGGGCTCTCTGTCGGGTATGATAACGGGGAAGGTTTCCGCTCTTTGGGCTATGAGACACCACCCTAAGTGGTTCAAAGAGGTGATGAGGAGGTGAGTGTCATGGGGCATGTGGTCAAGGCTCTGGCGCTCTGCGCCACCCTCTTTTCTTTCTCAATAGCTCAGGAATTAAAGGCGCATGCAGACCTTATAAATCAGAAGGGTGAGAAGATAGGCACAGCAGAATTTCTTCAGACGAACAGTGGTGTTCTTATAAAGCTTCGTGCGGTTGGACTTCCACCTGACTCAGAACTCGCTTTACACATACACGAAGTTGGGAGGTGCGACCCACCAGACTTTATGTCAGCAAAGGGACACTTCAATCCCTATAAAAAGAAGCATGGACTTTTAAACCCAGATGGTCCTCATGCGGGAGACATGCCTAATGTATTTACCGACTCTAAGGGAAGCCTAAAGGTGGATGTACTAAACACCCTTATAACCCTTGAACCTAACAAAGTAAACAGTCTTTTAAAAGAGGGTGGAACCGCTCTCATGATACACCATCACCGTGATGATTACAAAACAGACCCTGCAGGAGATGCTGGACCCAGAATAGCCTGCGGAGTAATAAGGTGAGGCTTTTTAAAGAGTACCATCTGGAGAGGTTAATGTCCCTTAAAGATAAACATGCGGAAGTCTCACACATACTGGACTTTTTGTATCATACTGAACTTTTTAAGAAGGAAATGTATGCTCAGATAAAAGATGGCCATTGGGAAAGGCACATAAAGAAGATTTACCATCTTTTTGATGTGTGTGATGCCCACGGTAGCCCATCAATAAGGGAAACACTCCAAGAGCTAAAAAAACTTAGCAAGGAGGAATTAATCAGAAAGATGGAAAGATTCTTAAAAGAAAGGTCAGCACCTGACGAAGAGAGATTCATATTTATTACCTTTCTTAACCCTTTCCTTTCCAAACTGTCCGAAAGCATGGACATTAAGAAAGACCAGTGGTTAAAAAACACCTGTCCTGTCTGCGGTTTTAAGCCAAGCGTTTCTTACATATCCGATACGGAAGAGATAGAAGGTGCAAGATACCTAAGTTGTGTTCTTTGCAACACAGCATGGCTATATAACAGGACCAAGTGTGTGAAGTGTGGAAACCATGAGGATGATGCTTTTGAGTATTACTACGACGAGAGAGAAAGGTATGCTCTTCTACAAGTTTGTAAAAAGTGCAACACCTACATAAAGATCATTGATATGAGGATTGACGGACTTGCTGTGCCTGAGTTTGATGATATTGCCACCCTTTCCCTTGATCTTTGGGCAAAAGAAAAGGGTTTTATAAAGTTTGAGAAAAACATCATAGGTTTATGATAAGTAGACGAGACATACTTAAGGTATTATTAAGCCTTTCTACTTTTTCGCTGGGTAAAAAAATGGAAGATATAGTGATAAAGGGTTGTGTTATAAAAAAAGATAGGCTCTATAGAGTAAACGAAGAGAGGATGATCTTTCAATGGGTAAAGGAGGAAGGGAAGGGAGTTTATTCGGTAGGCTTTATGCCTATTATGTCTGCCTTAGCTTATCCTTTATATTCAGTAAAGATAAAACCTGTTGGCACAACGCTTGAATACGATGATAATTTAGCTGTTGTAGAAGCTGGAAAAAGGGTCTCCACCTTCCCCACACCTATAGGTGGTAGGATAGTTGAGGTGAATCACTCCTTGGAAAGGGATCCATCTGCACTGGTTAGCTCTCCCTACGAGGCATGGATGGTAAAGATAGCTTCTGATGATACGGACAGTCTCAAAAAGCTAAAGAGAGCACAGGATATACTAAAAACTGTAGAAGCTATAATTATCAGAGAAAATATAGAATGCTTTCCAAAAAGATAGGGAGAGTGTGGCTGGCTGGTGCCGCCCCGGGACTTCAAATCCCGTGGGGGGTCGCTGGATGCGGTCCCCGGAGGGTTCGATTCCCTTACTCTCCCGCCAAAATATGATATAAAACAAGGTAGGTCCACCTTATAGGATTTAATTTTTTTCTAACAACGTATAAGGGGGTAAGCTATGGAGGTTCTTGATTATAGAGCTTACAAGCCCAGACCTTTCACAAAAGAGGAAAAAGCAAAAACCACTGTGCTTTTTGGAGGACTAACATGGAAGCACGAAAGGCTTATACAAGCAATGCTTGAAAACATGGGATACAAAGCTCAACCTCTTCCAGAAATAAGGAGGATGGACCTTGATATAGGTAAGGAGTTTATAGATGTAGGTGCATGCTGTCCTACCACCTTTACTGCAGGAAACCTTGCAAGAACCCTTATGGATATAGAGAAAAGGGAAGGTAAGGAAGTAGTAAAAGACAGGTATGTGTTTGTAACCATAGGTGCGTGCGGACCTTGTAGGTTCGGGCAGTATCACGAATCTTATGAAAGGGTGCTTGAAGGATTAAACCTGAGAGACTTTAGGCTATTTCTGTTAGACCTTCTTCAAATGGAGCAATCGGTAAACGGTGGAGGGCTTGAGATAAACACGCCTCTTACCATAGGGCTTGTATACGCCATGTTTATTGGAGACCTTCTTACGGACCTTGAATACGCAACAAGACCTTACGAAGTGCAAAAAGGACATACGGACAAGGTATTAAAGGATAGTGTAGAACTTCTTTACGAAAGGCTAAGAAATAGACCCATAAGGGGCAAAAAGTTTAGCTCTTTTGTGTGGCATTTAACCACTGACTATTTTGTAAAAGCTCTAAAGGAGGTAAAGGAACTCTGGGATCATGTAGAGGTAGACAGGCTAAGGATAAAGCCTAAGGTGAAGATAACAGGGGAGTTTTGGCTTCAGACTCATGAAGGTGAAGGCAATTATAACATAAAAAGCTGGCTTGAACAGGAAGGCGCGGAGGTTATACCACCACCCATAGCTGTGTGGATGGACTACCTTATAAATATGGAACTCTTCAAACTGGAGGACAAGAAGGATTTTGTAAAGTTCTATCATCTCAAAAGGGCGGTAGTGTTGTTTTTTGCAAAGCTTTACAGATACACATACAACAAACTTAGGAAGCCTCTGAACAACATACCTAATCCTCTGCCAGATCAGAGAACTTTAAAAGAACTTGCCAGACCTTACTTTTATTACAGGTTAACAGGCGGTGAAGGACACATGCTCGTAGGAAAAGCCCTTTATGCTTACAAAAACAAGCAGGCACACATGATATGTGAACTTTCCCCTTACGGATGCCTTCCCAATACCATGTCCGTAGGAGCTATGGCAAAGGTCTTAGGAGATTATCCAGACTTACTTTACGCACCCATAGAGATAAAGGGAGATGCAGAAGTTCATGCCCTTTCAAGATGTCAGATGATCCTAACAGAAGCCAAAAGAAGAGCCAAGGAGGAGTTTGAACAAGTTCTTGAGAAAACAGGTCTTAGCATAGAAGACATAAGAAACTTTGAATTAGAAAGACCAGAGCTTAAAAAAGCAACATACAAGATACCTCATTACGGATACGCAGGCACCGCATCCAACTATGTGATGCACATAGCAAAGCTTATGGGGAGGTAAGACATGTTTTTGGGTATAGATGTGGGGAGTACAACCTGTAAGTATGTCCTTACAGATGAAAGTGGAAAGATATTAGATAAAGTTTACGAAAGACACAACACAAAGCAAGCGGAAAAAGTGCTGGAATTTCTTACAAGGTTAGAAGAGTCCTTTGGCTTAAAGGCAGGGAGGGATAGGGTTTATCTGACGGGTTCGGGGGCTGGACTTGTTGCCAAGCTAATAGGTGGTAAGTTCCTTCAGGAGGTGGTGGCGGTAGCAACAGCTGTCGAAAGATTACATCCTAAGGTGCAATTTGTCAGTGAGATAGGTGGTGAGGATATGAAGACCATCTTTATAAAGGAGGATGAAGGGAGGAGAAGCAGACAGGTGTTCATGCAAAATGTGTGTGCTGGTGGCACAGGTAGTTTTATTGAGAAGTCAGCCAGAAAGTTAGGAATAACTCAAGACCTTCTGTCGCGTATGGGTTATAAGGGTTATACCCTTCACAAGATAAGTTCCAAGTGTGGCATCTTTGCTGAAGCGGATGTAAACTCCCTTCTGAAAGCAGGTGTTCCTACAGAAGAGATAATAGCTTCTCTTTTTGAAGCGGTAGTTTACCAAAACCTCTCTCAGCTCACAAAGGGCAACACACCTCTTCCAGAAGTATTACTCCTTGGAGGTCCAAACTTGTTCTTCAAGGGTCTGCAAGAAGCTTGGCGACACCATCTTAGAGAACTGTGGAAAGCAAGAGGTGTTGGAGAGTTTTCAGAGGAAGATATGGAAAGACTCGTTTATGTACCAGAATACTCTCTATTCTACGCATGTTTGGGCTGTGTATACACCGCAATGGAGGAAGAGGACGGTGGGGTTTACATGGGAAGGGAAAAGTTAGAGTGGTGGGTCAGAGAAGGACAGTATCAAGAAAAGCTAAAGGAAGGGAAACGCGGGCTTGTAAACTCTCAGGAAGAACTAAGAGTTTTTTTAGAAAAATACGAGCGTGCAGTTTCTAACCAAGTGAACACAAAAAAGTCAAAAAGAGTAATCGTAGGCTGTGATTTTGGCTCTACAACCGCAAAGGCTGTATGCATAACACCCGAAAAGGAGATAGTCTTTTCCTGCTACAGTCTTAGTAAAGGCAATCCCATAGAAGACGCCAAACAAGTCTTCAGACGGATAAAGGAATACTTAGAAGATGGAGAAGTTCTTGCTCTTGGTATCACCGGTTATGGAAAGGACTTACTTAAAGACATATTGGGTGCAGATGTAGCTGTTGTGGAAACCGTAGCCCATGCCACAGCCGGGCTTTATTTCTTTCCTGATGCGGACTGTATATGTGATGTAGGAGGAGTGGATGTTAAGATCATGATACTAAGACAAGGTTCTGTGGTGGATTTTAGGTTAAACTCTCAGTGCAGTTCAGGAAACGGCGCCTTTTTGCAAGGCGTTGCGGAGAGGTTCAACATACCCCTTAATCAGATAGCACAAAAGGCTTTTTCAGCAAAAGCCATGCCTACATTCACGATGGGGTGCGGTGTTTTTCTCCAAAGCGACATAGTCAATCAGCAAAGAAAAGGTTGGCAAGCAGAAGAAATACTGGCAGGTCTTTGCTATGTGCTACCCCTGAATGTATGGATATACGCGGGAAACATAAACAACCTCTCCCAGGTAGGTAAAAAGTTTATACTTCAGGGTGGAACCCACAGAAACCTTGCGGTAGTAAAAGCTCAGGTGGATTTTATCAAGTCAAAGGTTCCCGACGCAGAAGTGTATGTACATCCCTACTCAGGTGAGGCAGGTGCCATAGGGTCTGCTTTGATTGCCTTAGAACAATGGCAAAAGCAGAAAACTACTAAGTTCAGAGGTTTTGACACTATAGAGAAGATAGAATACAGAGCCATCACATCTCAAGACACAGTGTGCAACTGGTGTCCTATAAACTGCCAAAGGACTTTTATAGATGTTAAGCTACCAGAAGGAGAAGGGAGACCTTGGAGCAAAATACCCCTTGAAAAAGGCTGGGTAAGGCTTATAGTGAACAACTCCTGTCCCAAGGGTCTTGTAGAGGATGAAGGGGAGCTCAAGGTCATAAAAGAACAGATGGAAAAGATAAAGAAGAATTTCCCCAACATATCCCAAATAGTTAGGAAGTCTGCTTTTAGAAAGCTCAAGAGCGTGTTATAATATATCCCCTTATGCTTAAGGATTACAACAAGTATCTTGAATACAGGAACGGAGAGCTGTATCTTGATGGAGTGTCCCTAAAGGCTTTAGCAGAGGAATTTGGTACTCCCCTCTATGTTTACAGTGCTTCTTACATAAGAGATAGAGTAAGGGCGTACAGAGAAGCCTTCCCAGATGCCCTTATATGCTATGCTGTAAAGGCTAACTTCAATCCTGAGATTATAAAGCTTGTAAAAGAGGAGGGTGCAGGAGCGGACATAGTTTCTGGTGGTGAGCTTTACGCATCGATGCAAGCTGGTGTAGACCCTAAGAAAATAGTTTACGCTGGTGTAGGGAAAACTCTAAAAGAGATAGAGTACGCTATAAGTTGTGACATACTTATGTTCAATGTGGAGTCTCGTATGGAATTGGAGGTGCTCGACCAAGTAGCAGAGCGTATGGGCAAAAAGGTAAGAATAGCTATAAGGGTAAACCCCGATGTGGACCCCAAAACACACCCCTACATATCAACGGGTATGAAAAAGAGCAAGTTTGGTGTGGATATAAAGCAAGCAAAAGAGGAGTACGAATATGCAAGGAATCTGAAAAATCTTGAAGTTGCAGGTATACACTGTCATATAGGCTCTCAGATACTTGATGTATCACCCTACATAGAAGCGGTGGAAAAGGTAGTTGAGCTTTACCATCACCTTATAAAAAGTGGCTTTAACATAAGCTATTTGGACATAGGAGGAGGATTAGGCATAAAGTATAAACCCGAACAATCAAGCCCGGAACCCAGCGACCTTGCAGATGCCATAGGTCCCATATTAAGAGATGTGAAGGCAAAGCTCATTCTTGAGCCGGGACGGTCCATAGTAGGAAACGCAGGTGTTTTAATAACGCGTGTGGAATTCCTAAAGGACAAAGGACATAAACACTTTGTTATAGTTGATGCAGGCATGAACGACCTTATCAGACCTGCCATTTACGACGCTTACCACCACATTGTGCCTGTTGAAAAAAGAGATGGGCGTTATATAAAAACAGACATAGTGGGTCCCATATGCGAAACTGGAGACTTTTTAGCCTTAGACAGAGATATACAGGAAGTAAGAAGAGGTGATTACTTAGCGGTGCTATCTGCGGGTGCTTATGGTTTTGCTATGTCATCTCACTACAATGTAAGACCAAGAGCCTGCGAACTTTTAGTGGATGGGGGAAATTACAGGATTATAAGGAACAGGGAGGATTATGCTTACATACTCTCTTTGAATTCTTAAAAGTTTCTGACTACTATTCTTTGAAATTATAGAAGGGATAACCCTTTGAGTGTAATTAAACTTAATATCATGGTGGAACTTTTAAAGCTTGTTAGAGCTTCTGGCTGAGCTGCAAAGGTAGGTCCGGCGGACCTAGAACATCTTATAACTGGGCTGGACCTTTATTACGATGATGCTACCCTTTTGGGTGTGGGTGATGACGCAGGCGTCTACCTTTACCAAGGAAGCGTATTTGTTCACACAGTGGACCTTATAACTCCTGTGGTCAACGACCCATACCTTTGGGGAGCCATATCCACGGCAAACTCCTTGAGCGATGTGTATGCTATGGGAGGTGTGCCTCTGAACGCTCTTGCTATAGTAGGGTTCAATAACTGCGAAATGCCTGTGGATACACTTAAAGAGGTTATGAAGGGATGTGCTGACAAACTCAGGGAGGCAAAAACCGTTCTTCTTGGTGGACACACCATAGATGACAAAGAACCTAAATTTGGTCTTGCAGTGATGGGTGTGTGTCCCGATGGTAAGTATCTTTCTCAGAAAGGTGCAAAAGTAGGAGATCTGTTGGCAATCACCAAGCCCATAGGTGTTGGCATACTCACAAAAGCCATAAAAGAAGGAAAGATAAGCGAAAAGGACATAAGATCAGCGGTAGAAAACATGCTTACGCTTAACGACAGAGCAAGTCTTCTTGCCAAAAGGCTTACTGCTACTTCTTGTACTGATGTGACGGGCTTTGGACTTTTGGGACACGCTTACAATATAGCTAAAAAGTCAGAAGTTAGATTGACCATAAGGTTCTCTCAAGTTCCCATATACGAAGAATCTGTATTTTTTGCAAAGCAGAAGATACACCCAAAAGGTGCTGTGGATAACTACAACTTTGTAAAGGAACAACTCATCAACGAAGGGCTCGATTGGTGGCAAATCCTTCTCCTTTCAGACCCTAACACTTCTGGTGGATTGCTTTTTACATTCCCAAAAGATGCGCTACCTTTTCTGGAAAAAGAGGCACAAGCGCTGGGTACAAAAGCTTGGATCATAGGAGAGGTGGAAGAAGGTACGGGTATCAGACTTGTGGATTGAGTCACTTGCCTTTCTTTTTGCTTTTCTTTTCCTTTTTGTCTTTAAGGATCACCTCTTTTATAAGATAGCTCTGGAAAATGTTAAGTATGTTGTTAAAGGTCCAATAAATTACAAGACCGGCGGGAAAGTTTGCAAACAAGAAGGTAAAAGCCACAGAAGATACATACATCATAAAGTTCTGCGTTTTGTCAGGGTTCGGACTTATAAACTGCTGGGCTATCATGGTCAAACCCATCAGTATTGGCAGTATGTAATAGGGATCTTTTTGCGCTAAGCTGGGTATCCAAAGCATGGATGCAAGTTGAAGGTCTGCGGTTATGGTAAGGACTTTGTAGAGAGCAAAGAAAACAGGTATCTGAAGGATCATGGGAAGACAACCAGACATGGGGTTAAAACCTACCTGAGAGTAGAGTTTCATGACCTCTTCTTGCATCTTGACGGGGTCATCCTTATACCTTTCCCTTATCTCTTGCATTTTAGGTGCGAGTTCTGAAAGCTTCATCATGGAAAGACTACTTTTGTAGGTTAGTGGGAACATAAAAAGCCTGACAATTAGGGTAAGAGCCAATATGGAAAATACCCAAGAATGAAGGTGTTGGTATATCCAATACATAAAGATAAACAGGGGCTTGACTAAAAGCTTTAGCGTTCCATAGTCTATAACATCCGAAAGTCCTATTTGCTTTAGTATTGAATATTCCTTGGCACCTGCGTAGAAGATCAGGGGGCTATCTACCTCAACGAGGGTTATAGTACTGTTATCCTCAGCTCTATATATGACTACAGAGTTTATCTTACCAACAAAGCCTTTAAAGTAGTACCTGCTTTCCTCTCCTGCAAAGTTTATATTTCCCTTTATTACCTGCCTTCCCTTTATACTGTTTATGTCTATTCTTTCTATGGCACCTTCAAGGCTCACAATGGGTCCTGAATGTGTGTAAAATTCATCCCCTTTAGGGGGGCTCCCTACAACTACATAGATGGTAGAAGGTAAGTTTTTTGAAGTTACACGAAATCTAAAATATCCCTTTTCGTAGGTAAGCTCCTTTGTAAGGCTAATGTTCCCGTCTGAATAAGTCATGGTGATGGTGTTACCATCCTTACTCAGTGTATAGGGAGAAAAGTTAAGCTTTTGGTCTATGTCTGGATTTCCCGTATATACTTCAAGAGGGTATATATTAAGCTTTCTTTCTGTATCCGTGATAAGGTCATAGGAGTACTTCTTGTCTATTATGCGTACCAATTTCCCACCCTCTAAAGACACAGAAATACTGTACTGTCCCACATCAAAGCTCTGAACATCTGTAGGTTTTTTAGATGCTCTAGTGCTTCCCAACATAAGCTGGGGCACCATGGTGTTGGGCTCTTCTTTTTTAACCTGAGGGGTGGAACTCCCCTTGGGTGAAAAATAGTATGTATACATCTCAAAGGCAAACATAAACAGAGTTATGGCAAGCATTAGTATAAAAAGCCTCTTGAAGTCTATGGGGTCTTTCTCCATCAAGGGTAATCAACACCTCCCTTCGAAAAAGGATTACACCTTATGAGTCGCCATAGAGCTTTGAGCGTTCCTTTTAGCGGACCGTACTTTTCAACAGCAAGGATAGCATACTCAGAACATGTAGGATGATACTTGCAGGAGGGTGGGTAAAGAGGGGAAATAACCCCCTGCCAAAATCTTAAGAGCAACACCAACGCTTTTCTCAAGGTGCCAATCTCTTTCTACCCTTCTGCCTTCTTCTTTTTATTATCTTCCTTCCGCTTTTGGTAGACATCCTTGCAAGAAATCCGCTCTTGCGCTTTCTTTTGAGATTAGATGTTCTTGTTATGTTCCTCTGAGTTGCCATCCATTAACTCCTCACTTAACGAAAAGAAGTATAATGGCTACCAGCAGTGCATATAGAGCGAGCGTCTCTATAAAAGCTAAGCCTATGAACATAACCGTCTGTAACCTTCCTCCTACTGTTGGATTTCTTGCAGTGCCTTCTTGTGTGCCTCTAACCGCATGCCCCATTCCTATACCTGTCCCCAAAGCTGCAAGGCCTATGGCTAATCCTGCACCCAGATACATGAGACCCTCTTTTAGGTTTGTACCCTGAGTGGGCTCCTGGGCAAGGGCAACTCCCGTAGCTAAAAGTGTGCCGAGCATTAGCAATCTTGCCTTCATATCAAACCTCCTTCCACTAAGTTTTTCATATTAGTGTCCCTCATGAGAAATTGCACCGGAAAGATAAACTACAGAAAGTATCATGAATATGTAAGACTGTATAAAAACCGCCAAGAACTTTATAGCTATGATAAACAAAAGTAGTAAGGGTGATACCGCCATGGTAAAGGGGTTTTTTACCACAAGGCTAACAAGGACCAAAAGCAACAAAGCTCCACCCTTCATGTTAGCAAAAAGCCTCAGAGTAAGAGTTATGGGTCTGGCAAGGTGAGAGATGATCTCTATAAGGAAAAAAACGGGTGCAAGGTAAGGACTAGGTCCCATGAAGTGTTTGAGGTATCCTACTCCGTGATGCCTAAAACCTTCAAAGTTATAAAGCAAGAAAACACAGAGAGCTAAAGCTAAGTTTGTATTAACATTTGCGGTTGGAGCTTCAAGCCCCGGTACCATGCCTAAAAGGTTGGAAAAAAACACAAAAAGCCCTATACTGGCAATAAAAGGTGCGTACCTTAATCCTTCTTGCCCAGCATTTTCAAGAAGCATGTTTCTTACAAATCTCAAGTATCCTTCCCACAGAGCCTGAAACTTAGTGGGTCTTAAGGAAGGTCTGCCTGCAAGCAAGATAAGCGTTAGCGATATTCCCATAGCAACTATACCAAAGTAAACATGCTCCATAACACCATCATTATAACACAAATTCATCAGTTCAGAAAAAGTTTATATAAGGCGTGCTTATACAAAAGGAATAAAGTTCTAATTGCATTAAAAAGGCTTGTTGGATACCTTAAAAGTGTAGGAGGTGGAAAGATGAAAACAAGGTGGCTTTTTTTAATTCTTCTCCTTTTACCTTTAGTTTACGCTCAAGAGGATGATATACTTAAAACACCTCTGACCAAAAGACTAACTAATATGAATGTAAGCATAGGTGTGGTAAGCATTCAAGAGTTAAAAAGTACATTTCCTAGAGCTTACGAGCTCTTGGTGAAAAGTCATGGAGAGCCAAAGGCTTACGATACACACCACCTTGCGGTAGCCTTGTGGAGGGAGGAAAAGGATAATGTTAAGTATCTGTCTGACTATAAGGTTGAAGCGGAAGTCAGATCCCCTCTCCTAAGAGCGGAGAGGAAACCTCTTACCAAATACCCACACCAGTACGGAGATAACTACGGCGGATGGTTCCAAATGTCAGATAAAGGGTTATACTCTATCAATATATACATAAAAGATGACAAGGGGAAGGTTCTAAGGGTAAACTTTGACTACTTTATGCAGTGAAAACTAATTTGCTTAACTTATTAGATTATGCCTAACAGATTAGTAAATGCCAGAAGTCCCTACCTGAAAAAGTCAGCACACCAGCCTGTGGATTGGTACGAGTGGTGCCAAGAGGCTTTTGAAAAAGCCAAAAGGGAGGACAAACCCATACTGCTCTCTGTAGGTGGTGTTTGGTGCCACTGGTGTCATGTGATGGCAAAGGAAAGCTTTGAAGATCCTCAAATAGCGCAGATAATAAACGAGCACTTTGTAGCTATAAAGGTTGACAGAGATGAGAGGCCAGATATAGACAGAAGGTATCAGGAAGTAGTTGTAGCTCTGACTGGCACGGGTGGCTGGCCACTGACGGTTTTTTTAACACCAGAAGGTAAAGCTTTCTTTGGTGGTACCTACTTCCCACCCGATGAGCGTTGGGGAAGACCCGGCTTTAAGTCCCTGCTTTTAAGAATAGCTCAGCTTTGGAAAGAGGATAGAGATCGGGTCGTCAGATCAGCAGAGCGCATCTTCAGAGAGCTTCAGGCTTTTAGTTCTACAAATTTTAAAGACTTTTTGGACGAGGACCTTCTTGAAAGGTCTATAGGTGCTTTGCTATCATCTATAGACTACCAAAAGGGTGGTATAGGTAATGCTCCAAAGTTTCACCACGCTAAGGCTTTTGAACTTCTCCTTTACCACCATCACTTTACTAAAGAAGAACTCGTAAAAAGAGCCATAAGCGTGTCCTTAGAAGCCATGGCAAAAGGCGGTGTGTATGATCACCTGTTGGGAGGTTTTTTCCGATACTCTACGGACGAAGATTGGCATATACCACACTTTGAAAAGATGCTGTACGATAATGCAGAACTTCTCAGGCTTTATTCTTTAGCTTATCAAGTTTTTAGGGATGACCTTTACAGATACATCGCGGAAGGAATATTAGAGTATTACAAAAGGTACGGTGCAGACCCAGAAGGTGGATTTTACGCATCTCAGGATGCAGACATAGGGCTTTTGGACGAAGGCGGATACTATACCTTTACTGAGCAAGAAATAGAATCCATCTTAGACTCAGAGGAGCTAAAGATAGCGAGGCTACACTTTGGAACCAAGAGTACGCATTCGGGTAAGATGGTGCTGTACATGAACCTAAGACCAGAGCAAGTGGCAAAAGCCTTAAATATATCCGAAGAGTATGTCAAAGATGTTATCAAAAGGTTGAAAACAAAGCTTCTTCATTACAGAGAAAGTAGAGAGATGCCTTATGTGGACAAAACCATTTACACCAACTGGAATGGACTTATGATAGACGCTTTGTGCGTGTATTACAAAGTTTTTTGGGATGATTGGGCTTTGAATGTGGCTAAAAAAACTGCGGACAGGTTGCTAAGAGAAAGATACCAAGAAGGTCTCCTTTTTCACGCAGAAGATGTGGAAGGCTACTCTGAGGACTACATCTTTCTGTCTTACGGACTTTTATCTCTCTTTGAGTTAACCCAAGAAGGTGCTTATTTGCAAGCATCCAAGGAACTTATAGACAGAGCTATAGAGCTTTTTTGGGATGAGCAAGGATGGGGATTTTTTGACACGCAGAAAAAGGGAGAAGGATTTCTTGAAGTTAAAACCAAACCTTTGCAAGACACACCTACACAATCAGTAAACGGCACAGCACCCTATGTGCTTATGCTACTTGAGGCAATACTTGGTGATACCAAATACGGAGACCTTGCGGAAAAGAACATGATGGCTTTTTCCAAATTCATCAGAGAGATCCCTATGGCATCTCCTTCTTATGTTCTTAGTTTGCAGGCTTTTCTAAGAGGCATTTTTAAAGTAGAGACCTCAGAATACTTTGAAAGAGCTCTGCGTGCTTTTAGACCTTTTAAAGTAGTTATTAAGAAGGAAGTAGATGGTCTTTTGGTGTGCGAGGGAAAGAATTGCAGAAAATACTCTTTGCCCCAAGAAGCAGGGCTTTAAAGACTTAGTGTGATAAAATTATGCACATGTTAAAAACTTTTCTCTCCTTGCTCCTTGCCTTAAGCCTAGCCTTTTCAAGCAAGCTTGTAGCTACTACCTACCCTGTTTACTATCCTCTTAAATACATAGCTGGGGGTCTGCATAGTGTAGACCTCCTAATAAAGTCTCAGGCAGACCCGCATGAGTATGAGCTAACACCTAAAGACATGAAAAAGCTTGCGGATGCAAACTTAGTGTTTTCCTTAGGATTAGAAAATTGGGAAAAGTATCTTCTTACGGAGCTTCCCAAGGGCAAGCTGGTTTTCTTAAACCAAGGGATAGGTTTGATAAAATACGGAAACTTTCCGGATCCACATGTATGGCTATCTCCCAAAAGGTACATGCTTGTTGTAAAGAACATAAATTCTACGCTTATAAACTTCAATCCCGCTTACAGGTCCCACTACGAGGATAAGTACAACAGTTATGTGCAAAAACTCAAAGAGCTTGATAGAGAATACGAAAACACTTTAAAAAACTGTCAGCATAGGATCATTGTAACCACGCACAGGGCATGGGATTATCTGGCAAAAGATTATAACCTCAAAACTATCAGCTTGATGGGTGTTCATGCAGAGGAAGAACCAAAACCTTCCCAAATAAAACTCATAATACAAACCATAAGGCGCGAGGGTATAAAGTATATATTCGCAGAAATAGGACAGGATGAAAAGGTAGCGAATTTTATAGCAAGTCAGACGGGTGCTAAGGTGCTTTTCCTCAACTCTTCCCTTTTCCCCCAAGAACCTTCTGATGACTACTTTAGCATAATGGAAAGAAACCTTAGAAGCTTAAAAGAGGGACTACAATGCCATTCAAGGAAGTGATAAGGGTCAGCAACCTCACCTTTTACTACAGACGGGAAGAACCCATCATAGATAACCTTAGCTTTTCCGTTTTTGAAGGAGAGTTTTTTGGTATTCTGGGTCCCAACGGTTCTGGAAAAACAACTCTTCTTAGACTGGTACTTGGCTTTGTGAAACCCATAAGAGGCAAAGTAGAGCTCTTTGGGAAAGACCTGAGAACCTTCAAAGACTGGAAAAGGGTTGGTTATGTGCCCCAAAAATTTTATGTAGAAAAAGCTTTTACAGGAACGGTAGGTGAGCTTTTTAAGGCTGTAGCTCCAAAAGAGAAAGTGGGTTGGGTTATAGCTTATCTTCACCTTGAGGATGTTCTAAAAAAGCAGTTTATAAAACTATCGGGTGGTCAGCAACAGCGGGTACTTCTTGCTCTTGCTCTTACTACAAACCCAGACCTTCTTCTTCTTGATGAACCCCTAACAGGACTTGATATACACGCTCAAGAACACATAGAAAACATATTAAGAGATATAAGCAAGAAGAAAACTGTAGTGGTAGTATCCCACGATGTGAGTTTTGTTCTTAGGAATGCAAACAGAGTCTTATGCTTGGGTATGCAAGAATGCAAACTGGTAGGAACTCAAGACCTTAAAGGTATGCTAAAAGAACTCTACAGGCTTCACTGACATGGAATTTTTAGATTACGCTTTTCTGTGGAAAGGCATAGTAAGCGGTATTTTCATAAGTGTCTCCACATCGCTTGTAGGTGTTTTTTTGCTCATGAAGAGATTGTCTCTGCTGGGGGCGGGACTATCTCACGCAGCTTTTGGAGGTATAGCTTTAGCCATCTTGTTTAACACAGACCCTATGGTATTTACTCTCCTTTATACTGTAATATCAGGCTTAGCTGTTGGGTTTCTCATAGAAAGGAAGGGATTACCCGCAGACACTGTCATATCGCTATTTTTTTCCTTAGGTGTGGCGCTGGCTATCATCATCTTGGGTATTACTCAAAACCTTGGAAGTAATATTTACTCGTATCTTTTTGGCAGTATACTGACCGTCTCCGATAGAGAGCTTTTGAGTTCAGTTTTGGTATGCCTGTTTAGTCTCATCTTTGTGTATGTCTATTACAGGGAACTGCTTCTTATCAGCTTCAACGAGGAGATAGCAGTTTTGAGGGGTGTTAAGGTCAGAACTTTGAATTACTTACTTATCGGAATAGCTTCTGCAAATATAGTATTTGCAATAAAAGCGGTAGGACTTATATTGGCTTCTTCCTTCATAGCCATACCACCCATGTCTGCCCTCCTTGTTTCCACTTCCTTCCTATCTACGCTTGTGATATCTGTGTGTGTTTCTCTCGTTGCTACTTTTGCAGGTATTTTTATATCCTTAGAGTTAGACATACCCCCAAGCGGTGCTGTGATCTTCTGCATGGTGATCTTATTTCTTCTCTTTGTTTTCTGGCGGCTTTTGGTCAGTCTAAGAAAAAAGTTTTTAGGAGCTTTTTAGCATTTTTTGGGTCTTTCTGAAACATCTCTTTGGCTACTTTCATAACTGATTTGCTGGCACCCTTTGGAAGGCCGTATCGCTTTAACCACTCCAAAAACTTAGCTCTTGCAAACATGCTCGCCACGGACACCGCTATGTCCCTTTCACCTTTGGGTTCAAAGATAACATTACTTCCAAAAGGGTTGCGCAAAGAATAGGCATCTATGCGTATTTCCACACCCTGTCCCAAGCCTTTTATGAGCTCGCTGTAAGCTTTATCCAGTATCCTGTTTAAATTTTTAAGAGTTTGGTAAAGTTGGTTCAAAAGCTCTGGCTCGTAAATAACGCATCGTGCATCAACTAACCCAGAGAGACTCTTCACCTTTTTGTAGAGCTCTTCATCTTTGAGAAGTTTGCAATCTTTGGGACCTATGGAAAGCACTTTTTTATAAGAAGATGGGGATATTACTACACAACAAACCACTAATGGTCCAAACACATCACCCTTTCCTGATTCATCACAGCCTATGATCACCTTATGAGGTGTTTTTATTAACGAAAGGATGAGGTCTGCAAGATGTTCGCTTTCTTCTCCTTGCAACAACAAAGCACCAGAAGGATAAAGAGTTGCACATGTGCCTTCTCTGCACACAGACCACAGAGCATACTGAACCTCCCGTTCCTGAAAACCTCTACCCATTAAGTACTCTTTGACTTGTTTGTAGTACTCTTCGGGAAGTCTTAGGCTTACACTCAAAATAATATAATTATAATACGCTGAGTGAGAAATCAAGCACATAGCTGAACTTTGATATTTCTGTAGAAGCTGTAGCCTACTGCATAAGCATACAAGTAAGTAAGCAAGGTGATACCCTTTCTCCATCCGCTCACAG
>Ga0081473_144951_pt1 | contig 67214 bp, 67 predicted proteins | sample CisSprmetagenome_FD_70977 | JGI IMG/M metagenome (GOLD analysis project Ga0081473, IMG submission 70977) | Hypoxic/sulfidic aquatic microbial communities from Cistern Spring, Yellowstone National Park, USA v2 (version 2) | ecosystem: Environmental > Aquatic > Thermal springs > Hot (42-90C) >...
TCGTTGCCTATTATTATACGGGAGATAGTGGTTCATCTCCTAACAGAACTTTTATAGGTGGCAAAATGGTTTCTTCCAAAGTCATAGCCTTTCCTATAACACCTTATGAAGAATCTGCCTCCCTCCATGAGATGCATAAGAATGGTGTAAGCCAAGAACAAGTTTATAAATTTTTGGTATCCCTTACGGACTTTTGTATAAAAACTAGACAAATCAGACTCTTTTACTCGCATCCTTACGACATTCCTTTGTATCCTAATGCTATTCTCAGGACTATAGATTACTGGGAAAGTAAAGAGAAAGCTGGTCTATTAGAAGTGCACTCTATGAGCTACTTTGCAGACTTCCTTTTAAGATTTTTAAAAACGGAATATAGTTTTAGGAAAAAGGGTGATGAATTAGTCGTTAGGCTCAAAAATCCAGAAGGATTGGAAGATATAGGAATTGCTATCCCGAATTATTATGGGAAAGTTTTAAGTTTTCCAAAGGAAGTAGCCTTTCTTGCCCAGGATGAACACTTCTATTACTTTTATATTAAGAAGAATGCTAAGGAGTGGGAGCTTGCTTTTAAATTCTATTAATACGAAAGTGTGGAAGCTTCTATTGGCAACTTTTCTTTTAATGAAGTTTTCTTTTTCACATCCTGTCCTTGACATCCTAAACAACCCTTATGTAGTGCCTTATTTTGTAAACCTCACTGCTATAGACCTACTTCCCTACGACCCAGAAAGGGTCAAGAGATATATAAAATGGTATTTGGAGCATCTTAACTATCCAGACATGTATGGCTTGACGGGAACCATTTATGATTACTACATCACTGGAACTTCAGAAATTCCTACTTACACATACGATTCTGCGGACTCTTATGCTGCTACTTTTCTTTTCCTTACTTTTCTTTATACAGAAGAAACTGGAGATTACCAGCTTATAAGAGATAACTTGCAAAAGCTAAAGGACATAGCTTATGTGATAGCTTATCTGCAAGATACAGACGGACTTATAAAAGCTCTTCCTTATTTGAACCTCAAGTATCTTGTGGATAACATAGAAGATACATGCGGGCTTAGAGCTTTTTCATTACTGCTGTGGAGGTTAAAAGATCCTAATTGGCATTATTACTTCACGCTCTCTCATAGTGTAGAAAGCTCTGTGATGAGAAATTTAATGTGGCGTGGACAAATAGCGTGGGCTAAACTTGACGATGAACTTTTTATTGCGAACGATTCTACTGTATATCCTGATCTTTATGCTAAGGCTGTTTTCTACAGCTTTGTGGGCAGACCTGTTCCTGATGAGTGGCTAAGTAGGTTTGACTATTTTCAGAGAACGGTGATAAAGATGGTAAAAATGTGCCGGAGGCGGGAGTCGAACCCGCACGCCCTTTCGGGCGGGGGATTTTGAATCCCCTGCGTCTGCCAGTTCCGCCACTCCGGCTTTAAGTATAATTATAACATGCGAAAGATGAACCTTTCTGTTTATCTGGTCACTGATGATAAGTACTTTAAGGACAGAGACCTTGTAAGCACCATAGAACAGGCTTTGCAAGGTGGGGTTAGTGCAGTTCAATACAGGTTCAAACACAAAAACGCAAGGCAGATGTACGAAGAGCTACTTGTTCTCAGAGAACTAACTAAAAGGTACGGTGCAGACCTTGTGGTAAACGACAGGGTTGATCTGGCTATGGCAGTAAATGCTGATGGCGTGCATGTGGGAAAGCAAGACCTACCACCAGATGTGGTCAAAAAGATCGTAGGGGACAGTATGTATATAGGATACTCGGTAAACAGTGTAGAAGATCTAAGAGATGTAGAACACCTTCCTATAGATTACATAGGCTTTGGTTCTGTTTATGAAACCACCACAAAGGAAAACTACAAACTTGTAGGTATTGAAGGTCTGCGCCAAGCGGTAAAGCTCACTTCAAAACCCATAGTAGCCATAGGAGGCATAACTCACTACAGGGTAAAAGAAGTATTACAAGCAGGAGCTAAAGGCATAGCTGTAGTCTCTGCTATATTAGGTTTTGAGGATGTCAAAAAGGCTGCACAAGCTCTGGTAGAAGCGTGTAGGAGCGTTCACAGGGAGAAGTTCTTTATGCCATGAAGGTGCTCTACATACTTGACGGCTCTGCCTTTATATACAGAAGCTTTTTTGCCCTCCCTCCTCTCTCAACAAAAAGCGGTTTCCCGACAGGTGCTATTTATGGCTTTATCAGAGCTGTTTTCTCCTTACTTAAAACGGAAAAACTCAAGTGCTTTATTGTAGTCTTTGATCATCCTTCTCCTACCACAAGAACTAAGATTTACAGAGACTATAAAAGCAAGAGACCTTCTATGCCTGACCCATTGAAAATGCAGATACCCATCATAAAAGAGCTCCTTTCACTAATGGGCATACCCACCTTAGAGGTAGAAGGATACGAAGCTGATGACATTATAGGCTACTTAGCTAAGAAGGCGGTGGATATGGGATTTTTGGTAAAAGTGTACTCTCCGGATAAGGACATGCTTCAGCTTGTTTCGGACAAGGTAAGCGTGATAAATCCTATGAACGGTGAAGCGTTTACAAAAAAAAGTGTTATGGAAAAGTTCGGAGTTCCACCTGAGCTCATACCGGATTATCTTGCCCTTACTGGTGATAAGGTGGACAACATAGAGGGTGTAAAAGGTATAGGCAAAAAAACAGCGGTTAAAGTGCTTGAAAAGTATGGCAATGTGGAAAACATTCTAAGGAACTTTGAAGAATTCAAGACCGCTTTTCCACAAGCAGATAAAGAAAAGCTTGAACTTTCTTATTTTTTGGTAAAACTCCAACCTGTTCCTGAGCTGGACCTAAAGGAGAGTGATATGTGTATGAAGGAACCTGATACAGAAAAACTAAAAGAAAGACTCACAGAACTTGAAATGAAGAGCTTACTCAAGGATGCAGATGCCATCTTTAGGAGTCTTTCTCAGAAAGGGCTTTTTTAAGGTGCACATAAGAAAATTCTTAATTCCTACTTTACTCACTTTAATTTTCTTTTTGTTTTTTTCCAAGTACATTCCTCTAAAAGAGATCCTAAGAGCTTTCAAACATATACCTTTAGAGGCTCTTTTGTCTGCTTTTTTCTTTTACACACTGAGCCAAGCGGTTAGAAGTATAAGGTGGAAACCTCTTATGAAGGAGTTGAGTTTTTTAGATATATACTTTATAAACAGTGCTAACATATTTTTTAATAACATACTTCCCGCAAGAACGGGTGAGCTAAGCTGGTTTTATTACGCAAAAAAAATGGGAATTTCCCTTAAGGCTTCTGCATGGTCTTTCTTTCTGGGAAGGATTTTTGACCTATCTGCACTGATCTTTACGGGTCTTTTGGTTTACTCCTTAGTAAAAGGCTCCCTTTTTGCCTTTCTTACTTCTTTTAGCGTGTTTATTGTTTCTATTTTTTCTTACAAAGCATACATTATAATGCCTTCTTGGGGTAAGCTCAGAGACCTTAAAATTTACATAAGAAACAGTATGAGCTTTTCGCTGTCTCTTTATCTTTTTGGTTGTTCTCTTCTGTCTGTAATTTTGAAGTTTTTAGCGGTGTTGGAAGTTATGAGTGCGTCTTCCTATTTGCTGGGTTTTTTATCCTTTTCTTTTGGTGAATTGAGCACTATACTGCCTGTGCACAGTTTTATGGGTTATGGTACTTACGAGCTTAGCTTTTCTGTTCCTGCTAAATTCTACGAACTTGACCTTAAAGGCTGGATAGTAAAAGGTTTTGTAGTGCACAACTTCTTACTTTTATCTTCTGGTATATACGGGCTTATCTCACTGTTTTGGCTTCACAGGTCGCGCTGAGTTTTTTTCACTTTTAGGATTAAGCCCTTTGCTCCTTCAACCGCAACAGGATCACCCTTCTTTATCTCTTCCTCACTTACAGCATTCCATATCTCTCCGTGCACAAATACCTTGCCTTTACCGTTAGTGAAGTCCGTCAGAGCCTGTCCTACCTCTCCTATGAGCTCTTCTATGCCTAACATCTTTTTCTTTTTTTGGGCTTTTAGTCCTAACTGTCCTATCACTATAAAGAAGACAACACTTGTTAGCACCATGGTCACTACTACAGATAATGGTATGTTTCCATAGGGTGATCCGGGACTTACCAATATTAAAGAGCCTATGGCTAAGGCTATTGCGCCTGCCAAGGCAAGTCCGCCAAAGGTAGGAGTTATAACCTCAAGAGCAAGCATCAGTATTCCTGCTATTAACAGTAAAAGCCCAAGCCAGTTTATGCCTACCACACCCAAACCGTAAAGACCCAAAAGCAAGCAGATGACACCAACAGCACCAGGCACCACGCTTCCGGGGTTGTAAAGTTCAAAGAATATACCGTAAAAGCCTATAAGTAAAAGCATATAAGCTAATGTTGGATCTGTCACTAAGGTTAAAAATTCCTCCCTTAGACTTTTGGAAATGTATTCGACGGGGACATCTTGTGTGTTAATGACTATCCGTTTACCCTGTTTCTTTACAGTCTTTCCGTGTATTTTTTTAAGAAGGTCCTGTGTATCCTGAGCTATTAGGTCTATAACTCCTGCTTCTAAAGCTTCTTGTGGTGTCAAGGATATGCTCTCTTTAACCATTCTCTCTATTACTTGTGCGTTTCTACCTTTTTCTTTAGCTATGCTTCTTACAAAAGCTAATGTATCCTGAAGCACTTTTTCTTTCATAACTTCGTCCTGTTGACCGCCCATCTGTACGGGATGAGCTGCACCTATATTTGTGCCCGGAGACATAGCCGCTATGTCTGCTGATATGGTGATTATAGCTCCTGCGGATGCTGCTCTCCCCCCCTGAGGATATACAAAAACTACCACTGGTAGGGGTGTTCTCTGAAACTCCTGAACTATTTCCCTCATGGAAGACTCAAGACCACCTGGAGTGTTAAGCTCCAGCAAAAAAAGATTACCACCTTCCCTTTCCGCTATGTGTATACTTCTTTTTATGTATTCTACGGTAAGAGGTGTTATGGCAGACTGCCACTGTGCTACAAAAACCTTTGAAAATCCCACACACACCAAAAGAAAAAGGGTTATAATAAGCCCCATAGAGAATAAATTTTAAACTTGATGAAAAAAGAAAGAGAGAAGTTTGTATGTCAAGAGTGTGGGTATGTATCTTTCAGATGGTTGGGTAAGTGTCCCTCGTGTGGTAGTTGGAACTCTCTCGTTGAGGAGAAGGATTTTCCACAGCTGAAGGGATACAAAGATAAGCCTTCTTATAAGCCTTTAGCGGAATGGTATCAAGAAAACCTTGTTAGAAAGAGCACCGGTTTTGAGAAGTTAGACACAGCCATAGGTGGAGGTTTGGTACCCGGTCAAGTAGTACTGCTGGCAGGAGAGCCGGGCATAGGGAAGTCAACTTTGCTCCTTCAGTTATCTGATAGATATGCCAATGCGTACGGGCAGGTGCTTTATGTTTCTGGAGAGGAATCGGGTTCTCAGATATCTATAAGGGGGGAAAGGATAGGGGTAAGCGGTAAAAATTTGTTGGTGCTTCCCGAGACAAGGCTTGAAGTTCTTATGGATGTAATAGAAAGCGTAAATCCTGTTCTTTTGGTAGTAGACTCGGTGCAAACTCTTTATTCGGAGAGCATCTCTTCATCACCAGGGTCTGTATCTCAGGTAAGGGAGTGTGCCTTTAGAATATCGGAACTTTGCAAGTCAAAAAACATTCCCGTCTTCCTAGTAGGTCAGATAACTAAGGAGGGGCTTATAGCCGGTCCTAAGGTGCTTGAGCATTTAGTGGATACTGTACTCTACTTTGAGGGGGAGCGTTTTAACTTCTATAGAATAGTAAAAGTTGTCAAAAACAGGTTTGGGTCCTCGGGAGAGGTGGCTGTTTTTAGGATGTCAGATCGCGGATTAGAAGAGGTGCCTGAGCCTTCTGCCTTTTTCCTTCAGGAAAGAGTCAACTCTTCGCCTGGAAGTGTAGTGTTTCCTTACACAGAAGGTAGCAAACCGGTACTTGTTGAAGTGCAGGCTCTTACCATACAGGCTCTTTACACCACACCCCAAAGAAGAGCTCAAGGATATGACCTTAACAGGCTTTCCATCATACTTGCGGTGCTTGAAAAGGAATGCAAAATCTTCACAAGAGACAGAGATGTTTTTGTAAATGTTGTAGGAGGTATGCAGATAAAGGAACCCGCCGCAGACCTTGCGGTTGCCCTTGCAGTTGCCTCCTCTTTGAAAGATAAGCCAACAGGGGACCTTGTAGCTTTTGGAGAGCTAGGACTTGCCGGGGAGGTAAGAGCTATTCATTTTGCAGATATAAGGTTAAAAGAAGCGACAAAATTTGGCTTTAAGCGTGCGGTCCTTCCTAAGTCTGTAAGTGTTAACTTGGAGGGTATTGAGGTTGTTGGTGTATCCCACATAAAAGATGCTATAGAGCTTATCTTAAGCGGATAGTACTTCTAAAAATATGTCTCTCATCTCTTTCATCCTGTTTCTTAGTTCCTCTAAAAGTTCGTCTTTTTCCATATTAAGAGAAATGGCCACTTTTGGAACTTCTTGAGGTGTAAGCACAGATGTGCCTCTCTCTTTTGAAAGTCTTAGTTTAGTCTCTACAAGCCTGAAAAACATGTAGTGTTCGTATGCCTTTTTGAGTATGGGATGTTTGTTGATGAGCTTTTCGTAAGCTGATATCGTAGAAGGTTCCCTTAACCTTTCAATTATTGAAAAATACTGCACCAAAAACTCTCCGTCCATTATCCCACCTGGGGCGAACTTTAGGTCTATAACCCCCATCCCTCTTTTAGCTTGTCCTTCTAAGGTAAGCCTCATGTTTTTTATCTCTTCCTTCTGCTGTCTGTCAACGGGTTTATCAAATAGAAAGTTTCTCAGCAAGATCTCAAAATCCTCGTAGAGCTCTTTATCCCCAAATACATACCTACAGCGTGTCCATGCGAGTCTTTCCCAAGTTCTTGCACTTTTTGAAAAGTATTCCCTGTAAAAATCAAAAGAAGGCACCAACTCTCCCTTTGTTCCCATAGGCCTGAGCCTAAAATCCACATGGTACAAGTACCCTTCTTTGGTGTGAGTAGTTAGAAACCTTATAAAGTCCTGCACAAGTTTTATCCTTTCTACCTTATAGTCTCTTCCTACAAATACCAAGTCAAGGTCAGAACCTACGCACAGCTCCGAACTTCCGTACTTTCCCAGAGCTACAAGCACCATATGGTCATCAAGCTTTAAGCTATCCCAAAGCTTTTCCATCAAAAAATCAGCGAGCTGAGTAAGACTTTTAAAAAAGTCTTTAAGTTTTTGGTATTTTTCGCCTTCTTTCATAAGATAAACAAGGACTATCCTTGTTTCCCAAACCTTTTTAAACCTTCTGAAAGTGTTTTCCAAACTTAGATTTAGGGTCATCTGGTACTTCTCAAATTCCTCTTCTAAAGCCCACCTTTCTGGAAAGTCTTGGTAAAGGGTCAGAAAGTCTTCTACCAAGTCAGGGTTTCTACTGACTGTAGTAGAAAGGTAAGAAGACAGAGAAAAAACCCTACATAGGAGCTTTATTATATCTTCTTTTGAAGGGCTAAGCAGAACCTTTCTCCCCGTTGGATTGGAAAAGAATTTATCAAAGTTGTTAAGAGTCTCGTCAGGTTCGTAAGATTCAGATACGCACGACACTATCTGGGGAAGCATGTCTATAAACCTTTTCCTTTCTTGGTTTGAGAGATGGGCACTGTGCACATAGCTCAGGAGTATGTGAAAAGCTCTCGTTGGATTTTTGAACCCCATCTTAGAAAGTATCTCCTTTGCGTGCAAGGCATCCTCTGATAGTATGGCTTGCTGTATTGGGGTAAACTCCTTTTCTTCTTTTGACGGTATGATGCTCAAAAAGATCTTACTCACACCCTGCGTATAGTATTTGAGCTTGCTTTCAAACTCCTCGGGTATATAACCCATCATTTTAGCTACGGTAGGTGTGTCTCCCTTGGTTAGTTTTTGGGTTTGCAAACATCTGTAGATTTGCAAACGGTGTTCTAATCTTCTGAGGAATTCGTAAGCAGATGCTAAAAATTCAGCCTCTTGGTTTGAAAATATACCCTTTTGGTTAAGTCTCCATATGGCTTTAAAGGTGTTGCTTTCCCTTAAAAAGGGATGCTTTCCACCCAAAAGCAGCACTAAGGACTGGACTGCGAACTCAAGTTCCCTTATACCTCCATCACAGAGCTTTATATTTATCACACTTTCTGTTTGCCTCTTTGCCTGAGCACTTATCTGTGCTTTTATGAGCTGAATTTCTTCTATTACTCTATAATCGACAGACTTTTTAAATACAAAAGGTTCCTTCACTTCCCTTTCAAAAGCCTCATACAGGTCTTCATCTCCCGCAGAGAATCTAGCTCTTAATAAGGCAAACCTTTCCCAAATCCTGCCATAAGATTCGTAATAAAGCTCTGCACTTCTAAGAGGCATGCTTATAGGTCCTGACTTTCCAAAGGGTCTAAGGTCAAGGTCCACTTCGTAAGGTTTACCTTCTGGCGTTATAGTGTTTATCAGGCTAACCACCTTTTGGAACACCTTTGAGAAAAACTCATTCAGGCTTAACCTTCCCGCATGACCCTTGTCAGAAGAGTGTATAAACATAATGTCTATATCCGAATAGTAGTTGAGTTCAAGGCTACCTAGCTTTCCTAAGGCTATAATGCATGCTCTTGCTGGTTTACCATCTTCTTCAATGGGTGTTCCATAAAGGTCTTCACACTCTTTTAAAGCTCTGCGGTAAGCTATTTCAAGCATGGCGTCGGGAAGGTAAGAATACTCAGTGAGAAGATCTTCAAGCTTTGAGGTTCCAAGTATTTCCTTAGAAAGTATTCTCATAAGCTCTCTGTGTCTGTAATAGGCAAGTCCTTTAGAGAACTCTTGGTCTGAAGTCTGGTCTTTAAGGAGCTCCTTTAACTCTACTATGTAATCTTCTTTTTTCTTGGATTTGTACCAAAGTCCAGGTATAGTATTCTGAAAGTCCTCTGGGTGATTGATGAGAAACTTTCTCATACATTCCGAGTGATCAAGAAGTTCAAGAAGAAGGATAAACCTCCTTTGATTCAGATAGTCTAAAAGGCTTTTGGGGTCTGGATGCCTTTTCAAAAGCTCTTCTAAGCTTTCCTTTGCTTTGGTTGGGTTTATGAGCCTGCTCTGTGCAGACTGCCACCATTCTACGGGGAACATCACAGCCTTCTTGGGAAGAGTAAAAGCTTTTCTTTCAAACTGTAGGATGTAAACAGATAAGGTTTTATGTACCCTGGTAATTTTTCTATAGCGAGAGCTTTGAAAACCTCCGCCATCTTCTGTGGCACAAAGGGATAAAGGAGATAAGCCAGTACAAATATACCGTCCACGAGGGTATAGAGGATGTCTTTTAACTGCTCTTGGTCTTGTTTTGCCACTTTCCAAGGTGCTTTTTCGTCCACATACTTGTTGAGAAAGCCAGAAAGCTTAAGAACACTTTCAAGGGAGTTATAAAAGTCTACATTCTTCATGTTTTGTTCGTAGCTATTTATGACTTCCTGACAGAAGGTCTGGTAAGCGGTATCTTTTCTGCCGGATAGTGGTCCCTTGGTGTATCTTATTACCATAGAGCTTACTCTGCTCAAAAGGTTGCCTATCTCATTGGAGAGTTCTCCCGTTAATCTGTTTCTTAGTCCTTCTTGAGTTATGTCTCCGTCCTGACCAAAGGGTACATCTCTAAGGAGGAAGTATCTTACCTCGTCAAGACCGTAATCCCTGACCATCTCATAAGGGTCTATCACATTTCCCAAGGATTTGGACATTTTTTTACCTTCCACTTTCCACCAGCCGTGAGCAAAAATGCGCTCAGGAAGTGCATAACCTACTGACATAAGAAAGGCAGGCCAATAAACCGCATGAAACCTCAGGATGTCCTTACCTACAAGGTGTAGGTCTGCAGGCCAATAGTAAATTTTATCTTGAATTGCGGATATGTAATTAAAAAGAGCATCAAACCAAACATATATAGTCTGCTCTCTGTCAAAGGGAACTTCTATACCCCACTTTACCCTTGAGGAAGGTCTGGTTACGGATAGGTCTTTGAGTCCCTGTTTTACAAAGCTTACAACCTCGTTTTTCCTATAATGAGGCATTATAAAATCCTCTTTCCATTCGTAAAGGGCTAAAAGGTCTTTCTCGTATTTTGAGAGCCTAAAAAAGTAGGAGGGTTCCTTTATGTATTCACAGGCTCGCATGTGTATGGGGCAAATATTGCCTTCTAAAAGCTCACTCTCTGATTTGAACTCTTCGCATCCTACACAGTACCAACCTTCGTACTCTCCTTTGTATATGTCTCCTTTCTCGTAGCTTTTTACAAACACCTCTTGAACGAATCTTATGTGTTCTTGATCTGTAGTCCTTATGAACTTATCGTAGCTTATGTTCATTAATTCCCATAGCTTTTGGAAATTCTCCGCATTTTTGTCTGCAAGCTCTTTTGGTGAGATGCCTCTCTCTTGCGCTGACTTTTGGATCTTGAGTCCGTGCTCGTCTGTACCCGTCAGAAAGAAAACATCGTAGTTTCTTAGTCTGTGATACCTTGCCACTGTATCCGCTGCGATGGTTGTGTAAGCGTGTCCTATGTGGGGTACATCGTTCACATAGTATATGGGTGTGGTGATGTAAAACTTCATGGCTCAGTATTCACCGGAAAGTATTTTCTGATAGAAGCTCTCTGGAAGAAAGGCGTGTCTGTGCATATCAGCACTGTAGAGCTTTGTCTGTATATTCACATCCCTTGATGGTTCTCTTACAGGATGCTTCTTTGAAGCTATGGAGAAAGTCCACCAATATCCTGCATATCCGGGTATTACCGCTGTGTAAAGGTCCACTATGGGAAACACCTTTCTCAGAGACTTTTGGACCCTTCTTACTATATCCGCATGATAGTGTATGGATTCTGTCTGTCCCACATATATACCGTCCTCTTTCAAAGCTCTAAAAACATACTTAAAAAACTCTTCCGTTGTAAGCACATGGGCAAAACCCACAGGATCTGTAGAGTCCACTATTATCACATCAAACTCCTGCTCGTAATCTTGCACATACTTGTAGCCATCTTCGTTAAGCACTATCACTCTTGGGTCTTCAAAGGCTACCGCCATGGTGGGGAAAAACTTTTTAGATACTTCTATCACCTGTCTGTCTATGTCCACAAGAACGGCTCTTTTGACCTCTCTGTGTTTTAGCACCTCTCTGAGAGCTCCGCCATCTCCACCGCCTATTATGAGTACATCCTCCGGTTTTGGATGGGCAAAGAGGGGAACATGAGAGATAAACTCGTGGTAGATAAACTCAAACCTTTCATCACATTGGGCTACACCGTCAAGAACGAGCACCCTTCCAAAGTGAGGAGATTCAATGACCATTATCTCTTGATACTCGCTCTTGCCTTCGTAGAGTATTTTGGAAACGGGATAGCAGTGCCTTATAGGTGCATAAGGGTCTCTTTCAATGAAGAACACATCCATCATCTTTCTTCCACCTCTTGAGTTTTGGATAGATTATACAACAGTAAAATCTGGGATATGGAAAGCTGTTCAATCCTAGTGAGGGGATCGATCCCCATCTTTCTTAAAAGTTCCTCTTTTACTTTGCTCTTCATGGCTTTCCTTCTCATGGAGTAGAGCTTAACAAGGAAGTTCTTGTAATCTTTCAAGTCCTGTATACTTGAAAATTCTTCCTTTCTTGTCAGTTTAAGCACACCCGATTGGACCTTGGGAGGAGGTATAAAGAACCTTGCTGGCACGCTCATAACATACTGGGCATGGTAAAAGCTTCTCAAAAAGGTGGATAGCCAAGAGGGACCTTTTAGTAGTTTCTCTGCTACTTCTTTTTGGAGCATGTAAAGGGCAAAAGGAACACATTCTTTATGAAAGACTGTGTTTTCCACTATAAGACTTCCCACATTGTAAGGCAGGTTTCCCATTAGCTTTAATGCATCACCCAAAGAGCAGAAATCAAACTTAGTGGCGTCTCCTTGAAGGATAATTACCCTACTGTCCTTTATGTTTCTTAGCTCATCTATCATCTGGGGGTCTATCTCTAACAGGTAGAGCTTTTTGAGGGGTGTTTTGAGAAGTTCCTTTGTGAGATTTCCAGTTCCCGGACCTATCTCCACTACCACATCCTCTGGCTCTATCTGTGCATGCTTTACCAAAGCTTTTATAACCCCAGAGGATACAAGAATGTGTTGTCCGTAACTTTTTTTCAGCCTCACAGGTCTCTTGATGGGCAAAGGTCGTAAAGCACACATTCTTTATGTTTGGGATTTTTTGCTGTGCATACATATCTTCCGTGAAGTATAAACAGGTTAGAAAGCTTTCCCCACTCTTCTTTTGGTGTTATCTTCATTAGGTCCTCCTCTATCTTTTCGGGTTTTTCTTGCTCTGTCAGTCCAAGCCTTTTGCTGACCCTTGCTACATGCGTATCCACCGCTATGCCTTCGTTGATGCCAAAGGCGTTATAAAGTATCATGTTTGCACTCTTTCTACCAATACCCGGAAGCTCTGTAAGTTCCTCAATGCTCTTAGGCAGTTCGCCTGAGTACTTTTCAACAAGCATCTGACATGCTCCTTTTATGAACTTTGCCTTGTTTTTATAGTAGTTGATGGAACTTATGTCCCTTTCTAACTCCTCAAGGGGTGCCCTTAAAAAATCTTTAGGTGATGAGTATTTTTGGAAAAGAGTGCGGGTTATTTCATTTACTTTTGCATCCGTTGTTTGAGCAGAAAGGATCACCGCTATAAGAAGTTCAAAAGGACTATTGAAGTTAAGCTCCAGTTTATTGGGATAAACTCTTTCTAATCTGCGTATAATTTCTATAACGAGCTTACTTTTTTCCTCTTGCATGGAATAATTATATAATGCTTTGTGTTTATCTTTGACCAATTAGCCTTACAGGAACACCTCTACTAAAAAGGTATTCTTTTAGCTGGGGAATGCTTACTTCCTTAAAGTGGAACAGAGAGGCAGCAAGGGCTGCGTCTGCTTTTCCTTCTGTAAAAACTTGGTAAAAGTGTTCCACACTACCCGCACCTCCCGAAGCTATAACAGGTATGTGAACGCTTTCCGATACCATCTTGGTTAGCTCTATATCATAACCGCTTTTTGTGCCATCTTTATCTATGGAAGTAAGCAGTATTTCACCTGCTCCAAGCTCAGCCACTTTTTTAGCCCACTCTATTACATCAAGCCCCGTGGGAGTTCTACCACCATTTATGTAGACTTCCCATCCCTTTTCTTTTCTTTTAGCGTCTATGGCTACCACTATACACTGAGAACCAAACAGTTTGGCAGATTCCTTTATAAGATCAGGGTTTTTTACTGCGGATGTGTTTATGGAAATTTTGTCCGCTCCAGATAGCAACAGCTTTCTTATATCCTCTAAATTTCTTATGCCACCTCCTACAGTAAAGGGCATAAAAACATTCTCCGCAACAGCTTTTACCACATCCAGCATGATGCTTCTGTCTTCGTAAGATGCTGTTATGTCAAGGAATACAAGTTCGTCTGCTCCTTGCTCTTCGTAAGCTAAGGCAGTTTCAACAGGATCTCCTGCATCCACCAAGTTTTTGAACTTTATACCTTTTACTACTCTGCCTTTGTCCACATCAAGGCATGGTATGATCCTTTTTGCAAGCATCACTTTCTCCTGTCAAGGTTTTTGTATATATCTCCTATATAAAGCCTGTAATATATGGGTCTGCCGTGAGGACATACCTCTTTGTTTTCAAAGTTCAGCCACGCACGCACAAGCTCCAAAGCAGCATCCTTTGACATGTCATCTCCTGCTTTCAGTGCACCTTTGCACGAAGCCATCAGATCACCGCTTGCTTCGTAGAGGAGTCTTTCAGAAAGAAGGTGCTGATCAAAGAAGTAAAGGTAATCTCCTATCTTTGCAAGGATGAGCGTTTTGTCTATGATGCCTATGATCTCAACACTGGGCGTGTAAGATGCCTTCTCCTGAGCTAACACGAAGTTAAAGTAAGATGGGGTTTTTTTGAAAGGCTCTCTTATGAGTTCTTTTACCAAACGCTCCTTGTATATTCTTACCTCTCTTTTTTTGGGATGCACATTTACATCTACCATGTAAGTAGGTAGGTCTATGTAGCACACACAGACCTTTTTATACCCCACTGTCTTTCTTATGTACTCCAAAAGGTTTCTGTTTTGCACAGGTCTTGAGTTAACAAAGAGGTATATTTCCCCTCTTGTATTTTCCAGCGAAGTGTAAAGGCTTACAGATACACCATCTTTTGAGTTTTTTCTCTCTTCAAACTTTTGTCCAAAGAGGAGCTGTATTCTCTCCTTTACATCCTGACAGGGATAAAGGTCAAAGACTTTCCTTCCGTTAGAGGTCAGAGTAAAGTGTACATCCCACTTGGACAAAGCATACTCCTTCATAAGTTTGATTATTCTATTTCTTTCTGTATCCTCCTTTTTTAAGAACCTTAGCCGAACGGGAAGGTTGTAAAAAAGGTCGTAAACTTCCACGCAAGTGCCTATCTGCATGCCTGTTTCTTGCTTTTCCAAAACTTTACCATCTTCTACCCGCATTTTTATACCCAGCTGATCCTGAAAAAACCGAGATCTAATAACCAATCTACTTACCATCGCTACAGCATACAGGGCTTCTCCTCTAAAGCCAAAAGAAGTTATACTAAGAAGGTCGCTTACATCCTTTATCTTACTGGTAGACCACCTTTGTATAACCTTTTCCATGTCATCTCTGTGTATACCTGTGCCATTGTCCCTGACACTTATGTACCTCTTTCCACCTTTAATGATTTCTACATCTACCCTTGAGCTTTTTGCATCAAGAGAGTTCTCCACTAGTTCCTTTACACAGTCTACTGGGCTTTCTATGACCTCCCCTGCTGATATCTTCTGTATGACCTCTAAGGGCAGACTCTGTACAAACATGTCTTATTTGACCAATCTTATTATCTTCTTATAACTGTTATATACTTTAAGCACATAAGCACTGTTGCCTTTAGCTTTTGTACCTCTGTTATAGCAATCTATAGCAAGTTGCAAATTGTTTCGATACATGTCCATGCAGTTTCTCAAAACCATGGCTCCAAAGTGTATGTTGTAGCAAGGTTCTTGTATCCACTCTAACGGTATCTTGTAGTGTAGTATCCAGTAGGAGTTTATCTGCATGATGCCATAATCAACACTTCCATTCTGATTCCTGTTTATGGCTTTTGGGTTAAAAGCGCTTTCCACCTTTGCTATGGAAGCAAGAAGATAAGGGTCCACTGAATACCTTTTACCTGCAAAAAAGAAACACTCATAAAAGGCGTGGGCAAAACTCACAAGCACAAGCAATACAAATAAAACCATTCAGCAATAATTATAAATCTTACACACCCATGATGCATTACCGTTATAATTTAGAGTTATGACAAGAGTGGCTTGGAGTATAACGCATCAGGAGTTTACCATTACCGACTATTACTACTTTTCTAAGCTGAGCAAAGAAGCGCAAAAGGTAGGTATTCTCATAGAAGAGGTTGATCGCTGGGAAAAGCTCAAAGAATACGATACTATTGTGTTTAACTATCCGGAGATACCCTTCACGGAAGAAGAAGCCCAGGATATGGAAAAACTCGTCTGGGAAGAAGGTAAGAAGGTTATCCTTTTAGGATACTACAAGAACGAAGACCGTATAGCGGATACATGCAATACCCTTGCAAGGCGTTTTGGCATGGAGCTAAACTCTGACGAGGTTATTGACGAGGTAAACAATCACCAAGGAGATAAATACTTTGTGGTCACATCCAAGCTAAGAAGGTACACAAAGAATGAAAAAAACGAGGTGGTGGTTCAAAAGATAGTCCTTCCTTGCACCGCTTCCATCAGACCCCTCATGCCTGACATAAAAGTGGTAGCCCGTGGAGAAGATACCGCAAAGTCCAACCAAGAAAACTACACACTCCTTATAGCAGAGCAGATAGCACCCTCCAGTGGTGGATACTTCTGTCTTGCGGGTACCTGCGTCTTTTGGGATAACTACTCCATAGACCTGTATGATAACTTAGCCTTCTCTCTTAACCTTCTAAGACACAAAACACCGCTAAAGGCTTCAGGTGGTAAACCGGTGATTTTTGGTTTGTAGCATGCTGGGAAAGTATAAGATAGCTCTAAAACCTTGGGAAATCCCCGATGTGGATCTGTTAGAGTACGAAGAGTCAGAGCAGTTTGTCAGTATGGAAGAGGAACCCATACCTTACTCAGGTACTTTGCCAGAGGAAGACATCACTATAGCCTTTGTGGATGGTGTTAGAAGGACAGAGTACGCTTTGTATCTTATGGATGAAAGTGGAGTAAGTTATGAGGGTGCTTTTGTCTCTCTTGGAGCTGGTGCTGTAATGGTAAAGTTAGGTAGGATAAACAGGGTAAGGGAATCTATGAATAACCCTACAGTAAGGCGCTATATGGTACTTAAAGGTGCGTTAAAAGACATGCCTCCTTTGGGTTTAGGTTTTGAGGTGCGTTTTACAGAAGATGACATTTCTAAAGAAATAAACAGGATCATGAAGGAGGAACTTGAGGTAAACGTGGCAAGAAAATTAGCTAAAGGTGGAAAATCCTATCTTCTAATATGCGATGGTACTCTTAGCGGTAAACTTAGAGGCACACCGTGTGTAGGTTACATCAAAACTATAAAAAAGCTCTTTATAAGGAAGGAGGACGCACACTTGCTTAACCATCTAAAGCGTGGTCAAAGAACACCTATAATAAAGTTACACTATCAGCGCACGCAGGAAGAGAAAGAAAGAGCGGAAAAGTACACTTGGTATGTAAAACTAACAGATGGGGAAGGCATAGGTTCCCTTGCAAGGCTTGAGGTCTTTGAAAAAGTAGGTCTGGAAGCAGCCAAACGCATAGCAGACATGACAGCAGGAATACTTCCCATGCTTGTAAGCAGTGCTTTCCAAGACAGAAGAGCTCCCCAAAACCTCCTTCCTATAAAGAGCCTTGAAAACTTCCTGAGAAGACACCTAGGTTCTTACTCTCTGGTGAGAAGGCAGATAGAAAAGCTCATATATGCTTGAAGTTTTATTTTTAGTTGCTTTAGCTTACATACTCAAGAAAGCTGGCGTATTCAAACAAGAATCTGCCAAGGCACTTATTGATTATGCTATGTACATAACACTTCCCGCGGTGAGCTTTAGGTCTACATACAGCCTTGAGATAAACAGGGATGTAATATCTGTTGTAGTTCTTGCTTGGATTTCCATAATTTCTTGTATGCTTGCATCTTTCCTTATGGGGAAGGCTATTGGGCTCAAGGGGAAAGACATCAGAACTTTTACACTGATCTCCTCATTTGGCAACACAGCTTTCTTAGGGTATCCTTATGCGCTTTCCTTTTTTGGGGAGAAAGGTCTTTCTTATGCGGTCATATACGACAGCCTAGGGTCCTTTGTGTTAGTTTCTACATTAGGCTTTTTTGTGTCCATAGGAAGGGTCAACATAAAAGAGCTTCTCACCTTTCCACCCTTTTTGGGTTTGGTCCTTGGCTTTCTGCTAAAAGGCTACGACCTTAGTCCCGAGGTGATGAAGGTTTTGGATACTGTTGCTGGCTCTTTATCACCTTTAGTTCTCTTTGCGCTTGGCTTGTCCTTGAGCTATTCGGGTATAAAAAAACACTTGCCAGTTAGTCTTTTTGCATTACTGGTAAAAATGGTTGTGTCTGTATTGATAACCTATCAAGCGGGACACCTCTTAAAGGTCCAAGGTATAGCTTTTAAAGTGTCCCTCCTGGAATCTGGGATGCCAAGTATGATGATGGCTGGCATTCTATCTTTGAGGTACGGGCTAAACTACGAGCTTGCCTTTGCAAGTATAGGACTTGGAGTACTCCTTAGCTTTATTACCGTTCCTGTCTTTATGCGGTTTTTAATTTCTCCGTGAACCAGCTTATGGTTTCTAAAAGTCCCTCTCTGAGAGGCTTTTTGGGTTCCCACAAAAGAAGCTTTCTGGCTTTGCTTATATCTGGACATCTCCTTTTGGGATCGTCTGGTAATGACGGATGAAACACTATCTTGGAAGAGGTATTTGTCAATTCTATTATAAGCTTAGCTATATCTATAACCTTAACTTCCTGAGGGTGTCCTAGGTTTATAACTTCTCCTGATAGACCATCTTTCACAGATGCCCTGAAAATACCTTCTACTAAATCGTCTATGTAGCAAAAACTTCTGGTCTGCTCACCGCTTCCGTATACAGTAATAGGTTCTCTCCTGAGCGCTTGCGTTATGAAGTTGGGTATAACTCTACCGTCGTTGGTTCTCATACGAGGACCGTATGTGTTAAATATCCTAAGTATTCTAACGTCAATACCGTGTTCTCTGTGGTAAGCCATACACATAGCTTCCGAGAACCTCTTAGCTTCATCATAAACGCTTCGCGGTCCTATTGGGTTTACATGTCCCCAATAAGTTTCGGGTTGCGGGTGAACAGAGGGGTCACCGTAAACTTCAGAAGTGGAAGCAAACACATACCTTGCCTTTTTTAACTTGGCAAAGCCTAGCGTATTTAAGGTACCCAAAGAGTCCACTTTCATAGTGTGGATGGGGTTGGACATGTAGTCTGCAGGTGAGGCAGGACATGCGAAGTGAAGCACCATATCTACAGTGCCTTCAAGGTATATGTAGTTTACCACATTGTAGTGTAAAAACTTAAACCTGGGATGACCGAAAAGATGCGCTATGTTATCCGGTGAACCCGTAAGGAAGTTATCCATACCTATAACTTCAAAGCCCTCTTGAAGAAATCTATCGCACAGATGAGAACCTATAAACCCAGCTGCTCCTGTTATAAGCACACGCACTCTATAACTCCCCTACGATTTTTACCACCACCTTCCTCTCTCTGGGACCATCAAACTCAGCTAAGAATATGGACTCCCACCTTCCAAGAAGCAACTGACCTTCTTCAACGGGTATAACCCTTGAGTTTCCTATGAGAGCACTCCTTATGTGTGCTGCGGAATTACCCTCTGCATGAGTGTAGGAACTGTCTTCCCAAGGTATAAGCTTTTCTATACTGTTAGCTATGTCTCTGATCACATCAGGGTCTGCACCCTCATTGATAAAAACCGCTGCGGTAGTGTGTGGCACATACACTAAGCAGATACCCGACTTTATACCTGACTTTTTTACTTCTTCTTTCACATTTGCAGTTATGTTTACAAAGCTTGTCTTTTTGGTGGTTCTTACAGTAAAGGTCCCCATCACTTTTGCGTTATCTTAAAAATGCACCTTTCGTATCCTTGTGCCTTGCACTTTATCTCTTTTACTTCAAGCTTTTTATCAAGGAGCGTACTCAAAAAGCCCTCAAAAAAACCAGCCATAGGTTCGCAGACAGGGTTCTTGCTCTTTCCCACTGCTTCAACAAGTATAGAACCATCCACCCTTATCTCCATGAGATCCATGTCATACTCAAATATATCCAGAAGTCTTGAAGATTCCGCTATTACGGTAAGTATCTCAAGAGCTTCGTCAAGTCTGTCTGTGTAAACACCATACCTTTCTTTTAATATCTTTGCACCCTTTTTCCCTCCATAACTTGTAGCCCTTTTTATGACCTTTTCTATACCTAACTTGGAAAGTTTGTGCAGATCTCTATAGCCATCTATGAGCGCTGCGCGATGGATAAGCACAGATTCTCTCTCTATGGCTTCTGCTAAAGCACGAAACTTATCCTTCAAATACTCCATCCCATACTCCTGAGCTTTTGTTTACCTTCTTCAGATATTTTATCCTTGTTCCATGGAGGTTCAAAGACAAAGTTTACTATTACATCTTTCAGATGAGGAAAATTCTTAAGTATATAGTCTCTTATGTGTTGAGCAAAGTATGACTTTGCAGGACACCCTTGTACTGTTAGGGTCATATCTATGTATGCGACGCTGTCTTTTACCACAACTCCGTAAACCAAACCCAAGTTTACTATGTCAATGGGTATCTCCGGGTCTCTTATCTCTTTTAGCCTTTCGTAAATTTCCTGTTCCATTGTCTAATAAATATAGTTCATTTCCCACTTCCATGCGGTATTTATGATAAAGCTTATGTCGTGGTAGATGGGCTTCCAGTTTAGCTTTTTTTTGATCTTTGTACTGTCCGCAACCAGCTTTGGTGGGTCTCCTTTCCTTCTTTCTGCGTATATTACAGGAAAGTCCACTCCAGTGATCTGCTTGACTTTGTTTATTACTTCAAGAACCGAATATCCATGTCCGTAGCCCACGTTAAAAACATCACTTTCCCCACCTTCAAGTAAGTAATGCATAGCATCAACATGCGCTCTTGCTAAATCTATAACATGTATGTAGTCCCTTATGCATGTTCCATCGGGTGTAGGGTAATCTGTACCGTACACTTCAAGATAAGGTAGCTCTCCTTTAGCAGTCTTTAAAGCTCTATCTATTAGGTGAGTGGCATCCTTTCCCATATAACCTAACTTTCCTTCTGGGTCCGCTCCAGCAACATTAAAGTACCTTAGTATAACAAATTTGAGGTTATAACCAGAAGAAGCTAAATCTTTTATAGCCCTCTCTGACACGAGCTTGCTCCAACCGTAAGGATTTATGGGAAGAGGGGTATCTTCTTCTTTGACGGGTACACTCTTGGGTATTCCGTAAACCGCCGCGGTAGAAGAGAAAACTAAATACTTAACACCAGCTTCCACCATGGCAGACAGCAAATTGAGGGTTCCACAGAAGTTTTCTTTATAGTATCTAAGCGGGTCCTCCACACTTTCTGGGACAGATATTTTTGCTGCAAAGTGCATAACCACATGGGGCTTGAAATCTTTTATGACTTCTTTGAGTTTCCTTTCATCCGTCAAATCCGCAACAACGAGATCGCCGTAAAGCACCGCCTTTGGATTTCCCGTAGAGAGATTGTCATAAGTTAACAGGGTGTATCCTAGCTCACCTAAAAGTTTTGCCACATGAGAGCCTATATATCCCGCACCACCAGTTATGAGTATCTTCACTCCACCTTCTCACCAAACAGGGCTTCCAACTTCTCCTTCTTCTTTATGGGCTTTAGGTACGGTTTGTCATCTTTTATCCTAATCTCCACTGTATCTACATCTTTTAGACTTCCCTTTAAAAGCTCTTCTGCGAGAAGGTCTTCTACATGATGTTGCAAAGCACGTTTGAGACTCCTTGCTCCATATTCTGGTTTGTATTCTCTATCTATAAGCCAGTCTACAAAGCTCTTGTGTAGTTTTACATTGATACCCCAATCTTGGAGATTCTTGTTGATCTCTTTGAGCTGTAGCTCTACTATTTTAGCCACATCTTCCCTCTCTAATGCTCTGTACACTATTATTTCATCAAGCCTGTTGAGAAATTCTGGGTTGAAGGTCTTTTTTACTTGATCCATAACATTTTTCTTCATCTGCTCAAAGTCTATGACACCAAACTTCTGTTCAAAACCCATCTTACCTCCATGGGTTATAAGCCTTGCACCCAGGTTGGAAGTCATTATGATTATAGTGTTAGAAAAATCAACGGTTCTTCCCATGGCATCTGTAAGCCTGCCGTCGTCAAATATCTGCAAGAATATGTTAAATACATCGTGATGAGCCTTTTCTATCTCATCAAAGAGAAGCACAGAGTAAGGTCTTCTACGCACTCTTTCAGTTAACTGTCCTCCCTCTTCGTATCCCACATACCCCGGAGGTGCACCTATAAGTCTTGAAACCGTATGCTTTTCCATGTATTCGGACATGTCAAACCTTATCAGAGCGTCTTCTGTGCCAAACAGATACTCAGCCAAGGCTTTTGCGGTTTCTGTCTTACCTACACCTGTAGGACCCAAGAAGAGAAAGACTCCTATGGGTCTGTGTCTACCTTTAAGACCTACCCTTGACCTCCTTATAGCCCTCGCAATGGATTTTATGGCATCGTCCTGACCTACAACTCTTTTCTTTAGCTCCTCCTCTACATGCAAAAGTTTTTCCATATCGCTTTCATGGACGCGCTTTACAGGTATACCTGTCCATCTGGATACTACCTCTGCCACATCTTCCTCTGTTACCTGCGGTCTGTTTTTGGCCATCTCCTGTTTCCACTTAGTTTTGAGATTTTCAAGCTTTGCCCTGAGCCTTAGTTCCTCATCTCTGAGCCTTGCTGCCTTTTCGTAATCTTGTTCGTTGGCCGCGTTCTCTTTCTCTATCTCTATCTGTTTTATCTTCTCCTCAAGTGTCTTAAGGTCAGGTGGTAAGTTCATAGCCCTGAGCTTTACCAGAGAGCCTGCCTCATCTATGACATCTATAGCTTTGTCAGGTAGGTTTCTCTCTGTTATGTACCTTACAGAAAGCTGGACTGCTTTCTCTATGGCAGACGCTGTGTATTCTACATTGTGAAACTCTTCAAACTTCTGCTTAAGACCGTATAGTATGCGTATAGCATCTTCTTCGCTTGGCTGGTCTACCAAAACGGGTTGGAACCTTCTTTCTAAAGCACCGTCCTTTTCTATATACTTTCTGTATTCGTCAAGGGTGGTTGCACCTATAACCTGTATTTCTCCTCTTGCCAAAGCGGGTTTTAGCATGTTGCTTGCATCTATGGAGCCTTCCGCAGAACCTGCACCCACCAGAGTGTGTATTTCGTCTATGAAGAGTATGACATTAGGTGCTTTTTCAAGCTCTTTGAGTATGTTTTTGAGCCTTTCCTCAAACTGACCTCTGTACTTAGTTCCTGCTACAAGAGCTGCAAGGTCAAGAGCTACAACTCTTTTATTTTGAAGAGGTTCTGGCACTTCTTTGTTGGCTATTCTCTGAGCCAAGCCCTCCACTATAGCGGTCTTTCCTACACCCGGATCTCCTAAAAGAACGGGGTTGTTCTTTCTCCTTCTTACAAGTATCTGTATAACCCTCTCTATCTCCTTTTCTCTTCCTACCACCGGGTCAAGTTTGCCTTCTCTTGCCATCTGAGTAAGGTCCCTTGAGAACCTATCAAGGTTAGGAGTAGGTGCGTACTTGACACTTTCCTGAGGAGGTAGCTCTCCCAAAATCTGGAGTACCTCGCGCCTGACGGAGTATTCGTCAAGCCCAAATCCTCTGAGTATCCTGCCACCAAGACCGGTCTTTTCCCTTACCACACCTATAAGAAGGTGCTCGGGACCTACAAACTGATGATGCAATATCCGAGCCTCTTCTACCGCAAATTCAAGCACCCTCTTTGCGTCCGGAGCAAAGAGTATCTCACCCGAATGACTACCCCTCGTGATCTGACCTATGATGGCTTTCCTAACCTTGTCTGCAGTGAGCCCAAACTTGGAAAGTATAATGGTGGGGAGGTCCTCATCTTTTATAAGGGCTAATAAGATGTGTTCGCTTCCAAGGTATGTATGTCCAAGCTCTAGGGCCTCTTCCCTTGCCTGTAGTATTACTTGCCTTGCTTTTTCTGTAAATTTCTCAAACATCTTTCACACCTCACTTATTTAATAAAGATATGTGAAGGAACGCCTTTGGCAAGCTATCCATAACCGAACATAAGATCAAGTATTCCCGCCTCTATCTGTATCTCCCAGTTTTTAAAGCTCTCCTCCTTGTTGAGTACGGTAAGATACCCTTCCCTCTCAAGATACAAGATGAGTTTTGCAAGATTAGAAAGTCCGCATATTCTTGCGCTTTTAAGGTTTTCCATCTTTACCTTAGGTTGGGGCACCTCTGCCTCTTTGTATATTCTCAAAAGTTCATCTTTTAGATGGTAGTGTAGGTTCTCAAAGTCGCACACTTAAAGCCTCCTTTACTATCTGTGAGTCCTTAAAAGGGTACTTTACTCCTTTTATTTCCTGATAATCTTCGTGTCCTTTACCTGCAATAAGGACTATATCCCCTTCTTCTGCTTTGTTTATAGCAAGCTCTATGGCTTTTCTTCTGTCTTCTTCTATTAGAACTTTTGATGGGTCATCTATACCTTCCAATATATCCCTTATGATCTGTTTTGGGTCTTCGTCTCTTGGGTTGTCTGATGTGATCACCGTAAGGTCTGACCACTTTTGGGCAACCTTCCCCATGATGGGTCTCTTGGTTCTGTCTCTGTTGCCACCTGCACCAAATACAGCTATTACCTTTCCTTTACAAAGTTTTCTTACACTTTTAAGCACATTTTCAAGAGCATCTGGTGTGTGTGCATAGTCCACTATGACCAGAAAACCGTCTCCCCTGTAAGTTTCAAACCTTCCTGGCACATAAACTTTCTTTATACCTTCCTGAATAGCCTGGGGATCTATGCCAAAAAGAAAACCGCAAAGTATTCCCGCAGACAGGTTGTAAGCTTGAAATTCCCCAACGAGGTTTGAATAAAAGTTGTACACCTTGCCTTGGTATTGGACTTTTAACCTTGAACCATCAAAACTTGTGCTGAATTCAAGTATTTTAAAATCCCCCTCTCTTCCGTAAGTTGTGACCTTTCCTTTTAACTCCTCATTTATCCTTTTCCCATAAGGATCATCTGTATTTACAATGGCATATTGGTATTTGTACTCTTTGAACAGTCTTAGCTTTGCCTTAAAGTACTCTTCCATGCTTTTGTGGTAGTCAAGGTGATCATGAGATAGGTTAGTAAAGCCTACAATTTCAAAGCATGTAGGCCATACGCGTTTTTGGTCAAGAGCGTGAGAAGAGACTTCTGCAGATACCGCCTGCGCTCCCTCTTCCCACATTCTTCTGAGAGTGCTGTGCCATAAAACAGGGTTGGGCGTTGTCCTACTTTCATACCGATAAACTTTGTCCATAAACCTGTAATATATGGTGCCTATAAGTCCTGTCTTTATACCGCCTTTGTTTAGCACAGATTCTATTATGTGAGTTGTGGTGGTCTTTCCGTTGGTGCCAGTTATACCTATCACTTTTAGCTTTTTAGAAGGCTCGTCGTAAAAAGCATGGGCCAGCTGTCCCAAAATAGACCTTGTGTCTTCTACCCTTACTATTCTGCTGTCTGAGATGTTCAAGTCTTTTTCTACAATTACCCACTTGGCACCTTTTTTCAGGGCTTCTTCTACAAAGTTGTGTCCGTCCGTATTATATCCCTTTATGGCTACAAAGATGTAGCCTTCCTGCACTTCTTTTGAGTTATCCGTTATGCCTTTGACATCTCTTAATAAGTTTAGTATGTCCATTTTTACTTTTCTGTAATGGTCTCCTCTATTTTCATACCAAAGTGTCTTCCTGCTTCTTCTGTATAACCAAGCACCTCATCACCTTCTTTTAGTTCCACTACAGATATGGGTGTACCGTCAGGTCTTGTCAGTCTTATGGTCTCTGCGTTTTGGAGCACAGCACTCACTTTTTTGTTTTCAGTCTTTCCCTCTACGAGGATCATGGGGCGTCTTTCTACCTTTGCTCTTCCCACATAAGCAAGCCTCCCTCTTCCCTTGTAGTCATAAACCATTACTGGATCTCCCGTGGAAAGCTCACAAAGGTATTTGGTCTTATTGCCGGGAACCCTTATGTACATGTGCACCGCACCTGCGTTAACCCTAAAGGGTCTGGAAGCCACATATGGGTTCTCTTCCGTTTCCGCATGCACTAAAAACATGCCTGCGGAAGAGTTTCCTACCAACATACCCTCACCCCTGCTTAGTATAGAAGTAGTATCCACGCAAACCCGATCTCCAAGTCCCAAGGGCAGTATGCGCGTGATTCTTACTAAGCATAGGTTTAGTTTCTCTTCCTCTTCTTCAAGAGCTTTTCCTACGCGTTTTATGGTGTTAATATCTGGACTTTTCAGCACAATACCTTTAACACCCTTTTCTAAGATCCTAAGGGCGATCTTTGCCTCTTCTTCATTTTTGACAACTGCGTAGATTTCTTCCCTCTGAGCTATGATGTTCTCAAGGGGTATGATGGTCCAGTCTGTGGTTTCCACTATGACCTTTACCTGGGGGGGATACTTGGCAGCCTTTTCCTCATCCTCCTTACCCTTTATGAGCACATGAACCACATCCTTTCCCAGCTTTATGTCTCCTTCTTGGGATATGATACTTACTCTTCCGAGCTTTTTCACCTCATCCTTTTTGGATGGGTCACTGAGGACTATGGCAACAGCTCCAGATTCTATAGCGGTAGTTATGAGTTTCTTATCGTAATTCTCTGCCCAATACCAAAACTCTTTCATGTAAAAACATTATAACATGGTAGGTGCGGGGGGACTCGAACCCCCGACCTCTGGCGTGTCGGGCCAGCGCTCTCCCTCTGAGCTACGCACCTTACGGTTTAATTATACTACTTCATAAGGTAGTAAATCATAGTCTTGTATTGATAAGAGTCCAAGTCAGATAAGTTCATTCCCAGAAATCTTCTGAAAAAGCCCTTCTTATCTTCCATGTAAAAGACCTTAGCCTTTTTTACATGCGCAAGCTTTTTAGCCATATCTATGGCATCTTCCATGTTGCCTACACCATCTACAAGCCCAAGCTTTTGAGCCATAAGACCAGTCATTATTCTACCGTCTGCTACGCTTTTTAATCTCTCTTCGCTTATCTTTCCTGACCTGTATTTTAATATGGCTGAAATAAACTGTTGGTAAGCGTCCTCTATGGTATTTTCTAAATATGCTTTTTCTTCTTCTGTGAGTTTTCTAAAGGGTGAGAGAGTGTCTTTGAACTTACCCGTTTTTATAGCGGTAGCGCTGACACCTATACGGTTTAGAAGCTCCTTATAGTCTATGTGCTGTATAATCACACCTATGCTACCTGTTATTGTGCCCGGGTTGGCGTATATATAATCAGCGGGGACAGATATGTAATAACCACCAGATGCTGCAACATTTCCCATAGATACCACAATGGGTTTTTTACTTTCTTTGAAACGCTCTAAAGCTCTGTATATCTCCTGAGAAGCTCCCACGGATCCACCGGGACTGTCTACCCTCAGAACCAGAGCTTTTACGCTTCTGTCTTCTTTTGCTTTTTCTATTTTCTTTATTATCGGCTCTGGGTCTACTATAACGCCATCTACTTTTATAACCGCTATCCTGTCCCCTACAGGTAATCTGGCTATAAGATTTGTTAATGCCATCACACCTACCAAAAGTATCACTACTAATATAAACTTTTTCATGATAGATTGATTATATGCTATGAAGGTGGTGCTCACAGGAGGAAGTAGAGGTATAGGGAAGGCTCTTGTAGAGAGATTTGTAAAAGATGGACACATGGTATGCACATGTTCAAGAAGTGAAGAAAACCTAAGAGCCTTATGGGAAGAGCTGGGATGCACTGGCAGACTAATGTTCAAGGGGTGTGATGTGGGTAACAGATACTCTGCCAAAGAGTTTATAAGTTTTTGTAAGGATAGGATGCAAGAGTTTCATGTCCTTATAAACAATGCGGGTATTCTTGGACTGAGGCAAAGCATAGAGAACTACCCAGAGGATGTATGGGAGGAGGTCATAAGGATAAACCTAAATGGTGTGTTTTACATAACCAAGTATGCCATACCTTTTATGAAAGACGGAGGGGTGATAATAAACCTCTCCTCAGGAGCAGGGAAAAAGCCAGCACCTTATTGGGGAGCTTATGCAGTTTCTAAGTTTGGGATAGAAGGTTTCTCTCTTTTGCTGGCGGAAGAGCTAAAGCACAGAGACATAAGAGTGTATGCCTTCAATCCGGGTGCTACTAGGACCGAGATGAGAGCCTTAGCTTACCCTTACGAGAACCCAAACACTCTTAAACCACCCGAAAAGGTAGCGGATTTTATTATAAAGCTCTTAAACCTGCGCCCGCCCTCTGGCTCTATCGATTTTTACGAGTAAAAAACCTGCTCCTTGTAGCAGAGAGCTCAAGATGAAACTTAAAGAGCCTACAAAGACTGTAGCGTCAAACCAAAACTTCATGGGATAGACGCGCAATAACATGTCATCATCTTTAAAGCGCCAAGAATAGGGATCAAATACATAATTATGAAAGGTGGTAAAGAGCCAGTTGTAATTTATCAGGGATATTAAGAGAACTATCAGCACTAACACATCAGTTATTGTGCCGGATATTATAAGCACATACCCTATGTCCCTTTTACTGCCTAAGGATAAGGTTAGAAACAGCCACCAAATCCCAAGGAGATAAAGAGTAGGAAATAGGAAAGAGAGAAGCTTTTTTACATCTTCCATGTGCTTAATCTCTCTTTCTCCGAAAAAACCGCTCCCTTTGAATTCTTTCATACCTTTGTCCGAAAGGACCGCTCTGAGTCCTAACTTGGCGATCTGAAGTCTTACCTCATTACTGAGTCCCCATCTATCTTCTGGAAAGTCTTTCTTGGAATACTCCCAACGAACGAAAAACTCCGTAAAGGCCAACCTGACGGAGAGTAATACGACAAGTATTGGTAGTATAAGGATAGTCAGTAGCTTCCTCAGTGAACTACTCCACCTTATAGAATGTGGAACTTCCTGTTTCACAGAGGCTTTTACCTCTCCACCCTACGCCGACCACGCCCAGGCTTAACCTCGGGTCGCTCCAGCCCTAGGTCCCTTGATTATCGGGACATCTATTAGTATAGTCCAAAATAAGAACCCTGTCAAGTCTTTCGAGAGGCTGTTCTAAAAATAATGCCTTAGGTGTGGGCGGGAGATAATCTTAGATGCTACTGGTTTTGGCTGAGGGAGGACTTATCAAGAAAAGCATCCATTGCCTGTGCTATTCTTTGGAACTTCTGGGTGCTTGCGACTTACTTATTTTTGTTATTTCTGTCTGGTATCTTGCACTATAGCTACGCTAAGGGCTATGGTAGATTTTTAGAACAGCCTTCCTCTAACCTTGACATTTTCTTTTAAATCATCTATAATGATTGTGAGAAGGTAGCCCCCATCGTCTAGCCCGGTCTAGGACACCGCCCTTTCAAGGCGGAGATCGCGGGTTCGAATCCCGCTGGGGGTGCTTCTCTTTATTTAAAAATGGAGAGATACCAAGCAGAAGACATCAAAGCTATTACGGGACTTCAACACGTTCGCCTAAGGCCATCTATGTACATAGGCGATGTGGGAGAGAGGGGACTGCATCATCTTCTTTGGGAGATACTGGATAACGCTGTTGATGAACATGTAGCTGGTTATGCTAAAAATATAAGTGTTATCATACACGAAGATGGTTCTGTAAGCGTTGAAGATGATGGAAGGGGTATACCAGTAGATATACATCCAGAGACGGGTATTCCTGCGGTAGAGATGGTGTTCACTATGCTTGGTGCGGGTGGAAAGTTTGACAAAAAGGTCTATAGGTATTCGGGAGGTCTTCACGGTGTGGGAGCATCTGTAGTGAATGCACTTTCTGAGTGGTTAGCGGTAGAAGTTTACAGGGATGGAAAAATATACAAACAAGAGTATTCAAGGGGAGAACCTCTGTACCCTCTAAGAGTAGTAGGCACTACTACAAAGCGGGGTACCAAGGTAACTTTCAAACCTGACCCAGACATTTTTGAAACTACCAAGATAAAGCTTGACCTTGTAGAAAGAAGGATAAGAGAGCTTGCATACCTTAATCCAGAATGCACCTTCAAACTCTTTGACGAAAGGGTCAGTAAGGAATTTATCTATAAGTTTGATAAGGGTATAGAGGAGCTCGTAAAGTTTCTTTCTTCTGGCAAAGAGCTACTTTTTGATGAGGTTATAAGGATAAAGGACGAAAAAGAAGGTGTTCAGGTAGATATAGCTTTTCTTTACACAAAAGATTACAGAGAGCTTGTGGAGAGCTTTGTGAATAACATAAAGACCTTGGAAGGTGGAACCCACATAACGGGTTTTAGAAGTGGGCTTACTAAAGCAGTAATGAAACACATCCTTAGCCTAAAGCTTCAGAAAGAACTAAAAGAAACCATAACAGGAGAAGACCTAAGAGAAGGCCTTGTAGCAGCTGTGTCTTGCAAAGTTCCCGAGCCTCAGTTTGAAGGACAGACCAAAACTAAACTAGGAAACCAGAATGTTAAAAGCATAGTAGAGTCGGTAGTGTATGAGCATCTATCTGCTTACTTTGAGGAAAACAGGGAAGTCTATAGGAGGATAGTAGAAAAGGCTATACAAGCAGCACTCGCAAGGGAAGCTGCCAGAAAAGCAAAAGAGCTTGTTAGGAGAAAATCCCCCTTAGAGGACACTACACTGCCTGGTAAATTAGCGGACTGTTCCGAGAAGGATCCAGAAAAATGCGAGCTTTTTATAGTGGAAGGGGAATCCGCGGGAGGCTCTGCCAAACAGGCGAGAGACAGAAGGATACAGGCGGTATTACCTCTGAGAGGCAAGATACTCAATGTGGAAAAGGCAAGGCTTGATAAAGTTTTTTCCAACGAAGAAATAAAAGCCATAGTCAGCTCTATGGGATGTGGTATAGGTGAAGACATGGATCTTTCTAAGCTCAGGTATCACAAGGTGATCCTAATGACGGACGCCGATGTGGACGGATCCCATATAAGAACTTTGCTTCTAACTTTCTTTTACAGGTACATGCCAAAGCTCATATCCGCTGGTTATCTTTACATAGCTCAACCACCTCTTTATAGATTAAAAAAAGGAAAGCAGGTGTTTTATCTCAAAGATGACAGAGAACTTGAGCATGTGCTTATGGAACACATAAAAAATCACGGCGTACTGAAAGATGCAAAGGGGTCAGAATACAGAGGTGAGGAACTTACAAAACTTCTGAAAAACCTTAAAGAGTTTGAAGAAAACTACAGGTATTTGGTCAGAAGAAAGGGCGAGGATGTGCTATCCTCTTTGCTTTCCATTATGCTCAGCGAAGAGGACATGAGAAACCAAGAGCTTTTGAAGGAAAAAGTTAATTTACTCAAAAAGATACTTAAGGATTACAAGGTGGAAACCAAGTACGATGAACTAAGTGGGGCTTGCGAGCTGATTTTAATAGATGAAAAAACAGGCAGGCGCGTTCTTTTAGATGTGGAGTTCCTATCTTCTCTCGCATATAAGTCTGTGCTTTCTGGATTTAAACTTGACATGCCTGCAGTAATAAGCGTAGAAAAGAAGAGCAGAACCTTATGGGATTTGCATCAGATATTAAGCACTTTTATGGAGCTTGCCAAGGAAGGTTTTGAAGTTCAAAGGTATAAAGGATTAGGAGAAATGAACCCAGAACAACTCTGGGAGACCACCATGGATCCCGCAACGAGAAGACTTTTAAGGGTAAGCATAGAGGACGCAGCAGAAGCTGACAGGATATTCACCATACTTATGGGAGAAGATGTGGAACCAAGAAGGAAGTTTATAGAAACTTATGCAAAAGAGGTAAGAAACTTAGATGTTTAAAAGGTTATTAGTCGGCTTAGATGGTTCCAAGTCAAGTTGGAGTGCTTGCGAGTATGCGTTTGAATTTGCACAAAAGTTAAACCTTCTTTTGGTAGGCATGCACATTATAGATAAAAGACTTATGGAAGAAAGCTTTCTTGAAGACTTAGCGGGTGTTTTGGGTTTTACCTTCTATTACGGGGTATCCTCAAAGGTTAAAGAATTCTTAGAATCCCAAGCGAACCTGATCCTAGAAGAGTTTCTGAGCTTAGGAAGGCAGAAAGGTATAAAAGCTTCTTCCTTTCAGACGGTTGGCATTCCCTATAAGGAGATGGTCTCCCAAGCAGATATGGAGGATCTGCTATTCATAGGCAAAAAAGGTAAAAGGCCTGTGGAAGGTTTCCTTCTTGGTTCTACAGCTGATACAGTGGCAAGAAGTTCTCCGTGTCCAGTTTTCCTATCCCCAGAAGAAAAAAGAGACCTAAAAAAGGTGTGCGTAGCATACGATGGTAAAGAAATGTCTAAAAAAGGTATGGAAATAGCTTTATACATAAAGGAAATTTTTGGGTTTGAACTCCACGCTCTGCATGTGGGGGATGAAAGCATGATAGATGAAGTGTTTAAAGGTGTGGATCATTACGAAAATTTGAAAGGACTGCCAGAAGAGAAAATAGTAGAATACTGTAAAGAAGAGGAAATGGACCTTCTAGTCATGGGTGCCTTTTCCAAAGGGCGGTTCAAGGAGTTTCTTTTTGGTAGCGTAACTTCCTTTGTTATGCATCACCTTGACATACCAATGCTTTTGGTGAAGTAAGATGGGAAAGCTCTATGTGATAGCCACTCCTATAGGAAACCTAAAAGACATAACGCTTAGAGCTCTTGAAGTGCTCAAAGAAGTAAATTTTATAGCGTGCGAAGATACAAGGAGAACGAACATTCTTCTTAACCACTTTAATATAGAAGGGAAAAAACTGCTATCTTACTACGAGCCAAAGGAAAGCGTCCAAGTTCCTAAAATAATAAAGCTTCTTGAGAGGGAAGATGTAGCACTAATAACTGATGCAGGCACTCCTAGTATCTCCGACCCCGGTTATAAACTCATCAGGGCTTGTATAGAAAAAGGTATTCAGGTGGAAGTCATACCCGGACCAAGCGCAGTCCTAACCGCTTTAGTAGGTTCTGGCCTGCCTACAGACAGATTTCTCTTTGTAGGATTTCTACCAAGAAAGGGTCTTATAGGGTTTTTTGAAGACATAAAAAAGTGTGAAGATACCACCATCATAGCTTTTGAATCTCCTAACCGTATCTTAAAGAGCCTTGAGATTATGAAAGAAGTTTATACAGATAACCTTTCTGTGTGCGTTGCTAGGGAACTAACCAAAATGCATGAGGAGTTCATTAGAGGAACGCTATCTGAAGTGTATGGAGAGCTTTCTTCAAGGGGAGAGATAAAGGGAGAAGTTGTGCTTCTTTGGAGGCAATAAAAGGTGTTTTATGTGCTACCTTCCAGCAAAAAACAGTCAAAGATGAAAGGTAGCCATCAAGAGTTTAGCGATGAAAGGTTTGCACAGCTATACCCAAAGGTAGAAGAGTTAATGCGTTGTTTTAATGTCAAAAAGGAGTTCTTACCTCTTTTTTTGAGGTACAAAAACATGTTTTGGCAGAGCTTAGAGTATTGGGTGCTTCCGCCACCAGTACAGGCTCGCATAAAAGACAGGTCTGTGGTTTTGAGCCCCCTTTTAGGGCTTGCATCTGTAGAAAGTCCTATGCCTGAGTATGTTCTTGATTGGACAAGTACTTGTCAAGGTAAAACCCTCAAAGAATACTGGAAAGAAGACATAAAAAGACTGAGTAAAGAACTCTTTGAAGGTAACACAGTTTTTCTCTTTGTAGGAAAACAGGAAGAGAGCCTTTTTGACCTTTCTACAGCCTCTGAGGTTGTAGTTTTTGAATATTACAGAGCTAAGCAGAAGGTAAAAAACCCTTTGCGGCATAAAGCCTACACCCTTCGCTACATAGCGGAAAAAGACCTACGTCTTGATGAGTTATTCAAGATAAACTTTTACGATTATAAGGTGGAAAAAGTTGAGAAAAAAGGCAAAAGGCTTAAAGTATTGCTAAGAAGCGAAGGAAGGTACATATAATTTTTAAGGAGGTTTAATATGGACAGCAAGGAGAAGTTTATTATAGATTTAGGGGAAAAAGTCCTAAGGGAAGAGCCCATCTCAAGGGAAGAAGCCCTCGAGGTTTTGAGACTTCCTGATGAGTACATAGCCCTGCTTGTTTATGTAGCCCAAAAGGTAAAGAATGCCTTTTTCCCTTCCAACAGTGTGGAGTTTTGCTCCATAATAAACGCAAAAAGTGGAGCCTGCTCGGAAGATTGTAAATTTTGCGCTCAGTCTAAGTTCTACAAAACACCCATAAACATATACTCCTTAGTGCCAAAAGATGAGATAGTAGAAGGTGCTTACAGAGGTGTTGAGTTCGGTGCTAACAGATACTGCGTAGTGTTAAGCGGTAAAAAGGCAAACTCTCAGGAGGTGGAAAGGATATCGCAGGCGGTTGAGGAGATAAAGCACAAAGAGAAACTGCCTATAAATGTATGCGTATCTGCCGGTACCCTTGATGAAGAAGACCTCATAAAGCTAAAATCTGCCGGAGTACGAAGGGTCAACCATAACCTTGAAACTTCTGAGAGGTTTTTCCCTAATATAGTAAGCACACACACTTGGAAAGAGCGCTACGAAACTATAAAGCGTATCAAGTCCGTGGGACTTTCCACTTGTTGCGGTGGTATATTTGGCATGGGTGAGACAGACCAAGACAGGGTTGACCTTGCCTTAACTTACAGAGAGCTCGGCGTGGATTCCATACCTTTAAACTTTCTTATGCCCATAGAAGGCACACCTATGCAAGATGCTCCCGGAGTTGGTCCCTTAGAAGCCCTCAAGGTCATAGCCATGTTTAGGCTTACAAACCCTAAAGCGGAGTTAAGACTGTGCGGAGGAAGAGAGCAAACTCTCAGAGACTTTCACGGGATGGCAGTCCTTATGACCAATGCCATGATGGTGGGTGGATACCTAACGCGCGCAGGAAGAGACATAAAGAAAGACTATCAACTGCTTAAAGACCTTAAAGCAGAAAGACTTCAAAGAGTCCTTGAATGATAGAAGTAAGAACAGGCTTTGAAAACATGAACATAGACAGAGATAATCTTTTGGCACTTGAAGAAGGCATAGGCAAGCCTGTCAGAAGGATATACATGTGGAGCCAACTTACAGTAAGCATAGGTTATTCACAAAAACCCAGAGAGTTTAGCATCCCAGTGGTGAGAAGACCTACAGGTGGTGGTGCATTACTGCACGGATGGGACATATCTTTTTCTCTTGTTGATTACAAAAAGGCTTGGGGGGAAAGTCCTACTCAAATATACAGAAAAATTAGCCAAAAGCTAACAGACGCCTTTCGTTCTGTTGGTGTATCTTTGGAGATGTGTGAAAATAAAAGTTTACAAGGTGATAGTTATTACTGCTTTTTCTTCCCCAGCTTTGGAGAGCTTACAGTAAACGGAAGAAAGTTCGTCGCATGTGCCATGAGGACACTTAAAAAGGCGTTCCTTATACACGGTAGCATATTCTTGGACTTTGATTACACCACAGCAAGTAAGATAACCAGCGTGCCAGAAGATGAAATAAGAAGGCGCATTGTGTGCGCTCAAGACTTAGGTCTTTCAAAGGTAGATGTTTTACAAGTGCTCAGTCAAGGCTTATAATTAATCCTATGGGCAAAGTAAGATTGCAAGATGTAGCAAAAGAATTAGGCAAAAGCGTAAAAGATGTAAGGGAGCTTCTAAAAGCATACGGTATAGAAAAATCCAACTTTTCTCATCTTGAGGAAGAGGAACTACAGATTATATACGATAACTTTGGCACAGAAAAAGAGGAAGAAAAACAGGAAAAAGTGCAAGAAGCCAAAAAAGAAGACAAAAAGCAGGAAAGGAGAGAGCAAAAACAACCTAAGAAAGAACCAGCTAAATTGGAAAAGCCCAAAGGAGTTTTCCGTGAAAAGAAAGCACCACCCCCTCCACCACCGGAGGTTAAGGAACAAAAAACCGAAGAGAAACCAAAAAAGGAAGTAGTGGTTGAAAAAAAGATAAGCAAGGAAGAGCAGCAAGTTCTCAAAAAGCTTGAACAACAGATAGAGAAGAAGAAAAAAGAGGAAAAGAAGGAAGAGGAGATAAAGATAGTTGAAATACCTCAGATAATCACTGTAAGGGAGCTTGCGGACATACTGAAGGTACCACCCAGTCAAGTCATGGCAGAGCTTCTCAAAAAGGGCATACTTGCAACCATAAACCAGACCATACCTGCAGAGGTAGCTGTGTCCATAGCAGAAGGTATGGGATTTCTTGCAGAAATAAAAAGCGTTGAAGAAAAAATAGATCAAGAGGAAGAAATCGAGTCATCGGAGAACCTTCAACCAAGACCTCCTGTGGTGGTGGTGATGGGGCATGTGGATCATGGAAAAACCACGCTTCTTGATACAGTCCGTAAAACTAATGTGGCGGAAAAAGAAAAAGGAGGGATAACTCAACACATTGGTGCGTCTGTTGTGGAGCTTCCGGGCGGAAGGAAAATAACTTTTCTGGACACACCGGGGCACGAAGCGTTTACTTCTCTGAGGGCAAGGGGCGCGCAGGTCACGGATATAGCTGTGCTCGTAGTTGCAGCAGATGATGGTGTGATGCCACAAACGGTAGAAGCCATAAATCATGCAAAAGCTTTTAATGTGCCTATAATAGTAGCGGTTAACAAAATAGACAAACAGGGTGCAGACCCTCAGAGAGTAAGGCGGGAACTTTCAGAGTTAGGGCTAATACCCGAAGAGTGGGGAGGAGATACCGTATTCGTAGATGTATCTGCCAAAACTGGTCAGAACATAGACCAGCTTCTTGAATACATACTTCTGTTAGCAGACTTACTTGAACTCAAGGCTGATCCCACCAAGAGAGCCAAAGGTACCATCATAGAATCCAAACTGGACAAACAGAAGGGAGTGGTTGCAACAGTTTTAGTTCAAGAAGGCACTCTTCATGTGGGAGACATCTTTGTTGCAGGCACTACCTACGGAAGGGTCAGAGCCATGACAGATGATAAAGGGAGAAGACTCAAGTCTGCAGGACCATCTACACCTGTAGAGGTCTTAGGTTTTGAGGACCTACCTATGGCAGGAGATACCTTCAAGGTAGTACCCGATGAAAGGACTGCAAGGCAAATAGCCGAAGCAAGAAGATTGCAAAAAGAGCAGTTGGAAAAAGTATCAAGAGGTTTGGCTCTTGAAGAGGTCTTTAAAAAGATTCAGGAGGGAGAGCTAAAAGAACTCAAGCTTATAGTAAAGACGGATACTGTTGGTTCCTTAGAGGCCATAAAGAAATCCCTTTCAGACATACACAGTCAAGAGGTAGCCATAAGGATCATACACGGTGATGTGGGAGGTATAACGGAAAATGACATTATGCTTGCAAAAGCTAGTTCCGCTATAGTGATAGGTTTTAACACCAGACCCGATGTAAAAGCCAAGGAGGCTGCAGAAAGGGAAAAGGTTGATGTAAGACTTTACAGCATCATTTACGAGCTTATAGACGATGTTAAAAAGGCTCTCAAGGGTATGCTAAAGCCAGTAGAGAAAGAGGTAGTCCTAGGGTCTGCAGAGGTCAGAGCGGTCTTCAAGATAAAGTCAGTGGGAAATGTTGCGGGTTGTTATGTGCTTGAAGGCAGAATGGTCAGAAACGCAAAAGCAAGGCTTATAAGGAGCGGTGTAGTCATATATGACGGCAAGATAGAAGGGCTAAAAAGATTCAAAGAAGATGTGCAAGAAGTAGCAAAAGGCTATGAATGTGGTATAAAGCTAAAAGATTACAACGATGTAAAGGTAGGTGATGTGATAGAATGCTACGAGATAAAGTTAGAACAAGCACAGCTCTAAGCATAAACGAGATATATCCCACCATTCAGGGAGAAGGGTTGCTTGTGGGAAGTCCGTGTCTTATGGTGCGGTTTCAAGGGTGCAACATAAGGTGTCCGTGGTGTGATCAGCCTTCCGCTTTAGTATTTAAAAGACCAAACACAGACATTTACGCTATTTTAGAAGAGATAAGAAGCTATCCTTACAAACACCTTGTGCTTACAGGCGGAGAACCTCTTGCACAACCAAACCTTCACCTTTTAGTTTGTGAGCTCATTCAAGAGGGTTATTTTGTGCAGATAGAAACAAACGGCACACTGTGGAACGAAAACCTACAAGTAGTAGAAGACCGCATACACATAACATGCTCTCCCAAATGGACTGCAAACTGGTATGTGCATCCTTTTGTACTCAAAAACGCAAAAGAGTTAAAATTTGTCGTTGATGATAACTTCTCTTCTCACATTCTGAAAAGAAGCGAGTTCTTACCTTTTCTTGAAAAGGGTTTGGTGGTGCTACAGCCAGAAAGCAACAAAGAGAAATTTTTACAAAAAGCCCTGAAAATCCAAAAAGACTTACTTAAAGAGGGATACACCCTCAGGGTTATACCCCAACTTCACAAACTTATTGGCTTAAAGTGAGTTTTTCCTCTGTAGGGAAAAAGTAGTTTACTATAGCCTTGTAGATGGCATGAGCAAACTTATCCTGAAATTCTTTATCAGTCATAAGAACTGCTTCATCAGGATTAGTTATAAAACCCGTTTCTATAAGTACAGAAGGGATGCCCGGAGTTTTAAGCACAGCAAAGCCTGCCCTCTGTATTCCTCTAAACTGCACCTCTCTTCCTAACTCTTTTGCAATGCTCTTGGCTATTTTTTCACCAAAGGATACACTCTCGTATAATGTCACATCCATGGCAAGGTCTGCAAGCACCTTTTTGGCACTGGTGGGGACATCCGCAGTACCGAGCACTAACCTGGCATAGCTGTCATTGTTGATTATCTGGTGTTTTTTCCTTCTTGCTGCGTCAGAAGATATAGCGAAAACATAAGTACCTCTTGCATGATTAGACACACCTTGTGGAGATGCGTTGGCGTGTATGCTTATAAAAAGGTCTGCTCTGTTTCTTAGAGCTGTGTTTGCTCTTTCCTGAAGGGGTAAAAAGGTATCACCCTTTCTCGTCATGATTACCTTGAATCTTCCATCTTGTGAGAGATACTCTGACAACCTTTTAGCTATAGCCAAGTTTATGTCTTTTTCCTTTATGCCCATGTATCCTATGGCTCCCGGGTCTTGTCCACCGTGACCCGCATCTATCACTATGATCCTCTTTTGGGTTATTATCGTGTTCTTTTTACGCTCGCTTATGACTCGCTCTTTGGCTCTGCTGTCGTACTGTATAACTTTAAGTACTGTAGGATCAAGAATGGCTAACAAAGCGTCATCATTATCCTCTTCTTGTTTTTCAGTCTTTTTAAACAAGTCTATGACTATTCTGAAAGGACCTTCTACTGAAAAGGCTTTTACGCTTGAAAAATCCCTTTCAAAAACTATCCTTGTGCCCCACGGATGTTTACCCAGACGGTAGTTTATACCTTTGGGTGCTCTTAAAGTAAAGTCTCCCTGAGAGAGTATGTCTACAACTATCCTCTTTGGGTTCTCAAGTAGCACAACTCTGTAGTCAACTCTGCTGTTAAAATCTAAGACTATCCTTTCTTTTTCCGGGTAACTTCCGTATCTTACACTTACCACCTCCCCAAAGGAAATGCAGAAAAGCAGGCTAAAAATTACCAAAATCTTCTGGTACATGTACCTCCTCCTCTACCTCTTCCTTTCTGGTTGCCCAAGAAGGTCTTGGAAATCTAAACACTAAGGGAGTAGGTATGTCTGGTTGGTACATGATCATGGTACCTTTTTTTAACATTATAGCCCTTTGTCTGAAATTACCCAAAAGAAACTCGTACTCTTTGCTCATCGCTTCGCTGCTGTCCAGCCTACCCACTACCTTTACTGCAGAGTTGGCTATTACTCTCTTTTCTATCTCGCTTGCTGTCTGCTGAGCACCTATTAGAATAACGCCCAAGCTTCTCCCTCTTTCAGCTATATCAAGGATAATGTCCTTTATAGGACTCCAGCCATCTTTGGGTGCGTATTTGTTTAACTCATCAAGTACTACGAAGATTTTAGGATAGGACCTTGAGGTTTCCTCCTTCTCCCTAAAGACTTTTCTAAGGATGGCACCCACCACAAACATTTTGGCTATGCTGTGGAGTCCGCTTATATCTATGACGGATAGCTTATGATCCTGCCACTTTATAGGTGAACCTTCTTGACTTCTGACAAACCTCTTTATGTAGGTCTTAGCCCTGTGAAACCTTCTCATAAAAGCGTATGTTGTCTGAAGCTGTGCATCTCCAAACCAGCTTTTGTAGACCTCTGAGTTTTTGTTCTGCTCTTTATCCTGAATAGCTTCTTCAAGAAGCTTTTCAAGAGCGTCTAAATCTTCTATATCTCTGCCGTAATCGTCTGTTAACCTGCCTACTGGACTATTTTTGGCAAGTGTGTATAACTTGTTAGCGACCTTGTCTATGGTGTAGTTTATGTTGGACATACCCTCTTGGCCCTCAACGAACATAAATTTTAAAAGTCCGTCTTCTGCAAATTCCCTCATACTCCAGTAAAAAGGCACTACCTTTTCGTCAAGCCTTTCACAGTCAGGCACACTAGCGTTTTTTTCTTCAGGTGGAACATAGAAAATCACATTTTTGAAAGGCTCTGGTTTTAATCCCAGCTTTAGCCAAGCTTCTTTATCCTCTTTTGAAAGGTGCTTATTCTTCTTGTCTATCCACAGAAGGTCTTTGCCTTTTACATTAAAAACCATACCGTGAATATCCCTCATATCATCCGCTTTATTAAGGATGGAATAAAGCAAAAACATGGCATAAGAAGTTTTAGTGGCTATTCCTGACATACCAGAAATGCTAACATGGGCTCCCTCTTTACCGTTGATGAAGTGATAGTTTATATAGACGGGTTCTCCGCTACGAGTAAGACCTGCGGGTATCTTTGTCTTCATCTGATCGTAGTAAAGTGCCTTCTCAAAATGAGTTCCTACCGCTCTGTATACCTTATCTCCTGGTGCGGGTGGCATAAATAACTCGGGTTCTATTCTGGTCACGCTTACCTTTGCGGTATAAGCTACTTCCACAGGTATAATGCCATCAGTGGCAAGGCGAGCATCGTACACAGATTCTGCACCTTCAAGGAACTTATGCACTTCCTGAACAATGCCATAGAAGATCACCTTTTGGTTTCCTGCTTTTGATTCCACATACACCACATGATCAAGCTCAAGGATGTGTCCCTCACCTACACCTATCCAAAACTCAAGGGGGGATATGGGTTTGGTTCCAAGGACTATACCTATGTGTTCCATCCATAAATCCCCCTGAGTATTTCCTCAGCACCCTTACTGAGCAATTCCCTTGCCAGCTGTACGCCTATTTGTTCTGCACATTTCATGCCTGCACTTTTCATACCTTCTATAAATTTAATCCCTTCAAGGTCAGAGACAAAGCCTTTTATGAGTATCCTATCACCTTCTATCCAAGAGTATGCACCTATGGGTACTTGGCAACCACCCTGAAGCTCCCTAAGGAAAGCTCTCTCACACTCTGCCCTTATTCTACTTTCTGTGTGATCAAGGTCCCTCACGACCTGCCAAACATCCTGATCATCTTCCCTTATTTCTATAGCTAAGGAACCTTGTCCTACTGCTGGGATAAAGTCCTCAAGTACCTGCGTTATTTTATCCTCCATGCCCATTCTCTTTACGCCTGCATAAGCTAATATAATAGCGTCGTAAAACCCTTCCTGAAGCTTTCTGAGCCTTGTGTCCACATTACCCCTTAAGGTTTCTACCTTTAGGTCTCTCCTCCTTCTCTTTATCTGAACCTGCCTTCTTAGAGAAGATGTACCTACTTTTGCACCTTGCGGCAAATCTTCAAAATGAACACCTTTTAAGGATATAAGCACATCAAAAGGATTTTCCCTTTCTGTTATGGCACCTATAGTGAGCCCTTCGGGTAATGTCATGGGAACATCCTTTAGGGAGTGAACCGCTAGGTCTATTTCTTTCCGCATGAGTGCTTCCTCTATTTCCTTTACGAAAAGCCCCTTACCCCCTATCTTAGCAAGGGGTACATCTTGGATTTTGTCTCCCGATGTGGTTATGAGCACCAACTCTACCTTATGCCCTCTTTTTTCAAGTTTCTCTTTGATAAAGTTAGCCTGCCACAGAGCAAGCTTACTCTTTCTTGTTCCTATTCTAAGCCTCATGATAGTTCCTATTATACATAAACAAAATTATTGCAAATGAAATTCATTTGAGCTATATTAATGGTATGCAGCTAGATGAATTGAAACAGAAGTTTGAACAGTTTCTCAAACAAAAGGGTTATAAGGTTACCAAAAGCCGGCTTGAGCTTATAGACAAGATAGCGAGTTATGGATCTCACTTTGAAATAGAACAGCTTGTTGTATGGGTGAGCAATCAAGATAAGGGTGTGGCTTCAAGGTCTACCATATACAGAACTGTTAAGCTTCTTCAAGAGTTTGGTGCTATAAGGGAAGTTATAAAACTCGGTAACAGGACCATATACGAGTTTATCGCAGGTAAGCCTCACCACGAACATCTCATATGTGTAAAGTGCGGTAAGATCATAGAGTTTTATAGAGAGGACATAGAGGAAATCCAAGACAAGGTTTGTGAGGAGTATAAATTTACCCCCATCAATCACAGACTTGAGATATTTGGCGTGTGCGATGGGTGTTCCTATTCACTGGTTTAACCACTGCATAAAGAAGTATATGAGCCAGCCAGTAAAAGCCACATAAAGCCAAACCCCTGCAGTGATGGGTGCTATCCTCTTGTGTTTATCAAAAACCCCTTTTAAAGCGTATCTTAAAGTGATCACAGCAAGGGGAAAGTTCAGTATAGCAAGTGCGGTATGCGACCAAAGTATAAACAAGAAAAGGCTTCTGTATGGTCCTTCATACTTAGAAGTGGGGAAAAGGGCGTTTTTTAGAAGGTAAAGAGCTACAAACAAAAGGGCAAACACAGATGCATTTATCATAGCTTTTCTGTGTAATTCTCTTCTCCCCGTCTTAATAAAGTAAAGCCCGGCAATTATAGAGAGTCCACTTATCCCTATAGTTATAAGACTCAGATAGTTTATTGTCTCGTACCCAGTCATGATAATTATTTTAACCTCTCTTGAGAAAATTTGTCTATAGAGTAATGGAGGCTGTTCTAAAAATAAATAGAATTTACTTCCTGTTTTCTAAGGACTTTTCAAGGGAAATCTCATCTGCAAACTCAATGAAACTGCCAAACTGCAGTCCATAGGATATTCTCGTTATCTTCAGATGGGGAAATTGTTTTCTTAGTAATTTTATAATGTAATTGGCTGTTGCTTCACCTTCCACATTTGGGTTGGTTGCTATTATAACCTCCTTAGGTTTGTATTTTTCTATTCTTTCAAGAAGTTTGTCTATGCTAAGTTCTTGGGCAGATATACCTTCCAGCGGTGCTATCCTGCCACCTAGGATGTGATAAACACCGGTGTATCTTTCAAGTTTTTCTATGGCATAAGCGTCCTGGGACTCTTCAACTACGCATATGAATTTTTTACTGCGTTTACTGTCAGAACATATGGCGCACACATCTCTGTCTGTGAGTATCCCACATTCAGAACAATTTTTGATACTTTTTACCAAGTTTTGAAGCGTATCCACTATAAGGGTTTTATCCTCTGGTAGAACTTTAAGAAGGTTGTAAACAAACCTGCTGGCACCCCTCTCACCGTAGGTGGGTATTTTGGTTATGCTCTCTATGGCTTCTTTAATAGGCTTGGGGAAAATGTCTTCAAAAGCCAAGCATATCCCCCGTATTTTTCATCTTTCCCTTTCGCCCCTTATGAACTCTTCTACCATCTTTCTTGCTTGAAAGTCTGGATACTGCACAGGAGGATGTTTCATGGTGTAGGCACTGATAGAATACAGTGGTCCACCTATGCCTCTGTCTCTTGCAAGCTTACAACATCTTATGGCATCCATCATAGAACCTGCACTATTTGGGGAATCTTCTACATCAAGCTTTAACTCTACATACATGGGAACATCACCAAACTGCTTGCCTTCTATCCTTATGTAAGCTATCTTTCTGTCATTTAGCCAAGGCACCCAATCAGAAGGTCCTATGTGTATGTCGTACTCACTTATAGGATAAGGGATCAGAGAAGAAACTGCCTGAGTTTTAGATTGTTTCTTTGTTTTTAGCCTTTCTCTCTCTAACATATTCAAAAAGTCTGTATTGCCACCAAAGTTAAGTTGGTAAGTCCTTTCTATCTTTACACCTCTGTCTATAAAAAGTTGAACAAGAGACCTGTGAAGTATGGTAGCTCCCACCTGAGACTTTATGTCATCTCCTACTACCGGAATACCTTCTTTTTCAAACCTTTCAGCCCACTCTGCATCAGAAACTATAAAAGCAGGCATACCGTTGATAAAAGATACCCCTGCTTTTAAACAAGCTTCTGCATAAAACCTTGCAGCTTGCTCAGAACCTACTGGAACATAGTTGATGAGTATTTCAGCTCCTGTTTCTTTCAAAACCCTTACTACATCTTCAAGTTCATCCTCCTTTTCTTCCGCAAGCACAAAACTTCTCTCTGGTGGATAGTGTTTCATGTGCTCTGCTAAACCATCAAGAACTTTTCCCATCCTGACTTTTACACCTGTTTTGGGAATGTCCCTTTCAAAAATGGCTGTACAGTTAGGTGGTGAGAATATGGCCTCTGATAAATCTTTACCTACTTTACGAGCGTCAATGTCCCAAGCGGCGACTACCTCAACATCATACGGTTTGTACCCTCCCACATCTTCAAACATAAGACCGTTCACATTAGCATTTTGGTTTTTTTTATAATAGTAGATACCTTGAACAAGGGAGCTTGCACAATTACCTACTCCTACTATGGCAACTTTTATTTTCTTAGACATTTCCACCTCCAAAAGCAAGCAAACCTTATAATATTATAACTGATGATAAAAGTTCTTATAGTCTTGTATGCAAAGCTCACGGAGGACCAGGGATTGGTAAGCAAACTGGAAAGAGAGTTAAGCCTTCTGAAGAAGTTTGTAGGTCCAGACAGCCTTTACGCAGTGATAACATCAGAGATGAAACACCTATTTGACAAGTTTCCCGAACTGGTTTTTATGAGAAACGATAAGGGAACCCTTCTTTATGGAATATACAAAGGGTTGAGAAAACTCAGGGGACACGATGTGCTTGTACTTGACGGCAAGGAACTTATCACCAAGGAAAAAATACTAAACTTCATAAGCCAAAGACGAAAAAACCTCTTGACCGCAGAAAGGTGTTGGAAAGGTATAGCTCTCCTGAAGCTTATAGACTTGGACTATATAATTAGAACTATGGAAAAGTTTATAAATGAAGAGATGGACTTTTTGGATGTGATGAAGTTGGTAAAAGAAGAATACGGAATAGATTACGAGGTTTTACAGGAGGTTTGTCATGGATGAGATAACTGTTGGAAAGTATACGGTAAGAACAGACAGGTATTACACCAAAGACCACGAATGGGCTCTCATTAAAGGAAACAAGGCATGGATAGGTATAACGGACTATGCCCAGAAGGAACTGGGGGACATAGTCTATGTTGATCTGCCCTCTGTAGGGCAAAGCTTTGAGAGTGCGGACACTATTGCTAACATAGAATCTGTTAAAAATGTGGCACCCGTATACTCACCCCTGTCTGGCACGGTTGTGGAAGTTAACGAACAACTTTTAGATGAGCCACACCTTATAAACGAATCACCATACGATGATGGATGGATAGCGGTGCTTGAGCTTTCCGACCCTATGGAGGTGGAAGACCTTATGCCTGCGCAGGATTATGCTGAGCTGCTTGTTGAGATAGTAAAAGAGGAAAAGGGAGAGAATATATCCCTTGAGATACCAGAAGAAGAAATAACTCCTACCATAGAAGAATCCCTTGAAGCGCTCCCTGAAGAGGAACATCCTTACGAAGAGAAGGAAAGGTAATGTACATACCCCACTCGCAGGATGACCTGCAGAGAGCCTTAGAACAACTTGGACTTTCATCCTTAGATGATCTTTTCTCCCATATAGACCCTCATCTTTTAGAATCCCCCAACTTAGAACCGCCTATGACTGAAGAAGAAGTAAGGAGGTATTTTAAGAAGCTATCCAAAGGAAACAGGGAGCTTGTGTGTTTTGCCGGGTTTGGAGCTTACGACAGGATAATACCCTCTGCCGTATGGCAGATACTTAGCAGGGGGGAGTTTTTAACCGCATACACGCCCTATCAGGCCGAAGCGTCCCAAGGTACACTTCAAGCTATTTTTGAGTACCAAACACTCATATGCGAGCTTACAGGTATGGATGTAGCCAATGCAAGCATGTACGATGGTGCTTCAGCTTTGGCATCTGCCATCCTTATGGCAAGAGCTATAAAGGGCAAGGGGAGTAGAGTTCTACTTTCAGAAGGTATAAACCCCCTCTACAGGGAAGTTGTAAAGACTTACCTTTTGGGCTATCAGGATGAGGTAGATTTAATACCTATTGGAGAAAACGGATACACAGATGTTAAACTCCTGGATGACTCCCTCAAAAGGGGTGAAGTTCATGCGGTAGCGGTGCAGTACCCTAACTTTTTAGGTTTTGTTGAGCCTCTGGAAGAAATAGGAAAAACAGTAAAGAGCTATCAGGTACCCTTTGTAGTAGTCGCAGATCCCATAGCTCTTTCCGTACTTAGACCTCCAGGAGATTACGGAGCGGACATAGTGGTCGGTGAAGGGCAACAGATGGGACTGCCTTTAAGCTTTGGTGGACCTTATGTGGGTTTTTTTGCTGTAAAGGTAGAACACTTAAGGAAGATGCCAGGAAGGCTTGTGGGACTTGGAGAAGATATAGATGGAAAGAGGGCTTTTACTCTTGTGCTTCAGACAAGGGAGCAACACATAAGAAGAGAAAGGGCCACATCAAACATATGTACAAACCAAAATCTCATGGCTCTTGCAAACCTCATCTACATGGTCCTTTTAGGAAAAGAAGGTATGAGAGAAGTTGCAAAACAGAGCATTTCAAAGGCTATGTATCTAAAAGACAAGCTTGTCTCCTTAGGGTTTGAAGAGTTATACATGGGAAAACATCTGTGGGAGTTTCCTATAAGGAAAAATAAGGTCTCAAACCTTTATAGAGAACTTCTTGAAAAAGGCTACCTGTTTGGGGTACCCTTAGAAAGGTTTGGCTACAAAGACACTCTTCTTGTGGCAGTTACAGAGAAAAGAACAAGAAAAGAGATGGATGAACTTATCAAGCTCATAAGAAGAGAGAGATTATAATAACTTGAGTTGCCAGAGGATGCCAACTTTTCAGCTCCGTAATGGTATAAATGACAATAAAGGTGAACCGTCTTAGCTCCTAACCATTAACCAGTCCATGGATGCTAAAAGTTGACATCTTCCTTGACGAGTTCCTATAATGGTGGTATGGAAAAAGTATTTATTTACGATACCACCTTAAGGGATGGTTCACAGGCTGAAGGTATAAATTTTTCTGTAGAAGATAAGCTTCGCATACTTGAAAAACTTGATGAGTTTGGAGTGCATTATGCGGAGTGTGGATGGCCAGGAGCCAATCCCAAAGACACCATTCTCTTTGAGAGGTTAAAGAAGATAAAAACCAAAAACATAAAGGTGGTCGCTTTTGGGTCCACCAGAAAAGCTGGGAAGAAAGTTCGTGAAGATCAGCAAGTAGAAAATCTTTTAAGGTCTGGCGCGCGAGCCATCACTGTGTTTGGTAAAAGCTGGGACTTTCATGTCACTCATGCTATGGGAACAAGCCTTGAAGAGAATCTTGACATGGTTTACGAAACAGTAAGATACTTAAAAGAATATGTGGAAGAGGTGATCTTTGATGCAGAACACTTCTTTGATGGGTACAAAAACAATCCAGAATATGCACTGTCGGTGCTTAAATCTGCTCTTGAAGGTGGTGCAGATTGGATAGTTTTGTGTGATACAAACGGAGGAAGTCTACCCAATGAGGTTTACGAGATAACCAAGGTGGTTAAGGCATCTTTCCCCCAAGCACGCATAGGTATACACGCTCACAATGACTCGGATACAGCTGTTGCCAACTCTTTGATGGCTGTATTGGCAGGAGCAAGACAGGTGCATGGCACCATAAACGGTATAGGAGAAAGGACAGGGAATGCCAATTTATGCTCCATAATACCAAACCTTCAACTAAAGCTTGGTTTTGAGGTTATACCTTCGGAAAATCTCAAAAAACTAACGGAACTTGCCCACTTTGTATCGGAAGTTTCCAACATACCTCTTCCCAAAAACATGCCTTATGTAGGAGAAAGTGCCTTTACCCACAAAGCAGGTGTTCATGCCTCTGCTGTGATGAAAAGGTCAGAAACTTACGAACATATAGACCCATCCTTGGTAGGCAACAGAAGAAAAGTGACCGTTTCAGACCTTTCTGGCAGGAGCAACATACTTTACAAGCTTAAAGAGATGGGCATTCAGGTAGATGAAAAGTCTCCAGAACTCGTCAAGCTTGTTGAAAGGATAAAGGAGCTTGAAAAAGAAGGCTATCACTTTGAAGCGGCAGAGGCATCTTTTGAGCTACTGTGCAAAAGGCACTTTGGACTTGTCAAAAACTATTTTGATCTTGATGCCTATCGCGTGCTTATAGCAAGAAGAAGTACAGATGTATTACCCATATCTGAAGCTACTGTAAGACTTTATGTAGGAGACATAAAACAGCACACAGCAGCGCTTGGCAATGGACCTGTAAGCGCCCTGGACAGATCTCTCAGAAAAGCTTTGGAAGAGTTCTATCCTAATCTCAAAGAGGTACAGCTCATAGACTACAAAGTGAGGATAGTTAATGAGTCGGAAGGAACATCTGCTAAAGTAAGGGTGCTTATAGCATCTACAGACGGAAGAAGGAAGTGGGGCACTGTGGGTGTTTCTGAAAACATAATAGAAGCTTCTTGGATAGCTCTTACGGACAGCTTGATATACAAACTCCTAAAAGATGAAGAAGAGGGTATAATTTAATCTATGAGGAAAGGGATCATCCTCTCTTCCGTATTTCTTCTATCCATGGCAGAACCCGTTAAGGTAAATACACATTTACTCGTTAAAGTGGTGGACAAGGAAGGGATCACTCATCAACTTAAAGGTATAAGCTGTAATGGAAGAACTTACCTAAAAATAAAGGAAGGAAGCGTTGATTACGCGGTGCCTTTTGAAGATATTAGGCACATAAGAGTGCTTTCTCAAAAAGAAGATGGTCTTGAGGTGGATATGGAGCTCAAAGGAGGCTTAAAGAAACACGCAAGATTGGACCTAGGGACATACTGCACATCCATATCAGAACTGGGCAAAGCAAACTTTTACATAAGAGATGTAAGGGATATTTTTATAGAGAAAGGAGATGGAAAATGAAGAGAGCTAAATTTTTAGGCTTACTGTTTATTACCTTTAGCGCGGGTTTCTTACTGGGTATAGCGGGTGGTGCTCCAAAGGACAGGGGTGGTGAAGATGATTATAAGTACTTTAGGCTTTTTACGGATGTGTTTAAAATCGTGAAGGAGAATTATGTGGAGAATGTGAGCACAAAAGACCTAATTTATGGTGCGCTGAGTGGTATGATGAAGTCCTTAGACCCTTTCTCCGCTTTCTTTACACCTGAGCAATACAGGGAGTTCAAAGAAGAAACGGAGGGTGAGTTTGGTGGTGTAGGTATAGAGATAAGTATGGAAAAAGGAAGGCCCGTTGTGGTAGCACCCATAGAAGGTACACCTGCCTATAGAGCAGGCATTAGGCCTGGAGACATAATAATTGAGATAAACGGTGAGGATACATCCAACATGATGCTTACTGATGTGGTGCAGAAGATAAGGGGAAAGCCCGGCACAAAGGTGAACTTGACTATAATAAGGAAAGGTAGTGATAAACCTCTCAAGTTTGAGCTTGAAAGAAGTCTCATAAAGATAGAGAGCGTCAAGTGGACAAAAATAGATGATGTAGGTTATATAAGACTTGTGCAGTTCAACGATGGTGCGGGTGATCAGATGGAAAAAGCCATAAAGAGCCTTCTTTCTCAGAACATAAAAGGACTTATCCTTGACCTAAGGAACGACCCGGGAGGACTTTTAACTGAAGCGGTAAATGTTACGGAACTTTTTATTCCCCAAGGTAAGCTCATAGTATACACCAAGTCAAGGGATGGCGAAATAAACAAATACTTTTCCAAGAGAAAGCCCATCTTACCCGAAGACATGCCTTTAGTAGTTTTGATAAACAAGGGTTCCGCCAGCGCATCCGAGATAGTCACGGGTGCTCTTCAAGATTACAAAAGGGCTATAATAGTGGGAGAGAAAAGTTACGGTAAGGCATCTGTGCAAAACATTATGCCTCTTGAAGATGGTTCTGCTATAAAGCTCACTATAGCATACTACTACACACCTCTTGGAAGACTCATACACAAAAAGGGGATAACACCAGATGTGCAAGTGAGCATGGACGAAAAGGAGGAAGAAAAGCTCCAAGAAACCATAAGAGAAAAGAGGATGCAAGGGGATCACCAAAAGCTCATAATTTTGCCTGACCTTGATCCACAGTTGAGGAAAGCTATTGAGATAATACACAAAGGGCAAGCTATAAAGAAAGCCGCATGATAACCCTTGCCATAGAGACTTCGTGCGACGAGACAGCCCTTGCCCTTTTTTCCTCAGAGAGGGGTATAGTGAGCGATATACTGCTATCTCAAACTGTACATTCAGACTTTGGAGGTGTGGTACCTGAGCTTTCAGCAAGAGAACATACAAGGAACATACTCCCTCTGTTTGATAGACTTCTGAAAAGCATCAGTTTTGACGTATCCCAGATAGATTTTATATCTTTTACGCTCACTCCTGGACTTATTCTGTCTTTGGTGGTAGGTGTTGCCTTTGCCAAATCTCTGGCTTACGCTCTTGGAAAACCTATAGTGCCTGTACACCACCTTGAAGGACACATATACTCCGTCTTCTTAGAAAGACCCGTGGAATACCCTTTTATTTCCCTTGTGGTATCTGGTGGACACACGGACATTTACCTTGTTGAAGACTTTGGCAAGTATATCTTCTTGGGTGGAACTCTTGATGACGCTGTAGGAGAAAGCTACGACAAGGTGGCGAAACTTATGGGGCTTGGCTACCCAGGAGGACCCATCATAGACAAGCTTGCCCAAAAGGGAAAACCTTCTTACCAGCTACCCAGACCTATGATAAAAAGCTCAGACCTCAATATGTCCTTCAGTGGTCTAAAAACTGCGGTTAAACAGATAGTGGAAGCGGGGAGATACTCACCGGAAGATCTTGCTTGCTCTTTCCAACAGGCGGTAGTGGACATTTTGGAAACAAAGGTTATAAAAAGTGTAGAGATGACGGGTGTAAAGCGCGTGGTTGTAGTAGGTGGAGTATCTGCCAACTCAGAGCTCAGAAAAAGGTTTAGCAAGCTTGAAAGCCTTGGCTATGAAGTTTACCTCCCTCATCCTAAGTTTTCTACGGACAACGCATGTATGATAGCGTATGCAGGCATACAGAGGTTTAAAAGAGGTATCACTGCACCTCTTGATATAAACCCAGAACCTAACATACCTTTAGAGGTCTTTGGAAAAGAGTGGAGCTAACTGCAAAGCCTTTTGGAATATCTCTTTATCCCCCTTGTATTTCAGGAGCGTCTGTACCTTCTCAACAGGAAAGAATTTTGCATCTTGAACTTCCCAGGATGCTTTTGGTTCTCCTTCCTTGTACTTCATCAAAAAGTAAACTACCTTCTTTTTGACCCTTTTACCATCTTTGGTATAAAAGTACTCAACTTCCCCTATTTTTTGAAGCACCTCACCTTTTACTCCCGTTTCCTCCTGTACTTCTCTGACAGCAGTATCTTTGGGGTCTTCTCCTTCCTCTACCATACCTTTAGGAAAAGTCCAAACGCCAGATGGATTCTTTATAAGAAGCACCTGATACCCTTTTAAGAGAACACCACCTGAGGAAAACTCCTGCATCTATATGATAAAATATAAGCAAGGAGGAAAAAGCTATGCAACAAGAGAAGAAAAAAGGTGCCAAGAAGGAATTGGAAAAATCCAACGAGGGTCAAGAGTAGCAAAAGAAAGAGCAGTAAGTTATGAACTACTGGCGTGGTGTAATACACAAATACAGAGAGTTTTTACCAGTTTCTGAAAACACACCTGTGATAACTTTGTGTGAAGGTAATACACCGCTCATACATGCGGAAAATCTTGCAAAAGTCATAGGCTTTAAAGGTGATATATTTCTCAAATACGAAGGGCTAAATCCAACAGGCTCTTTTAAAGACAGAGGTATGACCTTAGCCATATCTAAAGCTGTAGAAAGCGGTAAAAAGGCTGTCATATGTGCATCTACAGGAAACACCTCTGCTTCTGCCGCTGCTTATGCTGCAAAAGCCGGTCTAAGAGCCTATGTTATCCTTCCAAAGGGTGCAGTAGCCTTGGGTAAACTTTCTCAAGCGGTCATATATGGTGCCAAGGTGATAGCTCTGCAAGGGAATTTTGATGATGCCTTATACATGGTTAGGAAGATAGGAGAACTTCTACCTGTTGAGATTGTCAATTCAGTAAATCCTTTTCGTATAGAAGGGCAAAAAACCGCTTCCTTTGAGGTGTGCGACGCTTTGGGTGATGCTCCAGATTACCACTTTATACCTGTTGGAAATGCAGGAAATATAACCGCATACTGGAAAGGCTACAAGGAGTATTTTAAACACGGTAAGATCAAAAAACTTCCCAGAATGATGGGATGGCAAGCAGAAGGGGCAGCCCCCATAGTGAAAGGTTATGTGATAAAAAACCCTCAAACCATTGCTACCGCTATAAAGATAGGAAACCCATACAGTTGGCAACAGGCTCTTGAGGCTTCCAATGAGTCTGGTGGAAGAATAGATGCGGTCAGCGATGAAGAGATACTAAACGCTTATAAACTTGTAGCTTCAAAGGAAGGTATATTCTGTGAGCCAGCTTCTGCAGCGTGCATAGCCGGACTTATAAAACTCACCAGAGAAGGCTTCTTTAAAGGAGGGGAGACGGTGGTGTGTACCCTTACGGGAAACGGTCTTAAAGACCCAAACACAGCTATGAGCGTGTGTGAAGAGCCTATAACCCTTCCACCCGATTTGGATAAAATCATAAAAATTATAGAACTATGATGGTGGTAAAAGCCAACAAGACAGGACTGCGTAAAGCGGTTAAAGTATTAAAGGAAGGAGGAATAGTCTTCTGTCCAACGGACACCATATACGGGCTTGTAGCAGACGCTACGAATGCAGAAGCGGTAGAAAGACTTTACTCCATAAGAAGACCATCAGGAAGACCTTTTATAATGCTCATTCCAGATTTGGACATACTTGAGTATTTAGACCTGTATGCAGACAGAAAATACTGGGACTTGCTTTATACACATGCCACCGTGATCTTTTACAAAAAAACCTCCTTTCCCCTATATCTTACAAGGGGAAAAAAGAGCATAGCCATAAGACTGCCAAAAGAGGACAGCTTTGTAATGGAGCTTATGCAAGAGTTAGAAACACCTCTCGTAGCACCCAGCGCTAACCCAGAAGGGAAGGATCCGGCTGTTGATATAAGCATGGCGCAAGAATACTTTGGTAATAATATAGACCTGTATGTGGATGCAGGATACATAAAAGGAGAACCATCCACCATAGTTAGGCTTATAGGAAAAAAGAGCTTAAGGTTAGTAAGAGAGGGAAACATAAAGTTCAAGGACTTTCTTCAGCAGGCAAAACGCATCATAACCTGAAAGTAGCGCTATTTTTATAGCCCACCATACTTATTATAGCCTCAGCGAACTCTCTTATTTCTTTCTGCGCTCCTTCGTGCGTCCTTAGACTTATAAAGTTGTCTAAAGAGATTCTAGGGACAGTCCAATAAAACCTTGTGTGCATAAACTGTGGAAGAATGCCTCTGGCAAGCTCTTTGGCAACTCCCTTTTCTATCATGTTTTCGTAAAGAGTACGCAAGTCCTCTATATACCACTTTATCTTCTTCATAAACAGGGAGTTCCAAGGTTCATCTATCTTTTCGTCTGTTGACGCCTGTTTGTTTTTATCCGATTGTTTGCGCAAATAAGAAGGTATGTAAAAGGTAGGTTCGTAGCTAACATACCTTCTACTCACTTCGTTAAAAGAGCCAAATCTATGTCTGTGCCACTGTCTTGCAACAAAGAGAGGACACTCCACCACAAAAGTGTAATAATCCATCAAGGTTCCAAGTTCAAGCTTATCCACAAGCCCTATCCATCCTGAAGATGTTTCTACCTTCTGAGAAACATAGGAGCTATCTGTAGAGTAATCAGTCGGGGTTTCTCCTTTAATTACTGCGTAAGTTGTGGGTAAAAGCTCTCTCACTTTCTGTTTTACCGCGTGAGGGATGTGTTCAAAGGCGTTTATGAAGTTCCTCAGGTTTAGCCACACATAACCCCCTGCCCAATAAACTTGAAATACTGGGCTTTGCACTTTTTGAATAAGATCAATCCAATCTTTCTTATCACCTTCAAAAGCGACTATTACATGCTCAAAAGGGCTCGCATGCCTATGCTGAAAGAGATACTTTATGAGCTTTTTATCCCTGTCCATGTCCACCTTATCATCTTTGCCAAAGGATACCCTTGCGCACCTGACTATCCTTTGGTCAGAACCCATAATGTACGCTTGCATACCACCATTATAATCTGATGTTATAATTTAATTAACTAAAGAGGGCGATTAGCTCAGCGGTAGAGCGCCATCCTCACACGATGGAGGTCGGAGGTTCGAACCCTCCATCGCCCATTTTAGTTTTTGCGATGGATGTCAGAATGGCTAAGAGAAAATGTGAGCAAAAGTAATATAGCTACGCTTATACCCATGTCCGCAAGGTTAAAAGCTGGCCAAGAGAACTTACCGTAAGATAGGTATATAAAATCCCTGACATAGCCTAAAAAAAATCTATCATAGAAGTTTCCTATGGCACCACCGGCTACCATACCCATAAGGAGAGAGTTTGTTATATCTTTGCGTTTAACGGCATACAAAAAAGTGAGAACTAACGCTATCAATGGACTTAAAAGCACGAGAGGTAGTCTAATGATGTCTGGCGCGTTTGAGAAAATACCAAAAGCCACCCCTTTATTGTAAACTAGCACTAAGTGTAAAAAGGGCAGTAAACTCACTTCTCTGTTATAAAGATAGTGCTCTGCCAACTGTTTAGTTATTAAATCGCTTGATAAGATGAGAAAAAAGGTTATAAGGTATGCGACAAGGTTTTTTCTAAGGTGTTTTTCCATAGTTCCTCCAGCGGTTCTAACTTTTCCTCCATTACTGGCTCGTCGTAAAGCTCTATTCTTAATATCCCGTCATCCGTTGTCCTGCCTAAGAGCACCCAATCTATACCTTTCGCTTCTACCATGTCTTTAAAGGTTTCTGCATCTTCTTTTTTCACACTCACCACCACCCTCGTAGGATTTTCAGAAAATAAAAAGAAGTCAAGCCTTTCATCTGTATAGAGGTTTATGGTGGCACCTAAGGAAGTTCCAAAAAGGCATTCCAACAAGCACAGCATTAAACCACCCGTTGAAACATCATGAGCGGATAGTATGAGGTCTTCATTTATCAACCTGAGAAGTAAACCGTGCAGGGCTTTTTCTTTTTCAAGATTAACCTCCGGCACATCCCCCAAAACTTTACCGTGTATTCTCTTGAGAAACTCACTTCCGTCAACTTTTGAACCTCTTTTTAGATCTCCAATAAGAAATATGAGATGCCCATCTTCCTTAAACTTATGGTCTAAAAACTTTCTGTTTTCTACAACGCCTACAGCTACTACCACCGGGGTTGGGTATATGTTCCTCGCTGTTTTCTCATCAACGGTTTCGTTGTACAGAGATACATTTCCGCTCACTACGGGAACACCTAAGCTTTGACAAGCTTCTGCCATACCCTTTATGGCTTGTTCCAGTTGCCACATGATCTCTGGTCTTTCCGGATTACCAAAATTAAGACAGTCTGTGATGCCCACAGGCACCGCTCCCACACAAGCTAAGTTTCTGCAAGCTTCCGCTACTACAAACTTTCCACCTTCGTAAGGGTTTAAGTATACCATGCGAGAGTTTCCTTCCATAGTTATGGCGATGAGCCTTTCGCTTCTTATTTGGGGTCTTGCTGACCACTTGATGCGAAGCACTGCAGCGTCACCCCCAGGCTTTAAGACGGTGTTTGTACCTACCTGATAGTCATACTGGCTATAGACCCATTCTTTTGAGCATACATTGGGAGAAGAAAGAAGATTATATAAAGCTTCTTTGAGGTCCACATAAGGTAGTTGTTCCTGCTGGAACTTTCTTAGCTCTACCAAGTAAGAAGGTTCCGTTCTCTCTCTCATATAAACGGGTGCCTCTTCAACTATAAGACTCACTGGCAGTTTTGCTACAAGATTTCCGTTAAAGTAAGCCCTAAACTGACCATCATCGGTAAGCTTGCCCACCTGTGCACACTCTAAGTGATGACGCTTGGCTATGTTTTCTATATGTTTTACCTTCTCTTCTTGTGTTATCAAAAGCATCCTTTCCTGACTTTCAGAAAGGAGTATCTCATAAGGTTCCATGCCTTCCTCTCTAAGTGGGACTTGTTCAAGGTAAAGTTCTACACCCATACCAGATTTGTTAGCTACTTCTGAACTGGCACCCGCAAGCCCTGCTGCTCCTAAATCCTGTAAGCCTACCACCAGGTCTTTTTCAATGATTTCCATTAGCGCCTCTAAGAGCTTCTTGCCAAAGTAAGGGTCTCCCACCTGTACATACGACCTTTTTGATTCCCTGTCTTGTGAAAACTCGCCCGAAGCCATCACCGCACCGTGCACACCATCTCTTCCTGTTGAAGAGCCTATAAGCACCAGCACCTGACCTGGCTCTCTTGCCCTTGATGTGTACATCTTACCTGCAGGCAAAACACCTAAACAGAAAGCATTAACAAGAGGATTAGTAATGTAGCACTCTTCAAAAAAGGTTTCACCGCATACTGTAGGCACGCCTATGGAATTTCCATATGCACTGATACCTTTGACCACACCTTTTACTAAATGCTTAGTTTTAGGGTCATCAAGAGGACCAAACCTCAGAGAATTGCCAAGAGCTATAGGTCTTGCACCCATAGAAAGCACATCCCTTATGATGCCTCCAACACCGGTTGCTGCACCGTTGAAAGGCTCTATGTAAGAAGGGTGGTTATGGCTTTCCACCTTAAAGGTTATCCACACGCTCTCGTCAAGTTTTATAACACCTGCGTTCTCACCAGGACCCTGAACCACCATTTCGGATTTTGTGGGAAACATCTTGAGAAGTACCTTTGAAGACTTGTATGAACAGTGCTCTGACCACATAGCTCCCAAAATTCCAAGTTCCACATGGTTTGGTTCTCTTCCAAGTTTTTCCAATATGCGCTCGTATTCCTCTTTAGTAAGTCCATGAAGTCTGTACATCTCCATCATCACTAAAGGATTTTATCATAGGCTAACTTCAAATCTTCCAAGGCTATTTGTGTGCACAAACATATTAATACATTCAACAACGCACTTTCTGATGTTGTTTACTGCTCTTTTTGTGTAGTAAGCAATATGTGGGGTGATAATGACATTGTCAAAGGTATTTAGTTTTAATATTTTCAAACTCTTATCGCTTGAAATACCTTTCTCGTATTTGTTCAAAATAAGAATATCCTCATCTTCAAAAACATCAAGGGCTACTCCAGAAAGTTTTCCGTTCAAAAGGGCTCTGTATAAAGCGTCAGTATCAACAACCGCTCCTCTTGATGTGTTGATCAATATGGCGGAGTCCTTCATAAGAGATCTTCTTTTTTCGTTTATAAGATGATGGGTTTGTGGCGTGTAAGAAACATGCAAAGAAACTATATCACTGACCTTAAGCAGCTCTTCTAAGGATTTATACTCCACCCCTAAGGATTTTAGCTCTTCGTTTTCTAGTATATCGTGTGCAATAACTTTACAACCCAGATGATACAGAAGTTTGGCAGTCCAGCCTCCTATTCTGCCCGTTCCAACGATACCTGCAGTTAGCTCATCAAGGTCCGTCGCCAAAATTTCTGGTTCTTGGGAGTAATTTAGGTCAAGAGTCCTCTTTTGAACCTTCTTGATTTTTCTAGTTAAATTTAAAATCAGGCTTATGGTATGCATAGCTATAGATTTGGGAGAGTAAGCAGGCATGTGAGCCACTTTGATCCCTCTATCTTTACAGAACTTTAGATCGATGTGATCATAACCTGCTGAACGGGTAATTATCAACCTCAAATTCTCAAATTCAGATAGCACTTTGCCTGTAAGCTTATCAAAAACAAAAACACAAAGAATGTGAGCTTCTTTAATCTCTTTTAGATCAATCTCTTCTATTCGTTCCTTAAAAAACTTACTTTCATACTCTTTCAGATGGTCTTTGTAAAACTCGAGATCTTCATCATTAACGCCGGTAAAAGCTATCTTCCATTTAACCATCTGTTTGCCCAAAAACCTTTTTGTATATGTGGCCCATGTTTCTTAGAAAACTCCTTGGGTCTGTTGCAGACTCTATGTCTTGCATGCTCAGTAGGAGCTTTGCTTCCTCATCAAGAAGTAGTGCTTCTTTAAAAGGTATACCTTCTTGCCAACTTTTCATGGCACACCTTTGAACTATGTTGTAAGCCCTGTCTCTTGCAATGCCTTTTTCCATGAGCATTACCAATACCTTTGAAGACGCGTAAAGTCCATAAGATAGTTCCATGTTTTTCAGCATTCTATCTTTGTTTATCACAAGACCCTTTAGTATCTCTAAAAACAGGTTTAGCATGTAGTCAAGGGCTATGGTACTATCAGGGATTATTATCCTCTCTGCAGAAGAGTGGGATATGTCTCTTTCGTGCCAAAGCACCATGTTCTCAAGAGCTACTAAAAGGTTAGCCCTTAGTACCCTTGCAAGACCGCATATGCGTTCCGAGTGTATGGGATTCTTTTTGTGAGGCATGGCAGAAGACCCTCTTTGACCTTCTGTGAAAGGCTCCTGAAGTTCCAAAACCTCAGTCCTCTGCAAGTGTCTTATTTCCGTGGCAAACTTCTCTAGGGATGTAGCACAGCAAGCGATAGCGTACATAAGGTCTGCGTGCCTGTCCCTGTGTACTATCTGGGTGCTTGCAGGCTCCACATTCAGTCCCAACTCTTCAAGAGCTATTTCTTCGACCTTTGGGTCCAGGTTTGAGTATGTTCCTACAGCACCAGAAAGCTTACCGTAAGAAATACTCTCATAAGCTCTCAGAAGCCTCTCTCTGTTTCTCCTCATTTCGTCATACCATACAGCAAACTTTATACCAAGAGTTATAGGTTCCGCATGCACACCGTGCGTCCTTCCCATCATGAGGGTGTGTTTATGTTCAAAAGAAAGCTTTTTTAATTCTTCAAGCACAAGATCAACATCTTTAAGAATTATTTGCAGGGCTTCCCTCATCTGCAACGCAAGAGCGGTATCTACCACATCGGAAGATGTAAGACCCATGTGGAAGTAGTGAGAATAAGAGGGAATCTGTTGGGATATAGCAGATATGAAGGCAAGTACATCGTGTTTGTAAAGCCTTTCATACTCTTTTATCCTTTGTACTACCTCCTCGTTTATAAAGGTTCTCTTCTTTATCTCTTCAAAGGCTTCATTTGGTATCTTACCTAACTTATTCCACGCACCACATACTGCAAGCTCCACCTGTAGCCATTTTTTAAACTTGTTTACCTCTGACCATACTTTTCCTATCTCTTCCCTTGTGTAGCGTTCTATCATGTACAGACTATTTTATTACGCTTTTTTTATTTTGCGTTAAATTCTTATCTATGTGCGGTATATTTGGAATTTTTAATGTGGAGCAGGCACAAAAGTACGCTTTTTACGGCATATACGCTTTGCAACATAGGGGACAAGAGAGTGTAGGCATAGCGGTTTCTGATTATGAAAAGATAAGCGCGGTTAAAAAAATGGGTCTTGTTTTGGAGTCTATAAGTGCCAAGGATATGGAGACACTAAACGGGAGTATCGCTATAGCCCATGTAAGGTACTCAACCGCTGGGGACATGGGGTCTGCAAACGCTCAACCTCTTTTGAGGGACACATCTTTGGGTCAAGTGGCACTGGTTCATAATGGAAACTTGGTAAACTATAACACCTTAAAAGCTCATCTTCAAGAAAAAGGCATAAATCTGTATCACACTTCAGACAGTGAGCTTTTGCTTGCTCTTCTTGATGCAGGTGAGGATGTGCCCCATCACATAAAGCTTCATCCCGAAGACACCATACTAATACCTAAGGTCTTTTACGCCCTTAGCAAGGTAAGAGGTGCCTACAGTGTCATATACATGTTCAAAGACAGATTAGTGGTTGCCAGAGATGCTTTTGGCTTTAGACCTCTTCTTGTAGGCAGGCTAAAAAACGCTTTACTTTTTGCATCCGAAAGCTGTTCTTTTGACATCTTAGGAGCTCAGCTTTGGAGAGAAGTAAAGCCCGGTGAGGTGATAGTAGTAGATAAAAAGGGTATAAGAAGCTACCAACTCTTTAAACAGGAAAAAAAAGCCATGTGCATATTTGAATTTGTGTATTTTGCAAAGCCAGAAACTTACCTGTTTGGAGATTGGGTCTACAAAGTGAGAAAAGCCATGGGCATTGCTCTTGCTAAAGAAGATGACATAAGTGCGGACATAGTGGTACCCGTACCTGATTCTGGCTTAGTACCTGCCATAGGCTACTCTCAGGAAAAGGGTATCCCTTTTGAGTTAGGCATCATAAGAAATCACTATGTGGGAAGGAGCTTTATAGAGCCTACACAAGAGTTAAGAGACATAAAAGTTCTTATGAAGCTAAACCCCAACAGGGCTGTGCTTGAAGGTAAAAGGGTTGTAGTCATAGATGACTCCTTAGTAAGGGGTACCACTTCAAAGAAGATAGTTAGCATGTTAAGACACGCAGGTGCAAAAGAGATACATCTCAGGATAGCTTCTCCTCCCGTTGTAGGTCCTTGTTATTATGGTATTGACACACCTACAAAAGAGGAGCTCATAGCCAACAGGTTTACCAGAGAAGAAATACAAAAGTTCATAGGCGCAGACTCTTTAAAGTATCTCTCCTTGGAAGGTTTAAAAGCTTGCGTAAAAGATGCAAGTGAATTCTGCGATGCGTGTTTTAGCGGTGTTTACCCTGTTGCTTATGAAGATACTGCGCTTCGTATACGCTGAACAGTTTCGATCACCATCTGTAGAGAGTTTAAGGGTAGCATGTTGGGACCGTCGGAGAGAGCACTGTTTGGGTCTGGATGGGTTTCCATAAATATACCATTACAACCTACCGCAACCGCTGCGCGTATTAAAGGCAATACAAATTCCCTCTGACCAGAGGACCTATCACCCCCACCACCCGGAAGCTGTACGCTGTGCGTGGCATCAAAGATCACCTTTGTGAATTCTGACATGATAACCAAACTTCTAAAATCTACTACCAAATTGTTATAGCCAAAGGAGGTTCCCCTCTCTGTTATGTAGTAATCCACAGCCCCAGCATGTTTGAGCTTTTCCACTATGTTCTTGGCATCCCAAGGTGCTAAAAACTGTCCCTTCTTTACATTCACGGGTTTCCCAGTCTGCGCTGACTTTACCAGAAGGTCTGTCTGCCTGCTTAGGAATGCGGGTATCTGTATTATATCCACTATCTGCGCAACGGGTTCTACCTGCCAAGTTTCGTGTACATCCGTGGTGATCCTCAATCCCAGCTCCTCCTTTACCTTTTGGAGTATTTTTAGACCTCTCTCAAGTCCCGGACCCCTGTAGGACCTTATTGAAGACCTATTTGCCTTGTCAAAAGAAGACTTAAAGACAAAAGAAAATTCAGGGTAAATCTCAGAAAGGCGCTTTAATTCCTCAGCAACCTGAAAAACTACCTTCTCATTCTCTATCACACAGGGACCAGCTATTATCATCATGCTAAATTCACTCACAGAGGTAATTTGTACTTATCTTGCGTCATAAGGTCAACACCCACCTCAAGGTTTTCAAGCCATTCAAGAAACTTGTTTACCATCTCTCTTCCTTTAAATATAGCTCCATGCTGAGGGGCTATCATCTCAATATCAAGCTGTCTTACCATGTTTACCCAAAGCTTTAGGATCTTTCCGCTTGCCATATACCTTTTGTGGAATCCTTCCATATACTTTATGTGCGCCTCGAAGTCCTCCACAAAAAAGTAATCCTGTCCCAAAGAAGCACCTAAGTCTCCAGAAAAGAGGATCTTTGAACATGGGTCGTACACCTGAAAATTACCCGGGGAGTGTAAAAAATGAGCTGGCAATACTAGAAGTTCACAGCCGTTTAGGTTTAGCTTGGTGCCACTGTCATCTATAGGAATGACTCTTTCCTCCAGTTGAGAGTCAAGACCGAAGTGAGGTAGGAATCTAGTCCAAAGCTTGGATATGTAAGCGTAAGCTTTTGTTGTCATAAGCCAACCGTTTATGGAAGCTACTATGTCAGGATCTTGGTGAGACAAAAGTATGTACTTTATGTTTCCTGTAGGTATAAGTATGGATATGTCCGAAAGAAGCTTGGGAAACACCTTGTGTCCTCCGGGATCCAACAGCATGCCTTCACCCTTGTGTATTATAAGGTACTGATTTGCCTGCACTGCGCTTGCAGGTGTAAGTTCTTCGTAGAAAGCTACTTTGTGGTCTTGAGTGTTAAAGATCAGCTTGGCGGTCATTGCGCACCTCCTGTGATCCAGATCATCTCAAAATTTTACCACATATTTTGTAATCTTCTGAGCCTTTCTTGAGCATCTTTTGACCACTCTGCTTTACCTTGGGACAACTCTAAAGCAGTTTTGTAGTGATATACTGCCTTTGAAATATTCCCTAGGGCTTCGTAGTTCCTGCCAAGGTAATAGTAAGTGTCTGCATAATCAGGTATAAGCCTTCTGGCCTTCTCAAGTTTTTGTACGGATTCTGAGTATTTCCCCATTTTGAAAAGCACAAAACCATAAACATAGTTTGTAGAAAAAACTTCGGGCATTATAGAGTAAGCAGTCTGAACCTGTCTAAGTGCTTGTGGTGTACTGCCTTCCTTTGCAAGTATGTAAGCCATGTAAAGGTGCGCTTCGTAGTTATCATGGTAAAGTTCCACGGCTCTGGTGAAATGAGAGAGAGCCGTTGAGTAGTTCTTCTGCTGATAAGCTCTCTTGCCTGCGTAAAACTCCCTGTAAGAGTCTTCTGTTTGCTTCAAAAGCTTTTTAATGTTTTGGAACTCATCTGTGTCGTATATGAAACTTCCTGAGGGCTTTATGCTTTCTATCTCCCTTTGCACATCCTCTATTCTACTTTGAGGAAGAGGGTGTGTTTGGAGCCATTCGGGCACATTTGTCCTTTCCATCTTTTTAAAAGTTTCAAAAACACCCAACAGTCCCCTTGGGTCATACCCAGCTTTTAGCACATACACAACTCCAAGTTCATCCGCCTGTTTTTCCTGATCTCTGCTGAACTTAAGAGCCAAAAGCTGACCTCCCACTTGACCAAACTGCAAAAGCGCCTGAGCATAAGGTTTATCAGCCAAAAGAACGGAACTTATGTTAAATAGCAGGTTTATAGCATACATCTTTTCTAAAAACTTTGCATGATGTCTTGCGTTTATATGACCAAGTTCGTGTCCCAACACTCCTGCAAGCTCACTCTCGCTATTTAGCTTAAGCAGAAGTCCCCTCGTGATAAATACGGGTCCCCCCGGAAGTGCAAAGGCGTTAACCGCCTCTGAATTTACTACAAAAAACTCATAAGGTAGTCTTCTGGGTGTATGTTTTGCAATACTCATACCGATGTTTCTGACATACTCTTGGACTCTTTTGTCCGGGTATAGACCGTCGCTCTCTTCTATGGCATAAGGTATGTAGCTTTTCCCTATGCGTATTTCTTCATCTTCCGGAAGAATAAGCGAGCTAAAATCAATAGCCTTTGCACAGCTCATGACAAAAAGAAGCGTTATTAATAAAAACCTCCTCATATGATATCAACCCTTACAAGGGTTATGTTGTCTGTAGCGGCTCTTGAAAGAGCTAGACCCATAAGCTCAAAAGGTGGTAATGTTAGCTCGTAATCCTCTACAAGCTCCCAAAGTCCATCAGAGCATATGAGAAAACTTCTGTAGTCTTTTACGCTCTTTATAAAAACCTCAAACTCCCTAAAGGAAGAAGAACCGATAAGTGCAGATGTAAGTATATGCCTGTTGGGATGTTGTTTGGCTTGATTTTCCGTGATGTAGCCAAGCTTGACTAATCTTTCTACCTCTGTGTGATCTTGAGTGAGCTTTTCCGCCTTATTGTCCTTTATACCGTAAACCCTGCAGTCCCCCACATTGAATACTATGATATCCTTCTGGGTAAGGGTCAGACCAGCTAATGCGGAACCAAGACCGTAATAATCAGGATTTTGTTGTGCAAAAGCTTCAAGGTTATCTCTTGCTTTATGCAAAGCCATATTTATACTTTCTGCAGAGTGGGGTTTTTCCTCCATAAGAGTCTTAAGGACCATAAGGCTTGCCCTTTCACCACATGCATGCCCTCCCAATCCATCCGCCACCGCAAACAGAAAGTAATCCTTTTCTTCCTCTACACATAAGGGAAAGCTCATCATCTCTTCCTGAATAAGTTTGTCGTTTATAAGCAAAGCATCCTCGTTCTTTTCCCTTATCTTCCCTCTATGGGTTATCCCACAGGCTTTTACGCGGTACATCATCCTGCAGAAAGGACAGGACCTATTCTCACAAGACCAAGCTCTGTTATCTCCATGAAGTGTGTGCTTGTATCGTGTCCGCAAAGCCTACAACCATCTATCCGAAAAAGCCTGACTATTTCCCCTACTGGTTTTTTGTATATCTTTGATTGTGCCTGAGTAAGGATCAGTTCCTTAGAAAGCACCATGGAACAGTCCACTATATGGCTTACCGCATAACCACCCGCTGCTTCCGCAGTTAGTTCCTCGTGTCCACTCCTTTTTTGTGATACAAATATGGCTGTTTGGTACCACTTCTTCATAAAATTAAAAAGTTGTCTTACTATTACCCTTGCCGTCATCTCTTTTGCTTCATACAAACCCGTAACCGAGTCTATCACCACATGTCTTATCTTATAGGTTTTTATGGCATGCGCTAAGGTAGCAAGTAAGTCTGGGATGTTTTCTCTTAACTTTGAGTGGCTTGCCGCATCTATGAGAATTATTCTATCTTGCACGCTTTCAAAATCTATACCCATAGCCTTTGCCCTTTCGCGCAACCCTACGCTTACAAAAGGTGCAGGTGCTTCAACAGTTATAAAAGCTACGGGTTCGTTTCTTTTTGCCTGTGTTATAGTGTACTGTTCCGCTATAAGAGTTTTGCCTGTATCAGAAACGCCCGTTATGTTTGTAACTGAATACGCCGGTATGCCACCTAAGGATTTTTTTATTACCTTACCTTCCTGAACTTCTGCGGTAAAGAAAAGCTCATCAAGTCCTTCAACACCTGTAGGTACACCGTACATTTTGGGAGCTTTCTTTACCGCTTCTCCGGCCACCCATATGCTTTCCTCTACCACCTCCGGTTTTCTTACCTCTTCTGATTCTCTAAATCTTTCATCCATAACTCTTTATTATATGCTCAGTTTGGCAAGATTTACTTTGTTGCTTAACTTGAGCTAAAATAACATTAAATTAGATGAAGAAGGCTTATATTTGTTGTCTCTCAATGTTTTCGGTATGCGGTTTATCCTTATCTCAAGAAGTACACACCCACGAGCATGGTATCTTCCATAATGCACCCTTGTTTTCCCCGGCGGATATAAGCAGAGACCATGTAAGGAAATAACTGGCAATCCCAAAGCTCATGGGCATGTGTTTTCTGACTGGATGAAAATGCAGATGCACATGGTGGAGCTAATGTATGGTCTTACTGATAAATTGACAGTTATGGGTATGGTGCAGTATACGGACAAGGAGATGAGGATGTTTCATCACGATGGAAAGATGGATCATGCTTCAAGGGGGCTGGGTGATACCATCTTATCCGCTGATTATTTGGTGGCACAAGGTGGTGGCAATAGCCTTATAGTTGGTATGGGTGTAAGTCTTCCTACGGGGGAGACCAATAAAACTCATGTACATATGATACATGAAGATGAGGTGCCTTTGCGAGCATACAGCATGCAATTAGGCTCTGGCACCTATGACCTTTTGCCGTCCTTAACTTACACTTACACCTACGGCAAGTTAGGAGCTGGGCTTCAGGCTAACGCAACCATCAGAACTGGCAGGAACAAAGAAGGCTACAGGTTTGGGCACGTTTTTGGCACAGTGGGATGGGTCGGATATATGCTATCGGATCTTTTGGTGCCCAATGTAAGTGTTAGATATTCCAAGTGGGGTGGGATAAAGGGTGAAGATAAATTAAACAAGGAGTTCTTTTCTCAACATCCTACCTTCAAGGATCCAGACTTTCAACCAGATTATCAAGGCGGTGAGCGTGTTGATGTGGGCGTCGGTTTAAATGCTAAAATTAAGGGTATTACTATCGGTATAGATTTTGTCAAACCTGTCTATCAAAAGCTCAATGGTATCCAGATGGGTGTGGGTTATTATGTTAGCCTTAAAGCAAGTAAGGCTTTCTGAGTGGTAAGTTTTGATCCTGAATAACTAATACTCTCACCAAAGACCTTGATTTTTCGTTTATGCTTGTAATGAATTTAGTTCACATGTTTGGAGTAATACTCCAAGAAAGATCAGGGCTTATACTAAAACCTATGGAACAAAAAACCCAAAACCTTAAAGAGCTTTATGAAAAGGACTTTTATTTATGGGTACTGGAGAACCTAAAGCTCCTCAAAAACAGAGAATACGAGCTTGTAGATTGGGAGAACCTCTTAGAGGAGATTGAGGATATGGCTAAAAGACACTATGAAGGTATGATTGGTCATATTACACGCATTATGGAGCATCTCTACAAGTGGGAACATTTCAGAGAAAATGAGTATATGGGTAGCAGTTGGAAAAACAGCATTCTTGAAGCAAGAAAGGAACTAAGGGACCTCTTTGATGAAATACCATCGTTGAAAAGAATAGCGCAAGAAAGGGAAAGTTTGTACAAGGCTTGGAGAAGGGCTGTTAATGGCTTAATTACTTGGTTTAAGAAAGACGAGAATAAACACTTAGCCAAAAAAATACTTTGACAGGTTTCCAAAGGAAGAAGACTTTCCAAAAGAGTGTCCTTATACCTTCCAGCAGGTTATGGAGTACGAACCTTGGCTTGAAGAGTTTATGCAGTAGTAGCCTGAGGAGCCAGAAAAGAACAAATCAAAGAATAAACGAAAGGGATTTTAGGGTTTAGAGCCTTAGGAAGGGCACTCAAAAATTCTTCCACTTCAAGGAGAGGACTGGCAGTATAACCTTTTTTCTGTGATCAAGTTGCAGACTTAAGGGTCTCTGTATTAATTTTCTACTTATGATGATTTTTATTGCACTATTGCTGAGTGTTCTTTTAGCCTTTGGCAGAGATATAAAGGTAGGATTTACCGCGGTCATCACAAGGGAGGATGTAAAAACTATAAAGGACTTTTTGGACTATCTTTCAAGGAAAACGGGCTTTAGCTTTAGTCCAGTCTTTGCCAGGTCCTACGATGAAATGGATTTTTATCTTTTCAACGGAAAGGTGGATTTGGCTTACA
>Ga0081473_128463_pt2 | contig 62519 bp, 65 predicted proteins | sample CisSprmetagenome_FD_70977 | JGI IMG/M metagenome (GOLD analysis project Ga0081473, IMG submission 70977) | Hypoxic/sulfidic aquatic microbial communities from Cistern Spring, Yellowstone National Park, USA v2 (version 2) | ecosystem: Environmental > Aquatic > Thermal springs > Hot (42-90C) >...
GCAAGAGCTTTTGCAACATCCCATCTTAAAACTCTTCCAGTAGGATTATCAGGATTCACAATTATCATAGCCTTTGTCCTACCTTTTTTAACAACCTCTTTTACAGCCTCTACATCAGGTTGAAAACCTTTCTCAGGAGAAGCGACCACCGTAACAGGTCTTAACTTGAAATATGAGATAAGATTCCAATAACCAAAATAGGTGGGGTCAATAATGATGATCTCATCGCCCGGCTCAGCCACAGCTGCCAACGTAGAGAACATCGTCGCCTGACCACCAGATGCAATAACAATCTGATCTGGAGAAAGATCCAGTCCTCCAAGATCCTTAAGATCCTCTGCCACAGCCTCTCTAAGACTAAGAAAACCTGGAGAAGGCGTATAAGAGTATAGTCTCATAGAATCTTCTTTAAGAGCTTCTGAAAGCCTTTTTCTCACCTCGATGGGAGGAGGAATGTCCGGCTCTCCAGCAGATAACATTATGATGTCTCTGCCTTCTCTCTTGAATTTCTCAACTAATCTGTTTATAGATCTTGTGGGGCTTTCTCTCAAAAGATCAACATCTAAATTATATCTAGGACTCATTTTAATCGTCAAAAAATTTTGAGAAATAATCTATTTAAACACTATCTATAGAGTGATGGGGCCGCTGGGATTTGAACCCAGGACCACGAGGGCCCAAGCCTCGCATCCTACCAAGCTAGACTACGGCCCCACCAAATCATGTTAAATATATCTTCTGCTTAAAAAATTTTATTTTCAGCATCATATGATAGGATCATATATTTTGTTATGAGGAAAAATAGTATAAGATTTGATGAATATATCTATTAATAGAGGTGAGGCTCACACATTATTTGATGAACACTATATCATACAAAGATCTTATGTGGTGAGATGTCTGTTGAAAAGTTATTTGATAAGAGTCTCAGGTGAAATATCTCTGAAAGGTGGCTGGAGAAGAAAATTAGAAAAGATTCTTGAGAATAATATGAGAGTTGCTGTTGATAATAAATGTGTTGTCAAAAGAATTGATTGGGGAAGATTCTATCTCGAATGTCAAGATGACTTCTCAAAGATCCTTACTAAAATATTTGGTGTCCACGAGATCCTCGAGACAGAACATTTGGAGCTTAAAGATCTTAAGAGCCTGGGCGAGAAGATTAGAGATATTTATTGTGAAGATGTTAGAGATAAGAAATTTGCCGTAGAAGTTAAAAGAGTCGGTCAACATAATTTCACTTCTCGAGATATTGCTATCGTGATAGGCGACATGCTTAGAGAATGTGGCGGAAAGGTTGATCTTGAGAATCCTGATATAAAAATTTATGTAGAGGTCAGAGGATACGACGTATATGTAAGTGATGATAAAAAAAGATTCAGAGGTGTGGGAGGATTTCCGATAGGCTCCTCAGAGAAGGTTCTAGTTTTATTCTCAGGAGGTTTTGACTCTACTGTCGCCACGTGGATGTTGATGAGAAAAGGCTGTCCAACAGATCTTCTCTATATAAACATGGGCTCTCTAGATAACATGATCAGGTCTTTAGAAGTTGCTGAGAAATTATTTAGAGAATGGGGCCATGGTTATTCTCCCAGGATTTTTATAGCGGATTTCTCAGAGGTCATCAGAGAGATCAGAAGTATTATAAAGCCTGTCTACTGGCAGATTGCTGTTAAAAGAATGATGTATATACTTGCCAAGGAGATAGCCTCTAAATATGGGTATAAGGCCTTGGCCTCTGGAGACAGCATTTGGGAGGCTAATAGTCAGACGATCACTAATCTAAGAGTTTCAGAAAACAGCTTAGACATGACAGTTCTGAGACCAGTTATTGGGATGACTAAAGATGATATAATAAAGATCTCTATAGATATAGGTCTTTACGATCTTATTACAAAAGTCAAGGAGACGTGTTGGCTTGGCGCTTCTCCTCCTATTAAAATTAATCAAGAGAAATTTATGAGAGAATTCAATAAACTAAACAAGGATCTTATAAATAAAGTCTTAGAAAAGATCATTACCATAGATCTTGAAGAGAATTGGAGAGAGAAATTAGAGAAGTTATATGAAATAGACGTCTCTATAGATCATTTGCCTGAGAATAGCGTAATAATAGATCTTACTAAAAAACTTGTTAAAAAAAGATCTGTAGGAGGCCTCGAGATACATGATCTTAGCGAAATAGATCTTTTCAAAGAACGTGACATAATACTTGTGTGTGAAGAAGGAGAGACTAGCGAGTTGCTAGCTAGAGAATTGAGATTGAGAGGCTTCAGAGCATATAGTCTTCGAGGAGGATTAAAAAGGCTTCAAGAAATTATAAAATAATATGACCTGGCCATTCGATAGGAATCATAAGATCTCTCACGTAAAGTTATATTATACAGATCTTTTTATAATATCTTGAGGATGATATCATTATGTGGGACATGATTCTATTAAGCATCCTCATATTAGTTATAGTCGCAGGAGTCTACATGTTATATAGTTTTATATTTGGAGCGGCATATTTTCCATCATATGATATACAAAGTCTTAGAAGAGCTGTCAAAAAATCTCTAGAATTATTCAAAGATCAGGATCAGATTGTTTTTGCAGATCTAGGATCTGGATTTGGTAGAGTATGTTTCGAAGTCGTGAAAATTGATCATAAGATAAAATGTGTAGGTGTTGAGATAGACCCGATCAAGGTTTTTTGGAGTAGACTTATGGCTAGTATAAAGAGATTAGAAGATAGAGTAGTGTTTATACGAGGAGATATTAGAAAGACTGATACAAGAGGATTTGATATAATATACATGTTCTTATGGCCAGGGATCACTAGAGAGATTGAGGAGAAGATTTTTAGAGAGAGAGGAAGAACTAGAGTGATTATATCATTAGAACATCCTCTGAGACTTGGTAGAGTAGAAAAGCTGGGGAAATATTATATTGAGTATATCTCATGATAATATCTTCACACGATTAATATTTTTATATCATCTGATCTTAAATGATATGCAGGGATATCACATGGTTGAGAGAGTTAAAAGTGGCATACCAGGTTTTGATGAGCTTGTTCAAGGAGGGATCCCTAAGAGAAATATTGTTTTGCTATCTGGAGGACCTGGCACTGGAAAAAGCATCTTTGGGCAACAATTTATATACTATGGTCTTACACAAAAAGAGCCTGGAGTGATAGTTGCTCTCGAGGAGCATCCTGTGCAGCTTAGGAGATACATGGCTGAGTTCGGCTGGGATGTGAGAAAATTTGAGGAGGAGGGGATTTTTGCTGTTGTAGATGCTTTCACAGGAGGAATCGGCGAGGCTGCTAAAAGAGAGAGATATGTGGTGAGAAGTATTGATGATTTTGCAGAGTTTCTAGACGTCATTAAAGATGCTTTGAGAGATGTTAAAGCTCAGAGAGCTGTCATAGACTCTGTCTCAACATTATATCTGACGAAGCCTTCTCAAGCAAGAAATATTCTTATGAATCTCAAGAGAGTTCTATCTGGCCTGGGCGTCACAGCTATATTAGTCTCTCAAGTGAGTGTGACTGAGAGAGGCTTCGGAGGCCCAGGTGTTGAACATGCTGCAGATGGGATTGTGAGACTAGATCTTGATGAAGTAAATGGTGAGCTGGTAAGATCAATAATTGTATGGAAGATGAGAGGAACAGGTCATGACATGAGAAGACATCCATTTGAGATAACTAGCAAAGGGATAAGAATATTTAATGATAAAATAATTAGATTAAGCGGATCGAGATATACAACAGAATCTTCATCAGAGAATATTATAGAGAGAGAAGAGAGGTGAGAAGTCGTGAGTGAAGAGGTTCCTCTTAAACCTATGGGCAAAGAAGATATTAGAAGACTAGAGCTTGCGTTGATATTAGAGACTTTATTCAGAGAAGATGTTCTTGAGAAGATCAGAAGTTCTTCTGAAAGGATCACATGGTTAGACTCTCTATTTGTGGCGGCGGCAGCATTTGCAAGAGACAGAGCTGGATACAGCGTCTCTAAAATAGCCGAAGAGCTTGGAAGAAGCGAATCTACAATAAGAAATCATCTCTCAGAGAAGACTGAGGCTGGGAAGCTGGTTGCCGAGACATATCAGAAGATCAGGGAGAGAGGAGGAGTCTTAGAGATATCATTAGCAAGAACTGAAGAAAATAAAAAGAGAATCGAAGAGCTGGAGAAAGAGGTTAAAGAATTAAAAGAGAAGCTTAACAAGATTAAAACATCTTTGCAAGAGATCTTAAAAGAATTATAAATTTCATCATTAAAAATATTAATTTTTCACCATAATTATATTTCTGCTTATGTCATCATATAGATTATGATACCCATAAAGTCTCTAAGATCTGAGTACTCTATATAGAAAGCTGGTGGAGACAGATCTATAGCGTTCTTTTGACTCTTCAAGATTTTATATCTCTCCTTCACATACCTTCTATCTCTTCCAAGTCTTATAATAAGCTTGTATTCTTCTCTAGGCGAATATATATATATCGATATTTTTAGATGATCCTAGGGTCTCTAAAATAGAGGAAGGCTTTCTTTCTACTGCCACAAAAACTGATGGAAGCCATTTTCTCAGGTTTGAGAAATATCCTATTAATGACATCGCCACTCCTATCTTGAGGGCCCATTTCAGGCCTTTTCCCAGGAAGGCCGGTGTCAATATCTAAAACTTGTCACATGATCTGTGATTTTTAAGCTTTAAATATATATTCTGAATGTCATAAATTGTTTCTTCAGGAGCTCTAGGCGACAAAGATATGCATTATTTCCCAAGAAGTGTTCATGACACTTTCTCTCTTTCATTTTATTCCAAGTCTTAAGAAAAAATTGAATATGTCGTGTGCCAGTTCCACTTAAGTTTTCTGTCAACATAAGTATTATGCCAATACTCACAAAAGTCTTGTCTACATCGGTCGCGTCTTCTAAAAGAACTCTTCTAACAGATCTTTCGATCATTATAGGCTTTGAAAGAAGTCTTCTAGTAAGTTCCTCAACATTTAATAAAGATCTTTCTAAACCGTATCCCTCCTTCAAATGTGAAAGCTTTATCATCTTCGTATGGGATAGACGAAAACACCGCGTCTCCTGTATTCACAGAAGCATTGATCAGATGAGTCTTTCTTAGAAAGATCTTTGTCAAAATATATTATATCAATATTCTTTTGATCTCCTCCATAAATAGTTGAGAAATCATCTAATGCTCATTATAATAACCATGGAACACGTCTGAGGTATTGAGACTTGGATCAAGTCTTCAGGAGTAATTTTCCGTGGATATATATTTAACACTAAGGTAAGTGTTTTGATAAAGCATTTTAAGCTCATAGTAATTAAAACAACTGGAGGCATAAAGAATCAATTTAATTATCAATGTAAAATCTGAAAAGCTTTGTAATTGAGCATTTAACCTGATTTAGAATATCTTTAATGGGAACAATGGAGACCCCTGTACTGCAACTTTACAACTTCAAATCTATCAAAGAGGGCTCAGTAAAGATTAAGCCAGTCACTATAATATTAGGTCCTCCTGATTCTGGTAAATCTAATCTGTTAGAAGGTCTCGCAATGTTTTCTATGTTAGCATATGGAGGTAATGTTTATTCATATTTGAGAACATTCGATCTGAGAGCTCTCTTCTATAATTTCAATCCGTCATTCTCGCCATCAGTGAGTCTTATGATCCCTGAGAAAAATGTTGAACTAAAGATCTCTATATCACCAGAGAGTCAGGGCAGAGGAATCGAATTTACATATTCTACCAGGGATAAAATGCTCTTGAAATTTGTAATTGCAGATGGTATTTTTTATCCTGTGATGCCTCAGCCTGTTGATGAATATCTAAGTCTCCTGAGAATAAGATTCTATAGATTCTCACGTCCTTATATACCATTCTATCAACCTATTGGATATGTTCCAGACCTTACCTCCTTTTTATCAAGCGATTATGTTGTAAAAGGATTTCTTATGAAAAATAACAAGAGATTATATGATGAGATCCTCTCTAACGTTCTATTGCCACCTCATGGAGAAAATCTTTTCTTCTTGCTTAGAAAAGAAGATTATTACGAATTTGCAAAGAGTGTAATAAAAGACCTGGGATATGATGATCTGATCATATTACAATATAGAGGCGAGAAATGGTTTTTAATGAGAAATCTTAAGCCTCCTATAATATATCCATTAGAACTTGCTTCCTACGGCTTTATAAATTATATATATGTGTCGCTGGCGATCGAAAGCAATATTCCTAATGAGATACCAAAGATTATACCAGATATAATTGCTTTTGAAGAGCCTGAGGCTCATTCGTTTCCGTTTCTGGCCTGGGAGCTTGCAAAAGATATAGCATACAGCTCGAGTGAAGATAAGAGGATTGTACTTACAACTCATAATCCCTCAATAGTTTCTGCTCTCTTAGAGAAAGTTAGGCCTGAGAACCTAGCTGTATACTGGCTGTGTAGGGATCAGAAGACCTTCGCCTCAAAGATCATTGAGGTTAAAGAAGATATATTAGATAAAGCGAGAGGACTGGGACTCTCAAGCATAGAAGAGTTGAGAAATATTGTCAAATGTGAATAAAAATTTTGTTATAGTGGAATGTGATAATGATGAAAGACTTGCTAAAAAGTTAATAGAGTCCACAGCTATAATCAATAGATATGAGATTTATCATGGGAACGGAAAAGGAGAAATATTAAAAAAGCTAAATAAGTTTCGAGACAGCATAATGATCTTAGATGAAGATTTCGAAGGCTCATGGCCTCAGGAATATAGATATATCATTAAGAATTCAGATTCTGTCGAGTCTCTAAGGAACCTAAGAATCTATATAGACAAGGATCGTAGAATATTAATTTTGATTTTATCGCCAAATCTTGAAGGATGGTTTAGAGAAAACTGTAGTCATCTTAACAATAAGTCGTTAGCTGAAATAAAAAGAAGATTTAAAGATTATATTGAGCAATGTAAGGAAACTATAGATCTTCTTAAGGAAACTCTCGAAAGACATATTAATTTAGTGTTTTAAAAACATTATGCTGATCCTCATAGCAGAAGCCCGAAGAAAGTGTGCTCTGACTTATGAAAAATGATCTATCTATATCTTATAGATATAATGAATAGATCCGCAATCTCTTATGAGTAAGAATGTTTTACTATCATGTCTTAATTCATAAACTTATGAAATTTAAGGATCATATTCGATTTAGAATATTCTTTGCTATTTATACAACTGTCTAGTAGATACGAGGATACTACTGGAATATCCTTATTCATAATATAAAAGTTCTAAGATCCTTAAAAGTTGATTGACACAAAATCTATTTATGTTGCTCATGATCTAGAAATATTAAACATCGAATTGACCAATATACCTTACAAAGTTAAAGTTGTATAACAGATAGAAAAGAGTTAGAAGAGATGCGGCGGCCGGGATTTGAACCCGGGATCGCCGGCTTGGGAGGCCGGCGTCCTAGACCAGGCTAGACGACCGCCGCCCAAATATTTTTATTAGATACAGTTTTTATTTTTATATAGATGATGTTGTCTGATGATGTGAGTCATGCCCACTGAATAATGATGATCTTATGGGGTATCTGATTTTTAAAGATCTTTGGACATGATATTAAATTTTACAACATGATTTATTCTTGCATCAAAAGATCTCTAGGATCTTTTTTATCACAAATTCTAGATTATCAATAAAACTTGGGCCGTAATGTGCCAGAGTGTCATTAGGTATCAAGACGTATTTTCTTGATGCAACAGCTTTTATATTTTGCCAGCCTCTCTTCTCTATTATTTCTCTGAACTCCTCTTCTGAGGGCTTTTTGTTCTTGCTCTCATATATTATAAGATCAGGATTTAACTTAGCTACTTCAGAAAGATCTAGAGCTTTATAGCCTGGGATCTCGAATCCATATAGATAAGCCTGTTTTCTGTCGCCAAAGATGTTTCTTAAATTAAATATGTGTAGCGCTGATGTTATATGTGAGAAATAGCCTGGTATAGTAGGTCCTCCAAGATCTATCTCTATGTATGTCTTCAAAGGATCTTTAAATTTATATTTTTGAACAAGATCTTTTAGTTTATCAATGATCTTTTCAACAAGATCTAGCCCCTTCTCATACTCGCCTATCAAACCTGCCACAAGAAGAATATTATCAAAAATCTGATAGATGCTTGTCGGAACAGGAATTGGGTATATTGTGAAGCCTTCTCTTCTAAGCATCTCTATGATGTTTCTCTGAACACCTGTCGCAGTGAGAATAAGATCTGGATCAAGACTTTTTATAATATCAATATTAATATATGTATAGCTTCCAACTCTCTTTTTATTCAAAGCCTCTCTAGGTCTATAAGACCATGCATCAACACCAACAACACGATCACCAGCATCTAGATAGAACAATGTCTCTGTGACAGAAGGTGATAAACTTATGATCCTCATGGGCTTCTCAGGTATCTCTACATAATCTCCTAACTCAGGCGAATAGACCTTAGGCATAGTATCAAGATTATTTAAAGTATATATCTATTAAAATTTTATCCAATTATATATGTCAAGATCTGTTGAAAAAGATCTTTTTAAATTATATTTTTCAGATATATTACTCAAAAAATCGTAAAACTATATTTTAATAACAACAATATTTATAATATTGGGATTTAAATGAGCAATATCTCTTCTATCAAGACATATAATAAAGAGCTGATAGAGATCTTGAGGACAGCTGTTGAAGAATGGGAGAGAGAGATGAGAGAAAATAACTATAGAGATAGAAAAGACGTTTTTTACACAGAATCAGGGATTCCTATTAAAACAGTTTATACACCACTTGATGTTGAAGACCAGAATTACTTTAGTAAATTAGGAATGCCTGGTCAATATCCGTTTACAAGAGGTATTCATTATAATATGTATAGAGGAAGAGTATGGACTATGAGAGAATTCAGCGGCTATGGAACTCCTGAGGACACTAACAGAAGATTCAAATATCTTATCTCACATGGTGAGACAGGTCTGTCGATAGCATTTGATTATCCAACACTTGTAGGAATAGATCCTGATGATCCAAGGGCTTATGGAGAGGTGGGCGTTGTAGGAGTCTCAGTTCCCACAGTTCTCGATATGGAGATAATATTTAAAGATATCTATATGGGAGATGTCACTACCAACATGACAATAAATCCTCCAGCACCTGTCTTATTAAGTTTTTACGTGGCTACAGCAAGAAAACAAGGCGTTCCTGACGACAAGATCGGAGGGACTACTCAGAATGATCAGTTGAAAGAGTTTATAGCACAGAAGTCCTGGGTTTTTCCTCCACAGCCAGCACTTAAAATAGGAGTAGACTTGATCGAGTGGAGCGTTAAGAATCTTCCTAAGTGGAATCCTATAAGCATCTCAGGCTATCATATTTATGAGGCTGGAGCAACAGCAGTTGAAGAACTTGCTTTAACATTAGCTGATGGAATAGAATATGTCAGAGAGATGATTAGAAGAGGACATGATGTAGATAGTTTCGCAGGAAGACTCTCATTCTTCTTCGCATCAGGAGTACAAGTCTTTGAACATGTGGCGAAATTCAGAGCTGCCAGAAGAATGTGGGCTAAAATAATGAAAGAATGGTTTGGAGCTAAAAAGAAGAGAAGTATGTGGCTGAGATTTCATACTCAGACGAGCGGAGTGGAGCTGACAGCTGTAGAGCCTTATAACAATATTATAAGAGTTGTTCTTCAGGCTATGGCAGCCGTCTTAGGAGGGACACAAAGTCTTCATACTAATGCTTTTGATGAGGCTCTGGCGCTTCCAACAGAGTTTTCTGCTAAGATCGCATTGAGAACACAACAGATTCTAGCCTATGAGAGCGGAGTTGCTGATACAGTAGATCCTTTGGGAGGATCTTATTATATAGAGTGGCTCACAGATAGAATAGAAGAGGAGGCTTGGAAGATTATTGATAAGATAGAGAGCATGGGAGGAATGATCAATGCTATTGAGAAAGGATATCCACAGATGCTTGTAACAGAGAGTGCTTATAGAAAACAGAGAGCTATTGAGGAGCTGAGAAAAATCGTTGTTGGAGTAAATATGTTTCAGTCAGAGCCTCTGGAGGAGGAGAAGAGAGTTCCTTTGTTAAAAATCGATGAAGAAAAAGTCAGACAACAACAAATAGAGAGAATAAGAAGATTCAGACAGGATAGAGATCCTGTCAAATGGAGAAGCTCATTGATAGAGCTTGAGAGAGCTGCAATGAGAAATGAGAATCTCATGCCGTATATCTATAATGCTGTGATAAACAGAGCAACATTAGGAGAGATCATGGGAGCACTAAAGAATGTATATGGAGAATGGAGTGAGCCTATAATACTTTAAATCAAAGATTATGAGGTGTCAAAATGTATATCCAAGAACAGACAGATGTTGAAACGAGGATATCATTAGAGAAGGAGGTTATGGTCGAAGAGATGAGAAGAAGATATAAAGTTATTGTAGCCAAACTAGGTTTAGACGGCCACGACAGAGGAGCTAAAGTTGTTGCAAGAGCCTTGAGAGACGCAGGATTTGAAGTTGTCTACACAGGTATTAGACAGACGCCTGAGATGGTTGTCAACACTGCTATACAAGAAGATGCTGATGTAATAGGCATAAGTCTTCTCAGCGGTGCTCATATGGCTCTTGTGCCAATGGTTCTTAAATTATTAAGAGAGAAAGGAGCCGGCGATATCAAAGTAGTTGTCGGAGGAACAATTCCTCCTGATGATGCTGAGAAGCTTAAAGAGATGGGGGTTGCAGAGGTTTTTCCTCCTGACACTCCTCTCTCATATATTATTAAAAGGGTTAGAGAGCTTGCTGAAGAGAGGAGAAGAAGTTGAGGATGAGCCCAGAGGAGCTTTTGAAAAGATCTTTTGAAGGAGATCTTATAGCTTTATCAAGACTTCTCACATTGATAGAGTTTCCCGCCGAAACAGATCCTGAGATATTTTCGTTTATAATGAGAGAGCTTATGAAGAGAAGTGGTAATGCTCATGTGATCGGTGTCACAGGAAATCCTGGCGTTGGAAAGAGCACTTTGATCTCAAAGATCATATCGATATATAGAGAGAAAGGATCTAGAGTGGCAGTGGTATCTGTAGATCCTTCGTCTCCATTTTCAAAAGGAAGTTTCATGGGAAACAGAATAAGAATGCAACAGCATTCACAGGATCCTGGTGTTTTTATAAGAAGTACAGCAACTAGAGGAGCAAAAGGAGGTCTGGGAATAGGCACGACACTTTTGATAGAAGCATTTGATGGATTAGGATTTGACAAGATAATTATTGAAAGCGTCGGCGCAGGACAGATCGATGTTGACATACAGAACGTCTCGCATACAACTATAAACGTTCTGATCCCAGGCGCTGGAGACGAGATACAACTTCTCAAAGCAGGTCTGATGGAGATAGGAGACATATATGTCGTAAATAAATCTGACAAGCCTGAGGCAGAGATAATATATAAACAGTTGCAAGAGCTTTTTGAGTCTGAGAATATAGAATCTAGAACAGGATGGAGACCAAGGATCTATAAGACATCAGCAGTCATGGGATGGGGAGTTGATGAGCTTACATCAGGCATCGAAGATCATAAGAAATATCTTTTAGAAAACGGAGGTTTCAAAGAGATCATTAGGAGAAGAAGAGTGTACTCAACAAAACAATATGTTAAATATATAATAGAAAATTATATAGAGAGATATTTAGATAGAGTTGATAAAGATCTTTTAGAGAAGATAAGCATGGGATCCATAGATCCTTTCACAGCATCTTTAGAACTTGTCAAAAAATTAATAACCAAATAAAAAAGATCTTCAGATCATGATTTTCTTTATTATCAAAATTCCTAAACCTTTCAATTCTATAATAGATCATCTTTTACTATGCTGAGGTTTCGGGTGCTTGCCTCTGGCGAGAGATTAATGTTTTCATCCCAATGATCATCGGGCTGGAGGCATGTTTCTGGGCCACCCCTAGAGTTATCGAGGCATGCTAATGTAGTGCCTGGCCGATGAGTCAGCCTCCAGGCCCTCAAAACCTTATGTCTCATCACGGTCATATTTATTTCCATTGAAAGCTTAAAAATACAGACGCCAACCCGCTCCAAAGAGGAGGCTTGTCTGGTTGTCAACAAAAATCATGTCTATAACAACATTTTTCTCATGAAGAAATTTTATGGCGTCTTCATTGACATTATTTATCTCAATAAAACTGTCTCTTAGAAACAGATTTTTTAATTTCTCTAAGTTTTCTCTCAGATATTTATATCTATAAGGATCTTTCTCAATAGCATATATAAATATTTTTCTCGAGAAAAAGCTTTTAAAACTCCATATAAAATCCATAAAGTAGAATATCCAACGCCTGCGCCAGCATCTATAAATATTTTTCCTCCAGATAATGCGGTCACATAAGATAGCGATGATAAGACGAGACCATCATCATATTCTATCGATGCTATACCAAGTTTTCTAGAAAGATTCTCTACAAAGGTCATGTTTTCAAGAATTCATCCAGAAGATCATTATTAACATTATTAGTCATTATATATCCCTATTAAGACAGATGTGTCATAATTAATTATGACTATTAAATTTTTATATTTTTTAATTATAAGATTATAAGGCATCTGTTATGGGTTTGTCTATCGATATACGGACATTAATTATGATAATGATTCTTTTCGCAACTTTATACTCAGGTTTGACTCAGCTCAATATTTACACAGATCTTTTTTCAAAAAATATTCTCGCAGGACTTGATCTTGCTGTGTTCTCTTATATATTTTATACATTCTCACATAACATCATTAATCTAATACCTATTAAGAATCTTTTCACAACATCTGGTCTCAAAACTTCTTCTTATGATACAGAGCTACATTTGTATCTTGATAAAAATGTTTTAAATGAAGATCCTAATGACAAGATTATTGCAAAAATATGTTGGAGAAATCTTCCGCCTCCTCTTCAAGACAGCTTTTCATATTACATATTTCGTATAGTGGTGCCAGAGAAAGATTACGAGATTATTCTTGCGGAGAAGATTTTGTTTGTATATTACATAGATCGATCTGAGGGATGCACAGATCTTGAGATTAAATATGTGACAAATCTATATGGAGAAAACATCATACCTGTGTCAGGAGAGTGGCGTGGAGAAGTAAAGACTTTCATAGGGAATATATATTCTGTTGAAACTTATAACGTTTCGGTTGAAGACAAATTTGTTTTAAACGATATAACATCTATCTCATATGATAGAACAAACGATCTTGTCATAATAAACTTGTCTAAATATGTTATGAATTCTGTCATTTTATATAATATTCAGACTTTTGATGACAAAAATAATAGCATTAGATACACAGGCAGCAACCCGCTATGGAGATATACATGGTTCAACGGCTCGAGTGTTGCAATAAAACTACCGGGAGATCCCAGTCCCGAAGAGAGATATGTAGCAGTGAGAATTCAGAAGAGAGGTCTATTAACAAAAGATTTTGTCATAGATCCTTCTTTTACAACATTTTATACACAGACTGTCACAGAGACTAAGACTATGACTTATGTGACGACGATCACTATACCACTCACATCTACTACTACATCAACAGTCATAGAGACTAGAAAATTCACTACCACATATACTAGCAATATGACATACATAGTCTATACATATGTGACCAAGACGCTTGTGTTGAGAGAGACTATGCCAGAGATTTTGACTGTAACAACAACAAAGATTGTTAATAAAACACTGGCTAATCCGACCACGAAGATCGTTAATGTCACAGTTATTACTGAGATACCTGTTTTAACAACTGTTGTTCTAGAGAAGACTTTGATTACAAAAATATTTGAGACAGAGACTATAGTATATGAGAACCTCATCAGATCTACAGAGACGTTAATTTTATCTCAGATAGATCCTGGGTTGTCTATAAGTTTATCAATACCTCTATTAGCTATTGGAATATTAATAGGCTATTATATCTTGAGAAGAAGGGTCTATGGTAAGACATAAATTTTTTGACGTGTTATTATATAGGTGGATCTATGGAGAGAAGATTTGTTGAAGTCCCAGAGATCCCTATTGTGGACAGGATCTTTTTATCTGCTGAGGAGACAGGAGTAATAGTAGTTGATATGCAAAATGATTTTGTGAAACCTGAGGGGAAACTTTATGTGCCAAATGCTTATAAAACTGTTGAGCCTATAAAAAGACTTTTAGAAAAGGCTAGAGAGAAGAAAGTAAAGATCTTTTATACACAAGATACTCATTATGCTAATGATCCAGAGTATCAGATCTGGGGAGAACATGTTAGATACGGAACATGGGGGTGGCAGATTATTGATGAGCTGAAGCCTAGAGAAGAGGATATTATTATTATAAAGACCAGGTATGACGGCTTCTACGGGACTCCTCTAGAAGATCTTTTGAAAATATACAGGATCAAAAGTTTAATTATTGTGGGCACAGTGGCGAACATATGTGTGCTACATACAGCGGCAAGCGCAGCCTTAAGATGGTATAAGATATATGTTCCCATAGATGGTATAAGTGCTTTAAATGATTTTGATCTTTACGCGGCTCTGAGACAAATATCATTTCTCTACAAAGGAGTGATCGTTAGATCAGTAGATGACATAGTCTTCATATAAAGTCTAAAGAGAATAGTGAAAAAGATGATCCTTGGTAGAGATGTCGTCATAAGCGATCATGATCTTATTGGAGAATGGGAGCTTAAGAGAATAAGTTTTAGAGATATCGAGGAGCTTATAGATTATATATACATGAATCTTTCCAACAATCCTATTATTATCGCATATAATAATATATGGAGATATACAGATGAGATATTTAAAAGATTACGCGACAGAGGTTTCAACGTCTACACTATAGATCTTGTCGACATAAATTTTGAGAAGATGTTATCAAAAACATTGAGTATAGAACAGATTATAAAAGCTCGTCTATCTAGAATCAGATATTCTAATGTTGACAAGACGCCTGTCAAGATGTCTCTGAACAAGTCTGTTAGTAGAAAAGATCTTTTGAGAGCTCATGTCAATGTTTTCTTAGAATATATTTATAAACCTGTTGTAGACGTCGAGACATGTATGATGCTGCCTAGATGTGATTTATGCATCAGATCATGCCCTTCAAAAGCTCTTGATGAAAAGCCTCCTAAAGTTTATTATGACAAATGTGTCAACTGTGGAATATGCTACTCTATATGTCCTGTGCAGGCTATTAATCCTCCTCAGATGACCCCTAGATCAGTAGATATGTTTATAAAAACTGTCAGAAGCTTCAGTGAAGAGCCTATGTATATAATTTTCACATTATTTGATAAACTAAAAGATCTTTACTTCACAGATTTAGACGCTGATCATCAGCCGGCCCTTATATTTCCCATTCAGAGTATAAATGATCTTACTCCGCTTAATCTTTTAAAATTTTTATTCCACGGATTCACGCCTGTGTTGCTAGGAGAATTAGATGTTTATCTGAGAAGAAGTATTAGAGAGCTTCTCAGCCTAGAGATGATCTTAACAGCTGAGAGACCTGAGGATCTTAAGAACATCCTTAGAAAAAAGATCATTAGTAAATACAAGGGAGCATCTAGAGAGGTTAGAGATTATGTTCTACAAATATTTAACGAATATGTTGAGAAAGATCTTGTCTTAAGCTTCCCAGGGGTAGGATATGTGTATGTGGATGATGAAAAATGCACATTATGTGAGGCATGTGTAAGATCCTGCCCAACGAAAGCTCTAAAGATCTTGGAGTATAAAGATGAGATGAGACTGATTCTCTCAATAAACAGATGTATCGGATGTAGAGAATGCGAATATATATGCCCTGAGAATGCCGTTAAAGTGTACTGGTATTATAAGAAGGGCTCTGAAGAGGAAGTTCTCACAAGATCTAAGATTGCTAGATGTGTCATATGTGGAGCACCTTTAGGGCCTGAGAAAATGATCAGAAGAATAGAAAATAGACTAAGATCTTTAGGAGATCATGAGGCTATTAAATATGTTAGAATATGTGATAAATGTAAAACAAAACTTTTCTACGAAAAAATCTTTCAATAAAATTATTATAGATCCTCGTAAAAAGCTTTATAGAGACATCTATTATATACTATGACCGCCTCTCTCTGCCCTAAAGAACGAGGCTTGTCCTGCTGTAGTAAAATAAGTTAAAAAATTGAAGTAACAGAAAAACGTGTTCAATACACAGTTTAAGAAGAAGATTCGAAGCCTGTTATCTGATAAATTTATCTATGATGAAGCTGATAATTGATACTATCTTCTTAAAGTTTTCATATTTTTAGCTTTTAAACATACAACGATTCTCTAAATAATAATTGAGAAAAACTTTTTAATTAATGTTCTATAAAACCTTATATATCATTCAGGTAAATATTTTAATGGTGATCATTAGTGAATGAGACGATATTTACTATGATCACTGTAATAGCTAGTGTTGTCACGTCAACGGCTTCTCTAGGCTATTGGTTGGGAAAGAAATTTGCCATCATAGACGAGAGATTCAATAGAATAGATGAGAGATTCAGTAGAGTAGATGAGAGAATTAATAGGCTTGAGAAGGCTTTTACACAGTTTTCTGAGACTCTTATAATGGTTTTAGAGTATAAAGGTGTGTTCACCTCTATAGAGGCTGCAAGTTTTAGAGGCCTAATAAAGGCTCTTCTACCATCTCCCAGTTCAAAATATTATACGAGAGAGGTTTATGAGAGATTGAAACAGCTCTTAGATAAGGATCCTAATGAATATACTATGGCGGATATTGATGAGATGAATAAAATAGCAGATCTAATAGAGAAAGAGGGTAGGGCATCTAATAGAGAGGATCTGATAGATTATTCATATAAACTGAGATTTTATGCTATGATAGCAAAAGTAGTTTATATATATCCAAAACTGAGAAAAACCTAAGCTTATTTATTAGAATTTATATCTCAACATCTGGTGTTATGAATAGAGAAATTTTTAAAGAGCTAGATGCCAAACATATCTAAGTTTTCCAGTGACCGGATCCACCTCAAATCCTAGTGTCTCAAGAGCTGTCACTCCCAACACCTGAGCATTATCTTTCTCAGCAAAGACAACCTCGACATCGCCTTCAAAATCCTCGTATTTTATTGTTGCAATCCCAACTTCTCTGGTTATGATTCTTCCATCAATAGTTTTAAAATGTCTTACTCTTCTAGGTCTTATATTAAGCTCTTTAAGAACATCTCTGCTGATCCAAGTGAATATAGAGCCTGTGTCAACAATAAGATCAATTTCTCTAAAGATCTCTGTCTCAGGATTTTTAATAACAACTCTCACTCTAGTTAAACCCATATCATCACCTGACACATGTCCAGAATCTATTTAATTAAAAAACATATAATCATTTAATACTGAGGTGGTTTGCCACAGCAATATTAAGTTTATCGAAATTCTTCTTTTCGCCACATATTGTTTGAAAACAATAAGATTAAATTTATATCTGCAAGTTAAATTATGTTATTGGGTTTAGCTGTTATGAGTTCTAAACCTGTATTTGAAGTTAAGATTTCTAAAAAGAGACTTATCTCTATACCTAAGGCAGTGGCTGATATGCTCGGTATAGTAGAAGGTATGAAACTTAAGGTATATGTTGAGGATAATAAAATAATATTAGAGCCTGTCAGAGATGCCTTATGGTATGCGATATATGGTCCAAAAATAGGTTTTATAAGCTTCAAAGAGATAGAGGAGGAGAGCATATTTGAACAAGAAAGATTATCAGATACTTCTTGACACCTCATTTCTGCTACCGTTTCTAGGATTTAAAACTGATGACATTATTATAAACACATTGCCGAAGTTGAGAAGGTATTATCTATATTATAGCGACTTAAGTCTTCTCGAGGCTTTATGGAAGATATCTAAGATCGTAAAGAAGGAGAATTTAGAGATTATCATAGAAGGCATAAGACTTATTAAAAAAGATCTTTATCATATTAGACTTGATGAGAGGGCAATCGAGATCGCAATCAATCTTTATATGTTGGGACACAAAGATCTTATAGACGATCTATTATATGGTATAGCTATCTCTCAAGATCTTATGTTTCTCTCAATAGACAGATCATTAGAAAGCTTCATCAAAGAACACGGATACGAGAATGTTTTTATACATCCTGAGGAGATAGAATAGGGTATTCAAAAGATCAAATGATGTCATCCCAGATTTTCATCTTTATATATACAGATCTCAGCAGACTGATCTATATGACATTAATAGTATAAATAGTTAATATAGATAAGGATGGCTAAGAATAAAACCATAAGATCTTTATAATTAAAAACCTTGATGACATCACTCAACTACTTTTAATATTTTCTCATCTCACTAGTAAAGTTTTGCAATGAAATACACTTTATTATTTTCAAGAATAATGATCCTCAGCGGTGATCTATGAATAGTTTGAGATGTGAATTTAGAGATCCCTGGGCAAGCATATAAATATTCACAAATTTGTCTAGCGAAAATAAACAATTAGCGATCCTTAGCTTATGTTATCGAAAATTTTAACCTCTACATCTTCTCTCTGCTTAGTTTATTAACTTCTTATGAAGTATGATAGTAGAAAAGTCTGTCATGGGCTATGTTAGAGCTCATATAATAATAGGCGATATCTATAGGAGAAGAGTAAAAGAGGTTCATTCTTAATTTATGTAGGAACTTTATTTCCTGTTATACCATTTAGCTTAGCTAAAAAGCTTAGTATAAAGTCTTTGGCTAAAACAAAGATTTTATTAGCAGATAAAAGAGAGATCACTGTTGATCTCTCCTCAGATTATTTTAGGGCTCCGGATAGAGAAGACGTGTTTCTAATAGTCTTAATGGGCTCTCCCAGCTCTTGTTAAGAACAATAGTTCTAGAAGGTCTGGGAATAAAAGTTGATCCTGCCACAGCAGACTAAAGCATTCAAGACCTTACGGATCAGCTTTGCTGACACTTTTATGATATATTTATCACCATTAAAAGTAGCTAGAATCTAAGGATCGATTAGTTTAAAATTATAGATTATGATGTAGAGAGCTATTTAATAGCTTTCTAGAGTATGTTTAGGTTGCTACATCTATGTCCTTAATATTTTAATTAGAGTTCCTTGAGAATAATCACTATTACTATTGAAGCCCCGATCCATATTTGACAGGTCGTCTATAAAGGTATAAAACAGATCTTCACGGCTACTGCACATAGCATGCTTCACAAGCTAATAACTATGATGCTATATAATTTTTCAAATCGATTGATTGTTGTGTAGATCTACTTTTGGTATAATATCTAGTCTAAACTCAATATTAATATGGTTAAAAAGATCATTATAGAGATTTTATTCTAATTATGAGTTAAGTTTAGGAGTTTAATAGAAGACGTTTTCTAATAGTGATATAGCCTAGTAGAGTAGCTAATATAACTACTATTGCCAATATATATGTCTTATAACTCAGCTCAGATCCTTGGCCGTAGTCTATTGTCGATGTAGACGTTCCAGTTATTATGAGTGGAAGTGGTGTAATTACTGGTGGAGAACCTTCGTAGACTATTGCAAACAATTTGCATTTTGAGATGTTTCTTACAGCTTTTGCGATTTGAAGACCAAGCTCGACTACTTGATTTATGGAGAGATCTTCTTTATAATCTAAGGGGTATATTAATATTATTGGTAAACTACCGCGGGCAATTCCAATAGCTTTGCCTAACTCTCTTCCTATTTTACTACTATATTCTCTTAACACGCTCTCAATAGCTCTATCATGTTCATCACTCCATCTTATAAATCTATCTATATCAAATGTTTCAGGTGATACAGCCCTAATAAATAGCTTAGAATTATACCTCGAAATATTCACACTTAAACCTTTACTTATACCCAGAATTTTCTCTGAATCTTCAATTGAAATTATTGCTTCTAGAAGATAACCTCCTGTTTGAGGTGTCGGAATATAGTTAATAGTCTTATAAGTTATATTTGCATTGTAGAAGATCCTCTTTATATCATTAATGATCTGTGAAGCACTGATAATAGTAGCATTTATGTGAACAGGCCTACCGCCTTTACTCATTTCTTCAAAAGCTTTCCCGAAAGCTTCTTCATACGGATCTCTGAAGCCGCTGTATGGTGCTAAACGATAATGATATATTGGCACATATCCACATTCATCTTTATAAACAGCTATGGGCTCAGGATCAATATAAAAGTAGATACTAGGAGCAATCTCCATAACAACTCCGCGAGTAAGTCCTGTGTTCAGAGCATATATCTCCTGATATATAGGTGTTATCTGTAGCGTTATCAATGTTAGGAAGAGAACTATGATCATATTGTTAAAAGAGCTCATAAAGATCACCTTGTGAAAAACACTTTATCTGATCCTCCTCCTTCTGTAAGAGGTACAAAACTTAGATAATAATAAAGACCATCTATAGACGTCGCATAGACTCCATCAGAGGTTGCCCCCCAAATTACTCCTGCTGCTCTAACATCAGGTTCAAAAGCTACGCATTGTCCTGCATACGGATCCTCATAAACTGGTGCTCCGCTGTCTCCTGGAGCGGCTCTCATATCTCTAACAAAAAGCTGATAGTAGTAAGTTACAGAACCTACACTTAGATTTCTATAAACCCCATATATATAACCAGAAGTCTCATTAGTTGTCGCTCCATATTTAGATACACGAATCATCTCACCTCTTCCCAGCCTAATTTCTGCTTCAATAAAGGTTAATGAACCAGCTACGCGTGCATAACCTGTTGATGAACACTTAAGAACCTTGTTAGTAATATTGACATTGCTTGTATTTCTCGCATATAATCCGTCTATGTTGCTAACATCAACTCTGTATACTGTAGCTATATGATTACTAGAGCTCACACGAGGTTGATATATATATTGTCCAACAGATCCGCAGTGTCCTGCAGTTGTTATTCCGTAAGACGCTATCCTAAGATCCTGTGATAATTCATAGCCTGTTAAACCCAGAGTACATACATTGATTATCCCGGAAGATGATTGAAGCTCTATTCTTGCTCCGCCAACCAAAGGTCTATATGTCGCACCAGGATCAGGACATTGAGCAAGAGATATATTTATTATAAGAAGAAAATATAGGATCGTTACAATTATGAGGCCCTTATATATCTTAGACAATATTAAAATCGTCATTTCACCTATAAAGATTATTCTTTGAGAAAATAAAAACTTTTGTCTCGATATTTACCTTATAGATCCTATGTATTATCTGAGCACTCTTGTGAACCTCCAGAAAAAATATAAATAGATCTTAGAGAGCCTTCAGAGGAAGTACTTATCACCTAGATACTCAGCTTTGAAGAGAAGAAGAGGATATTGTATAGAATTAGATCCTATCATGTGAAGGCCAGAAACACCCTGGAGGACTAGGCTAGAAGGGAGCTGCATAAGCCTGTGAGGTCAGCAGTCAAACTTCAATACGCTGTTGGTAGAGAAGATCTAACAGGCTTGATTCAAGTCCTCAGGAAGTTATTAAGGATCACAAGGCAAAGCTGATCATCATGGGGATATATTCAAGGCTTGAGAAGTAGATAAACTGACATGCTATAAAGCACCGAGCGTCGTTAGTAATAGTGGATCCAAGTGGCACATCAAGTGAATGTAAACAATGCAATGCAGAAATGATCGAAAATGGATATAGAAGGCTTAGATGCCCAGATGTTGCTTCGAAGCAGTTAGAGACGTTGTTGAAAAGCTAAACATCAGGAAGAGGTCTCTAAAAACGCTAAGGATCAAAGCAGATCTTGATAGGACTCTAGCCCCTCGCAACCTCTCAGATGATAGATGTATACCCGAATAGATGAGGAGAACCGATGAACCACCCCAAAGGGAGCCATCGCTCTTAAGGGCGTGGAGGGGCAGAGGGGTGATTATTATATTGTTTATCATCTTAAAGCTGAAGGTCTCGACCTTTTAATGCGTAGAGGAGGTTAGTTTTTAGCCGTTATTTCTTGAAGAAGTTTTTCTACATGCTCTAACACTTTCTTGGCCATATTTAATGCCTGTTCAGCATCATATCTAGTGTATAATTCCTCTGGAGGTATACCTGCCTCTTCATCACCATACATTGCTAATTCTCTTTCTTTTCTCAGGGATCGTGATATTGATGCAAATTCATCTATGTGTTCTCTGAACCATTCTGGGAATCTATTTCTTTCTCTTCTTAACACAGGCCCTGGATCATGCCATTTAGGAGGTTCGATCCCTACTAATCTTAAAGCGGCTTTTAGCGATAATTCAATAGCCTCTTGACATTGTCTCACTATATACGGATAGTTTCCTGACCTTAATTCTTCTTCTGCATGTTTTAATCTGTCTCGTGCTTGTCTGAGATTAGATTTTGCTAATACAATATTATTCAATTACTATCACATCTCCATATTTCGCATCTTCTTTAAGTATCCAGTACCATTTCTTTCCTATATAGATCCTTTTGGCGCCTAACTTCTTTAATTTCTCGGATAAATGTATCAATATTCTCTCGAAGAAGTCGTCTTTGTCATATGCTATTACTGCATCCTCAACCATGTCTAGATACAAAGGTGATATTTTCTCAGCCTCCTCTCTAGTCTTAAGGATCGGTGATATAGATACTGAATATCCGTCTTCATACAACTCCTCTAGTAATGGATCAATTCTTCTCTCAGCCTCAAGATATCTTTCGATCCTTTTGAGACGAGACTTCGGCAGATTATCTACAACAATCAATAGATCAAGATCACTATCTCTTCTAGCATCACCTCTAGCCACACTGCCATAAACCACTACAGAAACCAGATCTGAGCCAAAAACATTAATAAGTTCATCAACAAGATTCTTCACAACAGATCTATACGGCTCAGCAATATATTGAATACCTTTCTTAAACAATCTCAGTTCATCTCTAATAAATCATTATCAAAACAATATTATATTCCCGACCTTCTCCTCATCTTGAAAGAGCTGGAAGCTCAGCTCTCTTGCCAGCAGGTCATTAGTTCCTCTCATCTATTCGGGTTTACACCTGAAAGTCTCGCCCTGAAGGGTGGAGATGGCTATGGCCTATAAGCTCTGTATCTTCTATTATTCTCTATAATGATATCGATGCATATAAGTCTCGAAGGATCGCTCCTTAGCAATATGCTATAGACATGTTAAGCCACGAGACTAAACCTACGTCTTCGAGGTTATGATAATATTCATAATCCTAAGGCTCCCAAAATGGGATAGGAATAATGGGCCGGTGATCTTGGTAGAAACATTTTCTATAGAATTGAGAGGAGGATCAGAGAAGATATAACTCAACTTTCTCTAATTTTTGAGTTCTTGTGTCTACTCTAAACCCCATTTTCTCAAGAGCTGTCACACCTAACAACGCATCTATATCTGCGGGTAGTCTGAGATCTGGCCATACCTCAATATCACCACCTGTTACCTCTCCTATAACTTCAATCATGCCAATACCATATCTAACCTTAACGATTTTACCATCAGGCAATCTTCTAAACCTCTCATATCTAAACTCTATACCCAGACCTTGAACCTTATCTGGAGTGGTGATGATATCTCCATAGAAACCGGTATCAACTAAGGCCCTTAGCTTAACCCCACCTCCAGGTCCGTGCAATTCCACATCAACAACTACAGATCCCGTAAAACACACCATGCTAATCTATTCCTCAAGAAATTTAAACATTATGCTATAAATTACTATTTCAACATATTAAGCTTGTTTAACTATTTCACAACCAAAAGCCTCATCCCCTAGGGCGGGAGGAGGTCAGCTGATTGTAGTTCGTCGTGTTGTTTCTTAGAAAATCTCCATGCGAATTTAATTTGAGTTCAATAAAAACGCTGCATCTATCAAACAACATGCCTTGTCATTATTTAACAAATAAAGCAACACTTGATGTATAGTCATAACCTAAAAAATAACTATTTTATTTTTATTGATCTTATTCTCCATAACGCAAGTGTTATAGCAACTGCTACAACGATTACTGAAATGATAAAGATCTGTTGTGGTAGGTCGGGTGGTGGTAGGTCGGGTGGTGTCTGCGATATTTCTACGGCCTCTGTATGCTCTATCCTCTCGACAGGTTTAGGTCCATAAGGTAGAGGTATGGCTGGTGATGGAGGCTGTGCAACCAGTACCACGATATTCTGGTAAGGTAGATACTTCCTTATTAATGGGTCTAGAGCCTTCACGGAGTTGGCAACATCCTCTACCGCCTCATTGAAGCTTCTATTAGTTGCAATAGCTAACTCCTTAATACATGAAATGTTAAACCATATATCGACTCCATAGAACGATTCTCCCGCGCTAACGAAGCAAGAGATCTTTTCCAGATTCTCATAGAGATCTCGAGCGTCAAAGTATGAGGGTATTCCAAAACCCATAGTCTCGATAACAACAACCTTATGACTCATAGCAATATCTGAGAGCTTCTTAGCAATCTTCTCAACATCGATGCCATTCTCTGTTACAACATTAATTCTGATCACTTTTCCTTCAAGGAACCAGACCAGCGCTTCACGAGCTCTCGATATATTGAGCATCTGCATGATCGCATTCATAATCTTATCGTTTGGCGCATCTGAAGCATTCAAAATGTCGATAGTCTTTACAGTTCTATAACCATCAACAGTCATGGTAATATATAGTTTTGAATAGAATGCTCTAGGGCCTATGAATTTATCAATTATTTCATTAACAAGTTCTGACGAGAACGTTACTGCATCCATGTTTGGTAACACTAAGAGCCAATAACCATTACCTAAATATGTGAGAGCAGATCTATTTATGGCAGCTATCACGAGGTTACCGTAGTCATATATAATGTATAAGTTATGTATAGTATATATTTGTATATTACTATCAGCTAACGCCATGGGAATACTAGACACTATGACCAACATAAACATTATTATTAACGTCTCAACCCTCATCATAGTCAACACCCAGTTATAACATTACATATTGTAGCTCCGAATATATTGCGTATGGCCCGAGCAGAGACAAAAATAGTTCTTGGACATAAATATGCGAGTCCACCATTGATTATCGCAAGCGTGCAGTTTTCACCTCTTGATAAATGACCTAGGATATATGTAGCAAGAGATCTACCACCAGGCATCACATGATAGTACAACGGTGAGCCACTATCACCACTAGCAGCAGTAATATTAGTTATTATAGCATCGAGAAGATTGTTGTAGGGATCTCTCTTAGTTATAACATATCCACACGTAGTTCCAGTAGTTCTACCGGTCTTACACACACGTTCTCCTAAGTTTACATTATCCCAATCTACATATCCGTAAATAGATACAGTAGTATACGAGTTTTCTCCTGTTATGTTTATTATCCATGCTTCCCGGTTCACCCCTGTGTTTAAAGGTATAAATGCCGCATCAATATCACCAGATATGAGGTAATATGCATTGGGTCCTACGAGGTAATCAGACCTTTTATAATTTGGTTGATATATCGAGACCCACACCGGATTTCCACCAGGCCAGAGATTACTAATACAATGACCTGCTGTCACAAAACCATAGCTAGTGTCGTGGCGTACAAAGTATCCAAGAGTACAGGTCTCTGAGTTAGTTCCATAAGTTATCTGTATTTGTAATCCCCCTCTTAAGGGTCTCATATATTCTCTTGTTGGATAAACTGGAAAGTGATATGACTGCTGGGCAAAGACTATTAATTCAGACAATAGAAATATTAACATTACACTTAAGAGTGTTGCACCCATATACATTCTCAGTACTTTTAGTACTTTAATTATACTCTGACCTCCTCCCCGCCCTGAAGGGCGAAGGTTCCCCTCTTTGTGGGCACAACGATATGAATGGCTGATGAATATCTGATATGAATGGGATCCAGAATCCATATCCATCTCTATGCTTGCTTCTATATCGTGGCAGTCTGATATGAAAACCGATATGGAATCAGGATCAAAGGGATCGGATCTTTAAGAAGATCCTGAGGATCAAAGAGGATCCCGAGGATCGTTGATTTACAAATGAGGATCTATAGCTGTGAAGATCTTGGTGGGCCCGCGGGGATTTGAACCCCGGACCTCCGCCTCGTAAGGGCGGCGTCCTAACCGGGCTAGACGACGGGCCCGCGCAGGTTTCTCCCTCTCAATTTATTTTTTATGATTTTAAAAACATTTGCTTCTGAGATAGGATCTTGTTATATGAGTGCTCCTCTGATCATTATGATCATTAGTGTTAATAATGGCGTAATTATGTTGATAAGTGTTTTATAAATCTCTTTTCTCATTTTTCTATCTATGACTCTTATGGTTATCTCACTTAATAAGATGGTTAGAGACAACACGTGTTCTCCTATGTATAGTGTCGAAAAGAATATTATTATCAAAAGGATCTTGCTCAAATAGATCATTCTTATAGAAAATGTGTCTACATCTATAGCAAGGATCTTGTATATATCAGTTAGAAAATAAAGATCTTTTCTTATTAAAAGTGTCAGAAGATAATAGATCAATAGAGAGATTAGTATTGATACTACGAAAACCTCCTCTCTGCTGTAGCCGTATAAAAAGTTGATAGTGTTTACAAAACTTATCACATAGACAGGTATAAAGATCGTTATAACAATCGGGAGGATTACATCCTTATATCTCACGATACTTCTCTCGAAACTACGAACTCTTATATAATCTATAATCAAATAGATCATGTATATCACGAATATTATAAAGAAATTTGTCGACAAAAGATCTGGCCTGTCCCACAGTAGATAAATAGCTACGAGAGAGATCATAAGAAACGAGTATGGGAAAAGATCTTTTCTAACAAATGTTGATGTTAATAGAAAAGATATCATTATGAGAAAACTTATAACAGAAAGATCTATAGATCTTGATATAACAAATGAGACGATAAGATATAAAATTGTTGTTAAAAGACTTGAGAAAATATTTCTTGTGTAAATCTTGATCATATCAGATCTTCTCAAAACTTTCTTCAGTGATCAAAACATCAGACCCTAATTTGCTGAAGAATTTTATTATAATGTCTCTAGTCATCGGCCCGATATCTTTATCATAATCTCTATTTGGCATCATTATTATTCCTCTGAAACCATTCTGTTTTAAATATAATGATATAGATGATCTGTCTGTCGAGAAAATGTCTGGAGGAGTTGTCGCTAGAATCTTTATGTCATATCTAGAAAGATCTATTCTATAAAGATTTAAAAGAAGGATCCCTATAGATCCACATCCTCCTCCAAATGATATGTCATCAAATATAACATATATTCTCTCTCTATTAGATGAAGTGATCTCTCGAAAAATCTTTACTATAGCATCTGTACATATCATTATGTCAATAATTGAATAAGCGTCTAAAAAGGATTCAAGTAATGATCTGAATAATCTCAGAAGAGACTCAGCATAGGTGTTCCCCTCAGATCCTATGAGCCACGAATATTTTGTAAGACCTAACATGATCAATACTCTCCCTCTCGACTCTCCAATATCTTCTCTAACCATCAGCCTCCCAGTTCTGGCAAAACCTTTCCAATAGATTCTTCTCACATCATCGCCAGATACATAATCTCTAAACCCCCAAAGATCATAAGATCCTCCCAGAGAGGCTCCTCGAATTTTTATCCCAGGATATACAGATCTGATCTTTGGATAGACGTTTATTTTTATATAGATTGGTGTGACAGTTATATAAGAATATTGCTCATAGATCTTTTCTTCAGAGAAGATCCCGAGAGGATCTTGAAAAAGAAGTTTTATACTCCTAAGATCATGTCTTCCAACTCTCTCTCCTCTAACGCTATAAACATTCTCAACATAAGATCTTGGTGGAATAGATAGGCGTGCAACATCAGATCCTTTTGAGACAACTAGTTCTCTCGGAACATCATCTTTAACAATCACAAGAGGGATCCTATGATCAGTCTCATTAAAAATTTTTATTACAACATCTGTCTCATAGCCTTCTACAACTCTGTTTTTCTCAACAATTCTCTCGACATAGATCTTGTCTATGACATATAAAAGATCTTTCATCTGCTGTCTAGACCATAGTATTATGACGACGCCTGCCACAGCCAGTGAGATTAATATTGGAGACATAGAATATATAGAGAATATGATCATCAGAATATTAATTGATAAAAAGACAAAGCCTTTAGAAGTGATTTTCAGGGCACATCAGTCCTCGACAAGATCTCTTCAATAATCTTCTCACTCTTAACACCACTCAAAACAGCCTCAGGCTTCAGAATTATTCTGTGGCTTAACGCTGCCTGAGCCACATATTTTACGTCGTCTGGTGTCACAAAATCTCTTCCTCTGATCAATGCGACAGCCTTTGACAAAAGATATAATGCTATCGCCCCTCTAGGTGATGCTCCTAATCTCACCATAGGATGATTTCTCGTGGCCTGAACAATAAGAGAGATATATCTGAGTATGTTCTCATCTATATACACTTTTCTGACAACATCAAAAGCTTTTATAAAATCTTCTTTCGAAACCACGGGGCTGATACTTCTCTCAGTTATGTCATAATATCTTCTCATTATCTCGATAGTCTCATCAACATCTGGATAATCAATGACCACACGAGCTAAAAAACGATCTGTCTGAGCCTCTGATAACGGAAAAACCCCTTCGATCTCGATAGGATTCATTGTTGCAATAACCATGAAAGGTCTCGGCAGTCTATATGTCACTCCTTCGACAGACACTTGTCTCTCTTGCATAGCCTCTAGAAGAGCACTCTGAGTCTTAGGAGGTGTTCTATTTATCTCATCGATCATCAGTATATTTGAGAATATAGGGCCCTCTCTAAATTTAAAAGATCCTGTCTTAGGATCATATATGTTGACACCTATAACATCTGATGGAAGAAGATCTGGAGTCCCCTGAATTCTTTTAAAAGATAATCCGAAGACGCCTGCGACAGTCTTAGCCAACAAAGTCTTGGCCACACCAGGCACTCCCTCGAGTATCACGTGACCCTCTGTGAGAAGTGTCGCCAGTATAAGCTCTATCTCTCTCCTTTTCCCAACGACAATCTCAGAGATCTTTTCAACAGCTTTTGTAAATATATTATGAAAAATCTTCAGCTCCTGCTCTTCTGAAGCCATTCTCTATATCTCCTGACAACGTATTTCTTATCCTCTTTAAAATTGTTTATAGATCTTGTCTGAGAAAATGTTTTCACAGCACCCGTCTCTTCTCTGAAATATATTAATGTTGCAAATATCGTTACAAAGCTTATTATTGACAATGTGATCAAAGGATCTTTACTCATCATTATGCCAATGCTGTTAGAAAAGATCCTTATCATCGAACCAAGCCCCATGACAATCTGATCCATTCTAATAATTTTGAAAACTCTATTACCCTCATAAAATATTATCTCTCTATCCCCCACAAAGTCTCTGAATAAAACTATGTTTTCACTGACGCTTTTTCTATATATCATATTGTTTATGAATAAACTTGAGTCTCCTATGAAAAAAAGTTCCCCAGACCCGATCTTTTTAAGAAAACCTACGTAGCCTCCACTCTCTAAACATGTGCCTATATAGGAGGTGTTCTCAGGATCTTTTATATGAATATATGAGTATTTGTTGAGAAATATCTCATAAGTCTTGTTGTTAATAACACATTTTGCATATGCCACAGTGCCTATTAAAGACCCGTAGTATACATCTACTTTTCTCAATAGATTATCTAAAGATCCTATCTCGTCTAGAGCCAACACAAATCCTCCTCTAGAGATCCATATGATGATCTTCTCAGAATCTTCTTGAGAGAGAGGCGTGTCTGGGCTGGCTATTATTAAAACACTTGTCTCAGGATCTATTTTAGAAAGATCCTCCATACTGTATATGACATCAGTCTTATAACCACTTCTGATCAGTAGTGTATAAAATATGTAGTAGCCTCCGCCTCCAGTATTGAATATTGACGGAGGATCATACTCTTGCGACAATATGATCGGGATCTTATCTACAAAACCTATCAACAAGATCATTAGAAACAGAATTATTATAATCTCTCTGATCATTCAGACCACTCACGAATTCTCTCAAGATCATCTTTCGAAAGATCTTTTCTGCCATATACAGCCTTCTCATATATATCAGCGAAAGCCTTCAGATCTATCTTCTCATGATTTTTGAGACTGATCTCTCTAGGAGTACAATATATACACCTAAGATCTTCTCTTATTCTAAGAAATATTTTTCTCAAGACCTCTCTAACTCCATCATATATATACATAAGGATCTTTTCTTCTCTCTCTTTCTCTCTAAATCCTCTTCTTATAAACATAGATTCTCTCTCTAAAGACATGATCTGTGGAGAGATCGTTATGAAGACCAGTGTTATCATAAATATCAATATAAATATTATAAGAATATATGTAAGCTCCTGAGGAATAAGAAGTTGTGAAGATTGTTGAGCTTCTACAACGCCTCTGGTTGCTGTATATGTGGCATTTCTCTGTCTCAAGATCTCTATCAGCTGATTCGTTGAAATGTTCTCATCACGGATCACAATATATCTCTGAGGAATATAACTCATGACCTGTCTATGATTAAATACTTATAAACATTATATATTTCTAAGAATTATACATGTTCGTGAAGAATAAATTGAGTCTTGAGAAGAGCCCTCTTAAAAAAATTGATGTGAAAGAGATCTGTAGAGGGAGAAGAGTTGTTCTTCTTCAGAAAATTTTTGAGACACATGATGGAGAGAAGATTTTTAAAGATGTGATAAATTTTGGAGAGGCCGTGGCGATCATCCCAATGATTGATGATGATCATGTTGTCTTGATAAGACAGTATAGAGCTCCTATTGAGAGATGGATTCATGAGATACCTGCTGGCAAAGTTGAGAGTGGTGAAGATATTATAGATGCTGTTAAAAGAGAGTTGATTGAGGAGACAGGCTATATGCCCAGAGAGATCATATATTTAAAATCTATATACACCGCTCCCGGCTATAGTGATGAGATTATTCATATTTTTATTGCAAAAGATCTTGTCTACGTAGGTTCTAAACCTGAGAAGGGAGAGATTATTGAGACAAAGATCTATAGACTCTCAGATGCTATAAACATAGTGTTGAAAGAGGATCCTTCGGATGTGAAGACTTTAGTAGGCCTCTTGCTGGCTAAAGAGAATCTCAAGAGGATTATAGATGACAAGTCTTGAGAAGATTAAGCTTGTCATAATAGGTATAGTAATTGTGATCTCTGTCTCATCAGCTTCTCTATTTGTTAAACTCACCTCATCCGCACCTTCTGTAGTAGGCTTCTGGAGATTATTTATAACACTGCTTATACTAGGATCTTATTATAATTTTAAGGAGCCTGAGATATGGAGAAAGATCTATAGATTGTCTAAGAAGATTCTTTATCTAAGTTTTTTATCAGGCTTTTTTCTTGCTCTACATTTTTATACATGGATCTGGAGTCTCAGGCTGACACCTGTCTACGTGGGAACCACTCTAGTAGATCTTTATCCACTCTTCGCAACTTTAATGGCAATATTCTTTCTAAATGAATATCCTTCTAAAAAAGTTGTTCTAGGAGTGTTTCTAGGGATCTTTGGAATTATTCTCATAGGAACTTCACAAGGAATTAATGAAATAGAGATCTCAAGAGACATGATAATAGGATCTTTGTTAGCAATATTCGGAGGATTCTCTGCGGGAGTATATGTTGTTATAGGAAGATATGTCCGCACCAGAATAGACTCTTTGGCTATATACGTGATCCCTGTATATATGTCCACAACATTGACACTTCTATTCTTATCATATATTGATCAACAGAATATTCTAATGATCAGATATGAGGAGATCCCATGGCTAATTCTTCTAGCTGTGGGACCAATGATCGGTGGGCACACAATGCTTAATTATATACTTAGATTCGTCAAAGCATCAATAGCTTCGCTACTGATAATATTAGAGCCTGTGGGAGCCGCCATATTAGCCTTCATATTCTTAGGCGAGAAAGTTCCTTTGATAGGCGTCTTCGGAATGATAATGGCTGTATCAGGAGTCATGATAGCTTCTCTAGAAAGAGAATAGGATCAGCCTATGTCAATCCCAAGATCTTTCAAAAGATCTTTTAAATCTCTTATTCTCTTAAGCAGAACAAGTCCTTTATCAGTGATCTTAACTCTTCTACTTCTCTCATCAACAATCATATGAACAATATTTTTATCGTTAAGCTCATCCAAGATCTTGACAAGCCTGTCATAAGCCAGTCCAGTTGCTGTAGCAAGTCTCGTGGCCAAAACTTCTCCTCCCTCTCTCTCTATGTAGCTTAATATATCGTATATGATAGATATTCTGCTTCTCTTCTTCATCTAATGATCCTCCTGACATAAACAAGACTCATGAGAAGAGCTCCAGAGACTCTGATAAACTCTGAGAGTATAAGTATATAAATAAGTTGTAAAGGATCTGGAGTAAGGATCCAGAGGCCTCTCAATAGATAAGATGCTGAGAACATTAGAAGACCTATTCTCACAAATCCTCTGAAGCCTGATTGAGATAATATAAGAAATAATGTTGTTATAAAATCTAATGTTGAGGGCATCAAAAGATATATCGGCGGGATCATAAGATAGACAGATGTCTTCTCAAAAGATCTTTTCGAAGACCATATTAAATAAGATGCTGACAAAGCTGATGCAGGAGACAGAGTATAGAGAGAATATGATATGCCCGGCTCCTGAACAAGAATGCTTAATATCATTATCAACTGACTTATTGAAAACATAAGATACCCCAGAAAAAGTCTCATCCAGATCTGGTCGGAATATAATCTGTACATCCTCAGAAAAACTATTGACAAAATAAGAAAAAGAGCTGAAGAAAACAAACTTAAAGACGCTATCACATAAAATATCTCGATCATTACAGCCAACGACCTCGTTACATATTAAACTGAGAGATAAAAATATATAACCCAAGATCAAAAGTTTAACGAAAAATAGATGAACAAACAAGAAATAACAGATCGAGCAGATATATCATATAACATCTGACAGATGAGATAAATTAAAAAGACAACACATCACACAACAAGATCTTTATAATACTATTCAGCACTAAAGATCTTATGATCTATTTATAAACCCTTTAATTTAACATCTGAGCAAAAAAAAGCTTTTATACAAATAATATTAATGATGAAGGTGTCAAATTATGAGATATAAAAAACTTATATTAACATTGATAATATCATCAATAATAATATCTATATCAATCATCTCCATATTATATTCCACAGCCTCCGTTAACGCATTTAATAAAAACAGTTCTACGAGAGTTTCAGAGGTAGCCTCTTCAGTGCTTAAAGACTATGATCTTATGTTCATCGGCGAATCTGATAATGAATGGTTTAATAGTCTCTGGAGAGAGCTTAAAACATATAATATAAGCATCTTCGAGCTGAAGGATCTTGAGGATATTTTAGCTAAGCCTGAGAAGCCTAGAGCTAGTGCCATAGGAGTTTTAATAATGTTCAGCGGTGATTATCTAGATAAAAACCTGAATAATACTAAATTTATCAACAGCCTTAGAATGATCCATGAATTATGTGGAGAGGGAAGATGTTTCTATGTAGCTGTCGGAGGAAAAACATCGAGACTATTTGATGTTCTAGACAAAGCAGGTATATACTCAGTTTACCAACCAACATCCAAAGGATTCACATATGTTAATCCAGCTTATTTTAATCCTCGGGCCGCAGGATTATCCCTTAAAGTTTGCACCTATGAATCAAAGAAATGGATCGTGCGTGGAGTCTTCGGAAGTAATGCCAGTTCTATTGAAGGCCTTATCGAAGGATTAGCAGACTGGCTTCGAGATTTCCAAAGAAAGCCTTGTGTAATTAAATAGGGGGAAAAGATTAAGAGGTCAGATTTGATCATAGTATTATTAAATCATGAATGAAGCGTCCTATCTCGGGGATCCTCGGATAATTTTATTTGAATGAAAAAGATAAGCTCATGATCTTATTATTGATCTATTGAATAACTAATGTATTTAATAATAGGATCCTCACATAATTTATTTAGATGATGAAATAGATCATGAATTTACTTTTTGTGAGCAGAGTTTATAAATACGCTAGCAATTGGGTAGAATGATGAGAACAATGTATAGACTAGATAAATCAAAAATATTTATAGCACTGCTTGTGTTAGCAGTGATAGCCGCAGGACTTACATATGTAGTCTATGCCAAAAATATAAATGCTGCTGCAACGAATAATACAACAACTTCAACAGCTCAGAATCTATCAGCCAACCACTGTGTATGTATATGTGAAAAAGATGGCAAACATGTTAAGAATAAGAATGTTAATGAACATAAGGAGGAGAGAGGAGCTGGTCATCTCTATAATTTGACTACGTTGAGCGGTGTCGTGGTCAATAAGAGTGTTCATCCATTTAGTCTGACTCTGTCTGTAAACAATGTTAATTATACAATGATATTTATGAGATTTTATGTTAGAGAGAGCGATGGAGCGCTTGTTTACGGCCCATGGATCTTTAATAATGTTCATGTGGGAGATACTGTAACTGTCAAAACTGTTGTTGTGGCTAACAAGACTGTTGTTCCAATACTTTCAATAACGGTTGGAGGACAAAACTATACTACACCATATCTATATAGTTTTCTGTTGAGACATTAGATGGAGAATATTTTATGAATATTAAAACAGTTTATTTTTTAATTTTTAATAACATCTTATTAATCGAGATATCTATTTCGAGGTGAATATTTTGAAGAGATATATTGACATGATCTTTGCAATTATTTTTCCTCTCATAATATTTCTCATAGCATTATCTATCTACCCGATCGAGGCTGGTGAGGCGAGCGTTCTTAACGAGATCGCTGGGTCTCAGACTAACATCAGCATAGAATATCCTGCCTATGTATCTGCGTTAATTCCTGTCTCAGGATATAAAGGTGTTGTGAAAGGAGAGGGAGTTATAAAAGATGTCAGACTAAGATTTTTTGATAAAAAATCTTTTCTTGAGATATATATTACGATTGATGATGAAGAGGCTCGTATCATTATTATTAATCCGAATATAACTTCTGCGGAGATTAGCAAGCTTGTTGGCGCAAAAACTTATTTCATCGGTAAAATGATCAAGATAAAAGGAAAAGATTACATACTCACGGCGGAAGCCATGATCTATGAGAAAGATACAAAATCTTTTATAAAGATCGTCTCTATGAGAGAATGGTTTAGAAAAGATCTTGGAGATAAAAGAGGACATGATTAATAATCATCAGATGTTCCAGCCATCATCATATATCAGAAGACCCTCTTTTCATCCTCTAAATAAATAGATATTCTTCCAGTAAAAATTTTAATCTCTGAACAATATTATTATATTGAGTAGCCGGGTCGTCTAGCGGCCAAGGATGCGGGGCTCTGGACCGCCACCGTCTCTCCCGGGTTCATCAATCTATTTTTTCTCACATCTCTCTAGATAATCATTGATACAGTCATAATAATTAGCTAGATAATGATATCCCTCTGAGATCTTTTCTAACACCTCTGTACAGGGAAGATTATATTCTTTTGATATTCTAATTGTTTTTCTAAGAATCTTCATTCCCTCACTTGTTGGAATAAGATTTTTATCAAGATATTCTCTAGAGATACCGATCATACTTAGAAACCTCAGTATCTCATTAAACTTCTCACATAAAGTCTCTAGCTCAACATCTCTCTTCAAATATCACATCCATTATAAAATTGTTTATTATCTAAATAATCTTTAGGGGTAGCTAATGACTCTATATGATCTTAGAGATAAAGTTGCTATCATTACAGGATCTGGTAGAGGAATTGGTAGAGCAATTGCTATTAGACTTGCTATAGAGAAGACTAAAGTTGTTATTAATGCTAAAAGAGGAGTTGAAGAAGCTGTTGAGACTGTTGAGAGAATAAAACAGATCGGCGGCGAAGCTATATATGTCATAAGCGATGTCTCAACAAGAGAAGGTTGCAAAAAACTTGTTGACAAAGCTTTTGAGGTTTTTGGAAGAATAGATATCTTAGTTAATAATGCTGGCGTAGGTTTATACGCGCTTTTTAAAGATTTAGATGAACAGTTATTAGAGAAACAGATCTCAGCTGACTTCAAATCTATAGTATATTGTTCTCAAGAGGCTTTGAGATTTATGAGAGAAGATAGTGTTATAGTTAATATAGCTTCTCTAGCAGGAATAAGACCTTTGTATGGGACATCTATATATAATGCTATGAAGGCGGCGGTTATTCAATTAACCAAAAGTATGGCTCTTGAACTTGCTGAGAGAAGAGTAAGAGTATTCAGTGTGGCTCCTGGTTTTGTAAAAACTAAAATGGGTTTAAGTTATTTCAAGGTTCTGAATATAGATCCTGATGAATGGGCTGAGAAACATACTTTAATAAAAAGATTAATAGATCCTGAGGAGGTGGCAGAATTGGTTGTGTCTCTGATAAAGATACCATCTTTTGTTGGAGAGACTGTGATAATAGATGGAGGAGCATCTCTGATCTAATAGATGAACATTTGATTTATAAGATCTGTTGATAAAAATATATTGAGGGATGTTTCTTGAGAAGAAAAGTGGCCATCATTGGGGCAGGACATTCTATATATGGTGTTAGAAATGATGTTAATCTTCCTGAGCTGGCGTATGAATCTATTAAAGAGGCTGTTGATGAAGCTAAGATAGGGTTGGACGATATAGATCTTGTTGTTGTAGGAAATGTTGGAGGCTGGAGTAGTGAATATCTGCCTGCGATAGTGATTAATGAATATGCTGGTTTAGCTGGAAAATCTACTTTCAGAATCGAAGCTGCATGTGCCACAGGAAGCGCTGCCATCAAAACCGCTGTGGATGCTATAGCATCTGGAGAGGCTGATATCGCATTAGTTGTTGGTGTTGAGAAGATGAATGAGAGTCTCACGCCAGTTGTCGTAGAGTTTATAGGTAGATCAGGAAATTACTTCTGGGAGTTTCAGAATTTCGGTCTCACATTCCCCGGCTATTATGCTCTCTACGCAACTTATTACATGTTTAACTACGGCGTTAAAGAAGAAGATCTGTGTTTAATAGCTGTTAAAAATCATCATTATGCAAGTATGAATCCTAAGGCTCATTTCCAGAGAAAAATAACAGTTGATGAATGTATGAAAAGCAGATATATCGCATGGCCTCTGAAACTATACGACTCATGTCCTATATCAGATGGTTCTGCAAGCATAATTTTAGCAAGCGAGGAGATTGCCACGAAAATCACTGATACTCCTATATGGATAGAGGCAATAGGCTCCGCAAGTGATACTAGCAATATAACTCGAAGAAAAGATTTCACAGGATTATATGCATCAAGAAAAGCTGCCTCAGAAGCATATAAAAAAGCTAGGCTTGATCCAGGCGAAATAACTCGTCATCTAGATCTTGCGGAAATTCACGATTGTTTCACAATAGCTGAGATAATGGCTTACGAAGATCTTGGTTTTGCTAAAAGAGGTGAAGGAGTCAAACTAATAAGAGAAGGTCAGACATATATTGGAGGTTTAATACCTGTCAACCTGAGCGGCGGCTTAAAAGCTAAAGGTCATCCTATAGCTGCAACAGGAGTAGGTATGGCTGTTGAAATAGCTAGACAGCTATGGAACAAAGTGGAGAGAGGTAGACAGGCTCCGATAAAAAATGGTAGAGGACTTGCTCATAATGTTGGCGGGACGGGACATTATGCATATGTTACAATATATAGTTTGACAAAGCCTAGAGGATGAGATCATGAGTCAGAAGATTGAGTTTGAGAATATATTAAGAAGAATTGAAGAGATCTCTGAGAATTCTAAAAAGATATATGGAGCACCTTTAATAATAGATCCTAAGACAGGAGTGGCTACGTGGTATGATCAGAGAGAGATTAAAATAAGATTTTTAATCAGCATTGAAAAGATCAAGAGATTTTTTGAGGCTCTTAGCCGTGGCAAGATCTTGGCGACAAAATGTGTGAATACTGGTGAAATAATGTTTCCTCCTCAAATAAGCTGTCCAAGAGATCCTAAGAATCAGATTGAATGGGTCGAGATACCTAATGAGGGAGAGCTTGTGACATGGACAATAATAAAAGTCAAGCCGTATAGCTTTAGTCATTATGACGACTATATAGTTGGAATCGCAAAAATCTCTAATCTTAACATCAACATATTAGCATGGGTCAAATGCAAAGATCCTAACAAGCTGAGGCCAGGTCTCAGGGTCAGATTAAATATCGTGAAAAGAGAACCTGAGAATTATCTTATATATCAGTTAGAGCCTTTAGAAGAATGCTGATCAATAGAATCAATTAAAATAAAAAATTAAGATCTTATCATCTTAAGTCTGATAAAAGATGTTATGAAAGCTATCATCATACATGATATAGAGTAGTATAGAAAAGGCAATAACAATCCTATGATGCCTAAAAGCTCTTTATATACCATGAATCCTAGAATACCTCCTCCGCTTAATATATAAAGTGTCAAATATCCTAGAGCTCCGGAGAATAATCCTATTAATGATGCTGTTCTCACTCTATTTATAAATAACCCAGATATGAAACCGCCTAATAGCATGCCAATAATGATTCCTGACGGAGGCTCTATAAATGTTACTGAAACAACAATGGTTAATAAACTTATTATAAAGATGGCTATAACACGGATCATTCTCTATCTCTCTCATTAAAATATAAATTTTATAAACTTAAAAATAATATTCTTCAGTGGCGATTGTTTATGAATTTAAAAGAGGTTTTTTACATAGGATCTACATCTACGGTCTTAATAATTTTAATGATGATCTCTGTAATTTATCCGTCGATAAATGTTATTCTAGATCCTATTCATGGTGTTGCAAATAAAGGAGCCAGTGATCTTCCGAAAGGATCTATAGATGCTCCTGGCATCCCAGGAGAAGCTGTAGTCATATGGGATCCTGAGGGTGTGCCTCATATATATGCTACAACTGATGAAATAGGTTTTTATGCCATCGGATATATAACTGCCTCTCTAAGACTTTTTCAAATGGATCTTTTCAGAAGAATTCCTCAAGGAACATTGGCAGAACTTGTAGGCTCTGCAGGTCTGAGTAATGATATATTAATAAAAACTTTGGGCATTCATGAAGCAATTAAAAAATCTTGGACTCTCATATCCGAGAACACAGATCCTGATCTCAGAAGATTCTCTGAACTTGTGAGATATTATGTGAGAGGAATAAACGATTATATAGCAAGAATCGACATAGCATCTCTACCGCCTGAATATAGACTTTTAGGTCTTAAGCCGGAGATGTGGAAACCTGAAGATGTTATAGCTATAGAAAAGCTTCTCACAATGATGTTAGCATGGGACACAGATGATCTTGTTTTAAACGAGTTGGTCAGAAGATGGGGTCTGGAGATATTAATAGATCTTGACATTATTAATAGAAGCAGAACAACTCCTCAAGCATATTGTTCAGAAGCTGTTAGATGGGGAGATGTGACAGGTTTTGAAGCTTATCAATATTTAAAAGAGGATGAGCATGAGATCACGTATTTTCAGAGTCCAAGCTCCAAAAGCATTCTAAAGATCTTTTCAAACACTTTCTTTTATAACATTTTACAGGCATCAAATAATTTTATCATCAAAGGATCTTATACCACATCAGGAAAACCTATCGTAGCCAATGATCCTCATCTAGCTCTTATAGCTCCCAGCCTCTGGATGCTTATTCATATAGATACACCTTCTATAAAATCGGCCGGCGTTACTATACCAGGGTCTCCTCTTGTAATTATTGGTAGAAACAAAGATATCGCCTGGGGCTTCACAAATGTCATGGGAGACTTCGTAGATTTCTATTACTATAAGTGGGATGGAAACAAATATTTCTATAAAGATAAATGGCTTGAGCCAAAGATCAGGAGAGAAATTATTAAAATATGGGATCCTTTTAAAAGAAGTTTTAATGTTACAGAACTAAAGGTTTTAGAGACGATTCATGGGCCAGTATTAGAGAAAGATGGAGAAAAATTTGCAGTATCATTCACAGGTTCTGAGCCTAGTCTAGAAGTAGTTTTTATATGGAAGATCAATAGAGCTAAAAATGTTGTTGATGCTTTAAAAGCTCAAGCCTATTTTACAGCACCTGTACAAAATTTTGTTGTAGCAGACTCGCAGGGGAACATTGCTTATTCTCCGATAGGCGCATATCCTATCAGAACTAATCTGCCGATTTATAAGTTGGGGGATGTCAAAATAGTTAACAGAGGTTTTCTACCTTTCAATGGAAGTGCTGGGGAAGGCGAGTGGAGAGGTTATATTAATTATTCTCAGCTTCCTATATTATATAATCCTCCTAGGCCATTTATTGCGACAGCAAACTCAAAACCATTTGATGGAGAATGTGGTCTACATATTGGATGGAACTGGGCTGATAGATTTAGAGAAGAAAGAATCATAAGTTTATTAGATGACATGATCAAGTCCAAAGAAAAAATTGATGTGAAAGATGTTATGAAGATACAGACCGATAATAATGTTGATCTGGGTATTATAAGTGTTATGAACATCTTGATCAATTTAATCAGAGAAACAAATTTTGAACAGAAAGATCTTGTTGATGAACTTGAGAAATGGATTAAGGAGGAGGCTCCTATGAGAACAGATAGATGGGAGCCTTCAATAGCATTGACATGGTCATATCTATTTCATAGAGAGATCTGGAGAAAACTTTATGGAGAAGAGAGCGAGGCAGGTTTTCTACGGATCGAGTATTTAGAGAATTTATTGAAACTTTATCTAAATAAAGATCCTAGGGCATATAGATATTTTGCTAAAGATGAGGTTGAAAATATAGCGAAAGAAACGCTCTCAAAGGCTTTAAATATTTTGAGGTCTTATTATAAGAGTGATGATTACAAGAGTTGGCTATACGGAAAATATCATTATTATGATCCTGAGCATCCAATATTAAAATCTTATAGTTATGGCAAGATCGAGGCTGGCGGAGGGCCTTACAGCATTAATCCTGCAATGCCTGCTGAAATAGGATCTTTAGGAGCTCCTGTGAGAGGAGGCGCAAGCGTGAGACTTATATCAGATCTTGCAACAAGTAAAATATATGTGGCGCTTCCTGGCGGAAATAATGGGAATCCTTATAGCGAATATTATGAGAATCATTATAAGAAATATTGGGTTAAAAAAGATTATTATGTTATAGACTTAGAGACCAGGCCCGAGACGTTATATCAGTTGATAATAAGAGGAAAATAAATGATTAATTAAAAAATATTTTTAGAACTCGATCACCTGTCTATACATGACCTCTCCTCTAGCAAGTCTCTCTATAGCATTATTTATATCTTCTAGTTTTATTTTCTCTACAATATCTTTATAATTAATCATTTTTCTTCTAGCAAGATCTATTAATGTCTCAAGTTCTCTATATGAGCTGTAGAAAACAGTTTTAATAGATATTTCGTTAACAACCATCTTTCGTATAGGGATCAACGATTGGTCGCTTCCTAATCCCACTATAACATATGTCCCCATAGGAGACAAAAGATCTATGTATGTCTCAATAGTTTTTTCGCTACCTACAAAATCTAACACAGCCTTTACAGTTCTTCCTCCAGTTGCCTCATATATAGATCTTCGCACATCAACTTGTGAAGCATCTATCAAAACATCATAATCACTTAGTTTAACAATTTTCCAGGCTCTCTCAATCTTCTCTTTTTTAACATCTATACCTATGATCCTTGCTCCAGTAAGAATTCTCACAAGTTGTAATGCTAAAATACCTAAGCCTCCTAAGCCTATAATGACTACATACTCATCTTCATCAACTTCATTAATGATCTTTTTAACAGATCTCATCGCAGTAGCTCCCGCACATGATAACACTGAGGCTGCCACAAGATCTTCTAAACCTTCTGCTGAGATTAAATATCTATAATGTGGCACAAGCATATATTCTGCAAAGCCGCCGTTATAATAAGCTATTCCGGCAGGCGCTCTGAGAGAACATAATTGATATAATCCTTTCAAAGCGTATTTATCATCCTGTTCACAATATGCCCAGTAGACTATTACTTTAGACCCCGGCTTTATATGAGGCGGAACATATTCGCCGACCTCCTCAACTACTCCTGAGACTTCATGACCTAAGATCAGTGGAAAAGTTGGAGGAGCTATATCTTTCAGCTCTCCTCTCCATAAATGAAGATCGCTGTGACAAACTCCTGCACCAGCAACTTTAATCAATACCTCGTAACCTTTAGGCACAGGTTTAGGAACATCCTCAATTTTAAATGGCTGATTATAGCCGTAGAGTACTGCAGCCTTCAAAATCTATACACCTCCTACACTCTGAGCTGTCTTAACCATCTCAATAGCAGCGTTAACATATCTTAAGATCGCGCTCATGTCTCCTTTGACTAAAACAAGTTTTCTTTTGAGAAATGCTGATAGAGGACTCTCTCTACCTTGTATAACATCTACCCAATCTCTGAATCTGGCAATTATTACGAAGGGAGCGTCAGCTTTTGAAGAGTCCTCAAAGAATCTTGATTCTCGACATTCGCCATTATATAGATCCAGTATAAAACCTGGTTTATCAGATGGATATAAATTTCTTAAGTTTTCTGGAAGATCTGTTGTTATAAAAAGAATAGGCCAGACCCATCCTCTCCCAGCCTCTCTATACTCTTTAGAGTTGTTTAAAACCTCACAAAACTTTTTAGCCCACTCAGGACTTGGGAATATGAAAGTGCTCAAGCGAACACTCCTCTCAGATCTTTTTAATCTATCTCTATATTTTTATATTGTTCTCTTAAGACTCTTTTGGCAATTTTTCCTACACTTGTCAATGGAAGGTTCTCCACCTCGATCACAAGATCTGGTAGCCACCATCTCGGCATCAGACCTTTTGAGACGAATTTCTCCTCTAGATATCTTCTGATCTCTTCTAAACTGATCTTGCCTTTCCACTCTGGTTTTGGAACTATCAGTGCAGCAGGTCTCTCACCCCATTTTCTACTTTTTACAGCAATTACTGCAACCTGACTTACACCTGGGTGTGTGCTTATAGCGTCTTCTAGTCTTACACTACTTATCCACTCTCCTCCACTTTTGATCACATCTTTATCTCTATCTTGTATCAAAACAGAGCCGTCTTCAAACCATACAGCAATGTCTCCTGTGTGAAACCAATCGTCTCTCCAGGCATTCATAGTCTTCTCAGGATCTTTATAATATTCTGGTGTGATCCATGGAGCTCTCACAATGATCTCGCCCATGGTCTTCCCATCTTTGGGAACAGGTCTCCCCTCAGGATCCACCACTTGAAGTTCTACAAGTGGTATTGTCCAGCCAGTTCTTAACACAAGATCTTCTGTGTCAGCTTTCTCCAGTAATTTCACTGGAGGAGAAGCTATGGTTAGAACTGGCGATGTCTCTGTCAATCCGTAGCCTACAACAACTTTTATACCTCTCTTTCTCGCAAGATCAGCAAGTCCCTTGGGCAGAGCAGCACCACCATTTATATAAACTAGACCTCTAAGATCATATTTGAGGCTCTCAGGATCTGTTAAAAGCATATATAATACTGTGGGAACTCCTGCTGTATGTGTAACTCTCTCGCTTGTGATAAGCTCTAGAAGAACTTTTGGTATCAACTTATTAGGATAGACTTGTTTAGCTGTTATAAGAGCTGACACGTAAGGAAGTCCCCATGAGAACACATGAAACATTGGAACAACATGCAACATAGTAGAGTCTTCGCCAAGTCTGATCAATGGTGAGGCAGATGCGAATAGAGCTACTGACAATGCATGTAAAACAATCATTCTATGTGTGAAATAAGTGCCTTTAGGCATTCCAGTTGTGCCGCTAGTATAACACATTGCCGCCACATCATTCTCATTTAATCTAGGCCATTCATAATTTCCTTTATAAGATCTTATTAAATCCTCATAATGATATGTAGGTATACCTCCTATCTTCTCAGGAACATAATCACTATCGACCACTATAATAGCTTTCAAACTTTTAACTTCAGAAGCCGCTGTCTCTATAAGTTTCATAAAATCTCTGTGTACTATAACAACTTTGTCTTCAGCATGATTCATTATATACTCGATCTCATATGAAGATAATCTCACATTTATAGTATGTAACACAGCTCCCATCATAGGGATCGTGAAATAAGCCTCGTAATGCCAGTGAGTATTCCAGTCTAATGTAGCAACTCTATCTCCAGGTTTAACATCTAAAGCTTCTAAAGCTCTTGCAAGAGCATTTATTCTATTAAACATGATTCTAAAATTATATCTCTCGATCTTATCACCGCCGGCAGTCACTCTATAAACAATCTCTCTATCAGGATCTCTTGAGAGAGCTGTTTTAATTATCTTATCAACAGTAAGATCATAACCCGGCCTCCATATAGTCTTCATAAATATCACCGTCACTTATATACTTATCAATATTAAAAAATATAAAAGATCTTGATAAATGATATAGAGATATGATTAACAAGTTTTAAATATAAAAATATCGCATTAATAGCGTGTCATATAGTCTTATAATTTAATAATAATAAATTTATAATACAAGATAAGATGATACATGATCTGAGAATCAATTAGATCTTATTACAAGATGATTATTCTCCTAATACTTGAACCATAATTCTTCTCTCTCTAGGGCCGTCTAACTCTATCAACATGATCTCTTGCCAAGTGCCTCTCACAAGAGATCTTTTTGATACTGGAAGGATCCTTCCCGACCCTATCATGCTGGATGCTAGATGAGCATGTGCATTATCATCTATCTCATCATGTCTCCAACCTCCTCCAGGCCTGAATATCTCTGTGATCCATTTTATATAGTCTTCAACTATTCTCGGCTCATACTCATTTATTATTATTGCGGCTGTGGCGTGAGGTGTAAATATGTGGCAAATACCTTCGTTAATATTGCTCTTCTCAACTATCTTCTCAACATACTCAGTCACTTTAATAACTTGTATTCTTCTGCTTGTCTTTATCGTGAAAGTCTCTGTATAAATCTTCAAGACTATCCTCCGAAAAATAATGTCTCAAAAAAATAAACGTTTTTAATCCTAGATCAAATGATTTTTTCAAGAGGCTTCTTAGCTGTCTCCACACCTCTTATGTACCATGTTAAAGATGCTATAAATCCTATCAGCCATAAAAATGTTGTGAGATATAAATATGTTGTTGAAGAAATCATCTCTTCAACAAGTATTATCAATGTATTGAAAAACCATGCAAGACCTGTGTTAAGACCTATGACAGAAGCTCTTACACCTGTTGGAAAAAGCTCGCTCTCAAGACTACTTAATGATGCCCAAGCCCATTCTGCAAAAATCATGTTGATAAACAATGTAGTGAGAAATATATTATATGCTTGAGACGCGACAAAATATACTGTTAATATTGATAAAGCTGTGACAAATCCTCCTAGATAAGATAGTGTTGTTGAGAATCTTCTGCTCCAATCTATCAATGGGATCAATATGAAAGCACCTATAGAAGCTCCTAAATTAGATATGAATATTATCGTAGGAGCCTCAGAGGCTCCATATATAAAATCTTTTGAATAAGGTAGATAATAAGCGATCATATTATAAGTAAGTAGTTGTGTAGCTGTTATTATCACAAGAATTAATAATCTGAATAAATATGTTCTTCTGGTAGCCACCTCTCTGAGACCTATCTCGTGAGAAGGTCTTTTCTTCTCTGAGAAATCCTTAATGATAAAATCTTTGATCCCAACAAATCTTTTCACAATATCTAATGCCTCATTAACTCTGTTCTTCTCAACAAGCCATCTAGGAGACTCTGGTATATGAATTCTTACTAAAGCAACTACAAGACCTAATAATGCCGCGGTGAGAACTAGATATCTAAACTGAGTCTCTAGATCAGTATATATCTCGGCATATATGAGTGCCAGACCGGCTATAATAGCTGCACCAATATTCCAGAAGTTTGCTGACAACATTATAGCTTTGCCTCTGTCTCTCGCAGGGATCATCTCGGCAATAGCTGAATAAGCTGCGCCGACCTCGCCGCCTACGCCGAAGTTTATTAGAGACGTAGACAGATATATTAGCAGAAGACTTCCTGTGGAAAACAGAAAAAGTATTGAGCCTGATAGATAGATGCTTAATGTTGTTATTAAAAGAACTCTTCTCCCAAAAAGATCTGCTAATCTTCCTAGAAAAACAGATCCTAACATAAAAGCGATCGAGTTTATCGCCATGATATATATCGCATGATCAGGAGAGATTATGTATAATGTCGCTGGAACAATAGAGAACAAAACGCCGTTTAATGTAAATGATAAAGAGATTATCACAAAAAGCTTCCAATGATCTTTTCTCCACTCTGATCCGTCTAGCAGCTCTTGAATTCTCTCTAACAAACTCATGAGATGCTCCTCAGATAAAAAGAATATAATAATATTATAAATATTGTATAACCAGCCTATAGAGGAACAATTACTCTGAGAAATATATTTTATCAAGGATCATGATATCATGATCAACATTTCTCATATGTCTATAATACTCTTTATACAGTCTCATCATAAAGATCATTTTTGTAACAACATCTTTAATAAAAAAGAATAGAGGTTTTGAGACGACATGTCTTCTATATACATGTCTATAGATCTTCTCAATGTCTTCTGATATGAAACCATCTCTTACACATATATATTTTTCATCGCTAAGATCTATATATGTGTCAATTATCTTATCTATAAAATATGTCTCCCAACGATCTTTTTTATATATAGAGAGAGCCTCGTATATATTCTTATCTATAAGACTGATCGCTATTCCTCTCAAGATCTCTATAGAATCTTTCTCTGGGAAAAGATCGTTTCTAATCTCGATCTCAAAGAAATCTGCAATAAAACCTCTGCTGTATATAAGAAGATATTTAATAGGCTTGTCATAAAGATCAATCCATTTATCTTTTTTTAACAACGTCTTTAGAAGAAGATCTTTCATAAAAGATCTTGAGAACGAGACCTTCTTCACAGGCTTAACATAATTACTCATATCTCATCCACATATTCTTGCTGAGAATAAGAAAAAGAAATTAAATATTTATCCTAAAAATCTTTTAGATTCCTAAGAATGTTCTGCCAAGCTCCTCTGAAGACAATAATTTTTTGCTTTCATCTATCAACACTATTCTACCACTTCTCATTAGAACTCCTCTATCAGAATTCTCAAGAGCCTTTTTAGCCAGCTGCTCAATTAATATGATCGTTTTTCCCATTTCTCTAATCTTTTTTATTACATCAAAGATTGCGACAACAATTTTTGGGGCAAGTCCTGCAGAAGGCTCATCAAATATGATCAGCTTAGGATCGCTCATTAAAACTCTTCCTATAGCAAGCATCTGTCTCTCACCTCCACTTAAAGATCCTGCTAATAATCTTCTTCTCTCTTTTAGAAGAGGAAACAGCTCATATACTCTATTTATTCTATCTCTAATCTCATTTTTAGCAAGATGATATCCTCCTAACTCAAGATTTTCCTCTACAGTAAGATCTGGAAAGATGTTGTTAAGCTGTGGCAGATATCCTATTCCTCTTAGAATCCTCTTCTCAGGAGGCTCATGAGATATATCATTTTCATCAAAAATTATTCTGCCATTATGAAGACTTGCTACTCTAACGATGATCTTCATGAGAGTGCTCTTCCCAGAGCCGTTAGGACCTATTATAGACAAGATCTCTCCTTCTTTCACAACAAGATTTATATCAAAAACTATCGGAAGCTTTCCGTATCCTCCTGTCAAATTTTCAATAACAAGAATGTTTTTAGTCATAAGCTCTCGCCTAGATAAGCTTCTATGACCAACGGGTTTTTACTTATCTCTTCAGGACTTCCTTCAGCAATAATCTTTCCTTGATGCATTACAAAAACTTTCTCCACATATTTAAATAATACATCAAGCCTGTGTTCTATAATGAAAAATGTTATTCCATATATATCTCTGATCTCTCTTATAAATCTAAAGATCTCATGTGCAAGATTTGGCGCAACACCTGCTGTAGGCTCATCTAGCAACACAAGATAAACCTTCTCCATTAATGCTCTGCCTATCTCTGTCAACTTCATCTGTCCGCCTGAGATATTTGTAGACCACGTCTTGTAGACTTGAGTAAGATTTAGTTTCTCTATAAGATCAGCTGCTTTCTCAGCTAAAGACTCTTCTTGTTTTCTCCATAGTCTGTGAAAAGGTGCTATAAAAGGATTCTCACCTCTCTGATTTTTAGGTGGCAACATAAAATTCTCTGAGACTGTCACTTTATTAAATACTCTAGGTATCTGAAAACTTCTTACAATACCATGTCTATATATCTCATGAGGTTTTAAACCGTCTATTCTCACGCCTCTGAAATATATTGCTCCTTTATCAGGTCTCAGAACTCCTGTGATAAGATTAAATAATGTTGTCTTTCCAGAGCCGTTAGGGCCTATGAGACCTGCTATAACGCCTTCCTCAAGCTCTAGAGACACGCCATTTACTGCTGCTAATCCTCCAAAAAATTTATATACATTATCTATTTTCAAAAACATTCCGAACATCTCATTTGAAAAATTCTACAGCTTCTGAAGGATATCTCCACACACCTATCTGAGCAAACACGTAATGAGTGCCGTTATATTGATACTGCCATATGATATAATCAGCTCCTGCAGCGTCGCCATTCTCATCAAATGCCTTATATCCTGTCACACCAATGAAGTGGCTGGCTACTATTGGAAGAGCTTTTGCGACAGCTTCTCCATCATATTTTCCTGCGAATAATATTGCTAAGGCGGCCAGCCACGTTGCATCATATGTGAAATAGGCGTATGGAGAAGGATCTCTGCCAAATCTAGCTCTATACTCTTTGGCAAAAGTCTCTGCAAGAGGACTTCCCACAGGACTTGCAAATACTCCTGTAAGTTTTACTGATGCAAGAAACTTTGCTATGTCGAGAGATGCTTTACCTGTTGGCGGAGGAGTATATGCCGCAGGTCTATTCAAAGTCTCGCTTCCAAACCATCTAACTTTAGTCAAGACAGGATCTAGTCTAGCATGATCGATTATGTTAAGACCATCATCTTCGAAAGCTATTATAAAAACCGCTGTACTTTGATCAGCCCCTAGCTCAGATACTGCAGAGCTTAATCTAGAGACCTCTGCGGCATAATCTGGCTGTGGATATGTATATATTATTTTTTTAACTATACCGCCATAATTTGTTGTGAAAATATTTTCAAATGCTGATGCAAGACCTTTTCCATAGTCGTCTCCTCTGGCTATTATTGCGACTTTTTTGATACCTAATATATTCATGACTTTAGCCAACACTTTTGCCTGAAACAGATCTGTGGGCACGTCTCTGAACACATAATCAGGCTGCGCAAGTAGAGGGCTTGTTGATGACGGAGATATGATCACAATCTTGTTTGTGTTAACAAAATCCATCACTCCTCTGACCTCGCCACTTGATAAAGGTCCTATGATGACTCTTATTCCTGCGGCATACATGTTCTCAATAACTTTAAGAGCGTCTGCGGCAGTTCCTTTAGTATCATCATGTACATATCTGAATCTAACTGGAGAACCTATTGACTCAAGATATTTATTTATATGTTCAATAGCAAGTATCGCAGCATCTCTTCTCACAGGTCCATCAACTGCGTAAGGACCGCTCACAGCTATTGCAAGACCGATCACATATTCTATTCTCCCAATTGTTGGAGGAGCTGTTGTAAATGTTATTGGAAGCGTAAATGTGACCGGAATAGTTGTCTGAGGAGCCGCGCCAGGCACTGTAACAGTCACAGGTCTTGTGAGAGTCACATATTGTACTCCGCCGCCTGTTGATAAAACATATGATAATGCTCCTGCTAATATCAATATTATTATGATCAATCCTATGACTACTGGAGATCTAATCACTGTAGACATAATATCACTCATATATTCATAGATATCTAAAAAATATAAACTTAACTATCTATTTCTATTTAAAATTCTTCTCATGATAATATTATACAAAGGCGTTTTCACAGGTTTTTCAGCTATCAATCCCTGAGGTCTAAATAATAATATGATGATTAACAGAAGACCTAAGATCATGTATCTCAGATAGCTTATGTCAAAGGGGGCTACTATGCCGAACATTTTTAATATTGATGCTTGAGAAAATCTCTCGAATAATGATAATATTATTGCTCCGATCACGACGCCGAAGTTATTAGCTATTCCACCTATCAAAACCATTGCTAATATGAAAAATGTTAATGCTGGAACAAAATCGTCAGGAAAAATTGCTTGAGAATAATATACATATAAAGATCCTGCCAAGCCTGCAAGAGATGATCCTATGAAGAGAACCAGCCCTCTGAATCTGCTAGGATCTTTTCCATATACAGATGCTGCCAGGTCATCATCTCTAACAGCTTTTAAAGCTCTTCCTAATGGCGAATTTGAGAACTTATCTATGTATATATACACAACTATCGCTATTAATAATGTAAGGATCGCATATAACATTCTAGCCAATATTTTATCGCTGATCCATATGAAAGGTCCTGGAATACCTCCCACTCCAAAGACTCCTCCTATTATAGGCTCGTATGTTCTCACAAAAATTCTCGCAGCCTCTCCAAAGATCAGTAGTGTCAATGCTAAAAAATCTTCTTTTAACGCAAGAGCAGGTATGCTGGCTAAATATCCGAAGAGACCTGATATGATCATGCTTAAGAAGATGCCTGCTATAAATATTTCTATTGATAAAATAGGATGTGTAGAAGCATATTCAGTTCTCTCAGTGGCTGCGGTAGCCTCCAAAGGATTTTTAATGCCGATCAACGGATCTAATATCATCATGGCTATTCTAGCAGATATTATTCCTCCGATGAAATAGAACATCACTTTTCCTAGATTAGGTACTCCTGTATAACCATACTCAAGATTCATGCTCAAAGCCAGTATGATATATATTGATGTGTATGTGACTATGCTTGAGATAAGTATTAAAAAACTTGATATATCTATCATCATAGATCACCTCATCAAAAACATTTTTCTTCTAAATATCAGTACAAATACTATGATCACATATGGTATAAGAGGCTTATACGCAGGATCTATGCCGAAAGATCTGTTTAAGCTCCACATGACGACATTCTCTGAAAAACCTACTATAAATCCTCCTAATAAAGTCTGCCAAAGACTTGTAAAACCTCCTATAGCAGATGATGCGAAGACCCATAAAAGAAGTCTCCAACCACTCTCAGGATTAACACTTGTGTAATAAGACCATAGACCTCCTGCAAGACCTGCCGCCGCGCCAGCTAAAAACCATGTTAATCTTCTGATCCTCCAAACAGGTATTCCCGAGACTTGTGCAAGCTCTATATTACTTGCTACAGCTCTGATCCCTCTCCCAATTTTTGTTCTAAATAATATCAGATAAAGAACGAATGAGTATATTGTAAGCGTCGAGAGACTTAATATATGTAGATTTGTGAAAACTCCATATCCAAGATAGAGTATAGGCTGACGTGAATATGCAGAGTATAGAAACAAAAAATCTTTCATATTAGCATATATTGACAATAGATATCTCAGAAAAAGTCCTGCGCCAATTGATGCTACAAAAAGTTGTAGAGATGTCGCACCTCTTCTATAAAGAGGTTTATAAAATAATTCATCAATTATTATAGCAATAGATCCTATGATCAATGCAGAGACTAATAGACTTAACAAAGGATCTATATATATCAATGTTAAATAAGCAGCTACATAAGATCCTATGACAATATACTCAGCATGAGCCAGATTAGCTATTTTAGTCACTTTAAAACTTAAAGTCAGACCTAAGGCAGCTAATGCATATAAAGCTGATACTAATATTGATGACATTACTTCTCTTAACAACTCATCTATAATCAATCAGGATAACCATTAAAAACTATTAATCTTTATATTTAAAATTATAACTACATCAATGTAGATAATGAGAAAATACGTAACATGTTATTTATCTTGAAGTATTCAAATCAAATATTATGGGACTATTATGAAGATGAGTATTATAATGATCTTAATGTTGATCATAGGAGTTGTAGTCGGCTCTATAGCCACAGCCTCTTTCTACAGCTACGCGCTGACGCCTCGGACTGAGACGATGATTTTATATCATGAAAAGACTCACACATCAACTATGACAACCGTCTCTACATATACAAACACTTTGTATGTTACACAGATTTATAACTATACTAGTTATGTCACGAGAGTTTTTAATAATACTCAGACTTTTATTGTGACAACTGTACCAAAGATTGGAGCAGGTGATCAGATGGTTATCGCATGGATGTTGTCTACATGCAACAGATCTTATAAAGATCTTATACTTAGATACAGAGGCGTCATAGACGTTGTCTCGCCAGACTGGTATTATTTATCCGAAGATCTTGGTGTGGGAGCTTATACGTCTAGATGCGCCGAGGATCAGTCTTTTATCAATGATCTGAGGATCAACAACATTAGTCTCATGCCTATGGTTGTTTCTGCAAATGCTGATCGTGTTAGAAGTTTAATAACTGATCTATCGAAAATCTATAGATTCGCAAATATATTGATCGATAAAGCAAAAAGATTTGGATACATAGGTTATAACATTGATTTCGAGGTCTCACTACCAGATAACTCAGGAGACTTTGCATATTTTATAGATGTCTTATCAAAGTTAATGCATGAGAATAATCTGATTCTCACAGTAGATGTTCCTGGAAAGAGAACTGAGTGGCCCTCCTCATATACTATGACTTATGATTATGAGAAGCTTGGCAAAACATCTGTTGACGTAATAATATTGATGGCATATGATTTCTATGAGTGGAGTGGCGTCCCAAAGCCTATTGCACCCATATGGTGGGTTAAAGATGTGGTTGATTATGCTCTCAAATATATTCCTAGAGAGAAGCTTGTTCTAGGAATACCTAATTATGGTAGTATATGGAGTTCGACAGGATCAAGAGTCAAATGGCTTTTATATCAAGATTGGAAAGATCTTTCCTCCAAATATGGTTACACAACTGATGAAAGTGTGATGGAGAGAAAAATAGTTCTTCCAGACGGCTCAGTAGCTTATTATGTAGATGGAGAGATGACATTCTACAGAGCATTAATAGCTGTGGACAAAAAGATCAAGGGAGTAGCTGTTTGGAGACTTGATGAGGGAGACTCCTCTACATGGAGATATATATCAATAGCATTAGGAAAAACATGTTCCTAGCTAATCTTCTCTATACCACCAGGGTCTGACATAGACGTCTTCTCTGCCAAACAATTCTAAAACTCTCTCAGGTCTTGTAAACGGCTTATAAAGTCCTGCAGCATATACATTTGTCTTCATAATCTTATCACCACTCTTGATCTTTATCCCAAGCTCTTTGAGAAAAACAAGCACATCTCTCATCTCGGCAAACATTTTTTTATTTCTAATATTCCTCTCTAGATACTCAGATAATTTAATAAGTTTATCACCATCATCAGGAGAGGGGATTATATCGGCATAAGGATCCAAGATGCTAGACCTGTTAAATAATATGAACATGATAGTCTCCTCAAACAGATCGTCCTCCACATATCTGTCTACATATTCAATAACATCTTTCATACTTGTTCTATATCCTTTTAAAAGTTTTGAGATGCTGTATAAAGATATTTTAGAAAGCTCAGCCTCATTCATAGGGTTGGAGACATAGCCATCTATATAATTAATGATTTCAGGATCTCTACCTTTTATATAATCTAGATGAAGTCTTTTAACACCTCTTACAGTGAAAAAATCATTCACAGGATAATTATCCCATATAAAAGGTTTTCTATCCACAATCTCTTTGAAAATCTCAAGATCTTCTCTTGTAATCTTTGGAGAAATAACTGCTCTGCCAGTCCACATCACATGTATCTTGCTCTCTAACTCTCTAAGTTTCTCAAGATACTCTCTTTTAAAACCCCAGTAATGTGTTGGACAAAAGATCATTTCTCTCGGAGATAACTCTCTAAAAATTTTATTAAGAAATCTGACCTGTTTATCAGCTAGTTTAACAGGATCTTCTTTTTCAGCTGGTATATCATCAAGAAATATAGAGACGATGTCAGAGCCTAGATCTATGAATCTCGCGATCTTATCAATTAACAACTTAAGATCTTTATCAGATTCATAGTTTATATCAAGACCTGGTGATAACGCGATTGAGAAATCTATGTTATATCTCTCTGCATAATCAATTAACATTTTAAATCTCTCCATATCTTTATCTGGATAACTCTCTCTCCATCTAACTCTATGATAAGGATCATCTTTCGGACCATATATATAGATGTTAAGATCATTTTTATACATGAAGTCTATCACACTGATCCTGTCATCAAAACTCCAGAAAGATCCGTAGAACCCTTCTACAACTCCTTTCAACATATGAATCACCTCCTAAGATATTGTTCCATTATTAAAAACTCTATAAAATAAAGATTTCTAAGGAAACATCATGAGCACACCAGTTGCCAAAAGACTTGTAGATACTATTCTCAAAGATGAGAGAATAGTAGTTGGACTAATGTCAGGCACCTCAGCTGATGGAGTAGACATTGTCGCTGTAGAGCTGAAAGGTCATGAGAAAAATATTAAACACAAGATTCTTCATAAAGACGTTGTCCCTTACCATCCTGAGTTGAGAAGTTATATTCTTCAGACATTAGAGAGAGGAGTTGTCAAAGACGTGTGTATACTAAATTTTCTTGTCGCAGAGTTCTTCTCAAAAGCTTTGAAAGATTCTTTGGAGAATTCTTCAATAAAGATTTCTGAGATAGATCTTATAGGATCTCATGGTCAGACCATTTATCATTTTCCAGAATACTTCTCTATAAAAGATCTTTCCAGCAGATGTACTCTTCAAATAGGGTCTACACAGGTTATCGCGGAGAGAACTGGAAGAATTGTGGTGGGAAACTTCAGGATCAGAGATATCGCCGCAGGCGGTCAGGGAGCTCCTATAATAGCATATGTAGATTACGTGTTGTTATCAGACCCTAAGAAGGGAAGAATCATTCAGAATATAGGAGGAATAGCTAATGCCACAGTAATTCCGGCCAACGCCTCGAGAGATGAAATATATGCTTTTGACACCGGCCCTGGAAACAGTCTTATTGATTACGTGGTGTCGCTACTCTATCCAGGACTGAACTATGATCCTGATGGAGAGATCGGTAGAAGAGGCTCCGTAGATCATGATTTATTAAAAGATCTTTTGAGACACGAGTTTATAACCAGACCTCCTCCAAAGACAACTGGTAGAGAAGTCTTTGGAATAGAAATGGCTAGAGACATTATTAAGAGAGGATTTGAGAAAAAACTTTCTAAAGAAGATATCGTGGCAACAGTCACAGCATTCACTGTCTATAGCATCATCAAAAACTATGATCTTTTCATATTAAATAGATATAAAATAGATGAGGTTGTTCTAGGCGGAGGAGGCGTTAGAAACAGATTTCTTATGGAGATGCTTGAGAGAGAGCTTAGAGAGAGAAGACTTAAAATATTGTTTCACGAAGATCTTGGGATAGATTCAAAGATTAAAGAGGCTCTGGGAATAGCTGTTCTTGCTCATGAGACTTTAAGTGGAGTGCCTAACAATATTGTAGGTGCCACTGGAGCACATAGATATGTTGTTATGGGAGAGATAATACCTTAAAATCACATCTCTTTTTTCTCTTCTCTCTGAGAGCTGATCTCTCTTTTTATAATAGCTATCTCAAGAAGACTCTCTATATTATTGATCAAGCCCTCGACCTCTATAACTACTGGAAGAATAGACTGAGGTATTCTCGTGATATCTCTTCTTAATCTAGCTCTTAAAATATTAAGATCTTTGAAATATTCGCTTAGATCATTACTCTCACATTTATATCTGATACAACTAATGATCTCATGAGAAATATCTTTAAGACTTCTTATTATGTCTCTTATATCTTCTGAATAAGTTTTTGTCTCATAGATCCTCCAGATGATCCTGTCTATAGAATCGATCACGTCTTCAGATATCTTGATCAATATGTTATACACTGCATATCTAGCTATATGATCTGTGTCAAGCTCTTTATAAAGTTCTTTTATGAACTCTCTCACATATCTTCTAAAAGATAAATAATAGATCATGTCCATCTCAAACTCTATCTCATGAATCTTCTCAGCATAAATGTTCTCCATATTGATCAGAAACTTCTCTAAAGAATCAAATCCTTTCTCAATAAAATCAAGAGAATGATTCACAAGCTTCTCGTAATCTCCCACTAAACTAGCCATCATATCTCTTATCATATCAATATTATTGATACATAGTGAGCCTCCATTAAAAATAAGGTTGCTCAAGATCTCTTTTAAAACTATTCTATCATTCAAAGATTCTATAGACACATTTATACATTTATCCACCTTATCTCTCTTAGACCTCTTCACAAATCTTTTTGGCACAGGATATAGAGTTATAGATCCGTCTCTATTAAGTGTTAAAAAGATCTTGTCGCCTTTTCTAAGACCTATTCCATAAATCCATTTCTTAGGAATCACAACAGCCAAAGATCTTTTGCCGACAGTAATGACATGTCTCACGGCTCCTCTAATCATATTCTCAATAAAATATTTTTGAAGAGATAATATATTCGTAAATTGTTACTAACTCGCCATTTATTAAAGGTTGCCTACATAATTTTTTGGAGGTTTCTATAAGATGAGGACTAGGAGTCTTATGTATGTATTATTAAACACCTTGATCCTTTCTATGATAATAGCGTCTATTTTTATCAGTAATGTTGCTGTGACTTATGCTCAGAAGACTAGTAATGACTATGTGTAGAGGTGGCTATTCTCTACCCGTCATTATTTATATTGATATATAGCATAGGACTTATAATGATGAGCGAGTCTATATCAACAAGTCTTAAATTAGAGAGAGTTAGAGGAGGATAAGTTCGAACGTCCATGAGATCATAGGTTTAAAAGATAAAAGATAAAAAATATAATCAGATATAATGTGTTTATCTTAAACATTATATACGAGTATTTCTCATATTTTTTTGACACAAGACTTTTGATGCCTGAGATAATCATGATCAGCAGTATGAGAGATGAGAAAATAAGTGTCATCACGCTTAAGAAGCCTTTTATATACATCAGAATATTGAATATATAAAGTATTGATACCGCCACGAATATTGTTTCAATACTCTTCTCAGCACCATACACAGCTGGGAGCATCGGTATATGTGCATTTCTATAATCATCTGCCCATCTAATACTTGTAGTCCATATATGAATAAGACTCCATAAAGAGATCATCACAGATAAATATAGAACCTCTATATCTATTCTCCCTGACAAAGAGGCTCCAGCGATCACAGGCATAGCGCCGGCGCTACTACATATGACAACACTCCAAGGAGTTCTTCTCTTAAGGATCAACGTATATAATACGTCGAAGATTAATACGCCTAGAAATGCTGAGATAAACACATATATGTTTAATACATATGATATGTAGAGCCCTAAGATCATTATAACAAGACTTATTACAAAAGCTCTATATTTCTCAATTCTTCCTGAAGGAATAGGCCTGTTTCTAGTTCTAATCATGATCGAGTCTATATCAGCATCTAAAAACATGTTCACACCAGTAGCTCCTGCCGTCACTAAAAATAAAGCTGAAGAGAATAAAATAAGAGAATAGAGATCTGGCGTGAGATTAATATATTTTAAATAAGTCATCACACCTATAAATACAGATGCTAAAGTCTGTCTAATCTTGAAAAGCTCTATATAGCTTCGAAATATATTAAGATAAGTATAAAGCCCTGATCTTTCAATTGATAAAGTCTTCTCCAAACGATCTTTAGATGACATAGCTATCCAAAACATCATATAGACATTATTTTAAAAATCAGAGTTAACTCACATATGGTTACATCAGGTTACAAATTATTCATATATAAAATTATGATCTTGAGAAAATCAGACCCGGTGGAGGATCATCATTTTTCAGAGACGTGCATTTTCTTCATCTAATATATTTATGTCAAGATCCTTTCTTAAATATTTTGTAGATGATATATTTTTTGATGAAGAAAATTTCGCGCGCTGAAAAATGATGATTTTTCCGCATTCTGATGATCTTTAGATAGGCGTTGTTATATTAATAATCTCAAGCTCATAATCTTCTTCTCCTACAAGTATTTTAATCACTTCATCAGATATCAACGGTTTATCATCTATTAATGGATATGCATATGGAAGCTCTATCAGATGTTCAAATTCTCCGATTCTTCTTCTTAAAACAAGTCCTAATGCTATCTTGATATCCTCAAGTCTTCTACCTCTCAACATCTCCATGACAACATATACTGCGCCATCAATTGGAAATTGATATCTTCCTATATTTCTCTTCTCAGCCTCTGGAAACTTGTCTGAGAGAAGCTTTTTTGTTCTTCCAAGCGGCGGATGAGAACCTAAGATTCCTCCGATCACCACAGCCTCAAATCTCTGAAGATCTTCGTGAGTCAGTACTTGAGATGCCTGAGGATCTAATATGATCACTTTCGAAGGATCTATAAGCTCATGAAATCTTTTTCTAGAGCTAGGCAGACCCTCGATCTCTACACCAGTGATCATTAGTATAGAGCCTGCAATTTTAAAACTATTTTTATACTCAGCTAATATCCATCTGCTAAGCTCACTCTCTAAATGTTCAATAAATATCCTCTGGATCTTCTGAACCCTATTTAATTCTTTATTACAGAAAATAATATATGGAGGCTTCCAAAGATCTTTGGATATAAAAGGAGAAGAATATGTATAAATATTTTGCAACCACGATACCAGGTGTAGAAGACATATCTGCAAGAGAGCTGGAGAAGATCGTAGGAGTCAAGCCTGAGATCGATGTTAACAAAGTTTTTCTTGAGACAGATCTTGAGGCCATGTATAAGATCAATTTTATGTCTCGAACTATAAACAAGCTATATATCTTATTGGCAAGAGAAGAGTTTAAAGATCTTAATGATATATATCGTATAGTTAAAAACACGGATTTCAGAGAGTTAATTAGGCCTGACATGAGATTTGCTGTGAGAGCTGAGAGAATAGGTGAACATAATTTCACTAGTATTGATATTGCTAGAGTAGCTGGTCAAGCTATAATTGATTCTTATATAGACTCTATGAAGACAAGACTTAAAGTAGATCTTGAGAATCCTGACATAGAGATCAATGTTTTAGTCAGATTTAACGAGATATTGATTGGCGTAAACACTTCTGGAGAGTCTCTTCATAAAAGAAGATATAGAGTATATAATCATCCAGCAGCTTTAAAAACGAATCTTGCTGCATCAATGATATTTTTAGGAGACTACACTGGGGAGCCTCTTCTAGACCCTTTATGTGGTGGAGGCACTATACCTATAGAAGCTGCACATATAGCACGAAAATATCCTATCTCAATATTTAGAAGAGAATATTACTTCAGAAGACTTCCTCTACACAATGAATCTATTGAGAAAAATGTGGAAGAAAAACTGATCTCATCGATAAACAAAGAAATTTACGAGATATATTGTGTAGATATAAGCAGAGAACATATTCGAGGAGCATTATTAAATGCGAAAAACGCTTTAGTAGATGACACAATAAAATTTTTTAACAGAGACTCAACCAGAAGAGAAAGTTTTGAAGATATCGAAGCGAAGCTTATAGTGACTAATCCTCCATATGGCATGAGATCTCATAATTTAAAAAAGATCGAAGGTTTCTACGAGACATTTCTAAAGACTTTAAAAGAAGTCTATCAGAATATTAAACTAGTTCTTATCACAGCTTCAACACAACAACTAGAGAATGCCGTAGAGAAGGCGGATGTTAAAATAATACACTCAAGAAAAGTTATGCACGGAGGCTTAACCGCAAAGATCTATCTGATAAAAATATGATCTCAAGATCTTAACCGAAACAAGGACTATCTTAAGATCTGAAATGATAAAGCCGGCGATCATTATAAGCCTCTATTCTATTCTCCGTTAAGAGAGCCTATATCTTTCTATAGATCCTAACAGTATAAACTCCGTCTGATACAGTTATATGTCTCTTCCCAATATAAATTCTTAATCTTCTTCTCTTAGCTTTCTCTATAATCTTTTCAATATCTGTACACTCCAGCTCAATATATGGAGGATGATAATCAATAAGAAGAAGATGTCCTTTTTCAACAGCTTCTTTGGTATGTCTAGCAGGCTCACAATTCTCGATAAGAAATCTCATATATTCTGGAACAGCTATTCCAGGAACAATTCTTATAAATTTTATACTCATATAAACTTAAGCCTCCTAAGGATCTTCTCTAAATCTTTCTCAAGACCAGCTTGTCTAGCTCTTATCTGGAGATAGCTAATATCGATCTCTTCTCTCTTTTGAGAAAAGATCTTTTTTAGATCCATAAGATCTTTTCTTTCACCTGACATAAGCTTAAGAATAATCAGATCCTCTAACGAAGGTATTAATAGGCCAGGCCTGATCTCTAGAGATCTAGATATAAATAGATCATCAAGGATCAAGGGAGCATAATTAATATCTACATGCACATCATCATTAACATAAAAGCCCCATTTTCTCCATTGAACTATGAAACCTTTCTCTCTAAGTCTCTCTGTGATCTTGTCTCTAAGATATAGATCAGGATGTTTATCAATAGTTAAATCCCAGTCTCTAGTTTCTCTGCCAAGATCAACACCTCTTATAATTAAAGCTCTTGCACCTATTATAAACACCTTAAGCCCTAGTTCTCGAAGAACATTTATAATGATATTCAGAGAGTTTGTGAACTCTATGATCAATCTATGTCCCTTAGCATCATCTATAAATATTATCTTCAGGAAGAAATATTAAATATCTCCTCAAAAACAAATGAGAAATTCATAAACATTTCCCCGTGAACTATTGATAACTTGAGAATCATGAGGTTTTACAACCGAAAGCCCCGTCCTTTAGGGCGGGGATTAATAGAAATATTTATATGTTTTTATATTCTGATCTTTTTGGAGAGGCTTTTTGGCGACAGGTGATGAGGGGTTTCTAACCCTCTCGATAGGCATGAGGGTTAGTCCTGAGCCTGTCGTCATAGAGCTTCTCCATAGATATAGAGATGCACTGAACTATGCCATTAATAAGATATTAGATAACAATCTCAGGACATTAAAACAGGCTCATAATTTTTTGTATAAAGATCTTGTTGAGAGATTTAATCTTCCATCTAGAATAGCTGTTGACTGCTATAGAGATGCTCTTACAAATGTAAAGTCTTGGAGGAATAATCCTAAAAAAGGAAAGAGGCCAGCGGTAAAGAAATTGTCAATGCTTCTACACCCAGGGTCAGGATATAGAATCAAAGATGGCTACGTGGAGATCATTAGTGGGATAAGACTTAGAATAATCGGCTGGGACAGAAGATATGATGAATATGAGAATAGAGAGGCTAGACTAGTATATAAAAGAGAAATGATGATCCTATGGATATCTAAGAAAATACCTAAGCCAAAGAAATATACACCTATAGATGTTATCGGTGTAGATGTTAATGAACAAAAGATCGTCTATGGAGACGAGGTCATCAATATTGAGAAGAATACTGCTATAAATAAAGCATATAGATATGTTAGACTTGCAGAAGATCTTCAGAGAAAATATTCTTCATCTAAATATCTCGTCTGGAGAAGAAGAAGAGGAATATTGAGAAGAATAAGATCTTATCATGAGAAAGCTAGAAACATACTAATTGATTGGTCAAGAAAAATATCTCTAGAGATTATTAGACTAGCTAAAGAACTTAGATATGCCGTCTCTAGAGAAGATCTCACCAACTTAATAAGATCATTAAGAGAGCTTCCCAAAGATCATAAGATTAAGCTTATCATCATGGGCTATTCGAGGTTTGAGAGATGGATTGATTGGCAGGCTGAGAAACACGGCGTGCCATATGTGAAGATTGATCCAAACGGAACATCCTCGGAGTGTCCAAAATGTGATTATAAAGGATTAGAGGAGATTGGCCATAGAAGATTTAGATGTCCTAGATGTGGTTTTGAGGCGGATAGAGACGTCATCGGAAAACTAAACGTGAGAAAGAGGGGAG
>Ga0081473_142316_pt1 | contig 56723 bp, 58 predicted proteins | sample CisSprmetagenome_FD_70977 | JGI IMG/M metagenome (GOLD analysis project Ga0081473, IMG submission 70977) | Hypoxic/sulfidic aquatic microbial communities from Cistern Spring, Yellowstone National Park, USA v2 (version 2) | ecosystem: Environmental > Aquatic > Thermal springs > Hot (42-90C) >...
AGGGAAGGGGCTATGGGTGTCATTTCTGCGGTGGGCACGGGTTATAGGTTCCCTGAGCTTGTCAAGAGGGATAAGTTTGGGCGTCCCATAGGTTCTATATACACCCACAGCAAAGAGGCTTTAACTTTAATGATCCAAAAAGCCAAAGAGATTTCCCAAGGTAGGGGTGCTATAGGGGTAAATGTTTTGTATGCCATAACGGACTATGGGCGTGTGCTTAGGGATGCAATAGAAGCCGGGGCGGATGCCATAATAACCGGTGCAGGATTGCCTTTGAAAATGCCAGAATACGCAGAGGGTGCGGATGTTGCCCTTATTCCCATAGTTTCCTCTGCAAGGGCTCTTAATCTGATATGCCGGACATGGGAGAAGAGATACAAAAGGCTACCGGATGCGGTGATTTTGGAGGGTCCCAAGTCCGGAGGGCATCAGGGTTTTAAATACGAAGAGTGCTTTATGCCCGAGTATCAGTTGGAAAATCTGTTTCCTTCAGTTCTTGAAGAAGCCCAAAGGTGGGGTGGAATTCCCGTCATAGTTGCGGGGGGAATTTGGAGCTACCAAGACATCCTTTGGTATATGGAGAGGGGTGCAAGCGGTGTTCAAATAGCAACTCGTTTCATAGCCACCGTAGAGTGCGACGCACCGGATATATACAAGGAAGTTTTGTTGAAGGCAGAAGAGGATGACATCATACTCTTTAAGTCTCCTGTGGGTTATCCACTGAGAGTGGTAAAGACGCCCTTTGTGGAAAGGCTGTTGCTTGGGTATAACGGATGGAACGGTTGTGTTTCCCACTGCGTGGTGCCTTGCAACAAAGGAGAGGAGGCAAAAAAGGTGGGATTTTGCATTGCGGACAGGCTGGGTGCGGCGTGGCTTGGAGATTATGAAGAGGGCATATTCATAAGCGGTGCTAACGGTCATCTTTTGAAAAAGCAGGGCATAATAACCGTCAAAGAACTCATTGAAATTCTTACAGGAAAAAGGGAGGACCCTACCTTAAAATAAAAGCTTAATGTCCCGGAGCGTCCTCCTGATAGACAAGGAAGCTTTATTTCATAACATAAGGAGTCTTTATCAGTTTTCCGGCAAGCCCATAATAGCGGTTGTCAAATCTGATGCCTACGGTGTGGGAGTAAAGTATATTGCAAGCCTTTTGGAGTCCTCAAGGGAGGTGGAGTTTTTGGCGGTAGCATGCGTGGAGGAGGGCATTGAACTGAGAAAATTAGGGATAAAAAAGCCCATCCTAATCTTGGGTGGAGTGCTAAAGGGTGAAGGAAAAGCTTTGGTGGATTATAAGCTAACACCCGTCATATCCCACAGGGAACACTTGCGGGCGGTGGAGGGGCTAAAAGTTCCTTTACACCTCAAGTTTGACACGGGTATGGGAAGGCTCGGCTTTTTGGATGAGTTTATAGAGGACCCAAGGGTGGAGGGTTTGCTAACACACCTTTCTTCTCCCGCGGACGAAGAATTTTCCAAGAGGCAGATAGAGGTTTTTAAAAAGATCCTTGAAAGATACAAAGGAATAAAGTATGTGCATTTGGAAAGCTCGGCGGGACTGATCTATAAAGTGCCCTTTGCCACCCACATAAGGGTCGGTCTTGCCCTGTATGGAGAAAAGCCTCTGCCTAATTATCCCATTGAATTGAAGCCAGTTCTCACTTTAAGGGCAAGGTTGATATCCGTGAAAAATCTTCCCAAGGGACATCCTATATCCTACTCAAGGAGCTACATCCTTGAAAGGGATACCTTGGTGGGTGTGGTTGCCTTTGGCTATGCAGACGGGCTCATGAAGAGCCTTTCCAACAGGGGAGTCCTTTATTACCAAGGAAAGCCCGTAAGAATACTCGGCAACATCACTATGGATATGACCATCGTGGATTTGAGCGGAACACAGCCAAAGGTAGGGGATTGGGTGGATATAGTTTGTCAGGGGCAGAGCTTTACAGATTTAGCCAAACTGGCGGGAACCATACCTTACGAGCTTATGTGCAATCTTTCAAAGAGAATAAAAAGAAGGGTCTTATAATTTTTGAACCCAGCCATGCGAAGAGAACTGAGTCCTTTCATAGTAATGGACATCCTAAAGCTAGCCCAAGAAATTCCCGATGTTGTGCATTTGGAAATTGGAGAGCCAGACTTGGAGCCACCACCGGGTGTAATAGAGCGTTTAAATTGGGCTGTCTCAAAGAGGCTGTTTAACTACACTCCAAGCCTTGGGCTGTGGGAACTCAGAGAAAGGATTGCCAAACATTACAGGGACTATTACGGAGTTGATATAGACCCAAAACGGGTGGTTATTACCACCGGCACCTCCTCTGCCTTCTTGGTGGCCTACTCCATACTCTTTGACGTTGGAGATAGGGTAGCCCTCGCAGACCCCTCGTATCCATGCTATAAGAACTTTGCCCATCTTTTGGGTGTGGAGCCCGTCTTTGTGAATGTTGATGAAAGCACAAACTATCAGATCACACCAGAGCACTTGGAGGGTTTGGACGTTAAGGGTGTTCATATCTCTTCTCCATCAAACCCAACGGGCACCCTCTACGATGAGGAGAACCTCAAAGCCCTGTGTGAATACTGCAGGGAAAGGAACATATACCTAATATCCGATGAGATATACCATGGGCTTGTTTATGAAGGAAAAGAGAGAACTGCCCTTGAGTTTTGGGACAGGGCTATTGTTATAAACGGCTTTTCCAAGTTTTTCTGTATGCCCGGCTTTAGGGTGGGTTGGATGATCCTACCAGAGGATCTCATAAGAAGGGCGGAGGTAGTCATGCAAAACGTTTATATATGTGCTCCTACTCTCAGTCAGTATTCCGCCCTGGGTGCCTTTGATTACGATTACCTTTCAAAGGTCAAAGAGACCTTCAAAAGACGCAGGGACCTGCTATACGAGGGCATAAAGGATATTCTGCCCATAAAGGGAAAGCCCAGTGGTGCCTTTTACCTTTGGGCGGACATTAGCAAATACTCCCAGGATGCTTACGAGTTATGCCTTGAGGTTCTAAAGAAGGCAAAGGTAGCCCTCACACCGGGCATAGACTTTGGAAAAAACCAAACTGAGCACTTTGTAAGGTTAGCTTACACTCGTAAAGAGGAAGAGCTAAGGGAGGCAATAAACAGACTGAGGGAGTTTCTCTCATGAGCTTTTTGATGGACACTTACAAAAGGCTTCCTGTCTCTTTTGTGCGTGGAGAGGGAGTTTATCTGTACGATGAAAAGGGTAAAAGATACTTGGACTTGGTGGGTGGGGTGGCGGTGAATGTGCTGGGGCACTCGGACCCAGACCTTGTAGGGGCACTGTGTGAGCAGGCACACAAACTTTGGCATGTTTCTAACCTTTACCAGAACCCTTGGCAGGAGGAAACTGCAAAGCTGTTGGTGGAGCAGTTTGGCGAGCCCGCAAAGGTCTTTTTCTGCAACAGCGGTGCAGAAGCGAACGAGGGAGCCATAAAGCTGGCAAGAAGGTACTTCTGGGAGAAGGGAGAAAAAAGATACAGAATTATAACCTTTAAGAACTCCTTTCACGGAAGGACCTTTGGGGCTATGTCTGCTACAGCTCAGGAGAAGATCCATAAGGGCTTTGAACCACTGCTTGATGGTTTTGATTATGCAGAACTCAACGATATAAAATCTGTAGAAAGGCTTCTGAGGAAAGAAACCGCGGGCATAATGCTTGAGGTGATCCAAGGGGAAGGTGGCATAAACGAGGCGGAGGGCGAGTTTTTGGCAAAGGTGGAGGAGCTCTGCAGAAGGGAGGGGCTACTTCTCATAGTGGATGAGGTTCAAACGGGCTTAGGGAGGACGGGTAAGTTCTATGGCTATCAGCATTTTGGCATAAAGCCACACATCATAACCTTGGCAAAGGGGCTTGGTGGTGGCTTTCCCATAGGCTGTGTGATCGCAAGGGAGGAGGTAGCCCAAGCCTTTAAGCCCGGAAGTCATGGTTCTACCTTTGGGGGCAATGCTTTAGCCTGCGCCTGTGCAAAGGTGGTAATAGAAAAGGTTTTAACGCTCTTGGACCATGTGGAAGAGGTGGGAAACTACTTCAAAGAAAGGCTCAGTTCCTTTGGAAGGGTAAAGGGAAAGGGGTTGATGCTGGGGCTTGAGAGGGAAGAAAACTGCCAAGAGGTAGTTTTAAAAGCCTTGGAAAGAGGACTGCTCATAAACTGCACTGCGGAAAGGGTCATAAGGTTTGTTCCACCTTTGATAATCCAAAAGGAACATGTGGATTTTGCCATAGAGGTGCTGAGGGAGATTTTGTGATGTTCCGGGTAGGCTTTGGCTTTGATGCCCATCCCTTTGAGGAGGGCAAACCTTTAATCTTAGCGGGTGTGTGCGTAGATTTCCCGAAGGGACTAAAGGGACACTCGGACGGAGATGTAGTCCTGCACTCTATCACAGACGCCCTTCTGTCTGCGATCGGAGAACGGGACATAGGACAGCTCTTTCCAGACACAGACCCAAAGTGGAAGAACGCAGACTCTGTCATCTTTCTAAAGACCGCTTTAGAAAAATTGCACGAAAAGGGCTACCGCATAGTCAATGTGGACTGCACCTTGGTGGCAGACCAACCAAAGATCGCACCCATCAAAGAAAGGCTCATAGAGAACTTAGCCAAGCTCTTGGGTGTGGAAAGGGATCAGGTTTCCCTAAAAGGCAAAAGAAGGGAGGGGTTTTGCCAAGAGGAGGGAATAGCCTGCTTTTGTGTGGTTTTGGTGCAGAAGTATTAAGATTTTATAAGGAGGTAAAAGTAAGATGGAAGCAGTAGACCTCATAAAGGTTCACCCGCCGGTAGTCCATTTTGCCATAGCCCTGCCCGTTGCCCTTTTGGTGATAGACCTTTACTACAGGTTCAAAAAAATCCAGCCCGACGGATTGCATGCCCTCATCACCTACCTGAGCGTTCTTGCGGTGGTAGGAGGCAGTGTCTCGGGCATCATAGCCCACGAGCCAATAGAAGATATTCTCCATCATGTACCGTCCTTTAAAATCCACGAGTATCTTGGTCTATCTCTGGCGCCTCTCTTTTTGGCTTTGGGTGTTGTAAGGTTTTTGATGGACAAAAAACCCGTCTTTAGAAACGTTTTTACTGTTCTTTTGGTGCTTTTGGTGATCCTGCTTTTCTATCAGGGAAGTCTGGGAGGGAAAGTAGTTTATGAGCATCTCATAAAGCTTTGATCTTTGCTAAAATTTTTTCATGCGTTTTGCCAAGCTTCAGGGTTCGGGCAATGACTTTGTGGTCATAGACAACAGAGATGGAAAGGTTGAAGAGTTTTTAAGGTCCCTAAACCTTGATATTAAAGAGTTTGTAAAAAGGGTTTGCGCCTTTCATACGGGAGTTGGAGCGGATGGGTTAATACTTATAGAGAACCCAGAGAATCCGGAGAACCACTTTAAGTGGCAATTTTTCAACTCGGACGGGTCTGTGGCAGAGATGTGCGGTAATGGTTCTCGGTGTGCGGTTAGGTTTGCCTTTGATGAGGGGATAGTGGGCAAAGAGGTGCGTTTTGAAACCTTGGCGGGAGTTATAAGGGCTTATGTTCTGGAAGGTGGCAAGAGAATAAAGGTCCAGCTTACACCACCTAAAGACTACAGAGAGGTCTCCTTGATCTTGGACACACAGAGTATAAAAGGATACTTTATAAACACGGGCGTGCCACACTTTGTAACAGTAGTAAACGACCTTGAAAATATTGATGTGAAAAAGCTTGGCAGGGCAATAAGGTTCCATCCTGAGTTCCAACCCAAGGGCACCAACGTGAATTTTATAGAACGGGAGGGAGACGATGCCATAAGAATAAGGACATACGAAAGGGGCGTGGAGGGAGAAACCTTAGCCTGTGGAACAGGTGCCACCGCCTCCGCCCTAATAGCCTACAAAAACGGCATTGTTTCAAAAAAGCCCGTGCGAGTTCTAACCAAAGGTGGAGAGGTACTCGCCATAGACTTTGACGACGAGTTCAAGGAAGTTTTCTTAGAAGGAGGAGTTGTCAGGGTCTTTGATGGCTTTTTGAGGAGAGAACTCTTTGAATGTTAAAAAGAAGGGTTCTACTCAGGATCGTTGTATCTTTTTTAATAACCTTTTTGCCCACGGTAGCCTTTCTTTTCTTTATTTTTCAAAGAATAAGTCAACACAGCTTAATCAAGGAAAGGGACTTTCTGTATAACAACCTAAACAGTTTGCTTGAGCGTGAGCTTAAGGGTCTTGAGCTTGCCCGCACTCTGCCAAAGTCATCAGAGAATAGATACTACATAGCCTTTAAGATTAATGGCAACTGCACTGGCAGACCTTACTACTGGCTCACCACCGATTCAATTTATTACGGGAAAAATACCTCAATAGGCAACGAATGTTGGTTTTGGGGAGTAAATTTTGTGGAATTGTTGGAGGTAATAAGGAAATTTAATAGGGTAGAGTGGGTAATTTTATACAACAGGTACTATGTAGAAGAACTTCCCAAGGAATTTTTGGACGGATTTGTAAAAGGTAAGATATTCAAGGATAACTATGTTATTGCGGGCATGTCAAAACAGGATGTTTTAGATGTTCCCCTTGATACAAGGGGCTATGCGGTATATGGTAAGTTATGGAAAAAGAACTTGGTGGTAGAGTTCCCTCTCTCGGATAGGAAAGGTTTTCCTATGGGAAAGGTGCTTTTTATAAAGGATGTCTCCCAAATATACATAAATTTCTATGTGCTTATGGGTATTCTTAGTGTTTATTCCTTTGCACTTTCCCTTCTGTCCTTTCTACTCCTCTATTTATTCTCTGAAAATTTGGTGAACAGAATAGTAAAGCTTCAGGAGTTATCCAGCGGGATCAAAGAGGGTAATTTTTCAGGAATTGAGCTTTTGAAGACTGACAAGCCAAAGGATGAGCTTGACTATTTGAGGAATAACTTGGTGGATACAGCCCTTAACATAGGTAGGTTGCTTTCTGAACTTGAGGAGAAAAACAGAGAGCTTCAGGAACTGGCTTATTATGATCCACTCACCGGTTTGCCAAACAGAAGGTTTTTCTTTGAACACGCAAGCCTTATCTTTGAAGAGGTAAAGAGATACGAAAAACCCCTTTCCCTTTTGGTTATAGACATAGACCATTTTAAGAAGATCAACGATACCTATGGGCATGATGTTGGGGATGTGGTTTTGAAGGCCTTTGCAGATGTACTCGGAGGTATAGTAAGAAAATCGGACATATGCGCCAGGTTTGGCGGAGAGGAATTTTTGGTTCTGCTTCCCAACACAGACTTGGAGGGAGCAAGGGTTTTGGCGGAAAGGATAAGGGCAACCGTTGCCAAAAAACCAGTAGAGCATGGTTCTATTGTAATCGTATTTACAGTGAGCATAGGCATCTCTCAATACAGGAAGGGTATGCAGAATATAGATGAGCTTATAAAGGAGGCGGACATTGCCCTTTATCGGGCAAAGGAGGGAGGAAGGAATAGGGTGGAGGTCTTCATTCCCTATGAAACAGCGGAAGCTCAAACTTAGGGTTTCCTAAGCTTCTTAGCATGCCCCTTTTGATAACCTCTATGACCTCCGAGGAAAAGGTTCTGTCCTTCTGCTTTATGAAGTGATGGAAAAGCACGCCACTGGCTTCTAAGCCCAAACCTCTGTTGTTTAGAAATGCCTTAGCGTCTAAGCCCTTAAGGAAAGGATTAGATTGGTTTAGTTTTCTCCTATTTGGTCTTCCCACAAACTGATAACCATAGACCTTACCCTCTTTTAGAAAGACCTTGATCAAGTACTCTTCGTATTCAAAAACCAAGGAGCTTTCCGCATCCTCAAAGAGCCCTCCACTACCTGCGGGCACCGAGCGCGTCTTTACCGCGTTGTAATCTACGAGCCCTGAATGCTTTACCTTTAAGCCTGCCATGTTGTAGCCCGCTACCGCACCACCTTGCTGGGCTGGTGGAAAGAGGGCGATCCATCTGTGCCTACCCCAAGCGTCAATGCCTGAGCATATGTCCCCGGCTGCATACACATCCGGGTCCGAGGTTCTTTGATATTCATCCACAAGGATACCGCCTACTACTCTACCACGGACCTCATCTATGTGAAGCTTTATGTCTGTGTTGGCAACCAAGTGGGTTCTTGGTCTAACGCCGGTGGAGAGGATCACCAAATCTGCCCTCAAGAACTTCCTCCTGTCGCTCCCGTTTTGAACGATCTCCACCGCCTCCACCCATCCATCCTCCCCATGAATTGCCACAACCTGATGGTTCAGATAAAACTCTATACCCTCCTCCCTCTGCAGTATTTCCATGTACCTGTCCGCCATGTATTTGTCCAACATCCTTGGAAGGACTCGGTCAAAGAACTCCACCACTGCAACTTCTAAACCCATGCTTCTTAGCGTCTCCGCGTCCTCCACCCCTATGGGACCAGCTCCCACGATCACAACCCTTTTAACCTTTCCAGAGAGCACAAGATCTCTGATCCTTTTGGCATCATCCAAATTCTTTGCGGTGGTTACACCTCCCAGTTCCCTTCCGGGTATGGGTGGAATAAAGGCGCTGGCACCCGCCGCAAGCAGGCACTTATCGTAGGGAATTTCCTCCCCGCCCTTGACGATCACCACCTTTCTTTTGTTATCAATGCCCACCACCTCCTTGTTTGGTCTGAAATCCACCCTGTGGCGCTCGTAAAACTCAAAGCCACCCTTGTAAAAGAGGGCAGACTCTGAAATGTCCCCCCGGATCACATTCTCCATACAGTTGGGTGCATAGGTAGGATAAGGCTCATCAGACAGCACGATGATTTCCGAATCCTGATCCACCTGCCTGAAGGCTTCTATGGCAGAGGCGGAAGCTGGACCGTTGCCCACTATTACGACTCGCATTATATAATATTAATATAGCAGGCGGCGTAGCTCAGCTGGTTAGAGCGGAGATCTCATAAGTCTCAGGTCGGAGGTTCGAGTCCTCCCGCCGCCACTTACTCCTCAATCTTAACCTTCTTTTGCATCTGGAACATTCTCAGTACCTCTTCCACCGTTGTAGCATCTTCTGGCAGTTTGTCTGCCCTAACAAAGCTAACAGCCCTCGGAAATCGGAGGGCGTATCCTGGACCATCGCCTACCTTCCCGGCGGTATGCAAAGGCGAGCGGGTGATCTCGTCCGCGGAAACAGTTATAACATACCTTGGTTCTACCCACGCGTCAGGAGTTATGAGAGAATCAACCCTCGCGTGCCTGTGTTCTAACTTTATGTGGTCTAACATCTCCTTTAGCTTGATCCATTCTTCTTCTGTGAAGCCCGAGCCTACCTTGGAGATGGTTTTAAAGGTGTCTGTGGAAGGGTCATAGACCGCGGTAAGCAAGGCACCTATTCCAAGTTTGCTCCTTGCACCCCTTCCGTAAAAGTAGCCCACGATTACCAGGTCCAGGGTGTCCGCCAACTGTCCCTTGTAGCTCCTCTTTAGCTTTACCCAGTTAAAGTTTCTTGAACCTGCTGTGTATGGCGCATCAAGCCTTTTGCCCATAATACCCTCAAGCCCTCTAACTATGGCATCCTCAAAGAAATCCTCCACCTCTTTAGCGGAATCAACGATTTTAAGCTCCGAAAGCTCCAGAGTATTACCGGGAACTATTAACTCCTCCAACTTTTTCCTTCTTTCAATGAAGGGCTTGACCGTATAGTCTTCCCCTTCCAAATACAGCAGGTCAAAGCAAAAGAGCTTTAGTGGGTACTCCTTGGCAAATTCATAAACATTATACTTTCTCTTTCTTTGAATGGTAACCTGAAAGGGATAGAACTCTCCCGTCTGTTCATTAACCGCCAACGCCTCACCCTCTAAGATAATTCTTTCTATCGGAAGTTCTCCAACCGCAGACTTTATCTCAGGAAACATATCCGTCATGGGTTCCAGATTGCGAGAGTAGATATACACCTCCTTACCCTTTTTATGAACTTGCAGTCTAAAGCCATCATACTTTGCCTCTATGGCGCACCTTCCAAGCCTTCTGATTAGCTCCTCGGCATCTGCGACCCTCTCCGCCAGGGCCATCCGAACAGGGTATCCGGGCTCTATCTTAAACTCCAAAAGTCCATCCTTTCCCTTTTCCACCAGTGTGCGGGCTACAAGACCAAGGTCCGAGCACAGATTGTATGCCCTTTCCACTAAATCTTTATAATACCTGCTTCCCAAGAGCAGTGCCAATGCTTCTATGATGGTTGCGGTACCCACTCCCAGACGAAGGTTTCCCACAATGATCCTTAGTGCAAACTTTGCCTCAACGCCAGATAATGCTTTAAGGAGGTTTATAAGAAGCATAACCTTATCTAAGGTTCCCCTAGCCTTGGCTATTGCCATCAGCTCATCATAGACCTGTGAAAGACTAAGCCCCCTTCCTTCCCTCTTTATGACCTCCATAGCAACCATTCCCACATCACCAAGCCTTTTATAGATCTGCTGTATTTGGGCTAACCTAATACCCACCGCCTTTGAAAGGGCCTCTAGGGCTAACTTTTCCGAAACTCCAAACTCCAAACCTACAAAGGAGGGCACCAATTCCCCCATAGTGAGATAGACAAGCTTTCCAATCTCTTCTTTGTCAGCCTTTGAGAAAAGCTCGTAAAGTAGCTCGGACATTTCAAGCCGGCTGGTGGTCTCTTCAAGCTTCTGAAAGAACTGGGCAACTTCTAAGAATTTCACCCTTATAATTTTATCCGATGGACGTACTGGAAATAATGCAAATTCTTCCTCACAGATATCCCTTACTGCTTGTGGATAGAATTTTGGAGATAGAACTGGGAAAAAGGATAGTAGGATTAAAAAACGTGTCCATAAATGAGCCCTACTTTCAAGGGCATTTCCCAGGCTTTCCCCTTATGCCGGGTGTTTATATCCTTGAAGCTCTGGCACAGGTGGGTGGAATTTTGATGATCAAGTCTTTGAACTTGGAGATTGGCAAATACGCAGTAGTTTTTGCGGGCATAGATGACGCCCGGTTCAAAAAGCCAGTCTATCCGGGCGACCAACTTATCCTTGAGTTGGAGGTTATCGCCCTCAAAAAGAGCCTTTCAAAGATGAAGGGCACCGCCAAGGTGGATAACCAGGTGGTGGCAGAGGCGATCCTTTATGCGTCCGCAAGAGAGCTTTCACAACTGAAAAAATAGTGTTATATTTTTACCCATGGCAGAATTTGAAGAAAGAGAAGAAATAAGGAGGGAAGAGGTAGAGCCGGACCTTTCGGCGGTATATACGGGTTCCCAAGCTATAGCAAAGGCTCCGGAGCTCTATGGAGTAGCCACCGGCATAGAGGGTTTGGATGATCTCTTTTTCATAGTAAAGCAGGTAGGCAAAAAGTTGGAAAAGGTCTCCCTCAAAGGCATACCAGCCTATTCTGTTATGAACCTTACGGGGGTTTCCGACACGGGCAAGTCTCTGATGGCAGAACAATTTACCGTTTTCCGTGCCAGCAGAGGAGATAAAGTTGCCTTTGTAACCGTTGAATCTCCCGCCAATTTTGTGTCTGCGTCCCTAAAGCTCAGGGCAATGGCTATGGGTCTGGACTTTGACCAATTCCAGGACAACATAATCCTCATAGACGCCGCATCCTCCACAAGAATCAGGGAAAATGTGCCAGACCTTTTGGCAACCTTAGCCTACGTTATAAAGAACTACAAGGTCAAATTTACCGTGATAGACTCTGTGACGGGTCTATTTGAGAACAAGGAGATGATGGCGAGGGCTGTTGTTAGACGGCTGTACAACTTTATGAAAAAGTGGTATCAGACTGCGATCTTTGTGTCTCAAAAGAGAAGCGGTCATGAGGAGCTAACTGCGGAGGCGGCTGGAGGCTACGCGGTGGGGCACATAGTGGATGGCACCATGGTCTTGGCAAAGGAGCTTATAGACTCCCCCTACAAGGCAAAGATGTATAAAAAGAGTGTGGGAGATATAGTTAGGCTCTTTAGGATAGACGGGTGTAGAATGTCCGGGCACGATACAAGAACCCACTTCCTTGAGATCACAGAAACAGGCTTGGTTAGAATAAAAGAACCCATAGGAGGTTAAAGCCATGGTAATTGAAATCACAGGAGTGCCACCAAGTGAAACAAACGCAGATCTTGAACAGCTCGTTACGAGGGTCTTCTTTAAGGCCATCGACCTTTTGGGTGGTTTGAGCAAGCTGACTGAGTTCAGGACTCTTACATGGCTACCCAGCTTGGCAAGGGCAGCCTATGTGGTGGTCTTGAAGGAGGAATATCTGCGCACTGAGGAGGAGATAGCCCAAAAGGTAGGGCTCACCAAAAACACAGTTAGGAGCATCCTAAGGGCAGACCCAACCTTGGCAATAGAAAAGATTCAAAAGCTTGAGGAGTTGGCAAAGGAAGAGCTGAAGGAGATGAAGGTGCATACCGCAGGAGGTATTGCAAAGCTTGCCTACAAGATGGTCAAGGAGGGCAACGAGGCTGAAATCCTAAGTCACTTTTGCACCGTTGTGGCAGAAGAGGTGGCAAGAGCCCTTGACATTCCTTGGGCTTATGCGGTGCTAAAGCACCTAAGGGGCGTAAAGTTTCCAATCCAAGATAGCCAAGCACTAAAGGAAAAACTAAAAGGTGTAAAGATAAAAACCCATCCCGCTGAGGAGGTGGTGGATAGACTTCCATACCCAATAAGAACACCGGCGGTTCTGTTGCACGAGATAAAGCTTGCAATTTCTGCCCTTGAGGAACAGAAGTAATTTATAATTAAACCCTATGGTAAAAGTTGCCATAAACGGCTTTGGTAGGATAGGAAGGTCCTTTTTGAGGGCGTGCCTGCAGAAGGAAGGCATTGAAGTTGTAGCCATCAACGACCTGACGGACACAAAAACCTTAGCCCATCTCTTTAAGTACGACTCGGTGCACGGGGTCTTCAAAGGGGAGGTGTATGCCAAGGATGACGCTTTGGTGGTAAATGGGAAGGAGATAAAGGTGTTCTCCCAAAAGGACCCAGCCTTGATCCCTTGGGGTGAGGTTGGGGCGGAGATCGTTGTGGAATGCACAGGAGCCTTTACATCAAGGGAAAAGGCTGTCCTGCACCTTAGGGATACAGTAAAGAGGGTAATAATATCCGCACCCGCAAAGGAGCCAGACATTACCATAGTGCTCGGAGTTAATCATCACAAGTACGACCCCGAAAGGCACTTTATAATTTCCAACGCAAGCTGCACCACCAACTGCCTGGCTCCCTTGGTGAAAGTTCTTCATGAGAACTTTGGCATAAAGAAGGGCTACATGGTTACCGTGCACGCATACACCAACGACCAGAGGGTTTTAGACCTGCCACATAAAGACCTCAGAAGGGCAAGGGCTGCGGCAGTGAATATTATCCCCACCACCACGGGCGCTGCAAAGGCGATAGGAGAGGTGATCCCAGAGCTAAAGGGCAAGCTTGACGGCACCGCAAGGAGGGTTCCCGTGGCGGATGGTTCCCTCGTGGACCTGACTGTGGTAGTTGAAAGACCTCCAGCCAGCGTGGAGGAGGTCAACGAAACCTTTAAAAAGGCTGCGGAAGGAGAGCTGAAAGGCATACTTCAATACACGGAGGACCCGATAGTATCCCAAGACATAATAGGCAACGAACACTCTGCTATCTTTGACGCTGGGCTAACTCAGGTGATAGAGGACATGGTTCATGTGGGCGCATGGTATGACAACGAGTGGGGTTATTCTTGCAGGCTGAGGGACTTAGTGCTGTACATAGCCAGTAGATAATGTTCTGCCGGATAAGGAGCGGAGGGGTTATTGGCATTGACGGTTTTTTGGTAGATGTAGAGATAGACTTATCTCCGGGGCTACCTCAGTTTAACATAGTGGGACTGCCAGACAAAGCCATAAACGAGGCAAAGGACAGGGTTAGGTCTGCCTTAAAGAATGTGGGCTTTCAACTGCCTTCCAAGAGGATCACCGTAAATTTGGCACCCTCCCACCTGAAAAAGCAGGGAACTTTGTATGATCTTCCCATTGCGGTGGGTATTTTAAGGCTCTCGGGGGTTTTGGATGTGGACGAGGAGACGGTCTTTTTGGGGGAGCTCTCTTTGGACGGAAAGGTAAATCCCGTCAGTGGCGTCCTTCCCATTGTTCTATCCTTAAAGGAGAAGGGCTTTAGAAGGTTTGTGGTGCCAAAGGCGAACGCAAAAGAGGGTGCCATCGTTCAAGGTGCAGAGGTTTATGGCGTTGAATCCTTAAACCAGCTTATAGCCTTTTTGAGGGGAGAGGAGGAGTTAAAGCCAGAGGAGGTGGACCTCAACGAGCTCTTTTCAAAAACCTTTGATTACAGCATAGACCTTGCGGACGTAAAAGGACAGTATGAAGCAAAAAGGGCGTTGGAGATCTCCGCAGCGGGCATGCACAACTTACTGCTGATCGGTCCTCCGGGGGCAGGAAAAAGCATGCTCGCCAAAAGGATCGTAACCATCTTGCCACCCCTATCTTTGGAGGAAGCCTTAGAGGTCAGCAAAATATACAGCGTGGCGGGTATGCTCAAGGGGCCTCTGATGGTTCAAAGACCCTTCCGGGCACCTCATTACACAGCCTCAGAGGTGGCGTTGATAGGTGGCGGTAGCAATCCAACGCCCGGAGAGATCTCCTTAGCCCACAGAGGAGTGCTCTTTTTGGACGAGATGGTGGAGTTTAACCGTAAAACCTTGGAAGCCCTTAGGCAACCCATAGAGGACGGCTACGTTAGCATATCAAGGGTGGGTGGTAGGGTAACCTTTCCCTCCAGCTTTATCTTGGTGGGTGCCACAAACCCATGCCCCTGTGGAAACTACCGAAATCCCTACAAGGCGTGTGTATGTTCTCCTGCCCAAATAAGGGCTTATCAGTCCAAGCTCTCGGGACCCATCTTAGACCGTATAGACCTAAAAGTGTGGGTGGAGCCGGTGGAGGTCCAAGAACTGGTCAATCCAAGTCCGGGCGAAAGTTCCAAAGAGGTCAGGGAGAGGGTTATGAGGGCGTACCAGATTCAGAGGGAGAGGTTTAAAAACTCCAGGACCAAGTTCAACGGACAGATGACAGAAAAGGAGATAGAAAAGTACTGCATCTTGACGCCAAAGGCAAAGGAACTTTTGGAGAAGGCTATGGACAGACTCCATCTGAGCGGAAGGTCCTACGCACGGCTTTTAAAGGTTTCAAGAACCATCGCAGACCTGGAGGGAGAAGAGCAAATAAAAGAACATCACATAGCACAGGCGATCCAATATAGAATTGAGGACAAGTTTGAAAGCATGTAAAATTTAATTTGATGCTCAAGAAAATTCTCATAGCAAACAGAGGGGAGATCGCAGTCCGAGTTATAAGAACCTGCAGAGAGATGGGCATAAGAACGGTGGCAGTCTATTCGGAGGTGGACAGAGACTCCATGCACGTAAAGTTGGCAGATGAGAGCATATGCATAGGACCACCGGAGCCCTCAAAGAGCTACCTTGACATTCCAAGGCTCATGGCGGCAGTGGAGGTTTCCTCTGCGGAGGGGGTACATCCGGGCTATGGCTTTCTCTCGGAGAACCCCAAGTTTGCCCAGATTGTAGAAGCAAGCGGAAAGGTGTTCATTGGACCCTCTGCAGAAACCTTGGAACTTATAGGAGACAAGATAAAGGCAAAGGAGGTTGCCAAAAGGGTTGGCATTCCCTTGGTGCCAGGGAGCGACGGACCGGTAGATTTTCAGAAAGCCTTGGAAATTGCCAGAGAGATCAAGTATCCAGTAGTCATAAAGTCTGCAGCTGGCGGGGGTGGAAGGGGCATAAGGGTGGTGTATGATGAGAGGGAGCTGAGGGAAAAACTGCCCTTGGCTATGCAGGAGGCAAAGTCTGCCTTTGGCGACGAGAGGGTCTATGTGGAAAAGTACATAGTGAACCCCAAGCACATAGAGGTTCAAGTTCTTGCAGACAGGTACGGCAATGTTATAGCCTTGGGCGAGAGGGAGTGTTCCATACAGAGGAGATATCAAAAGCTGGTGGAAGAGGCACCCAGTGCCAGCATCTCGGAAGAACAGAGGAAATACCTGGAGGAGCTTGCCATAGCCTTCTGCAAAGAGATCAACTATGTGGGTGCGGGCACTGTGGAGTTTTTGATGGACCAGGATGGGAACTTTTACTTTATGGAAATGAACGGAAGAATACAGGTGGAACATCCCGTCACAGAAATGATCACGGGCATAGACATAGTGCGGGAACAAATAAAAGTGGCAAGCGGTGAAAAGCTCAGCATAAAAAAGGTGGAAAGGAGGGGCTACGCTATAGAATTCAGAATCAACGCGGAGGACCCAAACACCTTTTTACCCTCTCCGGGCAGGGTAGATAGACTCTTCCTCCCGGGCGGATTGGGTATCAGAGTAGATACCCACATTTACTGCGGATACAAGATCCCTCCCTTTTATGATTCTCTCATTGCCAAGCTTATAGTTTGGGGCAAAAGCAGGGAGGAAGCCATAGACCGAGCCAAAAGGGCTCTAGAGGAGTTTATCATAGAGGGGGAAGGTCTGAAGACCAACATAGATTTTCACAAAAGACTCCTTAACACCAGGGAGTTTAAAATGGCAAAGCACCATGTAAAGTTTTTGGAGGAGATGATGTTGTGAAAATCTGCTTGGTGGCAGGTTCTGGTAGTCTTCCCAATGCCTTTGTAAAAAAAGCTAAAGAGTTGGGGGATGAGGTCTTTGTGGTAGGAGTTAAAGGCATCACATCCGTAGAAGCAAACGTCTATTTGCCCCTTGGAAAGGTGGGCACATTGGTAAAGCTTTTAGAAAGGCACCACATAGACAAGATTGTCCTGCTCGGAAAATTTGAACACAAACTGCTCTTTTCCCACCTTTTGACCTTGGATAGCTTAGCTTTAAAGATTCTCAAAAGGGCAAAGGACAGGCGTGCCCAGAGTTTAATAAGGGCACTGATGGATGAATTGGAAGAGATGGGCTTTGAATTCATAGACCCAAAGCCCTATTTGGAGGAGCTTTTGGCAGGCAGGGGCACATTGAACAGTCTTGAGCCCTCAAGCCAAGCCATGGAGGACGGACTTTTTGGCTTTCCTATAGCCAAGGAGATTGCCCAGTTGGATGTGGGACAGACCATCGTAGTAAAGGAAAAAACAGTGGTAAGCGTGGAGGCGATGGAGGGCACCCAGGAGGCAATCTACAGGGCTGGCAAGCTGGCGGGCAAGGGCTGTAGGGTTATAAAGGTAGCAAGAAAGAACCAAGACTTTAGAATAGACGTTCCCACCGTGGGCTTGGATACCTTAGAAGCCCTAAGGCATATAAAAGCGGACGCCCTCTTTTTGGAGGCGGGCAAAGTCTACATTGTGGATAAGGACAAATTTTTAAAGCTTGCGGACAAGTATAAAATTTCGGTGGTAGGATTACCCATTACATAAAGGAATTAACCTTCTTGCCTTCTTAGGCTGTTGAGCATGAACCTGAGTGCCAAATATCCCAGCAATGCCAAAAGCACAATCTCCAAAAGCCCGGGAGTGCCCACTTGAAAGCCGTGTCCCAAAAGCAAAGACAGTAGAGCTCCAAGTATTAAGCCTCCCACAAGCCACTTAAAAAGAGGGTTTGTGTATATGGGATTTTGTGTTTTGTTCGTAAGCTTTGACTTCTCAAGCTGGGTTTTATTTATGTTCCTTTGCTGTGTGGGTACAGGTATCTTGCCCTTCTCAAAATCCTTTGGCTGGTAGGGTTTTACTTTTAGTGGGGTGAGAACTTTTGGCGTAGGAGATAAACCTCCTCTCCTTGCAAAGGAAATGTCTGAAAAAAGGGCAAAGACCAAAACAAACGCCACAAAAAACCAAAGCTTTTTCATAGTTATGCCTGCTTAATCAGTTCCTCTGCCATGTCAAAGTTTGCGATCACTTCTTTCACGTCTTCCAGCTCTTCAAGGGCTTCCAACAGTTTGAGGAGTTTTTTGGCGGTTTCTGAGTCGTTTACCGGCACAGTGCTGTTGGGTTTGTAGGTGATCTCAGCTTTTTCCACCAACACACCCATAGATTGGAGCTTCTCTTTAACTTGGTATAGCTCCTCTGGAAGGGTGTATATGAGATAGATCTCCTCTCCTACCTGCACATCCTCAGCGCCCGCCTCTATAGCCTTTTCGTATAGCTCTTCTTCTGAGATGCTTTCCCTTGGAACTTCTATGAGACCCACCCGGTCAAAGAGGAAAGCTACGCAACCGGAAGAGCCTAAGTTTCCCCCATGCTTGGATAGGACGTGCCTTATTTCCGATGTGGTTCTGTTTCTGTTGTCTGTGGTAGCAAGTATCATCAAAGCTACACCACCGGGACCGTAGCCTTCGTATATAACCTCTTCGTAGTTCTCTCCGCCCAGCTCACCGGTTCCCTTCTTTATGGCCCTCTCTATGGTCTCTGCAGGCATGTTGGCCCTTTTGGCGTGTTCTATGGCAGCTCTGAGCCGAGGGTTGGTTTCTGGGTTTGGTCCTCCCTGCCGGACCGCTACGGTGATCTCCCTTATGATCTTTGAAAAGAGCTTCCCCCTCTGTGCGTCAAGCTTTGCTTTCTTGTGTTTAATCTGCGCCCAATGACTGTGCCCTGCCATGGTTTATATTTTAATCCCTATGAAGTTTTCTGTCATCAACCTCGGATGCAGGAGTAACTACTTTGACGGTGAGCTTTTAGCCCAGAAATTAACAGAGAAGGGCTACACAAGGGTTCAAGAACAAGCAGACGTATACATAATAAACACCTGCACCGTGACCTCTGAGGCGGATAGATCCTCCCGACAGTTTATATACAGGGCAAAGAGGGAAAACCCAAAGGCTATAGTGGTGGCTACGGGATGTTATGCCCAGACAAACCCACAGGCACTGGCAAGGCTAAAGGAGGTAGATTTGGTGGTGGGGAATTCCCACAAGGACCGGCTCGTGGAGATCCTTGAGGATTACCTTCAGGGCAGGGGTGAAAGGGTCTTTGTGGATAACATCTTCAAAGATAGCCAGGTTAAAAACTTTGATCTGGTGGTCTTTTTTGAGAGGGTAAGACCCTTTATCAAGGTTCAGGAAGGATGTAATAACTTTTGCACCTTTTGTGTGATCCCTTACGCGAGGGGCAAGCTCCGTAGCGTGCCAATGGAAAAGGTCCTTGAGCAGGTAAAGAGCTTGGCAGAAAGGGGCTTTAAAGAAATCGTCCTTACGGGTACCCAGCTAACCCAATACGGATGGGACCTAAACACAAACCTCTATCAACTGCTCTTGGAACTGCTACGCATAAAGGACATAGAACTCTTTAGACTCTCTTCCCTATATCCGTCCGAGATAGACCAAAAGCTTTTGGACCTAATCACACAAGAAGAAAGGATCGCTCCCCACTTTCACCTTTCCCTTCAAAGTGGTTCCAACAGGATCCTGAGGCTTATGGAGAGGGACTACACGGTTGAAGACTACACAAAGCTTGTAGAAACTATAGTCCAAAGGAGACCCATATCCGCCATAGGTACAGACATTATAGTGGGCTTTCCCACAGAAACGGAGGAGGATTTTGAGGAAACCTACAAACTCGTCCAAAACCTACCCTTTGCCTACCTTCACGTCTTTAGCTATTCAGACAGACCTCATACCAAGGCGAGCAAGATGTTCCCAAAGGTGGAAGAAAGGATAAAGAAAGAGAGGGTTAGACTGCTCAAGGCTTTGGATCAAAAAAAGAGGGAGGAATTCAAAGGTTTAATGAAAGGAAAGACCCTGAGGGCAACAATCTTGGAGGAAGGAAGGGCACTTACAGAAAACTATATTCATATAGAGGATGAAGGTTTTAAGGATGTAGGAGCTATTGTGTCGGTGGTTCTCTGAAGCTTTGCATCAATGCAGGCTTTTATGAAGGATACAAACAGAGGGTGCGGGTCAAAGGGTTTGCTCTTGAACTCGGGATGAAACTGACAACCTATGAACCAAGGATGGTCCTTTAGCTCTACTACCTCCACCAACCTGCCATCGGGAGAAAGTCCAGAAATAACAAAGCCATTCCTTTCAAAGAGTTCTCTGTAGGCGTTGTTGAATTCATACCTGTGCCTGTGCCTCTCGTATATTACCTCCTTTTTGTAAATTTCCCTGACCTTTGTCCCTTCCTTTAACACGCACGGGTATGCTCCCAAACGCATGGTGCCCCCAAGCTCTTCTATCTGCTTTTGTTCCTCCATTATGTCTATAACTGGATGGGGTGTGTTAGGGTCAAACTCGGTAGAGTTGGCACCTTTGAGGTTCAAAACATTCCTTGCAAATTCCACACACATAAGTTGCATACCAAGGCATATACCAAAGGTGGGCTTTTTGCTGAGCCTTCCGTAGTTGATGGCTTCAATTTTGCCCTCTATACCTCTTTCTCCAAAGCCCCCTGGCACCAGTATGCCGTCCGCTTCGTGTAAAAGTTCCTCTTCAACGTTCTCCGAATTGACCCAAAGGATGTTCAATTTAACATGGTTGGCAATGCTTCCGTGAGTAAGTGCCTCCACCACGCTTTTGTATGCATCCCTTAGGCTAACATATTTGCCCACGAGGGCTACCTTTACTTCCTCTTTTGCGTTCTTTATTATGCTGACGATCTTTTCCCACTTTCCTTCACCGTCCTTGGGTTCTAAGTTAAACCTTTTGGCAAGCCAAAGATGTAGTCCCTGTTTTTGGAAAAGCAGAGGCACTTCATAAATGGTCTCCACATCGTGGGCGGATATTACCGCCGAAGGGCTAACGTTTGTAAAGAGGGAAATCTTTTCCTTTACCTCCTTTGGTATCTCACACTCAGACCGGCATATTAAAACGTCGGGCTGAATGCCTATTGCCCTCAGCTCTTTAACTGAGTGTTGGGTGGGTTTAGTCTTAAGCTCTCCCACGCTTTTTACGTAGGGAACGTAGGTTACGTGTACATAGACGCAGTTTTCCCTTCCAAGCTCCATTCCAAGCTGTCTGATGGCTTCTAAGAAGGGAAGGCTCTCTATATCTCCCACAGTTCCACCAACTTCTACGATAACAAAGTCGTGGTCCTTTTCAATGGACCTTATTAGTCTTTTTATCTCGTTGGTTATGTGGGGTATTACCTGAACTGTTGCACCAAGGTAATCTCCCTTTCTTTCCCTCTGGAGGACGTTGAAGTAAACCCTCCCGGAGGTGATGTTGTTTTCTCTGCCCATCTGGGCTTTGGTAAACCTTTCATAGTGCCCAAGGTCTAAGTCCGTTTCCGCACCATCCTCCGTCACATAAACCTCCCCGTGCTGATAGGGGCTCATGGTTCCAGGGTCCACGTTTAGGTAAGGGTCCAGCTTTTGGAGGGTGACCCTATAGCCCATTTCCTCAAGGAGGGATGCGATTGCCGCAGAGGATACTCCTTTACCTAAGGAAGAGAGGACACCACCCGTTACGAATATATACCTTGCCACGGAGGGAATATTTTAACCTACCAGGTACATGGTTTCTGCTTCCACCGCCTTTTTGCCATCTTCCAAAATCATATCTCTGTAAGATTTGCCCGCGGGCACCATGGGAAGAACGTTTTCTTCCCGATCCACCACAAAGTCAAGGACTACTGGTTTGTCTTGGATCTTCAGAGCTTCCTCTATTATTTCCCTTACCTCTTTTGGTTTTTCTGCCCTAAAGCCCACCGCACCACAGGCTTCCGCCAATTTTACAAAGTCCGGCTGAACGCTCAGGTCCACCTCCGCATACCTTCTGTCGTAAAAGAGCTCTTGCCACTGACGAACCATTCCCAAGTAGGCGTTGTTTATTATGGCGATCTTTACGGGCACCTTATACTGCACTGCGGTAATGAGCTCCTGCATCGTCATAACAAAGGAACCATCTCCGTCTATAACAAACACCTCCTTTTCTGGTCTTCCGATCTTTGCTCCAATGGCAGCGGGTAAGCCAAAGCCCATAGTTCCAAGCCCTCCGGAGTTTATAAACTGCCTGGGGAATTTGTACTTATAAAACATGGCCGCCCACATTTGATGTTGACCCACGCCTGCGGTAATTATGGCATCTCCCTTTGTAGCTTCCCATATTTGCTCCACCACGTACTGAGGCTTTATAACGCTGTCAGAATTTCTATACCTCAAGGGATAATTCTTTTTCCAACTTTCTATGCGCTCTATCCACTCCTGTCTTTCTTTGGGGAAGAGGATCTTTGCACCCTCCTTTTTCAGTTCCTCTATGAGCTTTCTGAGGACTATTTTCACATCTCCCACTATGGGCACATCCACCGTTATGTTCTTGGATATGGATGCGGGGTCTATGTCTATGTGTATGATCTGGGCTTGAGGTGCGAACTCCTCTATCTTTCCTGTAACCCTGTCGTCAAAACGGGCACCCACTGCTATCAAGAGGTCGCAGTTATAAACCGCCATGTTTGCATAGTAGGTGCCGTGCATTCCCAACATATGCAGAGCCAATGGATGGTCTTCGGGGAAGGCACCCTTACCCATATTGGTGGTGGTAACGGGTATTTTCATAAGCTCCGCCAACTCCACCAGCTCCTTCTGTGCCTCCGATTGAACTGCGCCACCGCCCACATACAACACTGGCCTTTTTGCAGACATTATTAGCTTTGCAGCCTTTTTAATCTGTTGAGGGTTGCCCTCCACGTGGGGCTTGTAGCCGGGGAGGGATTCTCTGACCTCCTCATCCGTTGGAATGGAAACATCTGAGAGCTTTTGGGTTATGTCCTTTGGAATGTCTATGAGTACAGGTCCCGGTCTTCCGGTGGATGCTATGTAAAAAGCCTGCCTTATTATGAGAGGAAGGTCTTCTATACGCTTTACTAAGAAATTATGCTTTGTTATGGGTCTGGTAATTCCCACTATGTCCACCTCTTGGAAGGCATCGTTGCCTATCAAATGAGTGGGAACCTGTCCGGTGATGAAGACCACGGGCACCGAATCCATGTATGCATCCGCAATGGCAGTTACCAGGTTAGTAGCACCAGGTCCGGAGGTTGCCATGGCAACGCCCACTTTTCCAGTAGCCTTTGCGTAGCCTTCCGCCATATGCCCCGCACCCTGTTCGTGCCTTGCCAAAATATGCTTTATTCCACCATGCCTGTAAAGGGCATCATAGACCTCCATTATGGCACCACCGGGTATGCCAAAGATCACCTCCACCCCTTCTTTTTTTAGGGTTTCTATAATGATGTCTGCACCCTTTCTTAGCATATGACCACCTCCATAGTTTTTAGGCTCCCAAAACCCACTCTCCCTTACCGTCTTTATAGACCTCTTTCTTCCAAATGGGCGCCCTCTTTTTTACTTCGTCTACCACATACCTACAGGCAGAAAAGGTCTCTTCTCTGTGCCCACCGTAGGCTACCACCAAGAAAGAGGGCTCGCCCACCTTAACCACACCCAGTCGGTGATGGATAAAAACCTCCTTTATGGGAAACTTGGCTAAAGCCTCTTGCCTTATCTCCTCCATTACCTTTATTGCCATCTCTGGGAATGCCTCGTAATGAAGCTCTTGCACCCCATCGTCCTCCCGGGCTATGCCCAAGAAAACCACACTGGCACCACAGTCCTCCGGAGGCTGATAGGAGGACAGTACACGCTCCGCTCCCAACCATTCCACACCTAAATACACTTTTGGAACCATAGAAGTTAAATATATAAACTACCTTCTGTATGTTGCAATATTTTTCAAATGGTCCCTGTAATTGGAACTAAAGGCATGTCTGCCATTGCCCATGGACACAAAGTAAAGGTAGTTAGTTTCAGCGGGATTCAAAACCGCCTCCAAGGACTGAAGGCTTGGGTTGCATATGGGGGATGGAGGAAGTCCTTTGTGGTAATAGGTGTTATAAGGGTCATCCAATTGCAAATGTTTCCTGGTTAAGACACCCTTCCACTCTCCCCTTCTTTTTAGGGCGTATATAACGGTAGGGTCTATCTGAAGAGGCATTCCCAACTTTATCCTGTTTAGAATTACCGAGGCGATGATAGGTCTCTCCTCTGGCACCGCAGTTTCCTTTTCCACCATAGAGGCAATTATTACCCACTCCTCAAGGGTTAAATTTCTCTCTTCTATCTTTGCCCTAAGGTGTTCTGTCCTCTTGAGAAAGTTTTTAAACATAACATCCACCACCTGTAGGGGGTGGGTATTTTTTGAAAAGTAGTAGGTATCTGGGAACAAAAAACCTTCCATGGTGTAAGTTCTAAGTCCATATCTTTTGGCAGTTTCTGGAGAATTTGCTACTCTCAAAAAGTCTTCCCTTTTGCAGATGGAGTATTCCTCCAGAAGATTTGCAATATCGTACAGGTCAAAGCCCTCCGGTATGGTGATTTTGTAAAGCTTTCTTTGCCCTCGGTGGATTTTTAGGTAAGCGTCCCAAGGGAAAACCCAACCCTTGAACTCATACTCTCCCGCCTCCAACTTTCCCCTAATTAAAGAATGGATAGCCATAAAAGATATAGGGCTTCTTATCACACCCTCCCTATAGAGCAAAAGGGCAATATCTAAGCTGGTTTTCCCGTAGGGAATCTCCACCGTCCTCTCGGTCTTGACAGGAAAAAAGGAATAGACAAAAAAGACAAAGATCAAGCCGAGAACAGCCAAAAGCTTTATCATAAGCTGTCAAAGAACTCAATGAGCATTACATAAGCTGAAAGCGAATCCTTCATTTCTTTTTTCTTACGGGAGTCCTCCACTAGCCTAAGGGCTTCTTCTGTGGTGTATCTTTCGTCCCAAAAGTCAAGGGATACACCCTCCGGAAGCATGGACTCCAACTCTTTTGCAAACTTTCTAACTTCCAAAGCCCTCTGTCCTTCTTTCCCGCTGGGTGTTAGAGGAATACCCAAAAGGACAAGGTTTACTCCATACTCTTGGATTATGGAAAGGATGGAATTATAAACTCCCTCCCTGTTGGCAAGAGGTTTCAGTGGGATGGCCAGCTTTAAGGATGTGTCCCCTAAGGCGAGCCCTATTTTCTTTGTACCCCAATCTATAGCCAGAACCTTCAACCGGTCCTGAAGCCCACCACCTTATAAAGAAGACAAAAGCCCGTTATTGCGGTTCCTATAAGCACCAGCCCTATTATACCCAAGATCCACCATAAGCCACCCTTGGTAAAGGCAAGGTAAATAAGTATGAGCCCTATTATTACCCTCACTGCCCTGTCCCATGTAGCAAGGTTCTTTTCCATGGCAAAACCTCCTTTTTTTATATAGGCACGGGCGGACTCGAACCGCCGACCTCCGCCTTGTAAGGGCGGCGCTCTTCCATCTGAGCTACGCGCCTTTCCCAGTTTAATGCTTAATATAATAACACAAATACCTCGGGTGAGAAATTCAAAGAAGCTGGAAAAATCTTCTGACAAAGAGCCCTTAGTGGGCAGAGGTTTATAATACCCTCAAAATATTCTCAGATAAAGGTTTTTAACGGAGTTAGCAGATGGAGGAATATTACGACTTTACTTGCTTACCTTCAGGGTTATACTGTTGGGTATAGTTTCTTCAGGAAGTCTCGGCTGTTTAAATAATTTCTCACCCGACGTATCTAAATCCAGTTATAATCTATGCTATGGAAGTTTTTATGGGAGTTGGAAAGGGTGGGTTAAAAACGGGCAACAAGCCGGACATTTTGGTAATCCTTCTGCCACATCCTTGCATCGCATCCTTTCTCTTTACCACCAATCACTTTAAGTCCGCAAGCGTTATATACTCAGAAAAAGTCCTTAGGGAAAGGGATACCATAAGGGCACTGGTTATAAACAGTGGTAACGCCAACTGTGGAGTGGGAGAGGAGGGTATAATCCACGCAGAAATGATGGCAAGAGAAACCGCCAAGCATTTAGACATTGACTATAGGGAGGTTCTTGTCTTTTCCACCGGAATTATAGGAAAGCCCTTGCCCATAGAAAGTGTTCTTGAGGGTATAGCTTCCGCCTGTAGGATATTGGAACCGTTGGACCTAAAGAGGGCAAGCGAGGTGATCTCCACCACAGACCGGTTTCCCAAGTATGCCTTTGTCAAAAAGGATGCTTTAGAGGTATTTGGCTTTGCAAAGGGTGCGGGCATGATACATCCTCAGATGGCAACCATGCTGAGCTTTATCTTTACCAACGCAGAGGTAGAAGGTGATGTCCTTAGGAAACTTCATAGAGAAATAAACGAAAGGACGTTTAATTCCATAAGCGTAGATGGGTGCACCAGCACTAACGATAGCTTTGGCATCATAAGCCTTGGGTTTATAAAAGAGGACTTGGAAAATCTAAGGCAGTCTTTGGAAGAAGTTTCCCTTAGCTTGGCTAAAAAGATCGTAGAGGACGGAGAAGGTGCCACTCGGATCATCAAAGTGGTTGTAAAAAACGCATCCATAAGCCTAAAAGCTAAAACCATAGCGGAGAAGATCGCCACCTCAAACCTGGTTAAAACTGCCATATTTGGAAGGGACCCCAACTGGGGTAGAATAGTCGCCAGTGCTGGCTCTACCCCCTTTCCTATAGACCAGTTTAAGCTGAGGGTTTATATAGGGAACTATCTTGTCTATGACGGAAAGCCCCATCCCAAGGCAGTGGAGTCCGCCAAAAAGTACCTGGAGGAAAATAGAGAAATTGAAATCACTTTAGACCTAAGGGAAGGCAAGGAAAGCTGGACTTACTACACCTCGGACATAACCTACGATTACATAAAAATCAATGCGGAATACACAACTTAGCTCTTTATAAGCTCACCAAGCTTGAATATGGGCAAGTAAAGGGCTATGAGTATTAGACCCACCACGCCACCTATGAACACAATCAGCATAGGTTCTATTAGCTTTATAAGACCATCAACCGTTTTGTCAAACTCATCTTCGTAAAATCTTGCTATAGTTTCCAGCATGTCGTCGAGCCTACCTGTATCCTCTCCCACCCTAATCATAGCTATGACAATCTTTGGGAAGAGACCCGTCTTGTCAAGGGCTCTGTACATAGGCTCTCCTTCCGTAACTGCCTTTCTTGCTTGATCAACAGCTTCTTTTATTACAATATTACCCGCCGTTTGTCCCGCTATTTCAAAGGCTCTCTCTAAGGCAACACCCGAGGAAAAGAGGGTAGCCATTGTTCTGGCAAACTTTGCCATAGTGCTCTTTACCACCAGATCGTTCATCTTTGGCACCCTGAGGGAAAGCTTGTGTATAGCCTTTCTGAAGGCGTAGTTATTTCTATAAAGATATCTAAAAATCCAAGAAAAAATCACTATAAAGGCTATTATTGCTGGAAGACTGTTTCTCAGGGCGTTTGACGCTGCTATCAACATCTGAGTGGGCAAAGGCAACTCTCCTCCCAACCCTTCGTATATCTGCGCAAAGGTAGGAACCAAAAAGTAAAGAATACCAGAAACGATTAAAGTAGCCACCACAACCACAAAGGTGGGATAAAAGGAAGCGCTTTTTATCTTGCTCTTTATCATAGCGATCTTCTCGTAATATTCCGCAGCCTTTAGCAGTGAAGCATCCAAACCGCCCGTCTCTTCACCGACCTTTACCAGATTTACCACAAACTCCGGAAAAACCTTTGGATGCCTTTGCATGGCAGAGGATATTGACATACCCTCTCTGACCTTGGCAGACACATCCTTTGCCGCCTCTGAGAGCCTTCTGTTTGGTAACTGTTCCGCTATTATGTCTAAGGCATCTACCACGCTAAGACCTGCGTTGATCATTGTGCCAAGCTGTCTGCAGAAAATGGAGATGTCTTGGTCGCTTACACCTCCACCAAAGGGAAGTGTTATCTTTATGGATTTTTTCTCTTTTTCTTCTTTGTCTATTCTCTCTATTCTCACTAAGGAAAGACCACTCCTTGCAAGTTCTCCAACAAGGACCTCTTCACTTGGATACACCACTTCCCGTTCAATCACGTTCCCTGTTTCATCTATTGCTTTGTATCTAAACTTCGGCATTACACTTGACTCCTAACACCAAGTATTCTTTCTAATTCTTTAACGTCTGGGGAATACCTGAATGCATCCTCCAGGGTTATAAGCCCGCTTCTGTAAAGATTGGCTAAGGATTGGTTCATGGTTTGCATGCCCGTTTCTGCCTGTCCGCTCTGCATGATGGAGTATATCTGTTGCAACTTGTTTTCCCTTATTAAACTCCTAATGGCGGTGTTGGGAATAAGCAGTTCATACGCCAGAACCCTACCTCCACCTATTTTTGGTATGAGCCTTTGGGAAATAACTCCTTGCAGAACAAAGGAAAGCTGTATTCTAATTTGCTCCTGATGGCGGTGTTGGGAATAAGCAGTTCATACGCCAGAACCCTACCTCCACCTATTTTTGGTATGAGCCTTTGGGAAATAACTCCTTGCAGAACAAAGGAAAGCTGTATTCTAATTTGCTCCTGTTGGTTTGGAGGGAAGACATCTACTATACGGGTGATGGTTGAAACCGCTGTGTTAGTATGCAAAGTTCCAAAGACCAAGTGGCCTGTTTCCGCTGCCCTGAGGGCTATTTCTATGGTTTCCAAATCCCTCATCTCTCCCACAAGGATCACATCCGGGTCCTCACGGAGTGCTGCCCTTAAGGCATCCGCAAAGTTATCCACGTCTTCACCTATCTCCCTCTGATTTACTATACTCTTTTTGTGGTGGAACACATACTCTATTGGGTCCTCTATGGTTATTATGTGATGAGGGAATGTTTCGTTTATGTATTCAATGAGGGTAGCCAGAGTTGTGGTCTTACCAGAACCAGTGGGACCAGTGACGAGAATTAGCCCCATACTTCTATGACAGAGCTCCAATACCTTTCTGGGAAGTCCTATCTCATCAATGGTCATTATTTTGTTGGGGAGCCTTCTAAAGGCCCCAGCTACAGAACCCCTCTGGAAGAAAACGTTAGCACGGAACCTGCCCACATCCTTCACACCAAAGGAAAAATCCACCTGTCCCTTTTCTTCCAACTGCTTCCTGTGTTTTTCCGACATAACCGAGTAGATTAGTCTTTGCGTCATTTCTGGAGTCAGAATAGGATATTCCATCAGAGGTGTTATCTTCCCGTCTATTCGGACCACAGGTCTTGAACCTGCGGTTATATGAACGTCCGATGCCTTTAAAACAGCTGCTTTATGGAGTATTTCTACAAGCCTTATTTCCTGAGTTTGTAGCCTCTCCGCCGGCGTCATCAAAAACTCCCTTCTTTAAAATCTATTTTAAACTATCCTGAAAAAAGGAAGAACTATAGCAAGGGCTTATATTCCCATAAGCAAATTTTAAGACATTTTCTATGATTAAGGCGTAAAATTCCCAGAACAAACCAATGGGAGGTGATGTCATGAGAAAAGCTATTTTGGCGTCTGCACTGCTAAGTGCAGTAGGTATTTCCTTTGCCACCAACGGAGACAACCTTATAGGTGTGTCTCCTGCTTCAAGGGGTATGGGTGGCATAGGCGTGGGTATGCCAGTAGGACCCACAGACACCATCTTCAGAAACCCCGCATGGATGAGCTACTACAAGGGCTTTAACCTGAGCTTTGGAGGAATTCTGTTTATGCCCGAAGTAAAGGCAAAGAGTAATATCACAGGCACCGAAGGATCTGCCACCAGTCAATCAAAGATGTTTGTGGTTCCCGAAGTGGGAATAGTGAATCAGATCAACGACAAACTTACCTTTGGTATAGGAGCCTTTGGTGTATCTGGTATGGGTGTGGACTACAGAAATAAAGATCCCAACTTTCTCAACATGCACACCACCTTCCAGTTTATGAGAATTATACCAGCCCTTGCCTACAAGGTAAACGATGCCATTTCCATATCCGGTGCACTTCATTTAGCCTATGGCTCCTTGGATATGGGGGCTAAGCTGTGTGATCCCAATAATCCAGCGAGATGCTGGAATGCGGGTGGCGGACAGTCTCAAACCTACGGCATTGGTGCCCAGCTTGGTGTTGCCTACAACATGGGAGATTTTGTGTATGCGGGTTTGACCTACCAAAGCCCAGTGAATATGACTTATAAGAGGGTGTTTGATAGCGACGGTAATGGACAGTTTGAAGACTTCAAGCTTACCCAACCTCAAGAGCTTGCCTTTGGTGTTGGTGTAAAGCCTATGGATAACCTCAAGGTAGGTATGGACCTCAGGTGGATCAACTGGAAGAACGCAAAGGGATACAAAGAGTTCCAATGGAAGGACCAGTGGGTTATAGGTTTGGGTGGTGAGTTCAAACCAACGCAAAAGCTCGCCCTCAGGGCAGGATACAACTACGGAAAGTCTCCTATAAGGGGCGGAGCCAAAAACCCTATGAATTCCAACAACATTCCAAATTTTGCTGCCCCCTTTAGCGATTTTTACATTGCTATGTTTAACCTGATAGGCTTTCCAGCCATCACAGAGCACCACATAACCCTTGGTCTTGGTTATGAATTCACCAAGAACTTCAGCATAGACCTTGCGTACGAACACGCCTTTAACAAGAAGGTGCGTGCGGAAGATGGCTCGGGAATGTTTGTGGAAGCCCAAAATGCCCAAAATGCTATCTCCATTGGTCTGAACTGGAAGTTCTAAAAGCTAATCCTTTTGGGGGCTTTGCCCCCTTTGTCTTTATAATATCTGTATGGACTACAAAGATACTCTGAACCTTCCAAAAACTGACTTTCCTATGAAAGCGGACCTTCCCAAAAGGGAACCGCAGATTTTAAAGAAGTGGGAAGGGCTCTATCAAAGGGTTCAGACTGAAAGAAAAGACGCTCCACTTTTTGTATTGCACGATGGACCGCCCTATGCCAACGGGCATATTCACATAGGACACGCCCTCAATAAAATCCTAAAGGATATCATCGTAAAGTACAAGCTCCTGAGGGGCTACAGGGTTGATTATGTGCCCGGTTGGGACTGCCACGGCTTGCCCATAGAACAGCAGGTAGAAAAGGAACTTAAGGCAAAAAAACTCAAAAAGGAAGATATGCCAAAGACTGCCTTTAGAAAGCTCTGCAGGGATTACGCAAGCCGGTTTGTGGAAATTCAAAAGGAGGAGTTTATAAGGCTGGGTGTTTTGGGAGATTGGGAAAAGCCCTACATAACCATGGACCCAAAATATCAGGCACAGGAGATAAGGGAACTGGGAAGACTCTTTAAAAAGGGCTTGGTGATCAAAAGCAAAAAGCCAGTCTATTGGTGTATATACGACAAAACCGCCGAGGCGGAGGCGGAGGTAGAATACTACGAAAAGGAAAGCCCAAGCATATACGTAAAGTTTCCCCTCAAGGATCAAGACAACACCTACCTTCTCATATGGACCACAACCCCTTGGACCCTGCCCGCCAACTTAGGTGTGATGGTGGGAGAGGACTTTGAGTATGTCTTTTATAAAGTAGGAGAGGAAACTTACATCCTTGCCAAGGCACTCCTTGAGGAGGTAAAGAAAAAGGCAAATCTTGAGGGAGAGGTGGTTAAGGAGGTTTTGGGTAAAGAATTGGTGGGCTTGGAGTATTACACACCTTACGGAGAGAGAATTGGGAAGGTTTATCCATCTGAGTTTGTGGAACTTACCGCTGGCACCGGCTTGGTGCATATGGCACCGGGACACGGTAGAGAGGACTACATAGTAGGTTTGAGGTATGGCTTGGAGCCCTTTGCACCCGTGGATGATGAAGGGAAATTCATTCCGCCCGCACCGGAGTTTTTGATCGGTGTTAGAGTATTTTCCGCAAACCCGCTTATCATAGAAGACCTAAAGGCAAGGAACCTGCTACTGCACGAAGAAAAATACATCCACTCTTATCCACACTGCTGGAGGTGTAAAAACCCAGTGATCTTTAGGGCTACTCCTCAGTGGTTCATATCCATGTCTGCTTCTGTTAACGGCAAAAGTCTAAGGGAGCTCGCCTTGGAGGAGATAGATAAGGTTCAATGGTTTCCAGCCTCTGGGGCAAACCGCATAAGGGCTATGGTGGAAAACAGACCCGATTGGTGCATATCAAGGCAAAGATACTGGGGTGTTCCTATTACGGTCTTCTATTGCAAGAACTGCGGGCATGTGGTGGCTGAGGAGGATGTCTTTGAAAGGGTTGCCCAGTTGGTAGAAAATCATCCTGATGGTGCGGACATCTGGTTTGAACTCAGTGCTAAAGAGCTCCTTCCTGAGGGCTATAAGTGTCCCAAGTGTGGCTCAGAAGAGTTTGTAAAAGAAGAAGACATATTGGATGTTTGGTTTGACTCTGGCTCTTCTCACGCCTTCGTGCTGAGACCCAGGGGTATAGAAAAGGCGGACCTTTATCTGGAGGGCTCCGACCAACACAGGGGCTGGTTTCAGGCTTCCCTTTTGGAATCGTGTGCATCCTATGGCTCCGCACCATACAAGGCTGTTCTGACCCATGGCTTTACGGTGGATGAGCAGGGCAGAAAAATGTCAAAGTCCTTGGGCAATGTGATCGCACCGCAGGAGGTAATAGAGCAATACGGTGCAGACATACTCAGGCTGTGGGTAGCCTCTGAGGATTACTCCGAAGATGTAAGGCTCAGCAAGGGTATTCTGCAAAGGCTAACGGAAGACTACAAAAAAATAAGAAACACATTACGGTTTTTCCTCGGGAACCTCTACGACTTTGAACCCTCAAAGGCGGTACCCTTCAAGGAACTTCACCACCTGGATAGATGGGCAATCTCTTACCTGCAGGGGATAATAGAGCAGTCTTTGAACTTTTACGAGAGCTATACCTTCCACCGAGTTTTGCACTTGATTAGAAATTTCTGTACGGTGGAGTTGTCCGCTTTTTATTTGGATGTGCTAAAGGACAGGCTCTACGTGTATGCGAGCAACTCTTGGGAGAGAAGGTCTGCCCAAACGGTCCTCTTTGAAATGGCAAAGGCTATCACCCTTTTGATCGCACCCTTCTTGAGCTTTACAGCGGAGGAGGTTTGGGAGCACCTGAGAAAGATTGACCCATCCTTGCCAGAAAGTGTCTTTTTGCACACCATCCCAACGCCAAGGGAAGGGTTAAAGGACCAAGAGGTTCTAAAGGATTACGAGATCATACTGAAGGTAAGGGATGATGTGATGTCTGCGGTGGAGCTCTGCAGGAAGGAAAAGGAAGTCAACCATCCCTACGAAGCGGAAGTTTATATTTGGGGCAACGAAGAGGTCTTAAAAGTCCTCAAAAAGTATGAAGAGGACCTGAAGTATCTCTTTACCGTCAGCAGGGTATCCCTCAAAGAGGGTGGAAGTCAGCGTCTGCCCTCCGAGAGCTTTCAAGATTTATGGGTGGGTGCCAAGCGTGTGGAGGGTAAAAAGTGTCCAAGATGCTGGCTTTACTACAGGGAAGAAGAGTTTGAAGGGGAAGTTTGCAAGCGTTGTAGCAGAGTATTGGCGGAAGTGCTCCCATGAAAGAAGAAGACTTTAGTGCCTTTCTTCAACTACAAGAGCAGGAAGAGGAAGTCTTCAAAAGGGAAAGATACCTTGAAAGGCTAAAAAAGAGAATAAAGGAGCTGGACCAAAGCATAAACGAAATCTTAGAAGAACAGGCAATCCTAATAGCGGAATTGAACCAGATCATTGAAGCCATAAGGGAGGAAGACCAGAAGGTCAGAAGGTGCAAAGAAAATTTAAAGAGATGCCAAGAGAAGGCAAAATTCGTCAAAAAGGTAGAGGAATACAAAGCCCTTTTGAGGGAGAAGGCAAAGAACGAAGACTGCATAATAAAGGGTGAGCAAACCCTGAGGGAGCTAAGACAAAAACGCAAAGCCATAGAAGACCGCCTGCAGGACAAAGACAAAAAGAAAAAGCTAAAGAGAATGGAAGAGGAAAAGGAGGAGTTGATCAAGGAAAGAGAAGAGGTGGAAAGGGAGTTAAAACAGCAGATGGAGAAGTTGGAACTTCTCCGGGCAAGTTTTAGCCAAGATATAGTGCAAGAGTACGAAAGGCTTAAACAGGCTGTGGGCTTTCCTCCTATCGTAAAGGCAGACATCATGGGTACATGCTCAAGCTGTGGCACCAAGCTCCCATCCATGCTATACTCTAAACTAATCAAGGGCGAAAGGGTCAGGTGTCCAAACTGTGGAAAGATTCTATACTAGAGATCCAATAATCCTCCTCTGTATGCTTTTTATTTCGCTGGTGGGACTTTTGGGTGTTTATAGTGCCACCTACTCGGGGCAAACATCTACGTTGTTTTTCAAACAGCTCTTTTACGTAGTTTTTGGCTGGTTTATTATCCTTTTGCTTCCAAGGTTTAACTTTAGGAGCCTTCTGGAGTATGCACCCATCGTTTATGGGCTGAACCTGTTTCTTCTTGTCCTTGTACCCTTTGTGGGAAAAACCGTCTACGGTGCCAAAAGGTGGATAGATTTGGGACCTGTCCATCTGCAACCCTCCGAGTTTATGAAGTTTTCCCTCTTGCTTTTAAGCGCCTATGCCCTTTCTCGTATAAGTTCCCTAAAAAGCAGGGAATTTCTTATCCTTCTTCTTGCCTTTTTGATTCCTTCCGCCTTGGTGCTAAAGCAGCCAGACCTTGGCACTGCAATTACTTACTTTTTTATTCTCTTTTCTGCTCTCTTTTTCTTTGGGCTAAAGATCAGATACTTTATTGGCTTTTTTGTCCTTCTTTTGCTTTTGTCTCCTCTGCTTTGGCATTTTTTAAAGGACTATCAAAAAAAGAGAATACTGGCAGTCCTTGACCCTTACGAGGATTATATGGGCAGTGGCTATCAGCTTATTCAATCGGTTATTGCCATTGGCTCTGGCGGTCTTTTGGGAAAGGGCTTTCTGAAGGGCACCCAATCCCATCTACTTTTTCTACCAGAAAAGCATACCGACTTTATATTTTCTGTAATAGCAGAGGAGATGGGATTTTTTGTGGGCTTTTTGCTAATAACTGCCTTTTTTGTGATGGCTTGGAGGTTTTTAAGCTACATTCCAAGGGCGGACATAAAGGAAGAGGTGCTGTTCTTGGGAGTTTTCTCCACCTTTCTTATCTTTGAGGTTTTTGTGAATTTTGCCATGACTATGGGCTTTATGCCCGTGGTGGGAATTCCACTGCCCTTTGTTAGCTATGGTGGTTCCAGCACACTGACCTTTAGTCTGATGGTGGGCACAGCCCTCTCCATAGTAAAGGAGCTTAGGCAAAAACCCATAAGGTTCTCCAATGGTTGAAGGGCTCTATATTCATATACCATTCTGTGCCAATAAGTGTCCTTACTGCGACTTCGTATCCTTTGTCTCTGAACCCTCTAAAGAATACTTAGAGCTTTTAAAGAAGGAGTTAGAGCTGTCCAAAGACCTGCCCTTTGATCTAAAGACTGTATACCTGGGAGGAGGCACTCCTTCCCTTTATCCCACCAAACTTTGGAGGGAATTTTTCAAGGACTTAGACACAAGAGGAGTAAAAGAAATCACCATGGAGTGCAACCCAGAAAGCTACAAAAGGGGGGACTTTGAAGAGCTTTTGGAACTGGGAATAAACAGACTGAGCTTTGGAGTTCAAAGCTTTTTGGAGAAAAACCTGCGGTTTTTGGGAAGATGGCATTCGCCCAAAGAAGGCATAAGGGCTATCCTTGAAGCAAAGTCCGCAGGCTATGAAAACCTGAGCATTGACTTAATTTACGGGCTACCGGGGCAGACCCTCCAAGACCTACGTGAGGAGCTGAAAGTTATAAAAGACCTACCTATAACCCACCTGTCTGCCTACCTGCTAACACCTTACGAGGACACCCTCTTTGGACACCTCTGGCAAAAAGGTGAGCTAAAACTTCCCTCTGATGAGCAAATAGAGGAGATGTTTTTGTTTCTTTCAGAAGAGTTAAGTTCAATGGGTTTTGAACACTATGAAATAAGCAACTTTGCCAAAGAGGGCTACCGCTGTGCCCACAACTTCCTGTATTGGAGCCACAAAGAATTTTTGGGGCTTGGCGTTTCCGCTTGGAGTTTTATAAACAAAAAGAGGTTTGGAAACTACAGGAACTTGGAAAAATACAAAAGGGCTGTCCTGCAAGGGGAAAAACCCATAGAAACGGAGGAGAGCCTTGAAGGAGAGGAACTTTTAAAGGACTATCTTTTCGTAGCCCTGCGGACAAGGGACGGCGTTCCAAAAGAGGTGCTACCAAACATTCCAGACCACATAAGGGAGTTCTTTTTGGAGGAAGGTGATAGAGTAAGGCTTTCCAAGAGGGGTTGGCTTTTGATCAATGAGATTTTGCTGGAGCTGTGGGATGAGGTGGCTAACCCTTGATGTGGGAAACACAAGCGTAGACGCTTGCGTCTTTGATGGAAGGGAGCTTGTCTATCTTGGTAAGTTTTCCCACCAAGAGCTTGGGAAGCTTACAAAACAGTATGAAAACATCCTCGTATCCTGCGTAAAGCCCTCCGTTCAAAATCAAATAGCCAAAGCCTTCCTCTTTAGACCTGAGGACGTTCCCATAAAAACTGCCTTTGAGGAAAAGGAAAAGGTAGGCATAGACAGGCTCTTGAACCTATACGGTGCCTTGGAGTTTTACGCAGACACCTGCCTTTTGGTAAGCGCGGGCACCGCCCTGGTGGCGGATGTCTTGGTGGATGGCGTTTTTGAAGGAGGCTTTATTACCTTAGGCTTGGGGGCAAGGCTGAGATGCTTGCACGAGAGGGCAGAGCTTATTCCTCTCTTTAACTTAGAGAGCGTAGATGTACCCTTGGGCAAAGACACCAGGTCTGCCCTTCTGGGTGGGCTAAAAAAGGAGGTTTTTTACTACTTGGAGGGACTGCTTAGAGAGCTAAGGGAAAACTACAAAAGGGATTTTAAAGTTATCCTGACAGGGGGTGATGGGTGGTTTTTAAAGGATTTTGGAATTTACGACCCTTTACTCATCCACCGGGCTATGCTAAGGCTCAAAAGACTCTTATGATGTTGTAGTAGGTGTCCCTTTGGGCTGGCACAAAGCCGGCAGACCTTATGGCAGACACCATATCCTCCACCTTTGGTATGGAAACCTTGTAGTTGGTGGAAGAGATCACGTTCTCCTCCATCATCACACTGCCCAGGTCGTTGGCACCAAAGTGAAGTCCCACAATACCCACCTGCATGGTCTGGGTTACATGACTGCTCTGAATGTTTTTGAAGTTATCAAGGTATATCCGCGAGAGGGCAAGCACCTTCAGATAATAAACTGATGAGGCCTCTTCTACGTGGTCAAGCATGGTGTTGCCCTTTTTAAAGGTCCAAGGTATAAAGGCAGTAAATCCGCCCGTTTCATCTTGGATACGCCTGACCCTTTCTAAGTGTTCTACAATGTGCTCTGGCTTTTCTATGTGCCCAAACATCATTGTAGCGGTGGAAGTTAGCCCAAGTTTGTGGGCAGTTCTGTGCACTTCCTCCCACTGCTCCACTGTGCACTTGCCGGGGCTCAAAAAGCTCCTAACCTCTTGGGATAGAATTTCCGCACCACCACCGGGGATGGAGTCAAGTCCGGCATCCTTCAGAGCCCTTATAACCTCCTCTATGGTAAGCCCTTCAATCTTAGCAAGATAGACAATCTCCGGTGCAGAAAAGGAGTGGATTTGCACCATAGGAAAGTTCTTCTTTATTTCCCTCAAAAGGTCTGTGTAAAACTTAAGGGGGAGGTCCGGATTTAGTCCTCCCTGCATAAGCAGAGTAGTTCCACCCCAATCTACCAGCTCTTGCACTTTCTTTAAGATCTCTTCCGTGTCTAAAACATAACCCTCCGGTGAACTTGGTTTTCTCTGAAAGGCGCAGAACTTGCACCCTGCCACGCAAATGTTGGTGTAGTTCACATTCCTATCTATCACAAAGGTAACAACATTGTCTGGGTGAAAGCGCCTACGCACTTGGTCCGCCAAATAGCCCAAGACCGCCAGGTCTGCCCTTTCCAAAAGTTCCAAAGCGGTAGCTTGGTCTATTCTCTCCTCTAATACATGCTCAAAGCTTGAAAGACCTTTCATAAGTATTTAGAATTTGGGAGTTACTCAGGAGATGTCAATGGCTTTTAGGCTCTCCAAAAGCTCCAGATTTTTCAATGCCCTGTCTTTGCTCCTACGGTCAAAATTTCCAGAGAGAAAGCTCTCCACCATTAGCCTGAGCTTGTCCCTGTTTTCTTTGTGGATCAGTTTCCCTTCCTTCCAAACCTCTTCCTTGGCAAAATCAAGGATCAAGCTACCGCGGTTTATGAACCATCTTCTTGAAGGGTTGGGATGCTCCCAAGCGGTTCTTATAGAAAAGGGTACGCCGTCTGCTTTTCCCTCCAAATGCCAAACATCGCCCACCTTGAGGGATGTAATCTGCAGGTCCTTGAAAAACAGTTGAAGAAGATAAAGGTCGTGCCATGCCAAATCCCAAAGGGGAGAAAGGTAGCCTCTCCCTCTCCCCAACCTCTCAATGTGCACTTCATCCACGTCCTTTGGAAAGTAATCAAGGCAGGATGAAAAACTCTCTATTTCTGAAATATAAAGCGTTGGATGAGGGTATATTTCCATAAACTCCCTTTTGCTAAGGGCTGGAGGTTTTTCAAGCAGGACCGATGCCCCATTCTCCAAAAAGAACTTAGCTAACCTAACATGCTCCGCAGGGTCAACCGCTATTATGACCGCTTTTACAGGCTCTTTGACCTCTTCAAAGTGGCAATAAAAGGGGTAGCTACCAACCGCCTTGTTCGGGTCCCTGTCGCAGAGAACTGGGAGCTTTCCCATCTCCTCAAGCTTTGAAAGGTATTTCTTGCCCATATTTCCAAGACCTATGAGAAGGACATGCATGGGAATTAGTATAAAAGTAGGGACCCCTCCACTGAAAAATTAGCCTCTAATCTTACCTTCTCTAAAAAAGCTGTATAAACCTTATCCTCCTCAGTTCTGTTTCAACTACCTCATCTCCTGTCTGAAGCTGTTCTGATAATCCCTTATAGGTATCGTTCCCCCAGCGGATAAGGGAACTAAACCTCCCACTACCCTATCCTACGCTCCTGTGCAAAATGGAAGAGTTTTTCCTTACTAAGAATAGGAAAAAGAATGACTGCCTTCAGAACCTGCTGGACGATGGCAAGGATTTTAAAATCCTTCCCGTCTTCAGGGTTCCTTCCATTGGTCCCACAACGGGCACCCAGCAAGCCCTGAAAGCTTTTTTATAATACCCTCATCTCCTGTCTTCTTTGTTATCTAAGACGATGCCCATGTTTACGCAGAAACTCACATTCTTTGTAAGCCTCATAGCTTTGGCTCTTTTCCAAGCACTCTTTTTTCGCGGAAAGCATCTTCAATTGTATTTGCTTGCATTTTTCCCAATTTTGCTTGCACCACTCCATGCGGTGTTGGTGTTTTGGGCTACCAGCAGGATTTTGTTCCCGAGAACCATCCGATTGGGTTTGCTGGGCAAAGCTAATACCTGCAAAAACAAATGCGGTAGTCAGAATTAAAAACCTCTTCACGGTTTAACCTCCCTATTCATAAAAGTAGGGGGCTTACGCCCCCATGCCTGTTCTGTTATTGCTTCATTTCTTCCTTCTTCATCTCTTTCATCTCCCGCTTTCTTTGTTCTCTAAATTGAGCCATACAGCTCCTAAAAGCCTCAAAGTCTTGGCTCTTTTCCAAGCACTCCTTTTTCGCGGAAAGCATCTTCAATTGTATTTGCTTGCATTTTTCCCAATTTTGCTTGCACCACTCCTTGTGGTGTTTGGGACCACCGGTAGGATACTGTCCCTGAGAACTTCCCGATTGGGTTTGCTGGGCAAAGCTAATACCTGCAAAAACAAATGCGGTAGTTAGAACTAAAAACTTCCTCATGACTTAACCTCCCTATTCATAAAAGTAGGGGGCTTACGCCCCCATGCCTGCCCAGTTATTACTTCATTTCTTCCTTCTTCATCTCGTGCTTTTTGTGACCCTTTTTGTGCTTTCTAACTTTCTTGTGAGCCTTCTCTTGAGCCTTTTCAGCGGGTTGAGCAGGTTGGGCAGGCTGTGCTGGTTGGGCAGGTTGTGCTGGCTGGGCAAAGGTGATGCCTGCAAAGGCAAGGGCTGCGGCTAGTGCTGTTAGCTTTCTCATGGCTAAACCTCCTTGCTAAGGTTTTGATGGTTTTAATTTTAGGAAGCCAAAATGAAATTCTCATGAAAATTTAGAGGCTTGAAACTTCAAAGAGGCGGTATAATCTGAAATATTATGATATGCCTAACCCATTTAGAGCTTTGCCCACATTGTAAGAGGATTGCTTTGAAGGTGTGCGAATACGACGAGCCCTACCCGAGGGTGGAGGCGGAGTGCCAGTGCTGTGGATACAAGGTCTACGACAAGCCCATGAGGCTAAACAAGGAGGACTTCAAGGAAATATTGGACAAGCTAGGAAGAAAATTTGTTGGCAGTCAGTGCGTAAATGACCGATGCGGTTCTCAAAAGGTTATAAGGCTGATAAACGAAGGGAGCTACTCGGAGTTCAGATGTTTGGAGTGCGGTGCGGAGTGGAACACCGAGGAGCTGAAGAGGGCAATAGCAAGGGTAAAGGGCATACAAAACGCAGTGAAGGATGGCAATCGTCTTTTGGAAGTTTTAAAGGCTGGTGAGGGAGAGTGTCCTCTCTGTGGGTGGGACATAGGGCATCTGCACTCCGGCTATGCCACTGTGTTAGAGTGCTTTGTGTGTGGCTATCATAACACTGTAGAAGAAAAGATCCCCAACATAGACCTAACTACCCTAAACTGCCCCGAGTATGAATACTCGGAGGAGCCCGGTTGAAAAATCCCTTTCAGGAGTTTTTTAGGTACGCCCAATGGAAGGAGAGGTTTTTAAAGGATTACGAAGAGATCAATTCCAAGGACCTCTCCCTTTTAGAAAGCTCCTTGCAGGGTTTTGATGTGGAAAAAACGGAAAGACTGCTAAGGTCCCTTGCATCCATGTATGTGGGTGGTTATGAAAAAAGGTTGGAAGATGAAGAGGTGCGCCGTTGGACCAACTGGGCGGGCATAAAAACATACAAAACCTTTGGTGGCTTTCCTCAGCTTTCGGACGTTGAACTAAGTTTTCTTTTCTATGCGGTGGGTAAGCTCTTTGTCCCCCTTCTTTTGCACGAAAAGGGCGTCAAATCTGAAAGTTTTAAAAGATTGAGCCCAAAGGAGCAGGAGGACGCAGTCTCTGAGGTTTTGGATGTAATATGGGAAAATCACCTGATAAGAATTTTGCAAATCCTACCCTCCCTTTTCCAAGGGATTTCTGAATGAAACTTCCGCATAGAATCCTCCCCTTTTTGGGAAAACCCTTATGCTCCAACCGTGCAGTTCAAAGATGTGCTTTACCATAGCAAGCCCCAACCCCATACCCTCCGGGTTTGAAGACTTGTATGGCATGAATATAGTCTCCTCCTCCCCCTCTTGGATGCCTTTACCGTCATCTTCATAAACAAAGCCCTCCTCGGTGATGGACACTCTTACCTTTTTTGCACCCCACTCTACGCTGTTGTTAAAAAGATTAAAAAAGCATTCTTTTATCATGCTTCTGTCTGCCTTTACAAAGCTACTGCCAACCACCTCCACCTCTAAGTTGGGATATAGCCTTGCTAACTCCCTTATTAGATCTCCCAACTCAAAGCCCTCTACCTTTATCTCCCTTTGATAAGAGAGATCCCTAAAGTAATTGACCGCAGACTTGATCCTGTTTATTTCCTCCAAAAGTAGCCCGCAGACGTTTATTACCTCCTCCTTGCTTAGCTTATCCCTTTGGGCAAGGAGTCGTAGTCTTTCCAGATGTAAGCTTATGGGAGTAAGTGGGTTTTTGATCTCGTGGGCGAGCCTTTTGACCGCATCCTGCCAAGTCCGGAACCTCTCTGCGGTAATAATGGGACGCAGGTCCTCGTAGATCTCCAAAAGACCAAGGGGAAGCTGAACCTCTGTTTTTCTAACCTGCGGGTCCTCTTTGTTAATCTCCTTGTAAGCTTTGTTTTCAATAACCTCTCCTCCTTTTCCAACAAACCTTATGCCCACCGGCAGACTCTCTATCAATGACCTCAACGTCTCCTTTTCCTTCTCAAGCCTGCTGTATAGTTCCCTTAGCTCCTCCTTCATGGTGGAGAAGGACCTGGCAAGTTGAGAAACTTCATCCTCCGTGTTTGGCACCCTCACATAAACATCAAAGTTTCCTTTAGCAATCTCCCGGGCCTTTGAAGAGAGCTCCTCCAGTGGGACGCTTATGTGCCTTGCCACCAAGTTCCCAAACCACAAAGACGCAAGCAGGGCAACCAAGGAAATCAGCACCAAAAAGTATACGTATATGCCACCTAAAATGTCCCTTGACTTTACCAAGTTCCTGAGGCTGGTGGAAACATCATAGAGGGCACCAATGCCACTTTTTAGCCTTTGGTCCTTTAGAACCTCCACCCTGTAATCTCCTACACACAGGATAAAGGCATCCTCCCTTTCTTCCTCCACGCAGGGAGCCTTTTCCACACTCTTTACACCCTTTAGGACATAGACAAATTTCCTTGGGTCTTCCCCTTTGCTGATTAGGGTATAAAAGAAAGACCTGTACTCTTGGAGCTTGTCCCTTTCGTAGGCGTTAGCCATCTGCAAAAGTTCCTCCGTTTTCCGTGCCACTTCCTTGAGCTGGGAGCTAACAAAGGTCTTTGTGGATTGTAGCAGAACTATTGAGGATGCCAAGTTCAGAAAGAGTATGGGGAGGAACATATACAAAAAGAGAAGGTTAGATAACCTCCTCCTTAGGTTTCCTTTCTGGGCTTGCAGGTAGGTTTTTATGAACTTTCTAAAGAAGATAGAAAAAACGACCACAAGAATGAGAAGGTCCAGGTTTATCACCAAAAGGATCAGCGGAAAACCTACGGTCCAGATTTTCCTAAGGTTGTCCAAAAAGAGTATGTTTATGCCCACAAAGAAAACAAAGAATAGGAAAAAGAGAAAGAAAAGCTTAGCCCTTTCCATTCATGGATAGATGGCTACTATGTTGTAAAAGGTGTCCCTTTCCACGGGAATCTTGCCCGCAGACCTTATAAGGTTTATGAGCTTTTCTTTGCTCTGTCTGTAAGGGCTTTTGGTGCCAGCAGAATGGACTATCCTTTCTTCCTCTATGGTGCCATCCAGGTCATCTGCTCCCATGTTTAGGGCAATTTGGGCAATCTTTTCTCCCAAGGTGATCCAGTAGGCTTTTATGTGGGGGAAGTTGTCCAAGAAGAGTCTTGATATGGCTATGGTCTTTAGGTCATCCACCGAGGAGGTGCGTTTGCCACCCAAACGGGTACCCTCAGGCCAGTAAGCTAAGGGAATGAACACCTGAAAGCCTCCCGTTTCATCCTGTAGTTCCCTTAGCTTTAACATATGCTCCACCCTCTCTTCGTAGGTTTCCACGTGTCCGTAAAGCATGGTAGCGTTGGAGGGAATGCCAAGCTTGTGGGCAGTTCTATGAACCTCCAAATATTCCTCTGCATTAGCTTTGTATGGTGCGATGATCTTCCTTGCCCTTTCGGAGAATATTTCCGCACCACCGCCAGGAATGGCGTCAAGCCCAGCGTCCTTTAGTTCTTTGAGGATATCTTCATAACTTCTCTTTGATATTTTTGCCATGTGGTGGATCTCTATGGCGGTCCAAGCCTTTACCACCATCTGCGGAAACCTGCTTTTAATTTCCCGCACCAAGCCCACATAATCCTCCACCTTCCAATGGGGTGGCACACCACCCACAATATGCACCTCTCTGCCACCTTGCTGATAGGTTTCCTCCACCTTCTTTAGAATCTCTTCCAAGCTCATTTCGTAAGCCCTTGGGTCAGACTTGAGAACACCAAAGGCACAAAAGTTGCACTGATAGACGCATATGTTGGTGGGGTTTATCTGTCTATTTACCACAAAGTAGGCAAACATACCGTTCTTTTGCCTATTAACATACTCAGCCAGCGTGCCAATGTATGCAAGCTCGTTGGAGTTGAAAAGGGTAAGTGCGTCCTCTGGGCTGAGCCTTTTTCCTTCCAAAACCTTCTCACCTATCCGCCTTAAAGAAACATCCTTCTGAGCCTTCAGCAAGGTTTCCAGTTCCATAGATTTAAGGATAAGCGAAGGTGTTTTAAAATGCAAGCGGTAGCTTTTCACACGCAGTCCCAAAGCTTAAACAACCACAGATAGCAACAAAGAAGGCATAAGGTTTAGCAGTTTGACATCCTGGAGCAAGCCCAAAATTTTTAAACCAAGGGTAAGCATTAGCCCACCACCCAAAAAGAGGGTATTAGCCATAGCTTGAGGGCTTATAAAGCTTCCAAAAAAGTAAAAGGCAAAGGTCAAGGAAAGTTGAAATAACAGCACGTAGAAGGCAGAAAATAAAACGTCTTTACCAAAGGTAGCACTCAAAAGGGTGGATGAAATGCCGTCCATAAAAGCCTTTGAGAGCAAAAGCCCACTGTCTCCTTTTACCGCCTCCAAAAGACAGCCGGTGAAGGTAAGGGGACCCACCGTAAAGAGCAAAGACGCAGTCAAAAAACCAGAACCTCTAAAGCCTTGGGATAACCTCTCCAGCCTCTCCTCCAGCGAAAGCCAGTAGCCAAGCCCACCACCAAAGACCAAAAGAAAGAAAACCTTTATAGTCTCCGGCTTGTTCTCCACCAAGAGCTTTACTCCCAAGAGTAGGGTAAATATGCCTATTGCATGCATAACCCCCACCCTTAGGCTTTCGGGGATACCCCTCCTTGCCAATAAGCCAAAGGAAGAGCCTAGCAAAACCAACCCAAAATTTACGACCGTGCCAAAGCCCAAAAACATCTACTGTGCCTGCTGGGCGTTTGCTAGGATGTTAGAAAAGAGATCATACAAAAAGTCTGCCCTGTCTTCAAAGGTGTATCTTTCAAAGATCTTTTGGCGAGCCCTTGCACCTATCTCCAGAGCCTTATCTGGGTTTTCAAGGTAGAATAGCACCTTTTCTTCAATCTCCGCCCTGTCTAAGGGAAGGTATGTGATCACTTCCTCATCTGGTACAAAAAAGCCCGGCAGAGTAGCCCTATAATCCACCATTAAAGCACAGCCCATGTATGCAATCTCCAAGGGAGAAAAGCCCACACCCGTTGGCACACTGTGAGGATAGGAGGTTATAACCAATTGGCTTTTTCCTAAAAGTTCCAAAAGCTCCGTCCAGTCTTTTGGAACAACCGCTTCGTGCCCCTCAAAGGGCGTGCCCTGAATTTCCCCAAAGACCTTTAGCTCCATTCCATCCAAAAAGCTCAAAAGGAACCACCTCTTTTTGGCGGTGGCATAAATGGAAATAAGGTTTAAAAAGTTTAAAAAGTCCTTAGGGTTCTCTTCCCTCCACTTGGCATACTCCTCTTGCAAGGTGGGATTAAACATAGAAAGGATATAGTCATGTGCCTGCAATACATGAACCTCTGGGTTTCTAAATAAAAACTCTCCCACTTCAAAGAAAATGCCCAAAAATTCCTGCCTGTAATTTTCTGCCACCTGTCCCGCAATGAGGTTTGGGTCTATGACGGGTCCAAAGAAGGCTAAGGGTATTTCCCTATTTTCCGTAGGCTCTCTCATCTGGCTTGGGTCCAAAAAGGGCGTTATGTAGGAGGGAGGCTGTTTGATGTCAAGGAATGCCAAGCTGTCTGCGTATTTAAGGTCGCAGACCACAGGCAAAAAGTTGTTGGCGTTTCTCATGTCCAAAAGTGGTGCAAAGTTAAAGAGAGGTTCGTCCGCAAAGATAGAAACATGCACAAAGCCCATAGCATCCGACAGGGCAAGCCTTTTGTCCTCTTGGCTGACGGTTATAACTCCGCTGGCGTTCAGGTCAACGCAGAACATAGGACCAAAGTCCATAAGCTCCTTTACCCTTTCGTTGATGTCCCCCTGACCAATGTCTAACTCCAAAACCTCCGCACCCTTTTCCTTGAACCTTCTAACAAAGGCTTTAAAGTGTCTTAGTACGCCCTCATACTCTCCCACTTTCAAAAAGGCAATTCGCATGAAAAGAATTTTAGCACAAATAAACCGAACTTAAAAGACAGCAAAATTTACTTTATCACTTCCAAAACTTTTAGTAAAAACTCAAAGGCGTTTTGGTTCACAAATATAAGAGCAAAAAGGAGAATGATAGACAGTATGGCAAATTTACGGTCAAGCCTTAGGAGAGGCTGTTCTAAAAATCTACCATAGCCCTTAAGCATAGCTATAGTGCAAGATACCAGACAGAAATAACAAAAATAAGTAAGTTGCAAGCACCCAAAAGTTCCAGAGAATAGCACAAGCAACGGATGCTTTTCTTGCTAAGTCCTCCCTCAGCAATTTAAAGCTTGAACCAATCTTCTGCTTCATGCTACAAAACAACTGTTCTACCCTATACCTCATCTTCCCATAGCTCTTCCAATTCTCATTAGATAGCTTCCTCAAAGGATGTCTTATACTCATCCTCATAGTCTCCTTAACCCTTATGGCTGGCTCAAATCCTCTATCTAAAAGGCCTTCTATAATATCCACAGCATCGTAGCCTTCATCCGTTATGAAAGGTAGTCCTTAACATCTCAATCTCACTCTCGTAAGGTCCTCCAGTTTCCACTGCAGTTATTATCTTTCGCTTATTCTCATCTACCGCCATTATTACCTCAAGTCTAACGTGAGATTGAACAGTTCTTATCTGCGTGCCTCTTCTCCAATTAAGGTTGGGTGTGGCTGGCGTAGGGGATTTATCTCCAAAGCCAAAGCCAGTAGCATCTACTACGTAGCACAAAATTTGTTTATCTTCAAGGAGAAGCTTAGCGCATTCTTCCAAGATGCTTTTTAGAACTTCATCATCCAACTGTTTAACTCTGTAGTGGTAATCGCAAAGGGATGGCACGTTAAAGCCTTCATTTTTTGCTTTTTCAAGGGTTTCTCTGTATGAGTAGTTGTTAAGTATTTGAAAGAGCCACAGGGTGATGATCAAAGCGTCTTCGTATTTTTGTGGTCTTCCTTTCTTTTTTGCTTGTCTATTTGGACCAACTCTCTTGAGGAAGTAGCTTACGAAAGTGTGAAGCTTTTTTAGTGGCAACTTACTTTTTCGCACGAAATCTAATATTATCTCTCTCCCACCTCTAAGGCATTCATTTTTAGAGCAGCCTCTACAAACCTATTGAAAAGTTTCTGAAGAGTGATATAATCTTACCTAAGCAAAACTTTCAGGGCCTGCTGGGTGCCCGTTGTGGGACCAATGGAAGGAACCCTGAAGACGGGAAGGATTTTGAAATCCTTTCCATTGTGCAGCAGGTTCTGAAGGTAGCCTTCCGCAAAGGAGCGTGGGACAGGGTGAGGAGTAGATTAGTTCCCTTATCCGCTGGGGGACGGTCCCAAAAAGGGATTTTTAGAACAGCCTCAGGGGTAATAGTTGATCTCCTCTTAACCAAAACTTAACAATACACCATTAGGATTAATACAAAGGAGGTTCCAGCCATGGACATGGTTTCTTACACATTTTTAGACGAAGAGCTGGAAAAGCTCTCTTTAATGTTGGAAAACTTTGTGAAGAATGTTGGTGTTGACATGTGTGTTTTGTGCGATGAAGGTGGAAGGCTCATAACTTTTGCACCTAAGTTCGACAGTTTAAAGCCTATTTCCCACAGAACTGCGGTCATCTCTGCAGCAGTAAATGGAGCGCTTGAGTACTTAGAAGACTTTGTTGACAGGGGAAAGGTCCTTTATGTGTCAGGAAAGTCCAAGAGTGTTTACATGATTAAATCAGAGAACTCCTTCATTCTGTTTGTGTCTTTTTCTAACAAAATACCCGTGGGTAGTATAAAGCTTTTCAGTGAGAGACTTATGAACGAAATCAATCCCATATTAGAATTAGCCCGAAACAGACAATCTGAGAAACGCGTCATAAAGTTTGAGGATATAGCACTATGAAAGAACTGCGCATAGTTTACCATGGTCTTGGAATGGCTGGTAAAACCACAAACTTGGAAAAGCTTCAAGAAATTTACACAGATAAAGCTTACGACAGAATCCACCAGCAAACTAACGAAGGGCGAACCGTCTATCTCGACATGCTTATGCTAAAATTCCAGACTCGCGTTCAAGGTTTATATGTTACAATCTCTCTATTCACCACGCCCGGACAACAGAGATTTAAGATACTTAGACCTTGGCTCTTTGGAAATACATCCGCTGTTGTGTTTGTATTTGACTCATCCAGAAGTGTACAAGAAAACATGGAAAGTTTTTACGAAATGGAGGGTATTGTAAGCATGAATAAAGTGGTAGTGCAAGCAAACAAAAGGGATATACCCAACGCAATTCCATTGGAAGTTATAAAAGAGACCTTTAACGGCATACCAGTAATTCCTGCAGTTGCAAAGGATGGTATTGGTGTGGTGGAAACTTTAAAAGAGGCTATAAAGGTGGCTTTGACCGATGAAGAAAGGGCTGTTAGACCTTCTTAAAAAAGCCAAACCCGCCTTTGGTCCAATATACAGAGAAGCGGTAAATTTAAGCTGGATACTTGAGATACACAGTTCCTCTCTTCAAACAGGCTTTTATGTGTTTCAATCTTTAGAGCAAACACACTTCCTACCAATGATAGATGGTGCCCTGTGGGGAAACATTCCCGAGTATTTTGAAATGCTCAGTTTCTATAAATCCACAAGGAACTTCATTATACGCAACTTTCAACTGCCTATACCTCCAGAAATACCTCTATGTAAGGTAGAACCAGTATGGGTGAACTTAGAGAGCATCAGTTTTAACATAAAAGAGTTTTTCAAAAAGTTAGAACATTTTGCTACAACAGGTTTTTTGGAGGTAGAAGATAGAGTTAAAAGAGAAAAGGGACATATATTCTTACAGAACGGACTGATCGTAGATGCAAGATTTAGGCAGTTGAAAGGTGAAGAAGCACTCAAGCAGATAATTAACAGCCTTTCTGAAAATGTGTGTTTGATGAATCTTTATCAATTGGAGGACATAGTTCTAAGCTTTCTGCTTTCTGAGCCTAAGGTGGTATCTGTTTCGTGGCATCTGGAAGATGCGCAATATTTCTGCCAAGAACTGTCCAAGAGTCATGTGGGACTTCCAATACTTTTGGTAAGTGTGTCCATGCAAGATTACGGCTACCGCGTATTTATGGATGGATATGTAATATATCAAGCTTCTTTCGATGAAGAGGCGGATGTTTTTGAGGTTTATTTGGTAAGTCAGGTAAAACAGTTTGATATACTAAATCCTTACGATTACATAGAAGAAGGAAGTAAGCTCAAAGTATTAAAGTCCGACCCTGGATCTACCATTATCTACTTCTGCCCGGCCTGTTGGAGTGTTATATCGGAAAAGGATAAGGTATGCCCTAATTGTGGATATGACCTTACAGACTTCCACAATATGCCATACGAGTACAAGATCCTTATGGGTCTTGAGCATCCAGTGGTGGAAATGAGAACTAATGTTATACACACGGTCGGCATGAAGGACCTTAAGCTTGCCATACCACAGCTTGAACATATGATAAATAAAGAGTCTAACCCTATAGTTTTGATGGCAATAGTTGATGCCCTTGGTAGGATGTCTCATCCGGAAGCTATAGAACTTCTCAGAAAACTTTCTAACCACACCTATCCCATAATACGCTCAAGGGCTAGGTACATATTGGATAGAAAACTTAGGATGTTAACTTCTTGAGGAGACTGTTCTAAAAATCTACCATAGCCATTAGCGTAGCTATAGTGCAAGATACCAGACAGAAATAACAAAAGTAAGGAAACTGCAAGCACCCAGAAGTTCCAAGGAACAGCCTCACTAAAAACTTGACAAAAACTTACTAAAGATTATTATTAACATCCATATCAATTATGGAGGTGAAAAATGTTTAGTGAAAACATGCTGTCTGCGAAGGCTTTGGAGTATTTGAATAGGGCAAAGGAGCTGGCAAAGGCTCAGGGGGATACCAAGGTTGACACAGACCACCTGCTATTTGTGATGCTCTCCGATGAAAAGTCTGCCCTGAGAAAGTATTTGGAAAAAAGAGGTATAGAACCGAAAGAGTTTTTAAGGAGGGTGGGAGATTATTTACAAAGGGTGAAGGCTCAGCTTGAAAAGGTGGCAGACCAAGAGGCTAAGCATCTAATAGACCTAAGAAGCAAGATAATGCAGATAAAATCCGACATAGGACAGGTACAAATAGAACTTGACAAAATAAAAAGGGCAAAGGAAGAACTCAAAAGGGAAATAGAGAGGGTAAAAAGGTATGGAGATTACTGGACCCTGAGAGAGCTTGAAATAGAATATGCAAGACTTGAACGCCTAGAAGCCCAATACAGGAGCCAATTGGAGGGGGTAGAAAGGAGTCTCTCGGAAGTTTTCAAGCGGGAGGATGTAAGAGCTTTTCTTGAAAACAAGCTCTCCATAGATGGGCTCGTCCGAAAAGCTTTGGAAAACTCTCCTGTTTTGGAACAGCTGAAGGACATCGGACTATCTCCTGAAAGGTTCATAGATTTGGTGGCAAAGAAGGTCTTTGGTAAGAGTCCCACCTTTGATTATTCCCAAAACTTAATAAAGGTTATGGAAAGGGCTCAAGACAAAGCGGTGGCAGAGGGTTCACCGCAGGTGGAACCATACCATATAGCGGGAGCCCTGTTGGAGGTGGAGGAGTCCATAGGTAATAAACTATTAAAGGAAACAATAGGAGGTGAAAAGATGAAGGATGTAAGCCAAGAGCTAAAAGAAGAAGAAAAGTCTCCTCTGGAGAGGTTTGGCACCAACCTTACCCAGCTCGCCAGAGAGGGGAAACTGGACCCTGTCATAGGCAGGGAAAGGGAAATCAATCAGGTTATAGAGGTTCTTCTCAGAAAGTCCAAAAACAACCCAGTGCTTGTGGGAGACCCGGGCGTTGGTAAAACCGCCATAGTGGAAGGTTTAGCCCAAAGGATCGTCAACAAGGAAGTGCCTGCCGAGTTGCAAGACAAAGAGATCATAGCCATAGACATGGGTTCCTTGGTGGCGGGTTCCAAATACAGGGGTGAGTTTGAGGAGAGGCTAAAAGCCCTTTTAGAGGAGGTAAAGCAAAAGTCTAACATAATCCTTTTCATAGACGAAATCCATACTGTAGTGGGTGCAGGAAAGGCTGAAGGCTCCTTGGACGCGGGCAACATGCTAAAGCCCGCCCTAGCAAGGGGAGAGATAAGGCTCATAGGTGCCACCACGGTAGATGAATACAGAAAGCACATAGAAAAAGACCCAGCCTTAGAAAGAAGGTTCCAGCCCATATATGTGGATGAACCCAGCGAGGAGGAAACAATAGAAATCCTAAAGGGACTACGCCCAAGGCTTGAAAACCATCACAAGGTTAAAATCTCCAACTCCGCCATAGAATCTGCAGTAAAGCTAACCAAGAGGTTCGTAACCTTTAGAAAGCTTCCCGACAAAGCAATAGATGCCTTGGACCAAGCCTGTGCAAGGAAAAAGCTCTCGGTGGTTTCTGTACCACCGGAGGTTCAAGAGCTGGAAAGAAAAATAAAAGCCCTGGATGAAGAAATTCAAAAAGCCTTCCTTGAGGGCAACTATGAAAAGGAAGCCCAGTTCAAAATAAAAAAGGCTCAGCTTGAGAAGGAAAAGCAAGAACTTTTAGCAAGGATAGGTTCCACCGATATGAAGATTCAAGAAATCAAAAGGCGTATGGAAGAGTTAGACAGGGAAATCATAAGAGCTTCTGAAAGGGGAGATTACGAGAGGGAGGCAAACCTGAAGATTGAAAAAATAAAGCTTGAGAAAGAGCTTAAAGAATTAGAAGCTAAAAAGAGCCAAGAGTTGGTGGTTACCGAAGAGGACGTTGCCCAAGTGGTTTCCGAATGGACAGGCATACCTCTTTCCAAGCTAAGAGAAGAAGAGATGGAAAAGCTTTTAAAGTTGGAAGAGGAGCTTCACAAGAGGGTTATAGACCAAGAGCATGCAGTAAAGGCAGTGGCGGAAGCTATAAGAAGGGCAAGGGCAGGTCTGAAAGATCCCAAGAGACCCATTGCCAGCTTTCTCTTTTTGGGACCAACAGGAGTGGGTAAGACAGAGCTTTCCAAAGCTCTTGCAGAGCTCCTCTTTGGTGAAGAGGATGCTATGATAAGGCTTGACATGTCCGAGTTCAAAGAGGAACACAGTGTAGCCAAGCTTATAGGCGCGCCTCCCGGATACGTGGGCTACGAAGAGGGTGGAAAGCTTACAGAAGCGGTGAGAAGGAAGCCCTACTCGGTGATCCTGTTGGATGAGGTGGAAAAGGCGCACCCAAGGGTTTTTGACTTATTCCTGCAGGTTCTGGACGACGGAAGGCTAACAGACTCTCACGGCAGAACGGTAGATTTTAGAAACACTGTAATAATCATGACCTCCAACATAGGCTCCCAGTATTTGCTTAGCATACCCTTTGACGGAGATGAAAAGGCTATAGAGAGGGAGTTTGAAAAGGCAAAGGAAAAGGTCCTTGAGGAGCTAAAATACCACTTCAGACCGGAATTTCTTAACAGAATAGACGAGGTTATCGTCTTTAAACCTCTAACCATGAAGGAACTGCTTCAGATCGTGGATCTCTTGGTCCAGAGCGTCAATAAACGCCTTGCAGATAAAAACATACACCTTGAGCTCACAGAACAAGCAAAAGAGCAACTTGTAAAGCTCGGCTACGAACCCGCATACGGTGCAAGACCTCTCAAAAGGACTATTCAAAGATACTTGGAAAACCCGTTGGCGGACAAGATCATAAGAGGAGAGATCAAAGAAGGAGATAAGGTGCGCGTGGATTATTCCAATGGGAACTTTGTCTTTGTTAAGGTATAATATTAGCCATGTATGATGTGATCATCGTGGGTGGAGGAGCAAGCGGTTTAGCCTGTGCCCTTACCTTAGCTTCTTCAAGGGGAAGGGGCTGGAACTGGGCAGAAGGTAAAACTTATCTGGTATTTGACACGGGCGAATCGGACCTGCACAAGGCATATCTGAAGAATGTACCGGGCGTCCAACCCATAACCGGCACTCAACTTTTGGAAGTTATAAGGGAACAGATAAAAGACTGGGGCGGTGTGGAATTCTCCAATGAAAAAGTAGTTGAAATAAAAAAAGATGGGGAAGTTTACAAGGTGTATACAGAAGAGGGAAAGGAATATAGCGCCAAGTATGTGGTTTTGGCAGGGGGCTTTAAGGAATTTCCCATAAAGGGTCTGGAGCTTGAAGTGGTGGAAAATCCCAAATCTCCAAAACCGGGAAGGGTTATGATAAAGCACAAAGATTTTGAGGCGATGCCAAACCTCTTTGTGGTGGGCACATTGGCGGGTCTTAGCTCCCACTTTACCTCCTGTGCGGGTTCTGGCGTAGAGGTTGCCATAGAGATCCTGTCTCGTATGGCAGGCAAAAGGATCGTGATCCACGACGTGCCACAGGATTGAAAAGATTACTTCCTCTTCTTTTAACTTTAATCTTCCTTTCCCTCCTTTTTTACTTTCTTCCACCCAAGGAAATTTTCTCCCTCTTTGCGGAGGTTTCCTTAAAGGACTTCCTTTTGGCGAGCCTTTTTTATGGGTTGAGCCATCTTAGCAGGAGTCTGAGGTGGAGGCTCCTTCTTAAGGAGCTTTCTTTCTTCCAGTGCTTTTTAATAAACAGTGCAAATGTATTTTTGAACAACCTATTGCCTGCGAGGACCGGAGAGTTAAGCTGGTTTTACTACTCAAAACGCTTGGGTGTGAGCCTTCAAAAATCTGTGGGGATTTTTCTATGGGGTAGGATTTTGGACCTTATTGCACTCTTTGTGCTTTTAACCTTTTTTTATGCCCTTCATAAAGGAGATTTCAGGTTTTACATACTATCCCTCTTTTTATTTTTCCTCTCCCTGTTTATTCACATTCCAGTATCTAAGTTCAAAAACTTCAAGGGTGACCTTTTAACATCCACCTTTGCATCTTCCCTTTCTGTGATCTCAAGTCTTCTGAAGTTTTTGAGCTTAATTTTGCTTCTTGGTTTGGTTCCATCTGTGGAAATCTTTCTGGGTTTTTTGGGAGGAGAGCTAAGCTCAGTTTTGCCCATCCACAGCTTTGGAGGTCTTGGCACCTACGAGCTGAGTTTTTCTTTACCTCAAAAGTTCTTTGGAGAATCCCTAAAGGAAGGTATAAAGGTAGCCTTTGTATTTCACAGCTTTTTACTCCTCTCCTCCGCCCTCTATGGGCTTATAGCCCTGTATTTTTTACACAGAAGATAGCCCTAAACCTTACTCACACTCCTTTAATCCCAGCTTTCTGTAAAGGACCATAACAGGGCACCAGTTGGTAAAGGCAGACTGTATTTGATTCAAGGACATAAACAGCAAAAAGAACTTCCAAAACCAATGAACATCAGAGGGGAGTATACCAATTAGAAGCACCAAAAGTAGAAACACGCCAGATGTAAGTCTAAGAGCTCTATCCATAGTCATAGCAGAACCTCCTTAATAAGAATATTCAAATATAATTATATGCTTAACAGACGAAAGTGCAAGTTTTTTTACTATAATTTAAGAGAGGGGTAAAAAATGGGGTTTTTAAAGAGCCTTTTTGAACAAATCAAGGAAATTTTTCTCGGCAAGAAAGAAGAGGGCAGGAAGTTTTTGGGGTATTTCAGACAAAAGCGGTTAAAGTTTTTGGAAGAGTTCATAGGCATGGACCTTGGTGCTTACAAAAGAAATACAAGACCATTCATAGGCTACACGTCGGGCAATTGGCTTTTTGTGTTATTTTTAACTTCTCAAAAGAAGGGAAAGGCCTATAGAGTGGATATTAGCCTGTGTAAGAAAAAAGGGTGTCCAAGATACAGGTTTGCACCGGAGTCTTATCTTTTTTACGACTCAAAACATCAGGGAATTTACTTTTACAAATTGCCCAAAAACCTCGTAAAAGATTACGTATTTTGTGGTTATTGTGAGGGTTTAGAACACCTTGACAAGTTGAGAATAAAGGAGGTTATTAGTGAAAAGATTTAAAAGTCCATGATATAATTTAAGCAATGGAGGTGGGGTTTTCTAATAGCTTTTTCCAACAGCTTCAGGAATTAGTCAGACAAAGAAAGGAGCTGGAGGGTAAAAAGTTCTTGGGCATATTTGACCAAGATAATCTCAGAGTTCTTGAGGAACTATTAAAAACAGACCTTGGCACCCACAAAAGAGAGCGCAGACCCTTTGTTGGCTATTTCTACAGTAAATTGCTTTTTGTATGTTTTTTAACAACAAAAAACCACGGTAATGTTATGAGGGTGGATTTATCCCTTTGCAACAAAAAGAGAGAGTGTAGCAAGCTACAAGACATATCCTACGCCTTTTACGATAGAAAAAACAGAGGGTTTTACCTATACAGACTTCCCAAGGATCTTATCAAAGATTATATCTTCTGCGGTTTTTGTAAAGACCTGGAGCATATAGATAAGTTAAATGTTATAGAGGTGAAAGGTGATGGACTACAGAGAGCTTTTAATTAGATTTGCGGAGGGACGAGAAACTCCGCAGGAGAGGGAGTTCATAAAGAACTCCATCGCAAAGTTTATAAGGCAAACAAGGAAGGATGAAATCTTTAGAAGAAATTGGGGAGATGACTACTTAGAGGATGTTCTTTCGGAGCTGAGAAAAATGATGATCCTTCAGAAAAGCCTTATAGAAGAAAAAAGCTTTATAAGCTGGCGGTACTTTTTAAGCATAGTTAGGTCTTGCGTGGAGGAGTTTTATAGCAAAATCAGACCATCGGAGGAAATCCCTTACGAGGTGGCAAAGCCCAAAACAGAACAGGACGAAAGAGATATAGAAGAAACTAAAATTTTTGCCTACGAGGATAGGGTAGAGGAAAAGGCGGAAGGTCCAGAGTTTTACGAGGTTATGCTGGATCTAATGGACGAAAAGGACTATCCTGTTGTTTGCTATTACCTTTGTAAAGAAGTTCAAAAAAACTGTAACAAGCCCAAAGGTATTTCGGAGGCGAACCTGTATAAGCGTTGGGAAAGGTTCAAAAGAAAGCTAAAGGACCATTTGCCATACGAGCCTTCGGCAGATGCGGTGAAATACTTTATTGACAGGTTCCTGTCAGAAATTTGCCAAAGGCAGGGTTATATATAAATAAGAGGTGGTTGGATATGAGGAATATTGAAGAATTGAAAATGTCTCTGAAACTGTACAAGGAAAGCTTAGGAGAGGAGAGGTTAAAGGTCAAGGAAGATAAAAGACAACCCGTTGAGATAGGTCAGGTTAGAGTCCTCTTTTGGATGCCTAACGAGTATGTTCTTATTTATCACATTGAAGACGAGGGACTTGTTCATGCAGTCCCTCTGACTGTGTGGGTTAGCCTTACCACATGTCCTTTAAGGTTGCACATAAAGGACAGAATTTTTGCACCTTTGCCTTTTGTAGTCTATCTAAGAAAAGAGATATTAGAACAGGAAAGCTATCCTATCGCAGTGGTCAGGCAAGAAACTATAGAAAAAGTATTAAGGGCTGTAGATAGATCGCCCACTTGGTCCGCAATAAAACCAAAACGGGAGTTTTTGAAGCTTGTTTGGAAAAGATACGAAGACATAACACTTAGTTCTCTATTCTACACGCATATTCAAAGGGAAAAACAGGAAGAAGCAACAAAGGGATTAGTGATCCAGCTTTTACCCTCTGTCATAGAAAGATACACATCCCAACTGCAAGCCTACCAACGCGCAGCACAGACAAAGGCACTAAAGGGCAAAAATTGGCTTGGTGTAGTAGAGGAAGGGAAGGTTGTAATATACTTGCCGGCAGAGTATGAAGGTAAAAAAGTGCGTATAAAGTTTTTTGAAGATGTTATTTACGAGGGAACTGCAAGCACAAAGGTTGTCCTTGAAAACCTTCCTGACTTACCATCCCACGAATACTTGGAGGAGCACTTACATGTGGAAGTTTTGG